>Ga0209367_1008978_pt1 | contig 13634 bp, 4 predicted proteins | sample WorMetLIZISLAND2_FD_187412 | JGI IMG/M metagenome (GOLD analysis project Ga0209367, IMG submission 187412) | Marine gutless worms symbiont microbial communities from Max Planck institute for Marine Microbiology, Germany - Olavius geniculatus... ... | reverse complement strand
TGGGAATCCAGCAAAAAGTTATAGATTTACCACTGTTAATTAGTCGGTTGTGATCCTTCAGGATCTTTAAGATCAGAGGATTTTCGACTTTGCAGTTCTCGATTGCTTGTAAGCTAGACAAAGAGTCCGAGAAAACCACATAATCTTTGCTTCTTGTACGGCGGATGATGTCTAACGCCATGTCCAGTGCATGAATTTCGGTAGTAAAAATACTAGCATTGTCAGGTAAGCGAACTGTTTTGACAGATTTGGGTGCAACAACAGCGGCAGCTGTTCTAATTCCATCCTTGGACCCATCTGTGTATATCTCTATATGGTGTGAAAACTCTGAGCACGGTAACTGGAACTTATGTACCCGAGTCGTTCTCAGAAACAAAAATTCCACGTATAGAACTTTTTCGTTCCCTTGAACTCTCATTCCCAAGAGTGATAGTATCACAGTTTCATCCCCGAGAGCCAAAAGTTTTTGAACTTTGCTCCTTCTGTTCCAAAAATGTTGCTATCTGGCACAAATGCAATGGAGTGGAACACGTTAATGGAGTGGATGCCATTGCCCCTGGGGATTTAACTCATTATAATAATCAATGTTAGGAAATAAATGTTCCATGTTCTTTCGCTCTTCGTAGCAAAGGTTCCAGAGGATGAAATTTTTACGGCATAAAAGTTCCATGAATCTTATGCATTATACAGCACTGAACAAAATGGGTAATGTTGTAAACTTTATTCTCTAACCGTTATCTCGACCCAAACATTTCACCCTGACGCAACATCCGCAAATCCGCACATTACATCCACTTTTTACCAGAACCTGGTAATTGTCAACATCAGCATTTTATACCTTTCTAAGGGGTGTCGGTAAAATGCGTCTGGTGCGTCTGCATCTAGTGCGTCTAGGCTGACGAGTATTTTGCGTCTAAATTGTGTGTCTAAGTGCGACAGCAAAAATGCGTCTAGAGGGGTACAATGCGTCTACACAATTTGCGTCTTGCCAAGCCTACAAACAGCTGGTTTGTTTATTTCAGTACTTTACGCCATACGTAAAGTTTATCACTTTACATATGGCATCATGAATTAATTTGTAACTGATAAAAATTTCTTTTCTATTGAAAGTACTGTATGCATTATTAAAAGTATAGAGTATCTAAAAATAACCACTGTAAACTTTGAATATGCCGACCATTTTAAATCTTCCCTACATTGTTCTCTGAACACTCTGAACTATGCTCCATGTAGCCTGAAAAGCAACTATCAAAAAATAACCTAATTCATATAGACCTATTTCACAATAAACTACTGCAACGCATACATTATAGCATCGACATATTATTTTAAAATGCAGTTCTTGTGGTAATGATTACATAACACAATACAAATGTGCGTATAAATACGTAATCAAAAATTGCATGAAAGTCCTGGATCAGAGCAGGACAATAGGCCATCATTCAAAGCTGACGCCAGTGACGTCATTTCAGATGAAACGGGTAATATGCGTCCATTAGACGCACTATTTAGACGCAAAATACCCGTTGGCCAGACGCACAGGACGCATTTTACCGACACCCCTTTCTAAGTATCTTAGGTTTCTACCGGCCAACTGCTTTCGCAATTAGCAATCATATGGCATATAAAAGTCCAATATTAGCCTAACATAGTTCAAACATTCTGGAAGTAATGAACGTGGCAACAAGAAACAAAACAGAAAGTGCGATGTTTATATTCGAACTCGTGATATTTCCTGGCTTTAAATTTAGCGTTACAAGTTATTCCGCGATAATCCATAACAACAATCTAACTGTAAACACCTTCTGCCAAAATCGGCAATTAGATTTCACAACATTTAACGTAAATTATCAATAAAAATTACAAAACAAAAAAAATCAACACCACCGCTAGACGGCGATAGTATGCGAATTGTTCGAAATTATCTATGCTCAGTCAACTTATTTGTTATCTATGGTGACTGTCCGATGAATAATTAAAGTGTTTACGTTTTATGCTAAATAAAAACGTGCGTTTAAAGTCACTGAAAAAGCATGTATTTTCTTATACTACTAATAAAATACTGACAGGTAGTGCACTACGAACGATTCATGTTTTGTCTGGTTTTTTCAGTTATTGCTACTGCAGCTCTTGCTAATCCAACAGTGTCAAACAGGTCTGTGGTGTCAAAGCATTCGTCACTAGAAAGCGAAAGTATGTGTGGAAAAACCGAAATTGGTGTGAACGTTAACCAGAGTAGGAGTAGACAGAGGGCGCCTGTTATTAGCTTAAGTCAGATAGTAGGATAGAGCCCAGGGTTATGGTTACAGCTCTAGGTGACGGCCACATCATATGTCAGCACTGCGCCAACATTTTTTTTCACTTTGTAGCTGAACGGTGTTCAGTTGTATTTTCTAGTTGGTGTACAGAATTTAGTTAACATATCTTCATCATCATCATCAATGCATGTCCATGAATTACAGCAGTACCAACTGAACTAATGATATTATTACATGCTATTACATCATTCGTAGGGACCAACTAAATTCACGATTTCATGGCCGTGACATTTTCCGTGAAATTGGCCTCCTTCCGTGAAAAACGCCGATTTCCGTGAAATCCGTGATTTTTCGTGAATTTTAGTGTTTTTAGTTTAATTTACGACAATTCCAGAGTTTTATCAGCAGCTTTTGTATAAATGTTGCTGTTAGCTACGTGTCGCACTTCAGCACTAAGTAGCTGACATTGACTGTCTTGAGTCTTGACTTATAGTGTAGTAAATATTCGTTGTTCTGAAATTTCTTCGTTTGCAATAGCGCAGCACCTCGAAATAACGTCTGTGGGGCCCGTGAATTTCCGAAACTCTTTCCGTGAATTTTCCGTGAAATTTGACACATTTTAAAAATTCTGCCGTGAAATCATGCATTTTTTTCCGTGAATTTGGTTGGTCCCTAATCATTCGGCTTGATGAAAGTACTGCGAAAACTACTAATCAGATTTTTGTGGTAATATATGTGTTGTATTTTGTGTCCTGTGCATTCTGGAATTTCAGCTGTACTAAGTTTGACTGATGGCTGCATCCCTGTGTGCTCTGTATGCACGCTGTAACTCGATCGTTCGGTGTACAAGAAGACTGCTTGCACTGAATACTGTCAGATGGTGCTCTGCTTCATCTGAAAGTGAACACTCGCCGACACAGTTACCAACGACATATAGTACGTTTATTGCAGTCTCTGCAGCTGTAATGGTATTTGCAATTATACCGTTTCAAATCCCAAGATTCCTGCTGTTTTTACAAATCCCGAATTGTGGGATTTCCAGCATCCCAATCCCAGAATTTTGGGATCGCAAAAGTTTGTTAAAATAGTACTTTTTTGAGACTAAATGATAAATAACAATTCCAGCTATCTAATAATTAAAATGTTTTATGCATGCTATAGAGTTCCACTCCTTGCTGTTGTCTTTTGACAGTCACTTTCTGTACTGCAGTATGGATATATCTTTTGTAGGGGACTGCTTACTATGCTTATAAAATAGGTCTATGAGGGATACTAAAATAATGACAAATCGATAAATCAAGTTTGCCTAATTCTGGAAATGAGACTGGATTGCAATCGTTAGGCTCTACCCAGTATTTTTGTTCATAAATGTAGCAGTAGATCAGTGATCATGCTGTTAGTATAGGAAAATTGCCAGAGATAGATCAGGTAGGCACATTATTTGGTACATACTGTATTTGTAGTAGACAGATAGGGTTGCTGAACCATGCCACGACACTGTCACATGACTGGGTATTTAAATGAGGGTTTTTTGGTATATATCAAGAGTTCAGCTCAAGCTAAAGCTGTTCTCTTTAAAATGTGAACATAAGAAAATAGTGTTGTAGGATGTGTTTTATTCAGTTTGTGGAACTGATAACAAAACATGTAATTTTAGTTTTAATAATTTTTGGCAGTGCAATGTGGAAATGTGGCTGCATTCTACACTATAAGCGTCATGACTGTAATGAGATAAAGTGGGCTTAGAGCAATAAACCTGTAAAAATCACTTGAGTTGGGCCTTATAAAATGTTTAAGCCTCGAGTTTGCACAGATGTTTCATGGTTTAGGGGAGTTGAAGAGAATTATGCGACATCGACCTCAGTCTGACGATGCTCAGAGAATGCTTCGTGTTGCTATCATTGGAGCTCCGAATGCCGGCAAATCCACTCTCCTCAATAAACTCATCAGCTGGAAGGTTTGCCTCTTGCTTCTCCTGTTTTTTTTTGTTGCACTCATCAGTATCAAGGTCCAAAGTAATTTGGCAAATGGTGGAATCACTGTCGTCATTTGTGTGTGTCAGGTGGCGGCATAGGACTGAAAGTCTGGTTGCGATTTGCTATTGCATGTTTCGGCTTGGGTTTTCTTTTCCTCGAGGATTAGGTACCCCCATCTAACACATTGTGTCATTGGCCCCCACAAGTATACATGCTAAATGGCACCCGTGGATATCTGATATACCATTTAAGCCGAGTGTGCATATGTCACAGATGACAGAGAGATGACACACGCAACAGACTGGCATACCATGCTATACAGAGAAATTTGTAGGAATAGCTGAATTGCTTGCACTGCAAGATCGATTTTAACTGATGATTATATTAGTCATGCAAATGGTTAAATAGGGATGCTGGTTATATGCAAATATGCGATTGCATATGCGATTACATATTTTGCCAAATCTTGCATATTGCATATTTTTCCGCATATAATGGAATATTCAAAATCGCATATGTGAAAATCATGCCGCATATGCTGCATATCCAACAATTTGCATATATTCACACATATGCCGCATATTTCCGCATATGCGATCGCATTTTTTTTCAACATTTTTCTCGTTAAATATTTTTGGCGGCTAATGATTACCGGTATTTACAACTAGACGTTGAACAAATTAAGTCGAAATGTCAAAATTGTGCAGAATAGGCCTATTAATAATCATGATTATGATTCTCCATCACTCGAAGTTGCATATGCTGGAATTATGTGGAAAAATATGCAGTATATATGCCGCATATGTGCGCCACATATTTTGCCAAATTCCGCATATTATGCCTCGGAAAGTTCCGCATATTTTAAGAAGATTCTCCACTATAAACCAGCATCCCTAGTTAAAAGGTTAAACCTTTATGCATTAAGTAAGTAAATCAAGTAGGGTACTGGGCCACTGACCTGCCTGGCTGTAGTTAAGACTGGACATCTTCACCTGTGTTAGGTGATAGATAAGTGAGGCAAAACTCTGTCATCCCATATGGCAGGTAACACTTTGTAGTTTTGACTTCTGAGGTAGGTTTCTATGGAAGCTATACAGATCTTTAACTTATTAAACCTTTATATATACCGTATTAGTGTGCTACATTCCTGCTACTGTTTACTTTTTCTATTACTATTCTGTTGCGGTGACAGCAACGTCATGCAATAATGTTTTCCTTGCTATGAGACTGATTTTAGATTGTGTTCGTTTATGTTCATTGTGATTAATATCTTGACGCATTGATTGCACATTAGTTTCGATCAATGTGCAGCACTACAAATTTGCATTGCAATTGCTCCGTTATGGTTATTTGCATATACAACTGGGAAGTGAAAATAATGCAGGTGGCGCCAGTGTCACAGAAGGTCCACACAACAAGGTGCAAAACAATCGGAGTTTTAACGGAAGATGATAAACAAGTTGTAAGTATTTTCTAACATTTGCCGCAGATTCTTTTGCATGCATATTCTTGTGCACATCTTTTGAATTAATATAGACCTATACTTATTGTCGTCTCAGTGCATTCGGTTTGCTGCGGCTGTAAGGAGAGTTAACAAAATTTCAGAAACAGACTGATTTAATCAACCTCTTTGTTTATTTCCTTCTACTCTGTGTATCATGGTACCCATATCAAATAAACAACATTTACATGTTCTGTATTTCTGTACGAGATTTTGCAACTATTTTTTTATCTTGCAGTATTGGGCTTTCCGTGAGTTGTTGCAATGCCTATCAGGAGTCAGAGTGTCTACCGATGTCTGCTATCTAGCTGATTTTTTACAACCATTATTATATTAATTGAGTTATTTAAAATGTGTGTTGCATTTCATTGATTTTCAGGTCTTTCTGGACACACCAGGAATTATAGAGCCTGGCACGTTGAAAAGGTATTTATGTGCAATTTTTGTTCAGTCATGTTCGCAAGTGTTGCAGTAAAAATAGCTTCGTTGTTTATCAACTAGCTCTTAATCAGTGCATTCCCATATGGAGTTTAGTTCTTGTCAATGTTGCAATAGCCTGACAGCAATAAGTCATGTTTGCTGCATAGTTTATAGTTGAGAGTGAAACGAAATGAAAACTTGAACAATTGTTAACATGTACTTGGTAATTCATTCCGTTTGAATGGTAAGCTGGTAAGCTCTACTGTCAAGTTTTATTTAAGGCTGATTACTGTCCATGGACTGCCTCAGCCTGTGCACCATTTTGCAAATTTGGGGGTTAGAGGAATTTTGTCTATTTTACACTTGACCAAAGAATTCTGTTTAGGGGATTATTTTTGTGAGGTTCTTGTGCAACGTCTCTGTTAGCTTGCACAGCCTGGAACTCACTAGAAACAGTTAAAATTTTGAGCGCCCATAGTATCTTCTGTCGGAAGTTACCAGGTCTTTGTAGAAAATAGCAGCTTTCTGCCTTTTCCTTCTAGGTTTTTAGCCATGAATGACATCGTTGTGTGCTTCTGCTGCATGGAAAGTTTAGCAACAGCGGTTAATTATTCCGATAAAGGTAGAGTTAAGGTCGTCAATTTGTATAGCGTGTCATTGCGAGCATGCGCACGCCTCTAATGCGCTTTCGTCACTAACCAGAGCCGCCTGCCGCACGGCCACTGTGTGCAGCCTGCTGACACAGGCTGGCGCAGCGGCCGGCTGGGCAACCCCAGTTCGCTGTACCAAGGTCCCCACCTTTCGTAACCCATGCGAATGAGTTACTACTCATTTTACCATCCCACGGAGGGTAGAAGGCTGAGTCGACCTAGCTGGCAGGCTTTGCACCGAGATGGTTTACCTGCCCGCGGGCAGTCAGCCATCGCAGTACTAACCGGGCCTGGTGTAGAGTAACTTCGTTTAAGCTGAAACGCGTTACCAACTATGCCACGCCACCAGCCACATAAACTGCAGATTAGTGCCACATTGGACTACTGTTCAGTCAGCTAGCTCTGAGTGTGTGTAATGTATTTGATGTGTCTGTAGACATAAGCTGCAGATGTCTCTGTTGGTTGATCCCCACCTTGCTATGTTCGCTGCAGACCTCGGTCAGTTGTCCATTCTCTGGTCGCTCAATGGTTAAACTGGCAGTGTGTTGAAATCTGCAATTTAGACATCATAATATGAGATTTTAATACTGTAGGCCAAAGTAATCGTCACAGCAGTGCAGCAGCCATACTGGCTACAGAATGTTACTACTACAGTACATACAACTTTTTCTGTGAAATGTTGACGACAAAATGTACCAAGTGCAGTACAGATTTTCTCAGAATGTGCCATATCAATTTACATTTTACTTACATGCTATGACTACTACTGCTGCTACTGAGCTACTACAACAGCAAACTACGACTTCTACTACCGTGACTCCTACTGTTACTGCTGCTGTGATTATAGCAATTACCGCTACTACTACTACTGTAATGATTGCTACGTGTGTTGGGTTGTGGCCAGTTCTTGTTTTGGTGGACGTATCTCACATTTGGCATCAGTCGCGACTTGACCCAGAAATACTTAAACTGCTCCAGTTACATATCAACAAGCCGTCCATCTTGGTTCTTAACAAGGTGCCGTCAAATGTCTCTCTGTGTGTGTGTGTCTCATTTAAAGTAAAGAAAAATTCCTTTTCGAGCTACGCCCATAGGGCGGCACTGATCTTCGTTTTGCTAATCTACAATCAGACATCGGTTTACACTGATGCTGCAAGTCTGTGAGATCACGGATACTTTGCTAGTGCATCACGTGATCTGCCTGTGCAGTGTTAATGTCCCAGCTTTACCTGGTACTCATTGTGCGTAACCATCCTGCTCCAGCTTGGCTGGTGGCATGGCGTAGTTGGTAACGCGTTTCGGCTGAAACGAAGTTACTCTACGACGGGCCCGGTTAGTACTGCGATGGCTGACTGCCCGCGGGCAGGTAAACCATCTCGGTGCGAAGCCTGCCAGCTAGGTCGACTCAGCCTTCTACCCTCCATGTGATGGTAAAATGAGTAGTAACGGAAGGTGGGGACCTTGGTACAGCTGACTGGGGTTGCCTAGCCGGCCGCTGCGCCAGCCTGTGTCTTCAGGCTGCACACGCTGGCCGTGTGGCCGGTGGCTCTGGTTAGTAATGAAAGCGCATTAGAGGCGTGTTTGCGACAATGCGCTATACAAATTGACTACCTTTACCTTTTTACCTTTACCTGTCCACGGAGGGATGGCCAGGTTGATTTGTCCTTGGTGGCTTGTCACATAGCAAGATGGTTCACCTGGCTGCCGACAGTATTATGCGCCCTGATTCTTTCTGAGACTTTGGCGCTTTATAAATCATTTACTTACTTACTTACTTACTTACCCATCCAAGTACTAACCGGGCCTGGCGTTGATTAACTTCATTGATCAGACCGACAACATTGTCAACTAGGCCAAACTAACACCGTCTTATGTAACAGTCTCATATAATTAGATGTTTCTGTCATTTCATTAGCACTTTTTCGCAGGTTTTAGCGTTGAAGTATTTTGCTGATTTATAGCTTAATTCTTTTCTTTACAGATTATTTATTTTGCAGTGATTGTTTGGAGGATAAGCACGAACAATAATTAGTTGATTATGTGAAACTAACTTATCATATTATCTCATGTGTCATGTAGTCGCAGGAGCTTTAAACTCTGCTTGCTCCTTTGTTTCTGACGTGCTTAAATACTGAAATAACTGTTGGAAAGTAGGGCTACTAGTTAGAAGTAATGTAATGGTCATGACCTCGCTATATTTTTGGCATTTGACTTTTATGACTGCTAGCAGCATTTTGACAGCTGATTATATTTTGTCGTTACCTTATCAGTTTTTTTGGTTTATATCTGTTTGATTTTGTAGGTAGACCTTGTGAAGAAGAAGCGTCGGCTGTTAAACATCATCGAGACATTAACCGAAGGTGTCGTGGGTAACAACAACATCAGTCGGTTGACGGACAAAGTTTCCACTCACAGCAGTGCCGAGAATTTCGCCAATCTTCGTGACAGATGGAATCGCTGCGAAAATAAACCTGCACCCAACACTGGGGCAGACCCTAGTCCTCCTGTGATATACAGCTTACAGGAGAGTTGCAATCTTCTGCAGTTGAGTTGTGACGACTTATACGACGATGGTGATAAAGACGATTGTGATAATGATGAAACCAGTTTTGTCGGGAATGGAGTGAATGATGCAGACCGTGTGAATCGCTCTTTGGACAGTGTGGATGGCACTTTATACCAGTCTAGTGGCCATCCAGACAATTGCAGTGATCCTTCAGAACAGTCCGGCCAAGAATGCAGTAACAAAACATCGGCCAGTTATAATGTGAATTCGGCTGGCACTGATATGAGAGAACCGTTCAGATTGGACAGCGAGGCAGATCTGTATATGCCGGATGTATGGCAGTCATACTACAGTCGGCTACAGAGGATTGGTCATGCGATGAGGGGTCGGGAAGGCTGGTTGAACTTCGATGCAGTTTTCATGATATCAGCGACTGACAATGATGGAGTTCTCGACGTCAAGGTTTACTACGCCGTGTCTCAAAAAAACATACACAACATTTTCGATTGTAACTCGAAGAAAAGTTATCCGACTCTAATAATTTTTTGTACGAATATTTTTGACACAACTTGCCGTCAAATGGCCTTTCATTTTTTTACCTCAGCCTGTGTCTGTTTCTGCACTAACCACAGAAAGCAGACCAAGCACAACAGGCATTAAAATACACAAAAAAGTGGAAAAACATCTTGAACATTATTGATTGTAGCTTGAAAAAGGACTAACAGATTTTAATGGCAGTAATATTTACGATACAGCTGGCTATTAAATAGTCATTTAAATTCTTACCTCATCCAATGTCTGTTTCTGCACTACCTGTGGAAATTTGATTGAGCAAAATGCATGTTGAAATCAATAAAAAGACCGTCGATAGATTCTATCTATCCACATCTGTGGCCTCCAACAAACAGTTGATTACAAATACAAGGTTTAACTGTCATGCAGCAGTGCATCTACCAGGTGGTGTTCAGGAATGTTTATAAATTCTGGAACGACCGGCGAAGTCTGCATTTGTCTGGAGCATAACATTATCGACACTGCTGTCAGTGCATGGAGAAATCGTCTCCATGCCTGCGTTTTTGCACAGTGGATTGACATTTCGAGCAATTTTACTGCAGGCAGTTGAAAAAGGAAACAATTAGACAAAATGTCAGCCAATGTGTCAAAAAATGTGAACAAAATGTGTTTTTGTGCACCATTTAGATTAAGTAATGATACCACACTGAGAAAAAAATGTAATATTTTGTCGGTTCTAGATTTCCTAGGTAGTGCAGAAACAGACATCAGGTGAGGTGGGAGACTGAATAATTATCTGATGGCAGTTGTCTCGGGAATATTCATACCAAAAGAATATTCGTACCAAAAATTATTAAAATCTGATCATTCTTGTTCAGGTTACAGTTGAAAATGTTTGGGATTTTTTTTGAGACAGAGTGTGGTTTTGTTCATACACATACTAATACTGACACTGCTCTGTTGCTGTTGTGAATGTGTCTGATTTTGTTTATTGCTGGTGGCTGATTATGTTTTGCTGGACGTGGAGTTTTAAACATCAAGAATAACAGTTTGCCGCTCTCTGGTTTACTACACTGTGTCCCAAAGAAAACGTCACACTTGTTTTTTCTATATCTTTTGGATATATTAACTGATTTTCAAAATTCTTTTACCAGCACACTCACTGGAAAGTTGGTAATAAACTGATTATTGAATATCTCACCATACCATAATTGTGTTGCTACACTACCTTGTAAAATATAAATGTAAGAAAAACTAGTAATAGGCAACAATCACACTGGTGAATGAACAAGACACTTCAGACTAAGATCGCAGTGAATGATGCTACACTGTGTTAGAACCAGCTCTTTGGGTATCTGGTATGTTGAAAGATACATTTGTTTCTGGTCTTCTTGGCTAATACTGGGCCATCCACAGTGGTCCTGTTTTCTTCAATTATGCACGCGTTTCAGTCTGCAGCCTGAGCCTCATGCCTTTGGTCAGTGCTACACATTTCCCAAATCTTTTTAGTAAAGTGCCCAGTCCTTCCCTTTTGCAGTTTGTCTTCAAAAGTATCCTCTGCAAACCGTATTCTTTCAACTGGTATAAATTTTTAATCAGTGCTTTGTCTTTGTTGCTGAATGGCATGTTACAATGTCAGTATTTTGTCACCGCATTAAAAACCACTATTCGCAATAACATCCTTTGTTTTTGTTTATAAATGCAAGCCGTGTACCAAAAACTAAACGGAATTTACTTTTAATATGCAAATTAGTAGAAAATTGTTTCACGAGGTAAGTTTTTGTGATGTAATGTTTAATTATTCTGATTATGGTGATTTTTAAACATCTATATTTCACAAGGTAGTGTAACAACACAGTTAAGGTGTGGTGAGATATTTTGCAACTACCTTATCACAAATTGTCCACAGAGTGCGCCAGTGAAAAAAATTTTGAAAATTGGGTTTAATATTTGGTGAAGATATGGAAAGTGTGACGGTTTTTTGAGACGCAGTGTATTAGTGTCATTACAGCATTAACATTTACGTTCAGGGATGTGGTCTCCATTTTGACGTCTTATTCTTGAGACCATCTCAAGACATACTTACGTTTCCTCTTGTTCTCATCTTTTACAAAATGGTCAGCATATTGGTCTTGGCTTAAAAGGTCTTATGTACATTGCTGCTAATGCTTTTGATTTTCTTCATTGTCAGTGGCTGATTACGTAATGCCAGCATTTGTGTCTGTCCGTCTGTTTGTTTGTCACATAGTCATTTGTTTTGTTGCTGAACAAAATATCTTCCAAATTGCATAACATTCTTTACATTAGACTGATCTAGCTGGGGAGTGCTCCTGCAGCGTGCTTCAGGGCTGCAAACACATTTTCTGCATTCTGTGCTTGAAAATTGCAACTTTGTTTACGTTTTTGGTTATTTCTATGCATTTTTCATAGTTCGAGGGTAAGTTTTAGATTAGTGACTAGAAGCGAAAGCCTGATCTCTTTGAGGCCTAGACCATGATTTATGTCCTTGAGCCTTTGAGTCCTTGAGGTTTATTTACAGTCTTCGAGGGCCTCGTCCTTGGAAACGGAGAAGATCTTTCATATCATATAGTTTTTTGTGTGTGTATTTGTCTGTTTTGGTAACCTCAGTTTGTTGTATTGTTTAAATAAGTAGCCTGTGGATGATCGATTGTAGAACTATCTGTTGGATAGAACCTATTCATCAGGCTGGGCGTATTCATCATCCGTCGTGACAGATCAGGACCCTGTTAAACTAGCCAAGTCCATCATCACAGAACGACTGCTTGATCATCTGCCCAATGAGGTCCCATACTCCATCCAAGTGGTTCGTCAAATTCTAGCTTTTTGGAATTGTTAGAAATGTGTTGTTGACCATTCAGTAATTCATAGAGAGTTGAGAAATTCTGGAAATGTCACGGAATTTAATGGTCAATTGGTTTACTTGCCGTTAATGTGTTTTGGATTTGTTAATCATTTTGATATTGTCTTTCAGACAAATTGAGGATCTGTAGTACCTGTTCCATTACTTTTTAGCTCTTTTTATAGTGATAAGAGTCAATTGGTTTTATGACTACTATACCCATATGAGTTTCGACTTAGGAAACCTAACCACTATGGGTGAGATTTTTTTGCCATACTATGGCATTACCGTGTGTCCAGACTGTTTTGAATATTTGTCCTTTTTTGTTTATTTTAGTGTTTAATGGTTGTCAGTATCTGGTTGTTTTTATCTGCGATTGTGTAACCTCTGGACTATTCATGGTTGCATTCTGATGTAATGAGCATTTTGTTAGAGATGGCAGTGATTAAAAATGCTTTGATTTCTAACGTTTCAAAAACTAATGATTAATTATCATTAATTTCGATAAACAGTAATGGTGGCTTTTGTGCAAGAATGCTTCTCTAGCAAGTAACAGCTGTCACAAATACACTGAGACAATATTACTAGTGTGTCTATTGTTTTGCTAAGTTTTGTAGATATACAAAATTGTTATGTTTTCTGGAGAAAGCGATGCTAACTGTCATCAAAAATTTAACTTTTCAAATTTTAATCACTAAAAATCCTTAACCATTAATTGTGTAACCAATCACCAATTTCGATGGTGCTACATTTTGTTATTCATCATTTTTTATTTGTGCAAAATGCCCTGGCCTCCAATGCACAGCATTTCAAGGTTAATTACAGTCTGGAAAGTAACAGGGAAGATTATTGTCTGTCCAATGCTGTGCATAGCATTGGACAGAGTATAAAATCACCTTTGTGTCTGTGCGTCCGTGCGTCCTACATTTCTTAAGCTATCTTCTTCCACC
>Ga0209367_1008977_pt1 | contig 13636 bp, 11 predicted proteins | sample WorMetLIZISLAND2_FD_187412 | JGI IMG/M metagenome (GOLD analysis project Ga0209367, IMG submission 187412) | Marine gutless worms symbiont microbial communities from Max Planck institute for Marine Microbiology, Germany - Olavius geniculatus... ... | reverse complement strand
AGCCTCCTCCGGATTGGAGAAGGCCCGCAGGGAGACCCAGTCACACCTGGTTACGTTCGGTGGAGGCAGACCTGAGACCTCTGAACATTGGTCTTTCTTCTGCGCGGAGAAAAGCTTCTGGGCGGGTGGACTGGCGCCACATCGTGGACACGGTTACGCTCTGGAAGAGTACGCCATAAGAAGAAGAAGAAGAAGGAGGTTTTAGGCCCGGGTCCGTTACCCCCAGTTTCGCTCCAGGCCCCCAGTTTTGTGGCCACCCATGATTTCTTATATCTGACTTCTTCGTGTTTTCCAATTTTTCTTTAAAGTGGCAAATTTGCGCTTTCCATTGAACGGCCAATAACCAAAAATGTTTTAGCTTCAGGGGGAGTTTGTCTTCTTTATTTTCTGACAAGGGGCTCAGCCCCTGGACCCCGCTGGAGGCTCTGCCCCAGATCTCCGTTATAGGCTCGCGCTACCGCGCTCGCCATGGGACCGTGCCCCCAGATATTGCGGCCTAAAACCGCCATTGATTATACTGAAAATATACAATTACAAACATAACGGAAGTATAGAAATGCTAGTGCTGAATAATATAACTAAACAAATAAACAAATAAATCACAGGCGCGCGGTAGCGCAGCCCTGTGTTAATGGCGACCGTTTAAGTCAATGGAGAATGGCACAATTCGACCCCGCGCAGATCCGAAACCCCTCAACCGATCGACACAAAATTTTAAACAGGTGATTACGTCTGCAAGGCGATCCTCTGTGCAAAATTTCGTGCAAATCCGTCTATTGGGGGTTTCTCGGCAAATGGGTGAAATATAACGAAAGTTTGTTCTAGTATATACCTTTTTTGTTAGCCGACCTACAGGTCAGACCGCCCGGTGGATTTTCTCACGCGATGGCTCGGACAACGCGGCCTCAAGCAAGGGTCAAACGTTTTCGAGAACCAAAATTTGAAGTTAATATCTAACCCCTAAAAAATTCCTCCAATTTCGAAAATTGGGCACAAAAATTTTCGGCCATAAACGCTCCTGTATAAAAATTTCACCTATAAACGGCCCTTCATCGTCATCGTAGCCTTATAAAAGTTGTATAGTGAATAGGCAATGTGGACTTGGGAATTCTAAATATGTAGTCATTTTAGACCCCCTGCCTACAGGCCATGTGACACGGAGCATGCGCAGTGAACTTCTGGCCTTTAACAGGGGCAAATGCAACTTTGAGGCTTTATATCTCCGTAACGGTGCAAGATAGATGCATGGTTACAATGGACCACCAATATTAAAGTCATATTATTCAACAGCACATTGACAGTTAGGCGACGTGATGGTAAGTGATATCACCCTTTTATGATTTTGGCTGTTTTTGATGTGTCAGTCATTGCATGTCGCCGTTAACAAATGTATAAACTGATGTTTTGTACATTTATAACTAAATAAACGCAAGCACCAGTAGCTAGCCTACCGGTGCAGTCGTCGTGATCATCGCTGTTTTCATCATCACATTCTTCACCGGCGTCTTCATCAACCACACCGTCCCCACACCAGCTTGTCTGTATGCACAAGCATTTCACAAGGTAGTGTAGCAACGCTATTGAGGTGAAATGATCTTCATCGCCCACTTCATCGACCAGCCCATTGCCACAGAAGCTCGTCTGTAAGAGCGGTAGCCTATACAACAAGTGATTTTGTACCGTAACTGTAGTGTGTCAAACTTATGATCGAGAGGTCATGGGTTCGACTCCCGGTCGTGTCGCTATCAAGTGGTTACTGCTAGGATAGGTGAATGTCTGCGGTCAGGTAAACAATCTAGGTATATAACCAGCAACAAGGTCAACTCAGCCTTCCATCCATTCGTGGTAGATAAATCGAGTACGGCCTGTTCACCGTATCTCTGCGATGTTTCACTTACTTGGTTACTTACTTACTTCAAAGGCAGCCGGTAAGACGCGTACAAAGCGAACAAAATACAATAAACTGAACTGATATAAAGTAAACTGAAACAGCATAATTATATCATATTATTTCAGTGTATTTTATTTCATTTCAGTTCATTACATTTCTGTTGCTTCGAACGCATTTTAGTGCCATTTGTGAAGCGCCTTGCAGTCCGGCTCAGTGCGTTAAAAACGCATAAAGCGACAGAACTAAACAAAAGTAAAAGGAAACGAAACAAAATAAAATTTAAATGACTAAAATAAAAGCCGCAGCCCAAGGCTCTCAGTTCCGTTCATTTTATTTCAGTTCTGTCGCTCTGTACGCTTATTTGTCGTCTTACATTGATGTCAAAGCAAACACTAAATATGTAATATGATACAGGCTACAGGACGCACGCGTATGAGTCTCCAGGACGAGCTGTCGCGGAAGTAAAGCTGTTTGACATCGGACCGGTAAGCAACCAGACCTTCTAACTGAACGCGTTGCATCGATACGGCGTCATGAAATATCACCAACTATCAGAAACACACACACAGACACACCTAGTCTGATAAACGCACACTCCCTAGTGTTTACAGCATACAACAGTATCTATATAAATAATGACAATCAATTGAAGAATGGTAGAAAGCTATCGGTACGACCTTTTCAGTCGCTGCAAGAGTGTGTTGCTTGTTAGGAAGTACAGCTGCACTCAATGTCTGATGAGATGTAGCGCAATTGCTACTATTTTCCTTTTGTGTTTGTCTTGACGGTGATGATGCGATGCTTGTGTTGTTTCAGTGCTTTTATTTTAGCACTGCTTTTTATTTTTTCATTTTGCGTGCACTTTTGTTTTCTTGCTATATGCATATGTTTTGCACTAAACTGGAGTATTTTACAACATGTGTTAGTAAAGGTACTGAATGAGGAAGTTTATGATATTGTCTTAACGTATGTCTGTAAGTAGTTGTTTATTGGATATGCCATTTTATAGTATATCAACTGCCGAGCTTTGTGGTGTTCTGTTTGGAAAATCAAAAGTCGTGAAAGATGATGTTTGCAATAATAGATTTTTAAATAATATTCTATCAGTGTGTAATAATTCTATCTTTAAGGAGTTAGAATTTACTTATTGCACCGATGACGAATTTAATCGTATGTACGAATGTGAATCTTGTGTGGAGTTAGGTGTTTTCCACATAAACATAAGGAGTCTCAATAAAAATCATAGAGTTTTATTTCTTTTCTTGCACTCTTTGAAGCTTGATTTTGATGTTATTGTGTTATCTGAAATCTGGAATTATAATCTAGAATTTTATCATAATGTTTTTCCTAACTATCATTTTCATTTTGTTGTGTCTGAAACTTCTAATGTGTGTGCTGTTGGTATTTATGTTAAAAATAGTTTTGTTGTTCATGAACTAGATCATCTACGAATTCCATCCACTGCAGAAAATATTATTGAAAATCTGTGGTTAGAAATTATTAATGGAAATAAGAAGTACATCATAGGTGGCATTTATAGACATCCAAATCAAAATATTGATGAATTTAACAATTTACTGGACAATTGTCTTTCTATGATATATAAAACTAAAACTCCTTGCATTATTGCAGGAGATATTAATATTGATTTAATCAGGTACAACAGTCATAATCCAACTTCTGATTTTGTAAATAATCTCCTTTTTAATAATTTTTTGCCAATAATAATCATGCCAACTCGAATCACTGATTCATCTGCGACTTTAGTCGATCATATTTACTACTATGATGACAGTAACTCCAAAAGGAATGTAAATATCAAATCGGGTAATTTGTGGTGTGACCTGACCGATCATCTGCCTAATTATATTTTAATTCTTAATAAGCACATTAAAACTAAACAAAATGTAAGGTTTGTTAAAATATTTTCTGATAGTAACATTGATAAATTTAAAAAGTTAATAAGTGCAACAAATTGGCAACAATTATATCTTTTAGATGATGTTGATTCAGCTTATCAGTGCTTTGAAGATTCAGTTACTAAGTGTTACCATACTTGTTTTCCATTAACTAAATTGTCTCGTAAGCGTAAAATGTGGATAACACCTGGACTGAAACTCAGCAGTAAACATAAAAATAAATTATACAAAAAATGGCTAACAAGCAAAACATTGAGTGATGAACTAAACTAAAAAAACTACCGAAAATTATTTAAACAAATAGCAGCTCAAGCTGAACAGATATATTTCAAACAGTTGTTTAATACTAGAACTAATACTACAAAACAGTTATGGAATAATCTAGACAGGGTTTGTTCATTCAGCAAAAATAAGAATAAAATATCAATATCAAAGTTGCTTGTAAATAACAAAAAGGTAACAGATAGCAAAGAAATCAGTGATTGCTTCAATAATTATTTTTGTACAGTAGGAGAACAACTGAGTAATAATTTAGCACATTCAGCTACTAGCTTTAAAAATTATTTACCTACTGCATCAAAACGAAGCATGTTCTGTTCCCCTACTACAAACTCTGAGATTGAAAAAATTATTTCTAGTCTAAAGAATAATAAGTCACCTGGACCTGATAACATTGGTCCCAAAATCATTAAATCTATTGCTGATATAGTAACTGAACCATTGTCTTTTATATATAACATGTCATTTGCTAAAGGTATTGTCCCGCATCAGTTAAAGATATCCAAAGTTATCCTTGTGTATAAAAAGGGTAATAGAAATTCTGTTGGTAACTACAGACCTATTTCACTTTTAAATGTTTTTGAAAAAATTCTTGAGAAACTGATGTATAAGAGACTTTATGATTATTTGTCGGTTAATAATGTTTTATATGATTATCAATTTGGTTTTTGCAAATATCACTCTACTTCCCTAGCTCTCATTGATGTGATGGATGATATTTATCAACAGCTTGACAGTGGCAATATTGTAATAGGAATTTATTTGGATCTTCAAAAAGCATTTGACACTGTCGATCACAGTATTCTATTGGCTAAACTTTACAATTATATGGTGTTCGTGGGAATGTATATAACTGGTTTAAAGATTACTTGTATGATAAACAGCAGTTTGTCTCTATCAGAGGAATAGACTCTGACACTGCTTCTGTTTTGTACGGTGTTCCTCAAGGATTCGTCTTGGGTCCATTATTGTTTCTCATTTATGTAAATGACATTTATTCTTGTATTAATAATGCTACTGTTAAATTGTTTGCTGATGATACAAATTTATTTGTCAGTGGTACGTCTATTGATGAAGTATCTGCTAATGCTAATATATGTATAATTAAGTTGAATACTTGGTTTTTAGCTAACAAACTTAGCCTTAGTTTGGATAAAACCTGTTTTAGTGTCTTTGGTGTTCGTGATGATAATACTCGTTGTAAAGTTGAATTAAGACTTGATAATGTGATTCTTAAACAGGTCAGCTGTTGTAAATATTTGTGGATTATAATTGACAATAATCTTACTTGGTCTGAACATATTAATTACATTTATAACAAAATCCTTAAATTTACTAGTATTTTTTTATAAGATACGCCACATTTTGCCTGTTAAAGTTTTGATAACTATATACTTTGCTTTTGTACACTCACACTTGCTATATGGTATAGAAATCTATGGGAATACCTACCGTGCTTATTTAAATAGATTAATGGTATTAAACAATAAATTGTTACGAATTCTTCAGAGTGCCAAGGTAAGGCTCCTGTCTCAGATTTATATGAAAATTTTAACACGCTTAACATTCCTGATCTTCATAATTTTCAACTTCTTGTCTTAATTTACAAATTCTTTTATCATAAAGAAAAGTTATCTGTTATATTTACTTCGTACTTTGATGCAAATTTCTTGTTTCATAATCATGATACACGCAATAGGGATAACTTAGATCTTGCTAGATGTAAAACTTCTTATGGTTTAAAGTGTATAAAATATAAAGGTAGTAATCTTTGAAATCAACTTCCTTCTGAGTTAAAGTTAATTACTTCTATCAATTCTTTCAAGTGTAAATTAAAAAAATTATATTAGGGCATTGTCGTATATAATCATGTCTAATATTAAACTAATCCAATTTTCTTTATGATTTACAGTATCTGCTTTGTGCACTTTTTAGTAATCATTTTGGTTGCATTAATCGTCTGTCTTTGTGTTTGTTATTATTATTTTCAGTATATTGTTCGCAGTTATTGGTTATAGTTATCATAGGTGGTCAGCTGTGATGGAGTTTTCCTTTCTGGCAGCCTGCCGTTGTGTGAAATTGTTATTGTATTGGTTGTGACTGATATGGCAAATAAACTTCTCTCTCTCTCTCACCAAAACTTCCCCGCGGGGAAAGTCGTGGACACAAATCACGAAAGTCGCGGACACATGTCGAGATGTTTGCGACAAGGTCCGTGACAAGTCCGCGACAAACCCGTTTGTGTCGCTCTAATGAAATTTAGCCCGTTACAATCCATTCATTCATTCATTCATTCATTCATTCATTTCTTTATTTTTATTTTTATTTTATTTTTGCACGGGGAAAGTTGGCGACAAAGTCCGCGTACTTTGTCGCGGACGCGGACACAAACCATGAAGTCGGCGACGTGATTTGCGTCGTGGACTTTCATGATTTATGTCCGCGACACGTCCGCGACTTTGTCGGGAACTTGTCCCGGACTTTGTCGCAAAGTCGGCGTAATGGAATTTGGGTTTTACTGCGTGAAGGTTTCATATCGATGGATGAGTTCGAGGAGGCTTGTCGGTTGCTGGGCCAGCATACAGCGTCCGTGATTCCACGCGAACACGTCATCGCCATGGCACGCAACATGGACCTCAACAAGGACGGGCAGCAACAGTAGCCTACGTTCAGGAGAATATCTCTCAGAACAAACGATTCTCTGGGCGACATTAGGACAGGGTTCTTTCTTTGATTCTTTCAACAAGGACGGGCAGATAGACTTCAACGAGTTCTTAGAGACGTTTCGTATCGTCGACCAGTTCGGTCGCGATCTGGTCGCTCGTCGAGCCAGCGAAGACGCCTCGATCGCCGCCACTGACGACACTTGACACTTGCACACTGAAACAGCATTCTGTGCGACCAGGGCTTAGCATAATTTGTAATTAGCATAATTTACTGTCCAGTGTGGCGTATTGCCACTTATTAAATTGCTGGCGGTACACCGTTAGTAGCGTCGTCGCAGGGGAAACAATTGCCTAAACTAAACTTTGGCTGTCGGAAAATTGTCGAAACAACTTCTTCTTGTCCAATAATCATTGTCCAAAATGCAACATTTGGGACTGACAATCCCCATTTTGGAGAACTTTGGGAGGCAAAATTTTGAGCACCCATAAATAATCTGCTCGGTTGGAAATTGGCAGTGTCTGTCAGAAAATCGCAACTTTCTGCCCCGCCTCATTTTTTGCACGACGCCGTTGTACACCGTACTGGCCGTTCTTGTTGTCACAATGGCGGTACGCTGTGCATTTGCGAGATTCAAAATGTCACAAAATCTACAGTCAGCATTTTCCTTTCCCTCGATGTTTTTGGTCGTATCGATCTGGGCGCCTGTAGCACTTCGAATTTAGCTAGTACCGCCATTTTTTCTACAAATTAAGCACTGCGTGCGACAAACCTAAAGCCTAAAGTTTGTTCGAGTTTTATCGTGCACGTAAGCGCCGCCTGATTAAACCTATACAACAAGAAACCTAGCTGTCGCTAGGGTAAGCCGACCGTACCGCCTATGTCCGAAGGCCAGTGTCCGACTTCCAGTTGCAGAGAGAAGCGATTGTCCAGAGGTGTCTACAGTTTCATATTACACGTTATTTTAACGCTCTTATCGAATGCTACAATCAACGCTAGGATACGGTAATTTTGCACACGTGATTTAGGCATGTGTTGTAAAACAGTCTGTCTAATCGCTCAATATATGCAGACAGAAACTTTGCGCTGAAATTGCGGCCAAACTATTAAAATCAGAGACATGACTACTATTGACAGTCTATGGGAACTCGCCATCGACCTATCCAACGGCAACATCGCCGATTCCCTACAACGTACCGTGTAGCCACAATGCATACGTTACAGACAGAAAGATGACGTCTCGTACCATAGGCGCTACCGTATGTACGGTCGGTCAAAAAAACAAGGCATCTCATGTTTTCAGTAAAAACCGTCAGCGCTGCTCTCATATAAAAGTGTCTATGGAGGGGGACTTCGTTATTCTTGTGAAGTAGTCCAGGAGTATTATGTCATATTGGGGTCAACTGAGGAAAAACTTAGTATCAAGCTGATTTTTTTTCAAAATAGTTAGCATGGAACACTAGAAATAACATATCAAAACTCCAAAAGAATCCCAGCTGTACTCTCTTCCAAATTTGAATTTGAAATTTGGAACAAAGTTGAAAAATAGGTCAATTTTTAAGTACGTCAAAACACAGGCATATTACAGCATATCAAATGGAATGTAATAAAAAGTAGAATGCTAATATGACATTAGTAAATGTACAAAACATCAGTTTATACACTTCATAACGGCAACATTTAAGGACTTGCGCATCGAAAACAGCAAAAATTACAAAAGGTGATATTGATGTCATCACACTGACTGTGTGTCAATGTGCTGCTGAATTTTTGCTGTTTTCGATGCGCAAGTCCTTAAATGTTGCCGTTAACAAGTGCATAAACTGATGTTTTGTACATTTATATTTGCTGTTTTATTACTAAAATACTTTTTTCCTACTAGTGATCAATTACAAAGATATTGCGCTTCAGATATTTCTTACAGTAGCCAAGTCGCTTATAGCTGTTACTTACTACTTGCTCCTCACCTCCAGATTTTAGAAATCTTTCGGGTCATTGGTGCTAAGCCCCACCACCACGGCAAGGTGGCTGAACGTACTGAATGTAATACGTATCTTCTACAGTTAAACTGGGCGCCGCAAGAACGTTTAGAGGAGTTGTCATGCTTGTCGGACATTTTGTCTAGCCGTGAATGCAGTACGACGAACGTGGGAGGAACTTTTTGGCTGTTACGACAATCGGAATCAACTGCATACTACGTCTGCCCACTTTTCGGTGTCTATCAGTCTAATTGGACACTGGTTATTTGCGATGCTGTGACTGTTTAAAGCATCTGGCATGTGCTATGTTCGTGACATTTGGCTACAGACAGTATTTTACATAGAAGGGCGGCGATTTTCTGTGAGCATTGGGGGACAGACTATAGGAGGTCTGGGGGACGGAAGTCCCACAGTGGGGTCCAGGGGCAGAGTTCCTGGTGGGGAGCTTGGGGGCAAAGCCCCCAAAAGCTAAACGCTTTTTATAAAAAGCTAGACAATTTGGCAGTCATTTTTGCACGGAAATGTACAGAATTTGCATAACCTACAAAGTTAGAAATATATGCAAAACAAATAAAACTAAAAAACTAACAATCAAATGAATGCGTTTGGCTATTACTTGATGCTGCTTCTGGCAGAGCTTTCAAAGACACATAAGTATCAATGCCAGCAGCTATTAACTTGCTGGAAATTTGCACTGCATAGGAGACCTTCATTTTAGAGAAATTTGTCACTCCCATATGCCGCATCGTGAGTTTTGGACACAGTCGTAGTGCTTGTTTTGAGTCTCAGTGGTAAAACTGTTGTATTTCCAGTCCACATATTGACCATTTTCACCAATCTGAAATACATATTTCAACAAATTATTTCTCACACTTTTGAACAAATGTGGCGGATCAAACATACAAAAAATTCTTTGGTCAGAACTGTGCTCAAAATATGGATGTTCTACCGTTACACCAATCATGGAATAGAATGCCTTGTTATTGGCTCCCTGGTGACACACAATTACTTTAACACAACCACCAGCTTTTGCAACCAGGTCAGTGGTGTCAGATACAATTTTTTGCAGCATTCCAGATCTGGTGCCACCACAAGCAAGATAATAGCCTACAGCTTGTTTCCATTTGCTCGTTAGACTACGGATCATGACCACAAGTGCTTGGTTTGCCAGGCCCTTGCCTCTGCAGCCATTACCGTAATCTTCTAGGCCGACAAACTGGTCGTTTACAGTGTCATAACGTAACGCAGTTTTAACTGACATTTCGTCAAAAGTGAGCACACATAATTTCTCCATTTCTGTCATGTTGGATAATTTTTGATTCAGAATTTTTAAAATGTCGTTGGAGATGCTAGGACAAATATTTATATGGCTCATCCAACGACGCAATGAACTCACAGACGGTAATTTGAAAAGGTGTGACAAGAACTTGTACGTTTTCAGTCCCTGATAGTAAATGGCTAATGCTAGTAGTTAGTCGTTTTCAGACCAACGCATACTCTGTGCTCACTTTTTTGAAAATGCTTTCACCTGTGACATGAAAAAGTTCAATGTCAAATCTGGTAAAAATTCCCGAGCTTGTTCAACAATATGATTAATGCGAGCAGTTTTTGATATGTGCTTCACTTTGCCAGCCGCAGAACCCTTTGCTTTCTTTGCACGGTGGACTTGCACTCGTAATCTATTGATGATGTGCCGATAGCGTTGCTTTCTCGGTGTGTTCATAGTGCCTCTAGTCGGTTGCTCATGAAGCAGTGACTTGGGCAGCAGTACCGAATCATCTGGATTCTCGCTATGAGATCTGCACGATGCAGCAGCTGGCAGCGAATCAGCACTAGTCACTGTTTCAGTGTGATCACACACGGTGCATTCTTCAACGTCAGTTTCTGTTGACGTCAGTCTGCAGCAGCTGTGATCCATCGAAGTAGTAGACTGTGCATTGGAAACGGTTGTGCTGTGAGATGCTAATTCACGAGCGTTTTCTGATTCTGTAGACAACTAAATAGTAGTAATCTAAAATGTGGAACAGATGCAAAATATGTAATAAATTTGACTAATTACACATCAACCAGGGTTGCGTTAATCATGGTGCTGCCACAGGCACACAGCTCAAATAGGCCTACCAGGACAACTAAAACATTTTCGTAGACTGTTCTTGTATGTTTTGGTCTATTGTATGTTTATCATGAAAAGTTAGTTATGTTTGTACCGAATAGAACAACCAACCTTGTACAAAATTCTGACAGCTTGTTTGTATAACTAGAATGTTAAATTTAGTGCCATACATTAAACCAAACAAATCCATTTTGAGGTAAAAAAAATTTAATATTTTCTGGGTGAGTTGGTACTGTCCCCTTCCCACTGAATTTCACAAGGTAGTGTAGTAACAGTATTAATGTGAGGTGGGAAAACAACGGTCATTTACATCAAGTTTCTTCGCAATGTTTCAGAAGTTATTTGGAAAATAAAAATGGTTTGCTTATCTGAGGCATGGTGTATAGAGCTTGGAATGGCAGCAGGAGGAAATGTGAATGTTAATCCCAAACCCCTTAATTTTTCCACACCAAAATTTGCACAGATGATTACGTCCAGCATATGTTGTGCAAAATTTGGTAAAAATCCGTTTACGGGGGGCTTCCCCACGAATAGGTGAAATATAACGCTTGCGTGACTTTTTGTGCCTTTCTTTTCCTTCCCTTTTCATTTTTTTCCTTGCCGTCCTCTACAGGAAAAACGACTAAACTGATTTTAACGCACGATGGCTCATATGACGCGGTTTCGCGCAAGGAAGTGCATTTTGGGGGTTACAAAATTTAAGTTCAACATTTTCACCTATTTTTCACAAAAATATGAAAAATTACAATGGCGCCTAATCGCCTATGGCGAAAATTAGACAATGCTTTAAACTGTCATAACTCCGGCTATGTATAAAATAAAGTCGTAATTTTTGGTTTTTTGGTATGGTTTTCGGGGTCAGCCAATTTAACGGTGATATTCATATCCCATCCCATTCCCTGATCGACCCCCGTTGCCATGGCAACGAAATTTGGGACAAAATGGGCGATAACTAAACCCCCTTAAAAGAAAATTGCACGCTGTTTGCACCTACCCCCCCTTTTTTCGAGGCCGGGCTATCCGATGGTGTCATTTAAATTTTTTATCTGCCAACCTTCGTTGCCATGGCAACGAATTTTGGGACAAAATTGGCTATAACTCGGCCCCCGTAAAAGATAATTGCACGCTGTTTGCACCTACCCCCATATTTTCGGGCCCGCGCTATCCGGTGATGTCATTTAAATTTCTCCCTTGCCAACCGCCGTTGCCATGGCAACGAATTGTGGGACAAAATTTACTATAACTCTGTCTGTGTAAGAGATATCTGCAAAATTTTTGCGTCTATAAGGGGGTTTTCGGGGATAAGCCATCGAATGATGCCACGCCAATTTTTTCCCGGGCGACCCTCGTTGCCACGGCAACAAAATTTGGGACATATGGGTTAGAACTCAGCTTACGTAAGAGATATATCGAAGATCTTTGCGTCAGATGGGGTGCTTTCGAGATCAGTTTATTTTAGTATGAGCAGTGCGCAATTATTCAAAAGCGCACATACGCACCCGCGCAAAAATCATACGTTGAATATACGAAAAATCGTTATTATCTAGCAACAAAAACATTTATACATTTCTAACATTGCTATAATTAAATTAATCAGACGTTAGATTAGTATGACATTCTAAAAGTTAACGACAAAATCTTCTAATTCGAGGGCTGCTTAAACCGAGATAGGACACCCGTCAGATGTGAGAAGAAACTCCATCTCAGAGCTATGAACATCGCCTACCATATGGGATCATAAAGTATTACCTGCCACTCTACACAGCTGAACACGCCCTGCCTTAAGCCCAGAGAAGCAGGCTAGTACTCGATTTACCTTCCACACAAGGATGAAAGGCTGAGTTAAGGTGACCCGAAGTTAATGGAAATTAATTAGTATTAATGAGCTTATTTAGGGCATTTTGAGCCCATAGATGGAGCATTCTACAAGCAACATACAAAACCTGCAGCAATGTAGAAACTGCAGAAAATTATAACAATGTGTAAAAATTATAACAGTGACAATTGTTACTTGGTACAGTGGTGTCGATGTTGTGACGAACCAACTGACGTCTTTGCACACTAGCACGTTGTGCTAGTAGGTACCGAGAACAGCGTTGGCACAGCGTCATGTCGAAGACGATTTTTACTATCTGCGTTCATAAACATGCAGTTTTCAAAGTGTTCTCCACAGAGTCGATAGTTTTGATGCAGGTCTTCAGCTTAGAGATTATCGAGACTCTGTAGGCGACAGTTTATGACCAATTTCTTACACCTAAGCAGTGAAATATACAGTCTGCACTTTAAAACATGCAGATTGGCTGAAGCCTACAAAATGCTAGAGTTTGAGGGACAATCAATCAAGCGGTCAGTTGGTCAATCAAGGTCATCTAACTTAACTAGCAACTTTAATTGCATGTCAGTACAACTTTACAACGATCCTCTCTAGGATGCACAGACACGTGGAAAGTGAGCCTGTGACTGTTTCTATTGGATGATGTGATTGATGTCTGCTTAATGGTAAGGTGGGTCCTCCTGACTGACACATAGTTAACATAGCTAGCACGAACAACATGTACATGGTATATTTTATAATGGGATGGTAATTCTATGGCATAGAAACCTGAGGTTTAGGCAATTCAGTGAGGTACCAGTAGTGAAGTACCGTAAGTGGGGCCATGGTAAAAATTACAGTCCAAATATTGATGGATTCAGTGCTAACATTTATGAAATAGTGTTTATCTACGGTTTTACGCTAATTTTACGTTCATTTTAAGCTCTGACGTGAATGCTCATAGTACCGGTAATTGAC
>Ga0209367_1008976_pt1 | contig 13636 bp, 8 predicted proteins | sample WorMetLIZISLAND2_FD_187412 | JGI IMG/M metagenome (GOLD analysis project Ga0209367, IMG submission 187412) | Marine gutless worms symbiont microbial communities from Max Planck institute for Marine Microbiology, Germany - Olavius geniculatus... ... | reverse complement strand
CACATTGACACGCAGTCAGTGTGATGCGGGCAATATCACCTTTTGTAATTTTTGCTGTTTTCGATGTGCAAGTCCTTAAATGTTGCCGTTAACAAGTGTATAAACTAATGTTTTGTACATTTATTATAACATATGGCAGCAAACGTTTAGCAAACTTCCAGCAAACGTCCAGCACGTGTATTTTGAATACATTTGCTGGAAGTTTGCTGGATCGTGTAAACACCCTATTATACGCAGCTGCTAGGCTATATAGCTTGACAATAGGCCAGATACCTCGTTCCGCAGAACGTATTTCAATTTTTTTACTTGCGATTATTTTTAGCGCATTAACACTTTTATTTTACAGCTGTACTTGGTAGTCATCCATTTTCAGACGGCGCTGTTATACTTACAGACTGAGATCGTTCTGTCACTAGAATTACGTGCGTTTTAAATTTTCTCTCCAGCGGTGCTGTCTCTTAAATTATCGATGATTTTGTTCCCTGCTGTGTATAATAATATTTATCTTTCACGGCAATATCTTCCTTTTCTTTGTTTGAGTATGTTTCATAGAGTGTTCGCAAACGTAAACATTTAAGACTTAACTCAAGACTATCTGTTTACCGCTTTTCCCATAGTTGACTGAGTGTAAAGTGATTGCTGTTAAGTTTTATTGTAATGTATTGTATTGTATATTTTGTCGTATTTTATTCTACTTTTGTTATACTGGGTATTACACATTATATGCATAGTGTATTTCGTATTTTATATTTAACGCAGCGTAACTGTAACGACTGGTATTTCGCCAGTGATTAAAGTAGTACTAAAGAAGTGGGGAAAAGCAACTTTCTTTTCCCTCGTCTGTTTTTTTCTTTTTTTCCCTTTAGTGTAATCTTTTCCTCATTTTGTTTTTCTCCCTTCTTCAGGCTTTCATTCTCCTTAGAAGTAGGGGCACCTCATTTAATACAGCGAAAGGGGCGTTTGGGACAGCTGCAGCGGAAATCAAATTTCGTGTATTTTAACCAAAAAAGTTTTACTAATTTTACTAATTTGTCTGATATTTGTTGACTAGACATGATTTCAACATGCAGTCAGCACGTAACTTTCAAGTTCAGGTGAAGGAACTTGATACAGACTGAGGATAGGAAATGGGAGAACGCTGCCAGTGCCCTCGGGTTTTCCCTTACTTTGATCGCACTCAAGCAACCAAGATTGCGTTACGTTTGATAGGTGCGCCAGTCGGCTGAGTGAGCTGAACAGCGAGGCGGACTATCAGGTACTGAGGCAGGCGCGGGTCGTTGCCATGACAACCACAGGTGCGGCCAAGTACCGCCAGCTACTGCAGAGAGTTCATCCACGCATCGTCATCGTCGAGGAGGCCGCCGAGGTTGTTTTTTTTCGATTTTTGTTGATTATTTAATATCTAATAGTACAAAATAGTGACTGGCGTTGAGGTCATTATTGGAAATTTTTCCCCCGAAATTCGTAAAATATTGCCCGAGGTCGAAGACATGGTCGTCTGCTAGTAACGTACGACGTACGGTTTAGCCGCAATACAGCCAGCCAACCGTCTGTCGTCGGAGTGGTCAATGGTCATAGACGTCTTGAATATTAATGAGACGTGACCAGTCAATAGTTACCTTGATATTGCCTTCGAGGCAATATTGAGGCAACTATTGACTGGTTGGCTGAGCGGTTGGTGAATAGTGCGTATTTGTGAACGTCATATGACGTGATTTGAACCAATCGTGTGCAGGTATTTTGCGTTGAGGTATGGCAATGCTACATATTGATTGTGACGACGGGTGGCCAGCATTTGATCTGTGGATTTTCTTCTGGCCATCCTCCTGTATTACCAGCTATTGTGCTGTTATTGTGTTAATTGTGGTTATGTAAAATAAACTCTTTCTCTCTTTATGTATTGAATTGCAAGTAATCGATTACAAACTTTTTAATCGATTGCAGCCCTAAAACCATTGGGAATATGAAGTACAAAGTACAAAATCGTACCTTGATGACTTTCAGGTAGGCCTATAGACGAATAAAATTGATATTGGCATGTTGGCTGTACACGTGTTGACAGTTTGGAAATTTTTGAAAGTTTTGCCATTTTGATGACAAGTAGCTTTTAGAGTTTTGTAGGCTACATATCATTTAGTGCTTTTGGTTAGGGTTCTTCAAATTCTTTTTTGAACCGACCGCTAAGCTGTAAGCTCAAAGGTCGGCCCTTTGTCGTGGTTGTCGTCCGTCTGTCTGTCCGTCTGTCACGGATGAACCGTGGCTAAATGGTGCAAGATAGGGCCTAAGTTGCTATTGATCACTAATAGGAAGTAGCATACGCCCTTTCAGATGAAATGAAAATCATCGACTTTGGATGACATTCAAGGTCAGTGACAATCAGTACGGTCGGATATCCTAGCGACAGCTCTGCTTTTTGTACTTCACAGGTAATGGAATCGCACGTCGTGACCACGTTGTCACTGCGGTGTGACCATCTCATTATGATTGGTGATCACCAACAGCTCAGGCCGAACCCGACCGTCTACGCACTGGCCAAGAAATACCACCTGGACATCTCGCTGTTCGAGCGCATGGTAAAGAACGACCTGCACTGTGATCAGCTTGCCATGCAGCACCGCATGCGACCGGAGATCGTCAAACTGATCGTACCGCACGTCTACAAGTCACTCACCAACCATGAGTCGGTGCTCGGCTACGAGAACATCCGGGGCATCAACGGGAACCTGTTCTTTGTCGCTCATAGCGAGGCGGAGACGAGCGTCGAAGACACGAAAAGCAAGTCGAACGAACACGAGGCCAGATTCCTCTCAACCTTCTGCCTCTATCTGCTACAGCAGGGCTACCAACCGACGCAGGTAAGCACCGTTGTTAGTTACAAACCCTAGCGGAAATCACCACATTTCACAAGGTAGTGAAGCGAAAGTACTAAGGTAAGGTGGCCGGGCGAAACTAGTCGTTTGCGTCAAGTTACTTCTTGATGTTACGTGTGCCAAAAATTATCAAAATCGGGCCCCAAGTCGGGACTGTCGACATACTGCATCTCAACGTCATCACACGACGGTCGGTGTCACCTTCGCTCTGCCGTATCTGGACAACTATCCGTTCCACGCACGACGACGAACTACGGTGATCGCAGCTTCGTTGTTAGCGGTCCAATCGTGTGGAACAGTCTGCCATCTGCATTTCGATTAGACACGTCACTGTTCGTATTTCGTAGGCGGCTGAAAACATTCTTCATGACAAGCGTGTAACAGTTGACTTGGCGCATTTGCAGCATTTTTTTTCTTCGAACTTGCGCCATATAAATGTTATTATAATAATGAAAAATATTCTATTCGAAAAATAAAAGTGGCACGTTTTATGGCTCACGGATGGGTGTATACGCAGATAACGGTGCTGACGATGTACACTGATCAGATGTTTTTACTGCGCCGTCTGATGCCGAGGTCTCTGTACGAAAGAGTTCGAATCACTCCGGTCGACAACTTCCAGGGCGAAGAGAACGACATTATCCTGCTGTCGCTGGTCCGCAGCAACGAGCTCGGGCGGATCGGATTTCTGCAGATCCACAACCGCGTCTGCGTCGCGTTGTCGCGAGCCAGGAAGGGACTGTACGTGATCGGCAACATGGACCAGATGGCGGATGCCAGCGGTCTGTGGAACGGAATAGTCAGGCAGCTGAAAGCCGCCGGTCAGCTGGTGGATGCGTTACCGCTAGCCTGTCAAAACCATCCGGACAATGTTGTCCTCGCCAGCAAGGCGGAAGACTTCGGCAACGTGCCGGACGGCGGCTGCATGTTGGACTGCGGATATCGGCTGTCCTGTGGTCACGTCTGTACGAGAAAGTGCCACCCGACCGACAGGTTGCACGAGGACTACGTCTGCCGCAAGCCATGCCGTCGCAAGACTCTGTGTGAAAACGACGAGCACCGCTGTCGCAAACGATGTTTCGAAGCGTGCGGAAGATGTGAGTACATGGTCGAAAAAACGGTACCAGGTCAGTGCGTGTTGTCATTTGGCCTTAGAGAAATAGGCTCGTGCTGTTTTTCTCATTGCTTTGTCACTGCCACTGTGACTTGTTGCTGTGCTTTTTCGATGTTTTTTTACACAAGCTACGGTAACTCAACTACGATAGCAGTGCAAGTGACAGAATATGTGCCTTTCGTTACCATACCTTTTGACTAATGGTTACCTGTGATGTTTTGCCTCGAGGCAGTGCCTCGCCTCGAGGCTGTCTCAAGGCAGATTTTACTGCCTTGGTGTTGGTGCCTTAGTCCCATCACTGACGGCAACTTACTTAGCTGTCATAACACGTCATTATTATGTCTGTAGTTACAGTTTATATGGATTAATTGTCGCTATGATTTTTTTTGCAAAACTGAACAAGGCTGTGGAAACTTTAGGCCTACAAACGTAAAAGTCGTGCAGAGTTATATGCGGACATTTGAGCGTAATGTAACCAATCTAGTAGACTAACTATTGGTAGAAAATTTGGTCCTTTTGAAACTATTTGGCCTTAAATTAAGCTGCGTTTGGCCTTGAGGCGCTAAAGCTAATTGACAATTTTGATCCAGGTTGCGGACACGTTCAGATGATGAAGTGTTACGTCGAACCGGAACTGTTCGAGTGCCCGTGTCCCTGCAGCAAGGTGCTACCCTGCGGCCATACGTGCCAGGATGTTTGCGGAAGACCGTGCACCAGAAACTGTCAGGTAGTTCTCAAGGAGCGTGCGTGGCCGTGTGGTCATCTGCTGTCGGTCGCTTGTCACCGAAATCCGGACAACTTTCCGTGCAGTTTCACGCTGCAGCGAACTCTACCGTGTGGACACGCCGTCACCGCAAAGTGCTCCGAAGATCTGACTCTACGAAAATGCCAACAAAAGGTCGGTTCTGTAGGCCTATTAGATAAATACTGCACTGCTGAAGTGGGTAAGCGAGTACGCAGTACGACCTTTACCACTCTAGACAGTGTGGTATTCTATTTAGACCACACACACTCAGATCGATCGCGTAGACTAAACAGTCGTTTGCTCCATGACGCACGACTGCAGGTAAAAATTGTGAAAACGGTGTACGTATTAGTGCGAGCTAAGTGTGGTTTAAGTATCAATAAAGGGCATATAGCCTGAAATTTGTTTTTTGGAGGTAAAAAAAGTTACTTAAACGATATACCCCAGTCGCTACACTTCTATTCTAGGCTGACGTTTGGGGTCGGATGTCTGGGAATGGGTCTTCTTCTGATGGATCTTCTAAATGGGTTTGCCCAATAAAACCTATTGGGTTTTTTTTTGGCCGACCGTAACTTGTCTGTTGTATGTTGTCTGTCTGTAATGCATGCATTGTGGCTAAATGGTACGTCATACCAAAAAAACTATCTGAACAGGTAAATAGGGTAACTCGACAGCGACCCGGTGGTACCAAGTCAGACCCCTTTACAACTCTCAATTTTTCAAACGGGCTGTAATTTATTTATAATTAATACAATATTTACGCCTGGCGAAGTTGTATCGTTCCACAACGGCATTAAGGCCGCATCTCTGGAACTGTGGTCATCACAGACCAATCGCTTTCACTCCGCGACAGGAAGTCGGACGCTGGTCTTGGGAGATAGGCAGTACGGTCGGCCTTCGCTAACGACAGCTGGGCTTCTTGTTGGGTATGTGGCCGGGAGTGTGAACCCTGCTAGTGTTGTAGGTCAGAGCTTATAAAATAATTGATAAATTCTACTGCAATTTTGTCCAGGCCCGTCTTTAGCGAGGGGGGCTGGCGCTATGGCGGTGATCTCCTTAGGGATGAATTATTGTCACACCTGGAACTCAAAAGGCTTTTAAAATTTCTCTTTTTTATAGAGGTGAAGCTAAAATCTAGGGTCATTTTTTGCTCGTTCCGCTCGCAAAATTGTAGGCCTAAAAACACACAAAATACAGGCTTAGGCTACCTTACAGACTTAGGCCTATCTTACAGTTTGTGAAGTAGTGTGCTCACAGGTCGCTGTTTGGTGTTAGGGGCTCCGCGGGTGAGTTAGTGCCAAGGACCCCGGGCTGGCAAAAGACGGCCCTGTTCCTCTGCTTTTTTTCTTTTCCTTTTCTTTTCTTTTCTTTTTCCTTTTTTTCATTTATACTTTTCTATTCTTTTTCTCTTGTCCTTTATAACGGGGTTTCCCTCATCTCAGCTCCCCGCTTTTCCCTTTTTCTCCCTTTTCTTTTTTCTTACTTTTAGAAGTAGCCCCCCTCCTTTCTCAGATTTAGCAAAGGAGTTTAGGGGATCGCTGTGAGTTCCTCCAGTGGGGTCTGGGGCGGAGCTCCAGCCGAAATCGAATTCGGTGCATTTTGGCCATAAATGATGACATCTGGTGGCAACAGTTATAAAGATTTTTCTCAGTATTGCTGCACACTTACCATAGGGTACTGCACTTTTGTGTCGGAAAACACACTATATTAGGCCGTGTGTATGTAGGTGGTTATACGGCTTTTTGACGATGCGACTCACGAGCATCAGACGGTCTGCAGCAGACAAGACGAGGCGAAGCGCACCAAATGTACACTGAACGTCACGCTAACGTGTCCTCGCGAGCAGCGTCATGTCTATGTGACCAAATGCTGCGAGAGGCTCACTCGGCCGTGTCCCATCGCGTGCGGAGCAAGGCTGCAGTGCGGACATCGCTGTACGGGGAACTGCGGATCGTGCGCGGCGTCGGGAACGCACAAACTCTGCTCCGCCGCGTGCAAGGAGGTGTTGCCGTGTCAGCACCAGTGCCAGGTTTGCGCGTCACAAATTCGTCTGTCTTATATAACCAACACCAAAGTCAACTCAGCTTTCCATCCCTCTAGGGTAGGTAAATTAACAACTGGCAAGCTAGGCTGGGGTTAAGACGAGGCACGTTCACTAGTGCCGAGCACTGCCGACTGTCGGGTGGCGGGTGACACTGTGTGATCCCATATGACATGTGACGCTCCACATTCTGTAGCTTTGCAGTGGGTTTTTTATAGAGCTATACACACATTTTAACCGCTTAATGTAGTCCGTTATCAGCTTGTAGGTCGCAGTAAAGCTACTCGCTATCAATGTCACTTTATACCATTGTATTCGCCAGGTGGCGTTAGTATTCTCGGAAGCGGAGGTTTGAGACATGTAGTCGCTTGTGTGCAGGCGTCGTGCGGCGAGTCGTGTCCTGCGTGTAAGGCCAGTTGTCAGTTGCACTGCGGTCACAAGCCGTGTACTCGGCCATGCTCTGCTGTGTGTGAGGTCTGCCCGCGACCATGCGTGTGGTTCTGTGTACATCATCAGTGTAAACTGGCGTGTCATCAGCCGTGTATCAGACCGCCGTGCAATCGTGCGTGCAACGTCACTCTACCGTGCAAGCACCCCTGCATTGGACTCTGTGGCGAACCCTGCGTACCGCTGTGTGCCGTCTGCGATCGCCAGGTCAGATCTACGTACATGTAGGCCTATAGGTTTCAGCACTGTTTATAATGTATTATTCGAGTATATTATTCAAAGCTCAAACCACATTTAGCATTTTAGCTGGCACTTGTACTTTTTTCTCAATTTTGAGCTGCAGTCGTGCGTCATAAAGCAAACGACGGTGTAGTTAAGGCAATCTAAGCGTGGTTTAATTACGATACCACACTGTCTGGAGTGGCATAAGTGGTATAAGCGCGCACTTCGTTCTCTCATGTACCACTTTAGCAGTGCCGTATCTAGTAAATAATACACTGTAGAGTGTATAGACCGTGTTGAAAGGTATATATTTCATAGCCGTGATCGACGGCATGTTCTGTCTGGACGCACGTGTGATATAGGCCTACAAGCGCGAGACGCTGTCAATCGTCACGCGTGAGTAGAGGGAAATTATGGACACGTGTAACACTCCAGACACTAGTGTAAGAGATAGGACGTCTACGCAGGCTTCGGTCATGAAATAATGCCCGTTCCAACGCATCTCAGTGATCTCACGGGGCGACTGAAAATGCGAGACTGGAACATAAGTGACAAAAAATTTGAGCTAATGCTCACAAGACGCGCGAAAGCCTATGGCAGTTCCGGTTCAGTAGTTTAGCTGAAAATTGGGGTGTTCACGCTAAGTTAATATACAAATACCAAATTCTCTATCTGAATCGCATAAAGATTGTTTCGTGGCGCCGTGTCGCAGCCCGAAATCGCCAAAAAAATCCATAAAACCCGTTGTTTTGGGCGTTCAAGGTCATTCAAGATCATTAAAGTTGGCGCCAATTGAGAGCCAGTGTACGACTTTCTATTAGTGATTAATAGTAACCTAGGCCCTATCTCGCACCGTTACTGAGATACAGCGACTTATTGGTCAAAAATCGCAAATTTTGCCCACCCCCTCTTATTTCGCGCCCTTGTTCGAGGTGACCCCCTTCAAATTTATGGAAAAGTTTTACGGTTCCTGAAACTAAAGTCTTCCAGGCAGCCGACGGTGAAGATTTGGTGATCCTAGCTTGCACCGTTTTCGACTGATCCACCCGTGTGACAAACAGACAGACAGAATTGCAATGGCTAAGACGCGCTGAAAGCAGTTTTTTTCGCGCGTAAAAATGAACGACTGGGTTGGATGGTGTTATGATATGATATATAATATGGTATTGAATATACACTTAAAAACTGGCAGACAGCCTGCCAGTTTAATTTAGCACATAAACTAGAAAGAAATGTAATGTATAAAATGAAAATAAAATGAGAGAAAATGAAATTGGAGTGCAGTTGATAGGGTTGATAGGTGTAGTGGAAGCGCTACGGAAGAGCTACCTCTGCGTCAGATCTTTGACCGACGTTTGTTGAACGTCGGTGCAAGTGCACAACATGTAGCGTTTGCCGAAGTGATAGGCCTATTTGCATAACTATATATCTGTCATATTCTAAGGTCAAAAATTGTTATAGTTTAACGACACAGTTTTACGTGACTTTTTGCATGCAGTTATAGCTTAGATGCAGTTATAGCTTAGACGTATATTTTGTCTTCATAATATAAAAGTGCTGATGGCTAAAGTTGACTACATTAGCCTAACCACACACGTGTAGTTTGTTTCCTGCATTTTTCAGTCTTGAGTTTTTGTGCTCCATTTTTCAGTCACGCATTTTCCATCGCTGCATTTCTTGTGCTCCATTTTCCTTTCTCGCAATTTTAGTGCTGCATTTTTTGTGCCTTATTTTCCAGTCTTGCATTTTCTTACTCTGCATTTTTGACAGCGTTTGTGCTGCAAATTCTCAGTCTCACAAATTCCAGTCTTGCATTTTAGCGTTCCTGATCTCACATCGATTTACGCCGAACAGGCAGTACCTGCTTAAGCGTGGTTTTCATTTATAGTTGTAGCTAAAAATTAGAGTTTGGGTGGACTTTGAAGCTAAAGGGCCCAAAGGTGAAGTTTTTATAGGAGTGGGGGCAGCGAGCTTCTTACCAACCACCTCGGGGTCAGGGTGATGTTTCTGGTGCGAATAAGCAACGAACTGCAGATCGCCATGTTTAATTGTCAGTTGTCTGACTTGATCGGCCAATATTTGGCCATCAACTTGATGGGAGATTTGATGGACGATCAGTCGCTAATTGGCGATGGAAAAACGGTTATTGAGATGATCTCCGATCAAGTCCCAAAGTTGATTGGAGATCAGTTTGATCGGCCATTAAATGTGCATGGAAAAACGGGATCTTAGTCAGTTACTATTGCTTTCTTTCTGCGGCCGGAAGTCAGACGCTGGCGCTCAGTGTGATGCGGACAATATCACCTTTTGTACTTTTTGCTGTTTTTGATGTGCAAGTTCTTAAATGTTGCCGTTAACAAGTGTATAAACTAATGTTTTGTACATTTATTTGTGTAATGACGTTGTGTTCAGAACGTCGAGCAGATTGTTCGATTTCTCAAAGTGAAGAATTATTCGCCAAAGAAGACTCGATTTCTGCACTTGAAACCTTGCGGACATATAGTGGAGGTCAGGTACATGGATCAGTGGGTTGAAAGTTCAACGCCTACTCCGCCTAGCAGTCCGCAATGTGTTACCTGTCCCTTCTGCAAACAAATCGTCGGACTTTGTCCAAGGTAAAAAGCGTGATGCTATGTATGAATAATTCGAGTATTGAGTATTTTACTTGATATTTCTTTTTGATTTAACCAGAAACTATAGCATGAAGTCATTTGTAGGTCTGTTGTATTATGCTTTGCGATTTTTAGTAGGCTAGTCAGTATCTCACAAGTTAAGCGTAGTGTAGTAACGGAGAAGTTTGAATTTGTGGGAATCTTTGGTAAGCTTAAACAATATACTGCAAATTTACTGTTCAGTGTATTGTAAAAAAAATTGAAGATCTGTAAACAAGTAGTAGCCTGTGGTAACGGCTGTTTGTTGTTTGTCTGTTCATCAGTAACAAATGTAATGTGGATAAACGGTGAGAGATAGGGCCTAGGTTGCTATTGCTCACTAATAGGAAGTCGCATATTGCCCTTCAGATGATACGAAAGTAATTTACCTTAAATAACCTTGAAGGTCAGTACGCGCTATTGTGGCTTAACGGTACGGCATACCGCGTATCTCAGAAACAGTGAGAGATAGGCCGTCTTTGAATAAACTAAACTCATAGGTAGAAACAGTAACTTATAATGTAGCTTAATCGATAATACAATTTTTTTAAAATTGTTGTTGACGTTTCGTCAACCGCTGCGGCCTTCTTCGGAACGACTGTCCACCAGGTGTCGCTGTGGCGGACAGTAAGCACTAAGCAATCATAGATGTGTGGAAGTTGATAGGACTCTCCTGGTTTATCGACTTGTCACTTGTCTTGTTCTTTCTTGATGTGCCGCAGCCTCTGGCGTAGTCATAGCCCCCTATGACTACGCCACTGGGGGCATGTGCCTTCTTTATAAGCCTACTCAGTTAGTCAAAATAGTGCCAAAAATGCACAAAAACACGTCATTTTACACACAAAATTCTCCTCCCCATACCCACCCCTGAAGTGCCCCCACTACAACGAGATCCTGGCTACGCCACAGGCCGCAGCGACACCTGGCGGACAGTCGTTCCGATGAAGGCAGCAGCGGTTGCCAAAACGTCAGCAACAACTTTAAAATAGGTTGTATTATCGATGAATCTACATAACTTAATAAGTAAGAGATAGGGCCTAGTTTGCTATTGCTTCCAACAGCTGAGTGCCTGCTGCTATAGCTCAAATTCCATTACGCCGACTTTTACCGAAACTTCCTCGCGGGGAAAGTCGTGGACACAAACCATCTTGACATGTCGAGATGTTTGCGACAAAGTCCGTGACAAACCCGTTTGTGTCGCTCTAATGGAATTTAGTCCGTTACAATGCACGGGGAAAGTCGGCGACAAAGTGCTCGACAAAGTCCGCAAATCATAAAGTCGGCGACGTGATTTGTGTCGCGGACTTTCATGATTTTTGTCTGCGACTTTGTCGGGAACTTGTCGCGGACTTTGTCACAAAGTCGGCGTAATGGAATTTGGGCTTATGCGAACAGGTGGACAGGTTGAATAAATGCTGAAGCAACCATCAACGGTTAATAATTCTGTCCATCTGGCACTGCAGTCTTGCTGTTACTTAAGCAATATTGGTATTGGTCTTGATTATTTTGGCTTGGCCTCGGTCTTTTTAACGTTTCCGTCTTGTTTCCTTCGCTGACTAATAGGGTGTTTACACGATCTAGCAAACGTCTAGCAAACGTCCAGCATTAGCACGTGTATTTTGAATACATTTGCTGAACGTTTTTCTGGATCGTGTAAACACCTCATAAAGACGCGTACAAAGCGACGTACCTGAACTGGACTAAACTGAAGCGAACCGATATGGTTTAGTTTTTGACGAACTGACTACTAGGCGAACAGTAATGCATTACAGTAGGCACCGTCTAACGGCGTCGGTGGTCTACGTGACTACGCTCACGTACGCGTCAACCAATGACTAATGGACTCGCATGCATGCTTGCCCATTGGTCACTTCGTCAAAAACTAAACCGTGCCAGTTCAGTTCAGTTAGTTACGTCGCCCTGTACGCGTCTTTATGCAGTCAGGGTATTGGTCTTATAATTTTGGTCTTAACCTCGGTCTCAACGCTTCGGTCTCGTTTCCTTCACTGACTGTCCATGCCTACGCGAGTGTTTCGTACATTGCAAAGTACAACGCTCGTATAAAGACGTACATCCGAGACGTGAACGCGGTCAAAAAAGCGTCTGCAGACACGTGCCGAGTTTCGACTCGCTTCAATCGTGCCGTTGAGTCGTTTTGGCCTCATGAAGTCGCCGACATGAAATCAGCACTGCTTGCCGATCTACCACGGACAAGCGATGATGATCGGCTAAGGTCTCGGTGCCAGTACGAGGAGCTTGTCTCGTTCAGACGGCTCATTGTTGGGGCAGTCTGCATCTGGCAAGACTGCTGGAATCTACTTCAAACCTGCAAGAGAAAGTCCGCCGTCCACGTCCATCAGCCTTATCTTGACCATGTCAGTCTTGATGTCTCATCTATATGTTGTTATTATTATTTACTATTATTTATTGAAAACGCCATCTGGCAGTACAATCGCACAATGCAAACATAAAGCATCAAAATAAGACGCCTAAAAGCTTAAAAATGCTAAAAATGCTATACACCGTGTCTCAAAAAGTTCACCTTTTTATTTTTGTTCCATTTCGTCCGATTTTGCTAATTTTTGGCAGGAACATATCCCTAGGAAATTTGAACCAAACACAAATATGCAGCTTACCACATTTAGTTTTACACGATGTGAATAATCTGTAATAATATATTATGCGTTTGTTTCGAATTTCTTGGGCTACGTGCCTGTCAAAATTTAGCAAAATCGGATAAAAATCGGATAAAAAGGGTGAACTTTTTGAGATGCACTGTAAATTAAAAATTTGCGAGTCACTTACTAAAAATTCACAAAATTCACTACATTTTGGACATTTGTTGGAATTTGTTTTGTGCATGCCGGGTCAACAGAACTTGTAAAATACATGAAATTTGATTTTTAATGCAATCGGTAGCAGTTCATCTTTGTTGAATAAAAATAAGATAATTTTGTAGTTATTTTGCAGTGTTTTGTTGTTAATAGGCTTAAACGAGGTGAAACTGACGGTGATTTGACGTAATAGTGTAAAAAATCGTCGTACTGAATTACTGATTGATTGAATAATAGCCAAATTTTTACGTATTACTTTTACGCATGACAACCAATAGGACGCATTATGAAAAACTGCGTTTCGGATTTGGTCAGTAAGCTTATAGACTACGGTACGTCAAGCAAAACGATGGCTTTTTAATTTTAAGTTTGCAAAATGTTTAAAAATGTTTTCACACAAACACATTTAGGCCTAACTTTTGCTTTATATTTTCTTACATGGGCAGCGCCAGAGGGGGGGGCAAGGGGAACAGCTGCCCCCGTGCCTTTGCCTTTGCTCCCCCCCCGCTGCCCCGTGAAAAATTTTGATGGTGATAAGGTGCTCTCTGGTAACCATACCCGTGCCAAGGTGTGACTAATTAAACGTAATGTTTGCAAGGCAACACAGATATCTGTGATTTTTTGTGTTCCCAAATATTAAAATGCAGGCAAATTATTTTCCGACTTTCATTGCACGTCCAAAAGCTAAAAGTGTTTCAACTTCAGGGGGGGC
>Ga0209367_1008975_pt1 | contig 13636 bp, 7 predicted proteins | sample WorMetLIZISLAND2_FD_187412 | JGI IMG/M metagenome (GOLD analysis project Ga0209367, IMG submission 187412) | Marine gutless worms symbiont microbial communities from Max Planck institute for Marine Microbiology, Germany - Olavius geniculatus... ... | reverse complement strand
CATGGACGTCGTGAGTGGTACGGGTGACGGTGAACTGGCAGCCATGGGAGAGCTCAACGGAGTAGACGCAGCTTCGCGGTCGTCGGCCTCCGCCGGAGACGTCTCGCCTGCTGCTTCCATGGAGGCGTGGTTGGCGCTGCAATCGTCCTGAGGACAAGACATGGAACTGGAACACGATCCGTCAGAAGCGTGAATCGAAGACGCCGTGTCCGTGGTGAGTCCAGCCGTACCCGCTCCTCCAGCCGACTTGTGCGTCAACATGTGCTGCTTCATGTTGCCTTTGGTGGAGAAGGCGCGCTGGCAAAGCGGACACTGGAATGGTCGTTCCTTCGTGTGACTTCGATAGTGTATGTCAAGCGCACTGCGACAGGCGAATGTCTTATAGCAGACACTGCACGTCGTGTTGGGGCGCCCGGTCGCTGCCTCGAATGCCGTCGGTGAGAGACTGATTGCGTCAAGTCCTACACGCTGAGCGGCCGTCGTCTGCTCAGACGACGACAGACCAATCGCTGGTCTGATAGAGCAGTCCAGGCCGCCGGCCGACGTAGAAGACGGCGACGAGGCGGCGTGGTCAGTGCTGTCAAGCCGAGGTTGTGCCGGCACCGCGGCACTCTCAGTCCTCTGAATGATGCGCTCCATCTGCTCCAGTGGATGGCTGCTAGTCGACGCGTCCTTGCCGTCGCCGTCGCGCTTCCCGTTCATTTCGTTCACTTTCTCTTCCAGCGCCATCAGAGACGTGGAGTAGCGGGACCCGACAGCGAAGTCGTCGCTAAACGACAGATAGCGACTGTGACCCACGCGATCATCCCTGCCGCGATCCTCAGAGACAGCTGCTGTCGACGCGACATCATAACTTCTCCTCCCATCCGCTTCATCGTCACTGTTGGTTACACTGACGTTCTCGTGCGCGCGCGAGTAGCCGCTATCAGCCAGTGCGGAAGGACTTCTGACGTCGTTCTGTGGTGACTCTGCGTCTTCGTCGTCATTACTGTCGTCCTCGTTGGCGCTGTTGTCTGCGTCGTCCACGTTCATGTCTCGCTGGTTCGATGCGTTGATGTCTCCTAAGTTTTCCTCATCTCCGTCGTCGTCATCGTCGTAGTCCGCGCGTCGTCTGTAATCGTCGTCCGACATGGTAACTGAAGCCGGGCGGACGTCACGCTCTTCCCCTGAGGACATCGCCTCTCGCCCGCTGACGCTGTCCCCGCCGCCGCGGTCGTCACTGCTCGGCGACGCCGTTCGACACCGACCACTTGCGTAGTATTTTGCGCCGACTCCTACGATTCCGCCGAAATCAGCGGCTTGTGGAAGCGGATGTCTGGGCGGCGCTCCGTACCGCGCTGCCGCCATAGCCGCGGCCGCAGCTCCAGGGAAAAACGGATATCCGGCAAACGGCGACATGTAAGTCATTGCTGCGGCAGCTGCAGCGGCTGCTGATGATGACGGCACCATCATCATGCCGCCCGGTGGTGGAGCCTGCTGCTGCAGTTGATGGAGATGAAGTTGCTGAGGCTGAGCCAGTGACAGCTGGCGACGTGCGGCGTCCTCGTCGCCGGAGCTGATGTGTGCTCGCACATGCTGCTGCAAGACCAGAGCATTAGTGAACTGCTTGTGACATACACGGCAGGCGTGAAGTGCGCGGACTGGCGGCTTGGCACGATGCACTCCCATGTGAGTCTTGAGATTACCCTTTGTCGTGAACGCGCGCCCGCAGATCTTGCAGCGGAAAGGACGCTCGCCAGTGTGTGTTCGATAGTGCATCTGTAGAGCGCTCTTGCAGCTGAGTGTGCGCAGACAAACGGCGCACTGGTTCGGATCTGTCAACTTCTTGTCAATACTGCGCACCAGTTGCTCCATCTTGCTCGTCTCCGACGACTTCTGGATCTCCATGAACTGCTCGAGAGGGTCCTCTGCCTTGCCGTTGCGTAGCGACGTTCCAGTGCGGCCAAAGTACATCGGCGGCGGCTCAAATCCAAACGGTGGTGGCGGTGGTGGTGGCGGTGCTGACAGGTGTAATGCGGGTGGTCCTGGTGGTGATGATAGCGTCTGTGAGTTACCGCTGTCAGGTCGATAGAGACCGGTGAAGGAAGCGGAGAATGGCGGTGGGTTGGAGAAAGCTTCGAGTGAAGTGGACATAGACGACAGCAGGCTAAGAGGTGGTGGCGGCGGCATCGTCGTCGGTCCGCTGTTTGTGACTGGTGAACGCGACTCAAAGCTGCGAGGACTGCCGAATGACGGTGGAGCTGCAGCGCCGCCAGACGACGGCGTGATTCGTCTAGCGTGATCCTCGGCGTCCGCCGGAGTGCATGGAATGTCCGCGCTACGACGGAATTCAGCTGCATCCGGGGTTGGAGCAGCTGAGGACGGGGTCAGCGGTGGCGGTGTCAACGTGGTTCCGCTTGCTGCCGCTGGGTACTCGCGCTTCAACGACGACGACGACGGCGGCGGCGGCGGTACAGATTGAAAACAGCCGCCGCCACCTGAAGCCGACGTCACCGCAGGTCTCAGAACATTGCTGTTGATGCCGCTCGTAATGGGAACCAGCAGTGGAGGTCGCGACTGCAGGAAACGGTCGCCCACGACGAGCGGGGTCTGCAACACTGACGACCCTGCATCCTGGAACACGGACAGCGGCGGAGGCTGCGACGGCACAGCCACGCCTATCTGCCGCTGTTGCTGCTGCTGGTCCATGCGAATGTGAGGATACTTCTCGTTGTGGCAGAGAAAGTGGACTTTGAGATTTCCCTTCGTACTGAATCGATTGCCACAAATATTGCATTTGTAGGGTCGTTCTCCTGTAGCGCAACATTTTATTTCTATTCATCTCAACAACATCGGTTATAATATTCACATTTTTCTATGATGCCAGAAAACACAAGCTTGATTTCACTAAATACCCTAAGTAGTAATACATCAAAACATAGAGCCTACAAACAGAAAGCAATGCAAAAATAAGCCACGTAGTTCAGCAGCATTTTACACAACACACCACCAATAACACGAATAGAGAAAGAGTGGAAAACGATGTCTGAAAAAAGGCGCGTTTTACCAACCGGTGTGAGAGCGAATGTGGATCTGCAGAGCGCTGTCGCTCGTGAATCCTTTCTGACAGTAGCGACATCTATGCTTGTAGTGCGGGTCGTCACGCCCGGTGCGTGCTGATGACGTCACGCTGCTGCTGACGCTGCTTGGTCCGACACCGTTCAACTTAGCTGCAACAACACAGGCGCCAACTACTGTACAGTGACAAAAACTTAAAATACCCTAAATGCATTAAAATGCGCTCTATCGCTACCGTATCCAGACGAATTTTTCATTCCAGTCGTCCATCGTCATTCGTCGTTTAATTGCAACGTAGGGAACCTACCACTTGTTGCACTGAAAATGTCTGAAAAGTTACAAAAAAATTTGCTTTGCTTATGCTCATACGCTGAGTGGCTTGAGTCGCTTTTGGTTGTAAAATCGGCCGCACCAGATTCTAACCGCATACAGTTTACGCCAATTGAGTTATTAGTCATTTCCAGCCACGCTAAGGGTCAAAGGCTGAGTCAGCTCAAATACACACTAGGTGCGAAACTTTGCAGAGTTGCTTGCAGTAATCCGTGTGAAAACATCACGGTTTTAAGTCTTACATATACTACATTGTACTGCACTCTAAAGACAGTAGGCCTACACTGTAAGCATAAAGACACTTCAAACTAACGAATCAGTTGCTGATGAGAAATATTCATCGGTTTCGTGAAAAATTACACAGTATAGATAGCAGGATATTTCTCAGTCCATGTGAAAGCACTGACGCGGCAGTCTGAGACAGACCAGAAGTTCGACCGCCGGACGACATATTTATAAACAGTCGACAAATGCCGGCCGGAAACGTCTCGATTTGATTTTCTGCGCCAACTTGACTTATGACTGAGCAGCAGCTATGGCGCGGCAGCGGCGAGACCAATTCGCGCGCTACGCACTGTTGTAAACGTCGCTGTCGCCGCCACGCCACGCCAGGAACTGCGGCGTAAACAGACTCGTGTACGTGAAGACCTGCTGCCTGCAGCCCGGCCAGCAAAGATGCTTCGCTGATAGAACGTTGCCAGATAACTGGCCACGTATAATAGCAGATCTGGCGGCTATGCTTTACAGCCTGTCTTGTTGATAAAGCGCGTCGTCCACTGGTAAACCACTTCCATCGGCCAGAGTCATGAGTAACAAATTAGACACTTTCGTGCAACGTTTCAAGAGGATCGGTTAGTCACATCGTCACAGTACAGCTCTGCCACCAGCAAATTCAATAAAACATCCAGCATAATGTACATATACAAATTAAATAAATACCTCCTTGACTCGTGCTAATTATATTTACGATTTCACTGTTCTGTCAAAAATCAAAAAAAAATTGTCGAAAAAAAACAAGAAAACAGAGCTGACTTACAATGACAATGCAATATGTATGTTTATTCACTCTAATGGATAGTTGCAAGATGGTCATTATCAAAGAAACTGCACAGAACTAGGCTAAACTCTGCTACCATTAACATGTCACCGTCCATTTCGGCGTCAACAGTTGAACAGCTGATGTGTCATGTTATTCCGTCACTATGCATTACTGCGTGCCAGAACAAATCCCGTGATGATAATGCGGCTTGTTGCCAGTGGGCGAGAATAATAATAATAAATTATCATTCGAAGTTTTCTATAGTATTTAGAATAATATGATACTACGAATCTTCCTTTTGCTTTCAGTTATGCAACGTATTACAACCGCAAGATGCTGCAGACGTTTTGTTCCGCAGACTTAAGCAAATTACGTAGGCCTATTTGTTAAATGTTGCCATGCAGAATAGCAACGATGGCGACAGTGAGTTATATAGTAAGATGAAATGATGCTGCAGTCAGTAACCAAAAGTGGTGACGAATGCATATCTCCTGAGAGTAAGGCCATGCAGTGCACAGTTCTGCATGATCAATGTCTGTGATCAAGTCATCAGCATCGTCTATTAGGGCCTACCGCACGTCAAGTCCGTGTTATGTGCCAATCATGTACGGAGCGTGAACAGAAAGTCCGCCGTCTCAGTTGAGTGTTTGGGCGCTGACAGGCATCGTCAATGATGCGCAAGGATGATGAGCGACACTCAAGCTGCTACTGCTGCTGCTGCTGCTAGTGCCGCGCGCACAGGAATCCGCAGGCGCAAATTTCCGGTCGCTAAGATACATGACCTATATATCGGCATCAGCCATCAACGTCTCAACGGCCTAATTGCTTTCAGACGAGCGCACGGGCTTCGAGGCGTTTGTCAGCGACAATTTGCGGGCGGCCGGGCGTACGAGCGCATATACCGTGTACATAATTTATCATTGTGAGGAGCAAGCAGGAATGCACAGTTAGAGTTCAATCGGACGTAGTACGCCCGTGTCAATCAACAGTTTGTCGATGTCACGCCCGGAACTAACACCACGAGATCAGCCATTTAACCGTCTTTTCCGGACAGAAGTCAACGAGATGTGAGCATGCAACGGTGTGAACTGTAGGCCTCGAGTCATTTGGCACGACATTAAGCCAGGAATTCGTAGCTGTACTTTACACGCACGGCAGTTTAATTCCAGTTCAAGACAAAATGGTGACATTGCAGTTGCAAATTAAAAAATTGGTTGGTGCTAACTGTTGTTAATATGCACCCTCCTGGCGTAGGTTTCTTTTGGTGTTTATCAGCTGACAGCTGCTGAAAATTAACAAAAAAAATAGGTCGACAGTATACAGTCACAGTTTCTGCAGCAATAAAAAGTGTGACGGTTTTATTGGACCACTGGGGTGAATGTACCGATTAGACGTGGCACGGCGGTTTTACGAGTCGATCGAACTTTGTAACCAGCAAGTATGCTTGCTATAGATGGAGCACTTTGATGTATTGGTGCCAGTTCGCAGAAGTTTGGAAATTATTGTTGCGCTGGATGCAGGCTGAGACACAGAAAGCCTTATCAGAACGACCACGAAACCGATAACATGACCAGCTCCGCCAGTAATCGACATGTAGACGCTGTAATATAAAATACGGCCAGAACTTAATGGCGTCAGCCCGTTAAATACAATCTTATCCTGCGTATCGCGAGCTGTATACGTAAACTGACTGTACAGGTGGGTTAGTCTTGTTTCATATCGACTGTTAGGCCTAGGGCTTGAAAGCATTCGTTAATCATCAACGCCAACCCAGTGGCGTAACCATAAATGTGAATTGGGGGCCTGACATCCCTTGTCCTCTTCTCTTTCCCTTTTCCTTTCCCTTCTTTCTCCTCTCATTAATTCCCCTTTTTCACCAATCCTATCTCTTTTTCTCTCTCCTTTTCCCTCCTCTTCCTCCCCTTAAAAGTAGGACACCTGAATTATGGCCCCCTGGTCTACCCCTTATATACGCCGCTGCGCCACACCAACCAAACACGCTTCAAGTGACGCAACGTCATTATTGCTGACCAACGACAAGTGTTATTTTTACAACTTTAATTTTAAGTAAAATGGCACCAAACCGCATCGTGATTTTTGATGACAAAAACATGCAAATACCATACAGTTAGAAGTTGTTTTGGTATAATTTAGCTTTAAGTGGATAGAATCGGCAAGTCTGTAAAAAACGTCCAGCGGCGTTGTGAATTAAAAAAGTGCAATGTTTCGACAGACAGCTGCAATTTTGCTCCTAAATACTCCTCTGACTTTGTATTTTGGAGAAAAAAATTCCAAAAAAAAAAACATTTTCTAATGGGATAAATTGTAGGGGTCTTCTGCCATGACGGCATGGGCATGTCAGCCAAATACGGACTATTTAAGTATATTACACTAACCCTGCAGAAACGGGAAATAAAAAAATACGGAAAATCAACAAAGCTTAAACACAAAACGCTAAAAATTTATGGTAGCATATATTTGCTATTAAACTAAATTCTATTATTGTGTCTATCAACAAATTATTACCCTATAATTTTTGGCGGTTGACTGTTTATATAGAAAGTACTTGAAACAGCAAACTTTTCCTATCACTGCCTATATTTTCTGTTTCTCTCGTTTCCCAATTTTACTCGTTTCTTTGTTTGTATCGGTGTATGGTCAAATAAAATATTTCAAAATTGGTTCTGTTAACAAGCTATAAGCTCAGACGATCTCGTATGCATATTTGTACAAGCGTGCAAGTGCAGGAGAGCCTGCCTGGCCAACACAACTCTGTCTTCACAACGCGCAATATCTAGACGATATCACCAGATGGGAATGCTGACCAGATGCGCCTGCAGGCTCGGCGCGTAGAGCAATTACGACATGTGCAGCAGATAATGCATACCGCCAACGATCTTCGCACCCCTCACTATACCGCAGACAGCAGCGGCTCGTCCGATGCGGGGAAAACGGATTATGGGAAAATACCGCGGATAATATTTTACGTGTCTCGGCTGAGGGGGGGGGCGGGTAAAGGTGTGAAGAGCCGTTCCGACTGATTGCACGTTGTCGACGTGCGTCTGCCGGGGCCAACACGCGAACTGCGCTACTGCTAGCGTGAGAGCTTGCAGCGAGACCCGCATCATCTGCTGTGAGTGCAGCTGCTGTACCACACACAAATGATGCATCCTCATCAGTGCCCCATCATTCATCGTTCGCAATATACCTGTACGCCTGCTTGCTCGATAGTCCGCAGCGAATACTATAACATAAGCAGTTGCGCAAGAACGTCACTCTTACCTGAACTGTAAACAGACGAGTGAATTCCCTTCTCTATCTAGCCCGTCTTTCTTTTAATGTTTCCTGCATATTTTTTCTACTTGAATTTTTCAAGTTATGCACAGAGCACAGTGCGCTGGCAGGTATTTAAAAATTTAAAATGCAACAAAAAGTTAAAAAACATCGAAACATCAGGAAAACAATCACAAAATCAAATTAAAAAGACAAAATTACAGTTACAAACGATGCAAAGATCATACGTTCTTTGGCTGGCGGCTCCAGGCGTCCGAGGGACATATCCATCATGGCTAGCATCGGTGGAACGGTGGTTACTGAAGGGGCGCTGACGTAAGTCACCGGCGAACGGATTTCAGATCTTGGTGCGCTCGCCGCATCCACGGCTGGCGTTGACGACGCTATGTCGGCGCTCTTCTCCATCGTCGTCGCTGTTGACATAGATTCGCCGGGAACCAGCGGTTTATACAGCGCGTCCCTAAAGCCAGGCGCTGACGCCGAGGCTGCTGGAGTTGGGTCGAGGACCAAAGACGAGTCGTCGATTTTGTTGTTCTGCAGGACGTCTGGAAGCGTCGCGTTCCGCTGAGGGTCAGCAGTGCAGGCGGCAGTCGCGGCAGCAGGAAGTCCGCCAACAACACCACTGCCGGCGCCGACGCCGCCACTAGTCGCCGTGGCGTAGAGGATCTGCTGCTGCAGCTGCAGTATCATGTGCATCTGAAACATCTGCTGCTGGTGCAGGTTCCACAGCACCACGTTCAGAGCAGCCACGTCCGCCGGTAGCATGTTGTTCTCGGCAAACTGCGCGACGGCCACGTCCGTGTTCTCCATGGCCGCCAGCTTCACGTTGGAGTCGCGACCGATCACAGACGACTGCGAGGGTGGCGCAGGAGCACATGGCAGACTCGGCAGCATCCGGGCACCAAGAGGCTGAGCGGCGATTGCTGCCGGAAACAGCCAGCGAGCTGCTGCTGCTGCTGCCGCCGGACCTGTCGCCATGGCAACCTGTACGTCGGGGTCATCGACGGGTGCGTTGGAGTCATCGTCGATGTTGTCTTCGTTGTCTGTGTCCTCCTGCAGTCGGTCGCCGTCATCGCTGCCGAACGCAGCGTGACTCATCTCCGGCGCGCTGTCGCGACGCAGACCAATCAGTCCGGCTGGACCACCAACGATGACGCCATGGTCGTTGTCGTTAGCGTTCCAGCGCTCCTCTGCGTCCTCTACCTCATCCATGACGCGCCAATCATCTCTGTCTGTAACGTCATCAGCGCTCAGCCGACGTACCACAGCGCCACCATGCAGCTGGTCGTCGGACGTCATGACGACGCAAGGGTCTGATAGGTGCGAGTTGTCTTCAGTACGTGCTGCCTGTAGCTTCATCTCCGCCGTCAACACTGAACACAAACACGCCCCAGTCGAATATCAGTTGACTGTTTATTGCTGCCGAGTTTGCATATCTTTTGGTTCGAAAGTTACCGCAGTATGCATTTCCAGTCATGCATTAGGTATCTTCGTGAAAGACCGACTTATTGACCTAAAATGGCACTGCCACTCGCATTCCTTCTCTGTCACGATAAGTATTTCCGAGTAATGCAAATTAAATTGTGTGCATGTAGCACGTGATTAAGGTACTGTAATAGATTACTGCTTAACCAATCGTGTACGGCTTGGCAACCCTGACTTCAAAGCCTTTTGAATTTATAATGGCATGAGCAGCTATCGTGGGGATTTTGAACACTAAACTTCAAAATGTACGACATTTAGCGCACAGGACAAAACAGCTAAAGTAAAATAAGAAGTGCGATTTACACAATAAAGAGTGCAGCCTGCAATACCACAAACTATACACACAAATGTCAACTTTAAATCTTTTGCGCATAAACTGAAAAAATTAACATTTCACTTTACCAATTATTTTTATGTACAGGGCGTCATTTGAGACTAAACTTTAAAAAAAGTTTTTATAACTAAAACTTTGTCTAGAGTCCCCTGATCATGCAGCACGTCGCAGCATAACTTGTGACACGCAGTTCACGACGGTGTCCAACGGCAGTGTAAACGCACCGCGACACGCAGACTGAGATGAAGGATTTAAAGAACTGTACGCAAGCGCCTCGGGTGCTCTATTGTATATACACCAACTGTCGACTGCGGCCTCTTATCTAAAACTGTCGACACGTTTCACGCTCGACCAACGGCGCATTTATCGGCACGCCGTCTCCATAAATCTCAATCATTTACATTATCACATTAATGTCGGTCGTATTTCAGCGGAAGTAACTTAAACAAGTGTCCGAGAACGATCGGCGTCATAGTTACCGTGGTTCAGTCGCACCCACGGACACATTCCACATGGCGCTGCGTATACCGTCTCGCATAAGTTCTCTATTATGCCGGCTCGCTCGCTAGGACGTAAATATTTAGTGTCGGATGCGATACAAACTGTTTGTATTTGGGAATTTCTTCGTCTACTTTGCAATTGCTACACGTTTTAATGGTCTGCAGTGAAGTTGAAGTAAAATCTGATTCACGCACCCGATTCTAGTTTTAACGTATCGTTTACGCTTTAGCAATGTGATCGATTCCATTCTCACGTAAACAAAGAGCAAATTACGGAATAAAACACAATTTGTTGCAATGAACAGCTAAATTTCTGTTTATAAAAATAAGCTTGCTAACAAATAATAAAAATATTTTACCATACATTTATTAATGGAAACAGATTCGGCCACAATTAATTTGTTGGCATATTTGTATATAAATATTTTGGTGGGACGAAGACCTTGCCATGTTAAAACAAGCTGCAATCGATTCTGATAAAATATAGAAAACTGCCGGTAGGCCTAGACATGGACATTTATTTGATAAAAGACATAGATGTCGACTGCTTTAACGAAGACGTATCAGAAAAGGACTACGTACAGAGACTGAAAGATACACTAATGATCTTCATGAAGCACTCCTAAAGAAAAACCATGCTAACTTCTGGAAATGCTAGAAATCTAAATTTGAGTCTAGTAGTAAATGTACTGAAGTAGAAGGCAGCGTAGATGCCGATACCATCGCCAGTAAATTTGCTCATCATTATTCACAATGTATTCATGTAACAACGTGGATAGAATGAGTAAAATTGTGGAAGCATACAAAGAACTGCGCAGCTTCTATACTGGCTTTCCGTTACCCAACGACATCAAGTTTGACACTGAATTAATCAGTACAGTCATTCAAAAGCTTCACTGTGGCAAAGGTCCTAATATTGTGGGGCTATCTACGGAACACTTATTACTTAGCCACCCTAGCTTACCTTTTATCTTATCCAAGTTGTTCGACCTAATCGTTCTAAGCCAACAAATCCCTGCTGGATTCAGACATAGTTACATTGTTCCAGTTCCCAAACCAAAAGACTGTCGTACTAAGGCGATCAGATGTAATGATTTTAGAGAAATTGCGATTAGCCCTGTTTTGTCTAAGCGTTTTGAGCACTGTTTTCTTGATAGATTCCAGTCATTATTAATTTCCGGTGATAAACAATTTGGTTTCAAAAAAGGCATTGGCTGCAGTCATGCAATTTACACTGCTCGCAAAGGTGTCAGCAACATCTTATCTGGGGGGGGGAGTACTGCTAACCTTTGTGCAATAGATTTATCAAAAGCCTTTGATAAGGTAAACCACCATGCACTATATATTAAGCTAATGAAACGGTACATACCAGTTAAACTCTTGGACTTGTTAGAAAGCTCAATATCAGTCTGTTATTCCCGCGTAACATTGTTAGCGCTAGTGGTCAAGTTATCGCATGGATAACTGAAATGCGTTACCTCGGCGCCTATGTCACTTAGTCAAGAACTTTCAAATGCTCATTAGAACATGCAAAGCGCTCTTTTTACCGAGCTGCCAATTCCGTATATGCTAAAGTCGGTAGAGTTGCGTCCGAAAAGGTCACGTTACACCTGTTAGTTGAACTTTGGTCTAAGTACAGACTTTAGCGTTCAGCTTTAGCTTTGGCTCAGCGAAAGTCTAAGTCTAAACGTTTGCCTGTTCTTTTGTACGGACTAAAAGTTTGTCCACTTGTGAAATCTCAGATCTCGTCGCTTGATTTTGCTGTCAACCGCTTCTTTATGAAGCTTTTTAATACAAGTAACATTAAAATTATAAAAGTTTGCTAAAGCTATTTCTCTTTTGAATTACCAAGTGTCATAATTCCTAAACGTGTTCATAAATTTATACGCAAATTCGAATGTATCCCTTGACTTTATTGTGTTTATATTATTACAGTAAGCTTAGGTAGTTAAAATTCTGTTGCCTATGGTCATGTGACTGATTTTGTCGTATTATTGTATATGTTTATTTTTATTTTTTTTCTTTAATAATTTTGTTGTGCTACCAGTGATGGTGAATAAAGATTTTCATATTACTATAGTGCACTTTTTACGTCATAAAATGATAAAAGGCGATACAAACTTCTATGGCTATTGAAAAAGAGATCGCGTTTAGGCCGGCTGTAACAACAGGCGCGCTTACTCGTCAATGGCCGTTCAGCCGAAGAAGAGTAATGTTGACGATATAATGGAAACCAGATCGCATGGTACCGCTGGGTGCCGATGTCTGCGAGAAAAACGCCCGGAACGGAATCGATCAAAAAGTCGCAATCTTTCGTGCGTTTGCGCGACGCGTGTGCGTGCACGCACGAACGGAAATCTGCCGCGAAATGATTGATGACGACCGCTGATGTTTGCTCTCTAATTCCTTCTCCAATGAACCGGAATTATTATTTATATCTGCTGACGGCTGGCCAGCCCGTGTAGTCGGATGGTTAATTCGCGATGGGAGGCGTAGAAATGCAACAGCTGACCGCATGGAATCGTATGATCTTTGAAGTCGCCGATGAGCATACCATCGCATGCATTTACCTTGACTGCATTCACTTCCGCATGTCACCGCATTCGGTATAGGGACGCGCTATAATTGTGATAAGCAATGAGAAATGCCTAAATGCCATCCGGGATGCATGCATGCTGCTGCTTCTGTGCAAAAAAGCTAAATGAAATTGAAGCAAGCTGCTGCGCCACATAAGAAAAAAAGTATCCCCAGGACAACATTATTATTGAATGTATTCATAAAATTGGACAGAACGTATGAGCATTAAAAATCGGCATCAATTAGTAAGCGGTAAAATACATCGTTACCGTAATTCGTGACATAAAAACAGATGCCACCAATGACTCCCATTTCGGCGGCCTTGGACAGTTTGACCGCAAAAAGTATTCTTTAAAAATTTTTGCTAGTTTTTATGCACTTGAATAGTTCGAAAATAAAACGTCATTACACAGCTGCAGGAACGTGTTGCAGAGCTAGACAAAATTTGACTACAAATTTCATCGGCGCGACCGGCTAAACCGCAGGACAGCTGCTCGTGAAGTCTGCGCACGTACGGGGTTATTCTCGGACGAATACGAAGCCCATCGCTAACTGCGACGGCTGACGACGTTATGGCGACGAGGAGGCAAGGATGCCGTCAATAGAAGATGGAGCCGGTGCCCCATTATAGAATCGCCCCCAGAAAAGTATCGCGCGGCCGACAATTTACCGGCAAAAATCCGCCCGCCCGGCAGCCGTCCAGGCGGGACGGATTTTTACCGGTAAATTGTCAGCTGTGGGAGACTTTTTCTGGGGGAGGGAGGCGATTTTATAATGGGAAAACTTTTATGGGGCCGGCGACATATGACCTGGACTGTTCAAAGGAAATAGCAGTCAGAATGGCAAAGATAATAGCAAACCTGAAGGCCTTGGACAAGATTTGGAAAAGTAAAACGATCACTCTGGAAACAAAGCTCAGCATCCTGAAGACATGTGTGTTCAGTACAATGCTGTACGGTTGTGAAACATGGACAGTTACAAAACGCTGCGAAAGCCGAATCCTGTCCTTTGAGAGAAAAT
>Ga0209367_1008974_pt1 | contig 13637 bp, 8 predicted proteins | sample WorMetLIZISLAND2_FD_187412 | JGI IMG/M metagenome (GOLD analysis project Ga0209367, IMG submission 187412) | Marine gutless worms symbiont microbial communities from Max Planck institute for Marine Microbiology, Germany - Olavius geniculatus... ... | reverse complement strand
CAATTAAATAAGCAAGTCCAAGCGTAAATGGTTGATTTATTTCCTGTTAGGTTTACCTGTTTTCCGCCATTTTTAATCGTTTTGGTCTAAGTCAGTAGACTTAGACCAAAGTTTAGTTGAACTGTGGTCTAAGTACAGACTTTAGCGTTCAGCTTTAGCTTTCGCTCAGCGAAAAGACTCAGCGAAAGTCTAAGTCAAAAAGTGAAGTCGCCCATTGTGCACTTTTAAATATTCACATACTTACTTACTTACTTACTTTGATCGCCCAGTGCCCTAACTTCTATGCCATCAAATCAGCACAGCAGTGCAATATTAAGCACGTATATCAAAAAACTAGCACACTAATTATTCCTACGATGCAAACGATCATACCAGTTTTGATGTTTTTAAGTCTATGTTTAGTATTCAAGTTAACCTCTAATGGACAGATGGCCAGGCAAGACATTTACTGTAGCTTATTAAAATGTTTGCAGATAATTTCCTAGTGCAAGCCTAAGATTCTGCTTGCAAACGTAAATATTTATAAGGGTGCTTGATTATTCCCCCCGTGATTTACTTAGACTATTATTTTCTAAGTAACATTGTGCTTTTGCACAATAAAGTTTGCATTGATTGCTGGACCAACAGCCATTCCACCTATGCATTTAACTTTTGTTTTTAACCTTAAAGAAGCTCCTTACTACCAGGGGCATTAAAATATTTTTTAAAATAATAGTCTAAGTAACATAGATATCTTTAATTCAGACGAGTTTTACTGTGACACATACATATGAATCATTTTCATGTGGTCTTTTTCTTGCACCTTGTTCAGCAAACGGTCTACAATGCAGGCACTCACAGATACATCAGCTGCCACAGGAATGAACTGTAGTAACATGGTGCAGTTTAACGGTGTTAACTGCTGCTCACATTCAAAGTTAGCCATTACACTGTATAATATGCCATTATGAGTTGTATAGATTATTGACATTAAGTAAAATGATAAAATATTCATGGACTAAAGAGTGCATGTATGAGAGTAAAATTCTACATAATCTTTTTACCACGTTAAATGATAATGCAATTTTTATAGGTAGAGTCTAGATACACAACAATACTGTGTGACAAACAATGTTATAGGATACAATGTAAAACTGCTAAAATAAGATCAGTCAACAAGCAATACCCATTGACTATTGGTCAACAAACATTTTTACATCGTGACTAATCATGGCTATACATTGTACGAGGGTCGTTCGATAAATGAGTTACAAAATAGCACCATTCGATAAATTCTTAAAATAGGAAAAATTCAAAATTGTAGGGAATTTAATTCTGATCATATGCTGAAGTTCTTTTAATGATGACATCATTATTGTGATGTCATCTGTTAACAGAATAGTCTACTTGTGTATTGTTTTCTCCACCAGTAATATATGACCCACAAATGACAAACAGCATAGAAGCGAAGTAAAATGAATAAACTTAACAAGTTAATGTCACATCTTTAAATGTTAAACAGTATTGTTTCATTTTTACGCGCGAAAGCAGCTACTGCTTTCAGCGCATCTTACAGCGCATCTTAGCCATCGCAATTCTGTCCGTCCGTCCATCCGTCCGTCTGTCTGTCACACGGGTGGATCAGTCAAAAACGGTGGAAGCTAGAATTACCAAATTTTCACCATCGGCTGCCCGGAAGACTCTGGTTTCAGGAACCGTAAAGCTTTTCCATAAATTCGAAGGGGGTCACACCGAACGAGGGCGCTAAATGAGAACGGGGTGGGCAAAATTTGCGATTTTTGGCCAATAAGTCGATGTATCTCAGTAACGGTGCGAGATAGGGTATAGGTTACTATTGATCACTAATAGGAAGTCATACACTGGCTCTCGACTGGCGCTTGAATGATTTTGAACGCCAAAGTAGGAAGTTTAAAGGACTTTTTGGCTATTTCAGGCTGCGACACAAGTCTATATCATCCAGAAGGTGGCGCCACAGAACTATCGTTCGATCCAGATAGAGAATTTGGTATCTGTATATTAACTTAGCGTGAACACCTCAATTTCCAGCTAACTACTGCACCGGAACTAATTTCTTGTTTAATATATCTTCCAATTTCGTTCAAACATCTGTCCCATCTGTCACCAAGTTTCTGAATTCCCGATGCAATAAACGATGCTGGCTGCTGTTGAAGCCATCAAAGAATGACTGATTGCAGCTCAGTATCTGATGCAAATTTCTGCCCAACTTGCATTTTCTTCCACCAAGCATGTATTGTTGGCTTCATAAAACATGTATCTCCGTATACTGGATGCATCTAAGAGTGAATCAAATTTGCATGAAGTCATTTTGCCCACAAAAAACAACAATGGCACATTGTTCGCTACGAGTCGATTTTTGTGCTAATGTCACCGAATTTAATATTCATAAATGATGTCAGAGTAAGGTCATCATAATAAAACTCACATCAAATACTCAGAGTTAAATTCTCTACAAAACGTATACTTCAGAATTTTCCTATTTTAAGAATTAACGAAATGGCGCCATTTTGTAACTTATTTATCGAACGACCCCGGTATTTATAGCATGTAGGCTAACTTCCTTACCAGCGCAATTCACCGTACAAAATTGGCATTTTAAACTGTAATTACAATCAAGAAAATCATTCACTTAGTAACATACTGAAAATAAATCTGAGTAACTGGCATGTCACATCACATGCTTAGGAGTTACTGACAATGTACGATAAAAATGCAATTTGCAGAAAAACAAATCAAAGCACAATAATCATCAATATCGTGCTTCAATTTGTTCATTGTCAGATGAGAGCATCACAATAATAGTGACAAAAGTGCCACTTGTTACTGATGACACTCAAGTCATTGGTTAAACGCATCCTCAACCCTCAACAACGTCAACGTTCTCCTGCGTTCATGCAGCATGATGGCAACCAATATATCCAGAGTTCGGAAACAGTAATAGATTGCCTTACAAGAGTATAATCAATCAACTAAGCTGGCTTTGTAAATTTTTCCAATTAGATCAGTTAAAGTATCTCTCTTGCACTTTCGAAGTGAAAATTCCAGCAACATTTGGTAAGCATTCCAACCCTTTTCCACCCACAAACATTTTATCAAACACCTGTAATTTGCTATTAATGAAAGTCATGTCCGTTAAAAAATGACACAATCTGTGACCAACATTTCACAGAAGGTATTTGATGGCGGCAAACATAATGACAATTCTTGAGTAGTGAGTACATATGCTTCTTTCAGCATTTTCACTTCATTTGTATGAAAGGTTTTTTTAACCCACGATGCCAATGGATGTTGAAGTCTTAGTCTAAGTCTCTGTTCTGTAAGCCTGGCACATTTATCAAGAACCTCATCAAATTTATTGCTGTATCACTTGCCATATTTTTTATAAAAATCGCGTCAATGATAATGATGATGACAAATACTACACCGACTACAGAATTTTAAAAACTGATCTTGGTCTTGGTGTTGAAGGCAGACTCAGTCTTAAACAGTGAGATCATGTATGCTGTGATATACTTAACAGCACAACTATATCGAGTTCTACGCGCACTGACGACCAGTGCAGTTCATACCTGCCAGCACTGCCGTAGTCAACACCAACTTCCCGGCCACGTTCCTGGTACTGATAGCCTGCAGCCGGGGCTGAAGGATAACTGGGACTCTGAGAAACCACTGTATCAACAAAGCCAGTCGCTGGACCTCTGTGTAACTGTGATGACAATGACAGCGGTGCTTTTAGTGATGGCAGTGCTGGGAGTGATTGCTGTGCCGGTGGTGCCGGAGGTGGTATGTGATGTCCGTAATACATCGTGCCAGCGGACACGAGATATTCACTCTGAAGACTCAAACCCGGCTCAAACGCAGCCTGTGCATTTGGCATCTCTCTCCTGGGTTCTTCATCTGTGTCACAGTTTGAAGCCATAAGCAAACGGACTATTTAATGGTCATCAAAAACCCAAACTATGTTTGTCCCGCATTTCTTGACAGATCATGAACCCAACTATATGTAGTCTCATCTGTCTTGGTCTTGCACTGTCTCAAGACGCAGACACAGGCAGACGTTACTGTTACAATTAGGGACCACAGTTTTCGGCAGCAAATTTTTCCAAATTCAATGGGCCAGTTTGCCCACATGTGCCATTTTTTTCTACTTTTGTGGCATCCAATTTACTAAGCAAATTGAGGACTTCTTGGATCATTCAAAGCATGAAAACATCACTTTATGTATCAAATATTCAATAATCCGTGGAATCTCATGTGTTGCAGTTGAGTTTTGCTGATTGCTAAAATAGTCAGTCGATTTAAAGAAGACTGACAGTTTTGTCTGAAAGCTTTGCAAACTTGGATATGAATTAGAAAATATAAATAATCACCAGCCAATGCCAAATTCAGCAGAATTCCACAAAACATGAAAACTCCATAAAAACATAAAAACCGGATAAACTATGAGACATTATTTTACACAAATGTTTGCATGCTCACATTGTTAGAAGTTGCATTTGACAACCTTTTCACTAAATGAATATATGATAACGATAAACAGGCAAATTCTGCAGATTGGCACAAAAATCAGTGGCCTGCAAAAAGCTGTGGTCCCTAGTTATAATACAGTTTTGGCATTTAGTCTAACATGCCTTGGTCTTGTTTTATTAAAAAATAAAAATAACAGTCATCCAACTGAATTGGCAAATTTTTATAGAACACAGGCCAAAAAATATAAAACAAGAAATAAATATATAAGAGATTATAGGGAACGTACATGTATGTTTTAGTATTCAACCTGTATACCGGTGTAATGTCTAGCATCTGACATCATGAACACCCAAAATGCATGGCTTCCATATCTGAGAGTGAAGTTTTTGTTGATTAATGAAATTGACGGACTATTTGTTTTATTTTTTTTCAGCAACAGCAGGGCCCCAAAACGTCATAAGGCCCGGGGAAACTTCCTCCACTTCCCCCAGTTCGACGAGTCTGATGGGGTCTAGAGAAGCAGTCAGAGCTCCCCCAGTGGCATCTGGGGCGGAGCCCTGACTGAAACGTATTTTAGAATATTTTTGCACCACAGAAAACGCATCTAGTGACATCAAATTTCGCGTTTTTGTTGTGTGAAATGTAAACTGTCCAAATATAGAATTTATAGGACATTTAGTCAAAATATAGAACAACACAGGACTCTTTTCAAAAGTATAGGATTTATAGAACAAGTGGGATGACTGAAATAATAAATAACAAGATAATAGCTTAGAATGAGCTGTCGCTGATGACAATAGAAATGAATGAATGCATAAATAAATAAACAAGATTGCAGGTTATAGATAAATTAGGCCTATAAAACACATACGATGGTCGATGATGCGAGCGTTAAACGAACTCCGATGTTTGCCAATGACAATTAATCAGACCTGTCAGTGGGCTGATCAGTCATTGCAGTGAGACATGGCAAACTGAGAAATAAAAAAAGTGACACAAAACTCACATTTTATTTCACACTTTACACTTACACAGATTTTGTGCTTTCGCATTTCACAGTTAGCACTTTAGCTGCAAGCATCATGATAGGCAGTACGAAAGCCAGCGCAGAATAATTTCAGTGCTGTGTGTTAATTGTCTCACGGTCAAAGCGAGTTGACGACAGCACTGGGCGGCTATAGCCAAGTGGACGAGAACAGCAGTTCGCCGACCTGTTGTTCTCGTCTGCAGACCATTAACAGAAGTTGTGGCTTGATAGAGGACACAACTTTCTTAGATCCAGGCACCCGTGAGTGATGATGTCACTGGATATGATAACAAAGATGACAGATGTCGGTAAACGATGTCATGATAGCTGCAGCATCAGTGCATCAACTAGGTGCATCGTGCGATTGCCAATAAAAGCGACAGTTAAAGCGTGGGGCATTAGCCACACCGCTGGGTCAGTCGGTCGATTGCATCATTCCGAGCACAGGATCGCAAGATCGACAGACAGACCAACAGACTGACACAGAGAGATAAGCAGTGACAGTGTAAGTCTAGTCGCATGCCAATATTGCTGCTCAGATGGCTGGACAGATACACTAACGGACAGACCAACAGACATACACTTTCTGCTAAGATCTGTGCAAGTTTAAGGAGCTGTATCAGCGACAGCTCAATAAAAAAGACCAGAAGTTCAGTTCAAATCTCCACCAAGATGTCTGTTTTATTTCAGTGTTCAACTGCGACAAACTTGCAAATTGAAGCTTGAAAAACTGATGACGTTAGATTACTCCTCAATATCAGTTGTATCAGTCTTAAACGACTTGGTCTTGTGCAAAGCTGATACCATATTTACTGTGTGAGCTACAGTTCATCTACAGTATCACAGCTTTTCAGCTGGCTGTTCTTTGACTTAATTACAATTAATGAACTAAATTAGAAAGACACAAAAGAGAGATGTTGGCACGCTGCCAACAATATAAGGTCGTCTGCATAGCAGCATGTATTTGCCCACTGCACTGTGCTAGAATAACCTTGGCCTGGCATTTGACCTTCTAATGTGAAAATTAACACACCATTAACTCCTGCTCTTAGGAATCAACACATCAATTTTTACACGCGAGAGCTAGCTAGCTAGCTATAGCACAAATTAGCTATGGTAATTCTGTCTGTCTGTTCGTCTGTCTGTCACAACCCAGTACCGTTTCGAGCCTATATGAGATAGAGACTTTGGATTTACACCATATGATAGCCTAGAGTCTCTAGTATTTTGTGATAAAATTTCTTGCCACTGGGTGAAGAGGGTCCCCACAAACGAGGGGGCGAAAGAGGAGCACCCCCTCTTAAAAAGATGTTATTTCACAGGTAGTGGCTCATTTAGCGTGTAAATGGTTGCAGATAGACACAGACATGCTGCTTATCATAACAAGCACTGGCGACGAGCTTCTTAGGAATGTCAACATCAATGACCTTGAATGACCTTGAACCCTAAAAATATTGATATTAAGTGTTTTTTGGCAATTTTTGGCTACAATAGCATGAACTGTGATGAAATGGATGGAGATAGACCAAGATTACCTACGAACAGGAACTGCCCAGGCTCTCGCGCGTCTGATGAGCATTAGCTAAGATTTCTTGTTTTTTACACATTACTACAACATTTTTTGGGAATTTATGAGCCCAAACGATACATACGACCTGTAATGCAGCCTATTAGAATACAAACAAAAATTTTTAAAAAAAACAAGAAAAAGATTATCCTGACTGCGATAGCAAAAGTAATTTAAACACATAAAAGTTGAAACATGATGTTAATTTGATCAAGCAACGTATAATAATATAATTCAATGGAAGAGAAAGAGAATACAGAATCAACATCTATGGAAAGCTTGAAAAAGTTGTATAAACGAAGACATAAAAAGTCTGGATCTGTCTATAGATGCACCGAAGCAAAATGAAGAAGACAAAGACCAAGAGGCAACAAGCCTGAAACACATAGCTCAGTACCATTAACCTTTTTCTGCACTAATTCAGTCTCACATGTCTTGGTCTTGTTTAACATTTCTGTTATACAGGGTGGTCCAATAAAATGGCACAAAGTTTATGGCACCATAATTTTGTAACCATACATCACAGAGGCATGCGGTTTTCAGCAAAATGTTGCGAAAGAAACTCTTTACACGACTGACGTCAAGTGTTTTCACAACATTATTGTTATTGAAATTGATGTAAAGCGATGTTTTTATTTCAACTGATCAGCGTATTATTAATTAGCATAACATTCCACACATATTTAGCCAATATCGTTTTTTCGTGCAACTTGGCCTTTAAACAGTAAAGGTGACATAGTAGTGATTTATGTAATCCAAGATGCTGAATAATTCGTGAAAGAAATTAGCAAATACCTGGTCTACCAAACAGATTTGGGTTTGGGCCTGGCAGATCACCAAACATTGTCATGAAACCCACACCACCGTGTTTATCCAGCAGCTCTATCAATTGCTATAAACAACAATCATCATAATTGTGTATAGGAGTTGAAAAATCACCAAAGACAAAACGCCAAAACAAATTCAACATGGAAAATTCAGAAAAAAAACAATCTGCATATAAAACCACAAATAAAACACGCAACTATGGCAAATCTGTGATTTGTAGACAAATAGACAGTTTTCACTGGCATCTTTTCAAAACCCTGGAACGTTTTTTGAAACAAGAAAGCCTAGCTAACGCAAAAAGAACGCGCGACAGCAGTGCATGTATGAAGGCCCACTGCCCACTGGGGTGTTCATGCTAAGTTAATATACAAATACCAAAATCTCCATCTGCATTGCATAATGAGTTAGTTGCGTGGCAACACCTTGCGAACACTATAGAGTTGTGTCGCAGCCCGAAATCGCCAAAAAATCCATAAAAACCCTATTTTGGCATTCAAGGTCATCCAAGGTCATTGCTCTGGGTAGCAATCGAAAGCCCATGTATGACTTCCTAATAGCGATTATAGTAACCTAAGCCCTATCTTGCACCGTTTCTGAGATACAGCGACTTATTGGCTCAATATCGTAAAATTTTCCTACCCCCTCTCATTTTGCGCGCTTGCTAGGGGTGACCCCTTTCAAATTTATAGAAAAGCTTTACGGTTCCTGAAACTAGAGTCTTCCAGGCAGCCGATGGTAAAAATTTGGTAATCCTAGCTTGCACCGTATTTGACTGATGCACCCGTGTGTCGGACGGACGGACAGACAGACAGACAGAATTGCGACGGCTAAGACACGCTATAGCAGCACCCGCTGTCGTGCGTAAAAATTAAACAATAAACCACTATAACCAAATGTCCTTCTTATAAGTAACATTGTCTGAAATGATGTGTCAAATTAATTAAAAACTAAAATGAGTACATTACAAGTTGAATACAACAACCACTTAGGAACAGCCACTTCTGATCTGTACATTTTCAAAATAAAAAATAAAAATTGAAAAAAACTAAACCAAAAAATATGTCAGCCCAGTGCTGAGATGTAGCATTGATGTCAGCCCAGGAGCTCTGCAACTCTGCAATGCTAACCTTCCTTTGGCCCTGCAAACAGAAAATTGGTCCACCACTTAAACCCACCTTGAAGATCATTTAGACCAATCTTGGTAATGATTGTTCTGCACCTTTTAGTTCTTGAGTTACGTACAGAGGACAAAACCAATATTGAAGCCTATTAGGATGATCACACTATAAAATAAAAAAAAATTAAAAACACAAATTGAGCAAATGGAACAAAGGCGAGACCTCTCCATGTTCCTGGCTAAGAATGTGGTTATACCAAGCTCTGTACGTGTAAACTTTTCTACAGCATGCCTGCAACACCACCACCGCCATTATCACGCATTTAGTCCATGCTCAAAGGCAAAACCTATCACAAAATCACAAAGAAATGCTTACATGTTATCGAAGTTTTCTTTGGTGAATAAAAATTAATATATTACTATGACCACATTTTAACATTACTACACTGTTTCTAGTAAAAAACTGACCCCCTAGACATCATACACTAGAAATGTCAAATCTGAACGAATTTAAATGAAATTTTGTGCACTTAATCCACAATAAATTCTGATGACTATCACCAAATTTTGTTAAAAAATATTAATTCTTAGCTGAGTTATTAATTGTTGAATATCGATAACAAAATATCTCCGTTACCAATACAGTGTTACATAAGTAAACCCTTGTGCACATTTGCGTAACTTTAACAAACAATATCTGATTTTGGCAAAATCTTACATCAACAATGCATCATCTATTGGTAATTAACTTGCCAATTTTCAGTTAAATTTATCCACGCAAGCAATAGTTACAGCGGCTTTTGTGAGGTTGCCTCAAAACGTTGAGTGTCCAGTATTAGGCAACCATTTGTTTAATTCTGACGGTGTCCATGGCTTGCTGGGAAATGCTGAGATAAACTTTTTAGCACCATATTCTCTCTTGTCTCAACAGTTTAATTAAAACATGATCATCTGCAGAAAACACTGTTTGTTATTGTTCAAGTTATTTTGATTGCGTCAACTAACGTCACTTCAGCTTGAGGGACTGCAGTATATAACGCCATATTGGTAACGAAAATATTTTGTTATCGATATTCAACATTTAATAATTTTGGTAAGAAATAATATTTTTCCATGAAATTTGGCAGTCACTTCAGGAATGTATTAGGGATTAAGCATACGAATCCTTATTTAGATTTGTTCGGATTTGACATTTTTATCAAAATGTCTAGAGGGTCAGTTTTTTACCGGACATGGTGTATTTCATATGGTCTAGTAGTAGAAGAAGAAGATTTCACATCAGGCGGGAACTAAACCCCCTTATGGCACTTATAGTTGACAAGGGTTAGATCCAATTAAGCTAGCATACAACTGGAAGCTGGCCGAATCGCTGGCTATATTGTACAGCCAGTGCCTTTAACAGACAGGATCAGTATGCCCGCACTCCTGGTAAAGGGCCTACTGTTATACAGAGCGCATCGTTTTTTTCTCTAGTGACAGCCATAACCACTGCCAGTACTTATTTTGCATAACCACAAAGTGATGGCCAGGCTGAGCAGTAGATAATGTAAAATGGCAACATTAGTGTATAAGTGATAAAACAACTGACCCTGCAATTCAGCTTATTGAAAATGCCACTGCGGTAAGCATGAAGGACATAATCATCCTACAAAACAAATCACGCATCATAGAACACTGACAGATTGGCATATACTAGCATTATCCACCGCCAGCATGACAACAAATACAGCATTATCACAGTAACAACCGTGAGATCACGGATATACAGCTAGTGCATCGTGCAGTGTGGCTACTTACATGACAGCCTTCACTGGTGCTCATTATGAGGTGAGCTGTCGCTGATACAGCTCTTTAAAACTGAGCAGAGCAAATCTTAGCAAAAGCATACGTCTGTCTGTCTGTCTGTGTGCGTGTCCGGCGTCAGGATAATGCAGTCAATGAAAGCTGACGCCCCCGGCCTTTATTGAGACCGCCCATCCCAACACCCTGTTCGCTGTGCTATGTGGACCCGCGCAAGTCAACTGCGGCCTCGGTCTCAGTGCATGTTGAATGTTGATGATCTATATATCACCTGTTGCAATATCTGTTGTAGTACTCTTATCGGATATCAGAAAGCATGCAGCGTCAAACACCATCCGTCGCCCTAGCCCCACTTGCACTGATTTATCGTGCAATACAACAAAGTCCACGACAACGAAGTAGTGGAGTTTGGGTCTTACTCCTAAAATAATTTCAGTCGTGGCTGATAAACATAGGCCTACTAACTTGACGTTTAATGGCGACGAAGTTTATCAGCCTCTGTGGATATCTGTGTTTCTAGTTATACTTACGCACTGTCGGTTTTTGACGTGCTACTGCCACAGCTATTCTGTATAGCGCATCTATGGGATGGTTGTCATCTGTCGTCCGTCCATCCGTCATCTGTCTGTCACGGATGTATTGTGGCTGAATGGTAAGTCGTAAGGGGTCGGCGATGGTACTATCAGATAGGGTGCTGGCGATTTCTTATAGGCTGTCTCGATTTCGCGCGTCTCAGCCATCATCTAGGTGTCCATATGTCTGTCTGTCTGTTCGTCTGTCCGTCACACCCTGGCACTGTATTAAAACGGTGCAAGCTAACAAGGTCTCTAGTTTTTCGTGATAAAATTTCGTGCCCCTGGGTTCCACTCGAACGAGGGCGTCAAAGATGGGTACCCCTCTAAAATACATTATTTTGACCATATTGGCTCATTTAGTGTGAAAACGGTTGCAAATAGGTACAGACATGCTGCTTATCATAACGAACACTTGTGACAGACTTTTAAGATTCATCAACATCGATAAACTTGAACGACCTTGAATGTCCCAAAAAGGGGTTTTAGTGAATTTTTCGCAATTTTTGGATGCAACACACATTTCTGACCATGGAAGTAGAAAGTAGTAGAAGTAGAAGTAGAAATATTTATAGCTCCATGTTATCTGACAAGCAGCAGCCAGCTGCTGCTTGCTGCCTAGGTCGCTGCTAACTGCGAAAGCACGAAATATGTTCAACTGTAAAATGCGAAACAAAATGCAAAATTTTCATCGCATTATAGCATATATATTGCGTACGTATATAAGGCAAAACAGAAAATGTGAAATGGTTCCAGGACATAACTTTTCTTAATCGCCTTTTATATACATGTCTTCGCACTGCAGTTTTCGCAAGTTCACTTTCGTACTTTACTCTAGGACAGATTTCATGCTTTCGCATTTCGCGGTTTGCACTTTATACATGCCCTGTCTCACAGCAACGTCTGATCAGCGTACTGAGGGGTCAGATTAATTGCTGCTGGCAAACAACGGAGTTCGTTTGATGCTTGTTTCCCTAGTCGATGCACTGGTGCTGCAGCTATCATGACATTGTTTACCGACATCTATCATCTCTGTTATTCTACACTAGCTCTCGTACTGCCTATCATGATGCTTGCAGTTAAAGTGCTAACTGTGAAATGTGAAAGCGCGAAATCTGTTTAAGTGTAAAGTGCAAAACAAAATGCAAATTTTGCGTCATATTTTTTAATTTCTCGGTTTGCCCTGTCTTACTGCAACGACCGATCAACCCACTGACGGATCTAAATTAGCAAACATCAGAGTTCGTTTAACAATCGCGTTGTCGACCATCGTGTGTTTTATAGGCCTAGTCTATCTATAATCTGCGATCTTATTTATTCATTCATTCATTTCTATAGTCGTCAGCGACAGCTCATTCTAAGCTATTAGCTTGTAATAATAATAATTGCCGAGATATTGCTTGTCTGCCAAAAGATCTGATACTTATACATTCACCTGCCCAGCTAGTCAGCCAAATAGCTCCTCAATCTGACAGCACCAAGTTGTACAGAGCAAGAAGATTACTGGTACCTGAACTTCAGGTGGTGGCTCATCACTGTCAACCTTGTTGTAGTCCAGATTGCCATAAACACGACGAAACTCGTCAAAGCCAAGCTCATTCTGCCTCACCAGATATTTCTACACCAAGCCACACATGCCCTCAAGGGTGTCTGGTTTTTTCGCCCATTTATCATTTCATCAAAAGTGCGAGGAGGGCAAATCACCCAGAGAGTGAATAAACCAGGAGACAAAGCAGCCAGGTACAGGGGCTGAGCGAGGGAGAGTATGAATCAGCCAAGAGGAAACAAAATGGCAAATGGGAAAAAATCATCTCATGAGATTCAGTTAAGTTCAGTGCTCATTCTTAGTGCAAAGCTATATCACAAACATGCTAGAAAAAGTTAGCGCCATAAGCTCTGCTACACAATTCAGTTATAAGACAGAAACAGGAAAACGATGACGATAAGTATCGAAAGCCAACTACTTCTCAGCTACAAGCCACCAACAATACATGTACACAGACTGCGACTTACTGCTGATTACAATTTCATCATTCTATAAACAAATAGAAATTTGGGGCAAAGCCCAACGTGAGTCCGCCCGGCGCCCTAAGTCCGACTGGGGGAAATTAGGAGGGGGGGTAAAATTTCCCCGGCATCAAAGTCACGTGGCCCGAACTCAAATGCATTGGTATACGCCAAACGCGCATTGTCGACTTAGGGTAGGTCAACATGAGCGCTTATAACTTTGTTCATAGT
>Ga0209367_1008973_pt1 | contig 13637 bp, 11 predicted proteins | sample WorMetLIZISLAND2_FD_187412 | JGI IMG/M metagenome (GOLD analysis project Ga0209367, IMG submission 187412) | Marine gutless worms symbiont microbial communities from Max Planck institute for Marine Microbiology, Germany - Olavius geniculatus... ... | reverse complement strand
AAAATAGGGGACATGCTAAATTTTGCGCGATTTCAGACCCATTCCCACTTTGGTGGGGTGATAACGCGTGTACAATTTTTTTTGCGGGGGGAGGGGGCGGGGCACCGTCTTCTCAAAATGTGGGAGGGCAAAAAAGTCCAAAATTCGGCGCGATTTAGGACAACTTTCGACTTTGCCCGCGCATATCTCTGGAACGGAGGGAGCTATCGCCAAGAGAAAAAGGCATTATCAAGCACGCTGCCTGACAATCACAACAGAAGAAATTTGGTGAATTTTGGTCAACTAAGAATGACGGTTAGCGCGCATATGTTGACCCACCCTAAATCGACAATGCGCGTTGTGTGCGTTTTGTGTATGCTGACGTATTTGAGTTCGGGCCGCGTGACATTGCTACGAGGGAAATTTCAACCCCCTAAACTTTTTCACGCGTCGGACTTACGGCGCCGGGCGGCCTCACGTTGGGCTCTGCTTCATATTTCTAGTTATTACTATTTTCATTTACATTTGTTTTTTCCAGTTCCACGTTTAAGTTTCAATATCTAGTTTTAACTATTTGTTTGTTTTAATGGCCTTTTTATCATATTCGATATTTGTCGTCATTGGTAATTTTCGTTTTTATTTTCGTTAACGAAAACCAAACCGAGTGAATGAGTCGTGATACAACAACAGAAATTAGATTCTATAAACCACCTGCTTTAATCTACAAATACTCATTGAAATGAATAAACAGTTTTACTTATCGTCAATAATATGCAGTGTTGCACGTGTCTAAATATATCGACAAACTACAGTGACCACTCAAAAGAATGCCAGTGACTGGGTACAAAAAGTCTGCATATGTTTCACAATCAAGAGTCGGAAGTGTATCAAAATGCCGACAAACCATATCAAACTACCAGCAAAACATTCAAAAATTCATTTAGGCCTACACAAACTGGACACCTGCCAATTATTCGGTAGGCTTAGTTAAATTCCGATGTTAAGACTATATCTCAGAACAGAATACAAAAAATGAAACAAATAGTGACATCTATTCTACGATTTGTGAAACCTTAGTATAAGCCACATTGCACATAGTCCTACACGGTGTCTGGCTTTTTCGCCCTCTGGCAGATTCGCCCCTCGTTTTGGACGATTCGCCCCCTGGTTCGTTCGCCCACTGGCTCATTCGCCTCCTAGCTTGTTCGCCGCCTGGCTGATTAGCCCCCTCAGCTTGGACGATTCGCCCCCGTTGAATACCGGCAATTCAATATCGAGTGCTACAAGAGCAATAAACTGCAACACTTGTATGCTATAATACGTTATTTAATGTTTAGACAGTTTGTAGCATGATGATGAGTATAAACGACTGCGTGACTGTTTAGAGCTTTGTTGAATTAAGTACCGTATATAGGTCTACATCATTATATTTTATTACACAGAGATCCGGAGACCCCATTTGCGAATCAGCCAGGCACAGGGGGCGAATCAGCTAGGGGCGAAACGGCAAAGGGGCAAAAAAGCCATAATTCGCCTACACAACGCATGCTTCAGCGATAAGAAGTGCAACGGTTGCAAATGTACTCCAAATAAACCTACGCATACGAGTACGCTGTGTGCTATAACAATGCAGAAAAAACTTACCAGTATTTATAAAAAATACTGTAAAACATTTTAGCGTAAGTAGCCCCAAATAGGGGCCTAACATTTTATTTGACAGAGCTCTGATCGGTCCAGAAAAAGAGAAAATTTAAGGATCAGAACTTTCAGTCAAAATCTGCGTTGCATATGCGGCCAAACCGTTGCAGAGAACAGTATGGTTACTAATATGCAACTCAGCAAACCCCTATCCAACGGTATCGTCGTCAACCAAATACGACTTCTTCAAAATAACAAGTTTGCAATGCCGCTTAATGCCAAATTATTTGAACCCTAGTCACCAATGACGACTGTGTTTAGACGCGCGGCATCTAGGACTAAAGTGGAACTTGAGCGTCATTACATCATTGTCAGTGATCACATTTTTAAATCGAAATTAAGTGACCAGCACACAAACTACATAAATACTACAAAATATAAAGTTACAAATTTGACCAATTCTGATCTAGTTTGCAATCTTGCAACGTTGTTCTGACTGCAATTTAGACTAAAAACTACAATGATACTACGAACAAAAAATAATGCACACGCGCACGTTTAACGGCAAATAAAGCTTAGATTAGCTTTATCACAATTTAATTTAATCACAGTGTCACTGTCATCACAAGTGATAGTTACATGCATCCAAGCTACCAATAGAAAAAAAAACTTTACGACGGACTAACCGACAAGACTTGCGCCATTTTCCGTAGGTTTTTGATCTATGCCCTTCAGTTGTTACTGATGAGTGAGTGAGTAGGGTTTAACGTCTCGCCTGACACAGTATAGGTCATTTCGGGGACGGCCTTTGCAAGCAAAATTACAAATACACATAATAACGAAACAAAAAGTTTAACCTTTACAGAAAGTTAACCTTTATGAAACACAAAACACAAAAAACGACCTAAACCTAAAATTGCAAAAACTGCCGATTATAACTGTGCATATGCATATGTTCTAATAATCTTCCCTGTCATCCTCCAGACAGTCATCAATGTCATAATGCTGTCTATTGGAGGACAGGGGGCGCCACAAGTAACGTCCATACCGATTTTGGTTATTTTATGTTTTCTTGTTTTCGAGTTGAAAGCTTGTACACGGTACAGACGACGGGCGAACAGACAGACAAGCAAGACGCGTAATGCAGCGTGTTAGGACGGCCGCATAATAACACTATTTTATGTACCATGCAGTGACTACACGAGAAAGTCGATTTTAGAAAGTGCTAACAAAAATAACAGACAGGAACTAACAACAGTGATGGGATATTTACAAAACGTTCAACTTCTATGTTTGCTATTGCTGGGCGCCGGCTGAGCAACGGAAAGCTCATCTGCAAATAGTCGGCAGCAACAATAATCCCAAAGTTCAGTCACTGGAAACTAAAAACCTGAACTAATCTGGCAGAAACAAGGGTGTAATTTGCCAGTTAAACAAAGACCAGAAATAGTATAACGGTTCAGTGCAAGGAATATATTGATATTTACAGACTGATAGGCCTAAATGTATAAAAACGTCATAGAAGTTAACAGCAAATGCTTTAATGCAAACTGCTACCTTACAGACAATTACCGATATTAAAGGTCACACCAAAAATTTCTAAGAAATACAGAGATATAGGCCTATTTAAAAACATAGTTAACAGTATGCTTTTCACCGCCGAAAACGAACAGTAGAAATGATATGGGCCTGCACGATCATAAAACAATCGACACGCCTAGATGCTCAAAAACGCAATCAATCAATAACACGTTCTAATCACTGAAACATAACAACCGAGTTTATTTTTAAACAGATGAAAGCTTGAGCAATGAGCATACAAGGGAAACAGGCGTGCGCACGCACATTGCACGCAGGCAAACCCTGGAATGACAAAGTAAATGACGCCAAACGCAAACGTGCACAAACGCTCGCAGACATCGGCAAAAAAGCAAGTGCACCAGTAAAAGATGCAAAAAAGCCTACCACACTTGATCTGAAATCTAGTCCTTGCTCAGATCTCATCACTAGGACGTATACCTGATCTTTTGACTAAAATCATATTAAAATGAGAAAAAAGCACAAATTTAAGCATTCTCTCACTGTGCTATCGTTTTGCCAAATAGTGTTCCGTGAGGCTGAAAATGCGCCAAATGCAACAGCAGCCCCAAGCCAAGCCAAGCACGAAAACTCTCGATGCTCCCCAGACTCCAGACTTGGCTGTGGACAGAAAACACCCTCTATTTCCAACCCCACTCGACGTCCATAGCATTTCATTCAGTCTGCTTTGCTGTCTGCGGGCACCTGTGCAACAGTGCCTTATTAGACTTATATGAGCAAAAAACACATGGAATAGACGACAGACAACAGCATAGGCTACTTATAGGTAGGATAAATAACAATGCAACATTAAATTAACTTTGGTTCCTGTTCCAGTCAAACAACTGAGCTGTATTCAGACTATAACCAAATCACAATCACACAATAAAATTATAATAAATTATCAGCAACCGATGCCAAGCAGTCATCACTATAGACTCTCTGCTACGTGACTACATTAGATGCAAATGCAACGCAAGTCTCCCAGACTCCAACTCTATAAAATAATTTTCAGAACACAAAAATCCTCATAATTCCCGATATTTATCGAGAAATTTTCTGATTAATTGATCCAAAAAGTACAGCAAAGTGTACAAAAATGACGTGCAAAAAACTAACAAAAATCACATTTTAACTGGAGGCAATAACAACTTCAAGGCTTACAGGACAGGGTCACCACTCCCTAAGGCACATAACACTTTGCCCGTTTACCCTGACAGTGAACAAAATTAAATGTCGCTTAACGTCACTATCTCTACTGGGTAACTCATTTTTAAACTGTGCAGTATTTCAGGTTTTTCAAAACTTTTCAGTACAGTTACAAGCTATAAATTTCAGCAATTTTAAGAGAAGCGGATAGCCCTGACAGCGCACGCTGCTGCCTCAGAGCTTTCTCAGAAACCCAAGACCCCACTCGGCGGGAGCCTCGATGCTGTCCAGACTGACTGGTGACGCAGTGAACTGAAAGCTGACGGCGAACAAAAGCTTCGTGTCCAACAGCAGCGACTGCGACGGTTCCTTGGTCGTCGACAGTCGCTCCTGAATCCTGCGAATGAAGCTGATCGGAACGCGCTCCTCGAACTCGTTCAGCGGAGTGTACAGGTTTAGAATTTTGATGATCTGCACGAACCAAAATCAATTCATCATTCGTACTTGCCACGCACTTTTGCAGTAGCCACTCACACTATTTGGAAACTACCTTTCCTTTGAACATTTAAACAAGTATCCTTGCATCTGTTGTTTTTGTAGCCAACTCCAAAAAACTTTTTCCATAACTGAGCTAAATTTTGCCATTTGGTGCATCAAATTCGGTAGGCTTCTTACAAAAATTGTGCGCTACATAATTTTACTTAATTTTACTTTACTTAATTCTACTTTACTTACTAACTTACCTAAGTACTTAACACCATAACAAAAAATTTCAGCAGTAGCAGTACTCGGCTACTAGCCTGTGAAGTAGAAAGGTGAGCACACATGTCACAGATGCTATCGACGTCAGCGTCCGTCTTGCGTGCTTGCAGCAGCTGGGTCGCTTCAACGATCGGCTCCATCACATCCAGAGCACCGGCGTCATGCAGATGCCTCTCACGCAGCCACTGCTCCACCTGACTCAGGTTAAACCTACATACCGACACATCAGCTTATACCTTATAGAAACACACGTGGTGTAGTTGCCCTACGCCAGGCTCGATTAGCACTGGGATGGGTGACTGGATGCAGTCGGATAAACCATCTCAGTATATAATCAATCATTCGTGTCAACTCAGCCTTTCATCCCTCCAGGCTAGGTAAATTGAGTACAGGCCTGCCTGGCTAAGGTTAAAGTAAGCACGTTCACCTGTGTGATCCCATATGACAGGTGACGCTCTGTAGCTCTGACATAGGTTTCCTGTAAAGAGCTATATGCTTCCTTATTGATACAAACGCTGAAACACACACATTCAAACTGCAGTTTGCTAGAGGGGATAAAATGACATCACTGTCTAGTCACCGACGATCATATCTTGGTGTCTCAAAACCTGACTCTTTAAAAACCAACACCAAAAAACCTCACACTGTTTAACCGCTTAACTGTTCGCTTTCATCTGCCAACCTTGAAGCAACTGTGCTTCTTGATGGGCTAACCAGCTGATTGACTGCCAGGTTTACCTGGGCAGAAAATCAAACAGATGAGAACTGAAAAAACGGAAACACGAAGTACTCACCTAATCTGCATGCCCTTCGTCCAGTGACACATTTCTTTTCGCAGCAGCAGATTGTTGAGAGCATTTGCACACATGAAGTAACTCAACTACGTCACAAACACCAACAAACCAATGAAATATTAACAGTTAAATAGTAAATATTAGAACAGTTGTGACTATATACTGCACAGCTCTGTTAATCATGCTAACAATACAATAATAATACAAAAAAAATGAAAATAAGAAATCACTAAGCTGAATGCATCTGCCAATGCTGCAGTACATCTGTACATTACATTTGCTTTTGTTTAATTGACTGCTTTTAAACAGAAGTAAGAAAAGCAATGCCAGAACTACCACTATCAACTTTTTAATTTGACTGTAGCCGTTTTTCTCAGAACCACTATATGCTAGACAGATCACAAAAGTCACTTTTGGAGTACAAAAACTTCACTTCTGACAGTTATTGTAACATAACATCTATATGTCAAACGGCCTTTGCAAGACGCAACTAACAGATTGAAAGTACCAACGTCTGACCAGCAGCTAATAAATTACATCAAAATACCATATTAAGCAAAATTAACCTGTTTTAATAACTGTTTGACTAGATCTTCATTGACTGCATGCATTGTCAGTATATGAGTCACTTCATGGAGCTAGAGTGCAGACAAAATAAACACGAAAATCATGAATACCACAATGTAACTTCACAAACAAATTACATTACAATAAATCACGAATGTAAGCCATCAACAACAGATTAAAAACAAAGTGACTAACAATTTGTAATGTGATATTTGTTGCAATTAACCAAGTGAGCACTGACTGTAAAATTAGTACTGTTTTCATACTTATTTTTCACACACTCACATCCCCATTTTTTCAGCAACATAATATACAGAGAGGGTGTTGCAGAATAAAGGCATCGTGCAGAAAGCATACTGGCAAGGATTTGCCAAAAAAAGTGTAAAACAGAGCTGGAATATTTCAATAAATGCAAAGTGCAACTTACAACTGCAATGAGATCGTCCGGTGTCCAGACCATTTCCATAGAATTGGACGTTCGTCGAACTCCCGTCGGTTTTCCCTCGGACAGCCCGGATATCGATTCATTTTCCAGCAATGCTCCAACTAGAAACATTATACAAATAATGCAGAAATTGTCAAAAAATGTCAGCAGTTTTTAAACTTCCAAGCATTCAATGGTCAGCACATTGTGAAAAAAACTGATGTTAAATATCGTGCAACAAATACAACATTCTCGTAAATTTAATCCGTATTTTAAGTTTTCATTTAATTCTTTTGCAGTTCTTTTACTCGACAAGTTTGTGCGTGGTCCTGCACAGTGTGTAATACTACATCATACGCACCAATCATTGGCTGCAGCCGTGCTTCAGTCAACTTGACAAGTCCGTGGTAAATCCAAACTCCCAGATCAATCAGAATCTGACGATACTCAGACAGATCAAAGTTGCGCAGACAGTGCTCGTTCTGCTTTGGTGTATTATCTTTCTGAAACACCTGCAAACAACAGAGACCAATTCTCACAGTTGTCTCACAATGTGGAAGCTGCAATAAAACCTATTATGCAGACAAAAGAAACCATCAAAAACGATTACAGAAAATAGATAAAAGTTAATGCCATATGTGAACAATGTGGCAACAGCCAAAATTGATAAAAACAACATTTTTGACAAAACTATATACTGGATACTGGATAAAAATGCAAAGATCATCTAGCAAATATTATTATTGGTAAACCTACCAGAAAGCGAAATGCTAAACGACAAAGTTTCAAACTGCAACATCCAGTAAGTGAGTAAGTAGAAATAACTTCCAAAGTAACATGATGATGAAATATTAAAATTATTCATCAACACTTGATGTAACACTCAATGAAGACAGACTATCAGTGCACACTGTTTAAAAAACCTCTAATGTGCTGGTGAAAAGCACTACTGCAGATTGCAGAAGTAAGTTTAAGTTGCACGTAGGGTGCATATAGTTCTTTACAGGAAACCCATCTCACAGATACTGAGCATAATCTGCCATACGAAATACTTGCCACCCAACATAGGTAAACGTACCTTGCCTTAATCCCTAAAGGAATGAAAAGCTGAGTTAAATGGGGGGGGGGTTTAATTATGTTCCAAGGTGGTTTACTTGCCTGCAAACAACTGTCCAAGTACGAACCGAGCCTGTGTAAGGCAACTACACTGCCTAGACACAATATGCTAACCATCGTACAACGCCAGAACACACAATGAGTCTCACCTTTTCTCCGCTGTACTGCCTGAGATTGTTCAGCAGCTGACAGGTGTTTGCTAGCCACATAGCTACGACCTCCAGATCATCATGTCGCTTCTGTAACTCACATGCACACGTCAACACAGCTAATGAAATCATCTTGGCATATCACACAAATTTAAGATGAAAATAAACAAAAAAATACTCAATGGACTTGCTCAAACAATTCCCAAAACTTCACTTAAGAAAATGCTACATTTGGCTAATAGACCAAAAATTACATTATACCAGTTCCTATTATGCTCAAGTTGCTGACGACAACACTAATAATAATGTAAAATGTATAAAAACGTGTCCCAACACATAAGATACAAAGACACTATCTATAGCTATATGTCACTGACCTTCACTGCCTTCTTGATGCTGTTAATGGCGCAAGACAACAGGCTACGAACTTTCTCATCATCATTCATGTGATCAGTGTGACGCATACACATGAACAGTATGAACGCCGGCAGACAAGCTGGCGTGTACTTGAGTGTCATTGCTGGCCGCAATTCTGATGTCCGCATACAACAATAAATATTATGTGTCATCTAGAATGATGCTATATCTGATGCAAAAACAATCTTCACCAAGCCATAAGCCCCACTGGGCTCAGTTGATCTCCATTTGCTTAGCCATCAGCCAGACACCAGTTTACACTGCCAGACCACATACTAAGGGCTAGTGGATTGAGTGGTGCGACTGTTTATACACCAACATTTCGCTCATATGTGGATAGGCAGACTGGAGTTGAATTAGATGGCTGGATATATACTAAGTGATATAAGCACACTAAGGGCCGGTTTCTGAATCTTTTACTTAACTGATCAGTCAGTAAACCGGCAGTTAACTTTAACTCACTAGTTAAGTTTGTGCGCACTTCTGAACAAAACCTTGACTGGCCATCAGCTAACCGAGTAGTAAACTATAGTTACTTAAATTTTTTCACCTTTACAAGAACCGTGTCTGACCTACCAGCGATAAGATTGTCAACAAGAAGTTGTTCGTCGTCCTTGCGGTACTCAAACATTCCAAGGCACTCGCGAGACTCGTGGTGTTTGATGGCCGGCATCACTGAGTCAGCCTCCGCAGCCATCTCGCGCTCCAACTCTGCCTTCGCATCTAAAGCTAACAACACAACAGCATCACAATACAACAGTGTTACACTGCAGTGAACTTGCAATCAAAAAAATCACTATAAGCACTTTTAACTTCAGTCGTTACCGGTACCACATACCTATTGACCTGTTCAGTTGTTAACATGATCTGTTAACTAGTACAAAAGTAGCGTTATTACCTTCATTGGCCTTTAACCGCTTGGCATACACTTTAACCGCACGCTTCAGTTTCTGTACTTTCTGCTGCAATGCGTCCATCTGCTCTCGCAGATCCTGTATTTAACAGCATCATTCACTGAGATAGCAGGGGGGAACTCAAGACTCTTTATTATAAACATAACATATATTTACAAACATGCACAATATGGTTACATCGACTATTACTTAGCCAGTTTGTTATCATCACAAACAAATCAGCAAGTTTGTTTAGTATGACAATAGCATGAACACTAACGATATATAGTAAAGCATTATCGTTGTCATAAGGTGTCACATATATTATCATCTTATCATCTGATCATCATATCAAATATTAATTGACACATTCAATAATAAAATTGTACACGGAATATATGTAACATGTAAGATCAAATAGGAGGCACAAACCATCTCGACTGGATTCGGATTACTCTAACTTTCTGTTTCTGAGACAGTCTAGGCACTAAAAGGTAAATTGTTAATGAAAATGGACAAAACCAGTCAGCTAAACTGTACCAGATTCTCTGCAGCCAATCGATCAATTTCCAGCTGAATGGTTGCTTCAACCTTGGCTTCCATACTTAAATTCTGAAACAATTTAGCACACACACGATGGCATTAACGTCCACATACCTGTGCACAGGAAAAGTTAAATGATTAAAAAGTGAGTATAGCTCTCCTAGTAGCCCATCTCAGAGCTACATAAGCATCACCTGCCACGTGAGATCATACAACATTATCTGCCACCCGACACAGGTGCAAGCATTCCACACCTTAATCCCAGTTAGGCAGGCCAATACTCAATTTACCTAGCCTGTGTGGATGAAAGGCTAAGTTGAGCTACTCTATCCAGAGTTACTCCAGATTAAACCAATCCTCTCCCAAGTTTTTTGCAAGCCAAATGGCCTTCAAGCATCAGAATACTAACATCAACAGCATGCAATAATACAAGCAAAAAAAACCAAGTTTTCTCCTAGTAGACGAAGTCAAAATTGCCCATCTATGCCAATCAGTTTATTCACCATGCAGTAAACTTACTCACCTGTGCAATGAGTTTATTCTGTCGTTCAGTCTCAGCCTTCAGCGCGTTGACTTGAGACTGCAATTCCGTTTCTCTCATTTCATAAACTTTCTGCAGTCGCTGAAGCTCATTCTCAAGCAGCCTGACAACGATTCATTAACCACACATTACGCACAAAAAACTAGACATATAGCGTCAAACCAGCATCGATATGTTATGCAGCCGACTGACCGCTGTCAGTTACTTTCTCACCTAAAAACTGGCATACCTGTTATACTTGTGCTAGGCAGAATGTTCACACCAGTTTTGGTTTTTGCTTTTTTGTTTTCAAGTTAGAATCTCGTATAAGACAGCCAGGCAGACAGAGAAATAAGACCCGTAATGTAGCCTATTAAAATGATCGCAGAAAAGTAGTAACAATACTGCCATTACTTCTAATTTCTGCTTAATCAGGCCCCTATTCTTCTACAGTTAATCCAAAATAAACCAAATCCACAAAAATCTAGTTAATAAAATGCCAACCCATTGAGCTCCATTTGTGTGTGGTAAGCCATCTCGAGCTCTCCGTCTTCATTCATCAAGTGTGGGTCAACACTGTGAGAATCAGTAGGTATGACGGTCCCATTGCCAGCCTGACGCGATGCCAGCAGGGTTCGGAGTCTGGAACACTCATTCTGACGATGCTTCAGCTCTTCACGCATCGACTCAAAGTTTTCTGACAACAGACAATGATAAGAAATGTGTTATTAGATTGCGACCAATCAAATTTAATCCTTGCACATTATCTGCTGATAAGAAAAACCTGCAAACAAACCAATCATGTAGTTTATCAGATAAATGGTTCCAAGCATATTACAATCTATTTATTTAACTGATTATATATAGTCACCATCACTGTGTTCAAAACAAACTGTACGCAGAGAAAAAATAAATGAAAAACCAACACAGACAACAGCTCCTCTTATAAGTAGCATTGGTGGTCTAAAAAATAATACAAATGATTAAGTCAAAAAAAAGTAGTGGAAGTGTTTTCCCACAAACCAAAAAAAGTTTTTAAAAATTCATTTTCTTGACATTCTCAATGCTGCTGCTGCTGTTGCTAACAGTGCTATTAGCAGTACTAATACTACTTACAATAATTTTGGTTTAAATGGCTAATTTTTATGAAGTTACTGCAGGTTATGTTAAATCACAGAAGCCAAATTATTTGTGATTTTTTTATACTTAAAATTCCAAGATTTTTATAGTTAAAATTCCAAACAATCTAACTAACACTGCTTTAACAGTTCGACGAAAAGTAGTACTCTGACAACTATCAGCAATCATTCAACTGCAACAAAGCTTCCACTGAATAAATAAAAGTCAGCAAAGTAGCACACTGCAGGCACAAATACATTACAAATAAGTACCAATTAACTGGCGAGCAGCAATTTTAGTTTTAATTCCTTTGACGTCAAACTGCACAGCTCCATCAGCAATTGTCTTCTGTAATGCTGTCAATTCATTGCGTAAGTTCAGTGTCTCCATCTCCAGTTCTTGTACCTAATGCACACAACTCAGCCATGTCAACAGATACTTGTTAAAAACATAATTCAGGAATTCTGCATGTGATCTAGTTAAGTGCAAGTAATCTATTCGTAGTCTAGTCAAACTTATAATTTTAAGACTGCAGTTCAAATCTCACCACGGCTCATTTGCAAGCAACCCTGACCAAGCTGCTGACCTACTGTGGGACTGATCCAAAACGGCTTCCTATCCCCAACCAAGTGAAAAATGAGTAATAGCTTACGAGCTATGAGTTAAATGCCTAGTGTGGTTAATTGGGTAGTATGTCTAACAGTTGCAGACCATAGGTCCAAGTGTTTGCTGACGTGGGCAATGGATGGCTGCATAGTGTGATGCGGTATCGCTAGCTCATGCCAATCAGCTCCAACTTCTAAAATTGTAAAATGCTTCTGGTCACGAGTCTTGACTCATCTAAGCAGCACAATATCAAGTAATGGACTTCACCTTGAAGGCTCCTAAACATAAAACTCACCTATTCAAAATACGACAAGCAACAATACTCAATTTACCCGCAGTGCGTCGTAGATCTCAATGTCTGAATGTTCTCCGCTGCCGTTGAGAATCTCAGAGCGATAGTCACGTCGATCAAGCTCCATGATCAGTCTTGCCTTGTCCTTTTCCAAGTCCTTGATACGAGCATGAAGACGAGACATGAGTGGGATGTCTCGCTTGTCCAGCTGCGGCGACTGCTGCGGCGATGGCACAGGCGACTGCAATGACGCAACACAATCGGTTTAATATTCATTCAGTGCAGAGGCACAAACTGTTTCTGATACATCATAGGATTGAAGTTAATAAACAGCAAACAGGAATTTTTTTCTAAATAGCATTAAAAGTGTATATACAGAGAGATGGATCAAAACATCATAGACCAGACACAGAGCTGGGACACTGAAAAAAATGGACACCGTGCATTAAGCACTTCACCTTTGGAACAGCCAACAGTAATTGCTAAATGGTGACTGGAGATGGTATCTTAAATATCTCTATGCTGCCAATAATGATATTATAAACGCTCATAATTACAAACAGATATTCAAACTTTCAGGACTGTAGTCTCCCATACTGTTGCAACCAGATGCACAACACTGAAATATATTATGATGCTGCAATAAACTTCAACACACACTCAGACAATGATAAAACAACTACACTAACTACTCGAATACACTTAGTCTTTAAACAGCTACTGTCCAGCCAAACACACTATTTCAGTCCCAATAATTTGCTAAATAATAACAAAGCTAGTATTAAACAAGAAATATTTTAGATTGTGACCAATCTAATGTACTCCTCGCGCACATCATTTTCTCCTGTATTCTTATAAGTGCTTTTTAGTTCCTTTCTTTTTACACAGCAAATGACGTCATCGGTCACGTGACCATTTGACTCCCGGGGCTTGACGTTCTATGGGTGGTCTATAGTGACCATGCATGTATCTAGCACTGTTATGGAGATATGGCCGTTTGCAGTTCTTCCAGGAAAGCTCTTCCAGGAACAGTATATATATATATATATACATATACATATATATATATATATATATATATATATATATAT
>Ga0209367_1008972_pt1 | contig 13637 bp, 9 predicted proteins | sample WorMetLIZISLAND2_FD_187412 | JGI IMG/M metagenome (GOLD analysis project Ga0209367, IMG submission 187412) | Marine gutless worms symbiont microbial communities from Max Planck institute for Marine Microbiology, Germany - Olavius geniculatus... ... | reverse complement strand
CCTCTCGCGTTATTTTACCCATCAAAATGCAGCAACAGGTAGTTATTCCCAAAGATATTATTTTAAAAGCAAAGGCTAACAAATACCAGCAAAACCAGACGATTTTACCACAGAATTTTATTAAGTTCGTCAAAACGTAAAATTATCGACCTGTGTGAGTAAGTCAGTAAAATGAGAGATGTAACAAGGGAGAAAATACCTAACCTGGTTACGCCATCTGACGAACAATATTAAATTTTTATGATTCCCAATGTGTGTGTCTGAACTGTAATCACATTTGCAAAAAATCATTGAATTTTACCTATGCATTCAAATGTTACCAGTAAAAATGTAAGTTGGCCTCACTTTAGCTGGACCACCCTGTATATTGGTTTTGCATTTGTTTTTGTCACAATATATTTTCAGCTTGAAAAAAATGAAGATGGAGAAAGTATCACACCTTGTAGTATTCGTTGCCGATGCCGAGTGCTTTGCTCATGCCAAAGTCACTGATCTTAGCGTAGCTTTCATCGACGAGCAAAACATTCCTAGCAGCAAGATCACGATGTACAAAGTTCTTGCTCTCAAGATATGCCATGCCAATAGCAACTTGGTGCATTAGCAGTAGCACCTTCTGCATCACGATCCTAATCAACAAAAACACAACCAGTTCAGTATAAAACATTAATTCTTAAACAACTATACTACCTTGACGAAGCAAGATGGCCTTCTATCATCTGATGATGCCTACCTGACAGTATCTGTCACACACTGCAATAATTTTATTAAGTGATGAAATAATTAATCTCATATTAAATGCGAGTAAAATTTAATTAAACAACAGCTCTAGCCGTAGTTTTTACCAGCTGCCTGCCAATAATAATTACTTAATTACTACAATTAATTTCTCCAATGCTTCTGAAAACTTTTTGGATATTCCAGGAATATTATCAGCTAAATTACTGTATCGTTAGATTAGTACGTACGCGTTTCTCTTGAGGTACTTGTTGAGTGGGCCAAGCGGAGCCAGTTCGAGTACAAGCATGATGCAGTCGGACTTGCAGACACCAATCATGCGCACAATGTGACTGTGGTCCAACGACGCCATCACACGGGCTTCCTTCATCAGCTCCGACTGACCACACACACACATTCATGTAATGGCGGGATAGCTCAGTTGGTAGAGTGCTGAGCCTTGGATCGATAGGTCCTGGGTTCAAATCCCGTCAGGGTCGACTCAGCCCTTCATCCATCTTGGTCGATAAAACGAGTAGCACAACGTGCGGAGGTAACAGGGAGTCTCTGATGAGAACCAATCCACCCAACAGAGATGTATGCAATCTCGAGTTGTACTCCCTGGCTCAATGATATCGAAAACAGATGAGCTCCTCTATACTGTGACTACCAGCCTTGCACAGTACAAACCCTTTACTTTATGTTTGTGTAAAGGCAAAAAAGCATCACTTGGCTGCTTACTGTGAGTCTTTTAACAGCTACTCAGAACAACAAATGCATTTTCATAGCCATGCATGCCTGTGAGAGGACAACACTGTAACTTACTGTTGGTGCTAACGTATTCTCAAGTAGTGTAGGAACATAAATATGCCATAACTACACTGTGAAGCATAAAAAACACACCAAAATTTATCGATCGTAACTTCGAAATGGATGATCAGATTTTAATAATTTTTGGTATAAATATTCCAGTCACAACTTGCCATCAAATGGCCATTTATGTTCCCACCTCACTGAACCTCTGCTTCTGCACTACCTGAGGAAAACAAAACAAGCATTACATTATTACATTTTTATTACATAAATATTACATTTTCATCGAATGCAATATCATTAGTTGATTCAAATAATGCACATTTGGCACATTTTGTCCAAATTTCTAGCACTTTGGTTGACAGTTTATTCGACTGTCCAGTTTGTGCAACTGCTAACAGTAAATATTTGAATATTGGCCATTTGTGTAAGCACAGGCAGTGAGATGCATTCTCTATGCATTGATAGCAGTGTTGATAATGTTCTGCTTCAGACTTCAACCAGTCACTTCTCGAGTTCATTGATATTCCTAAACAGCGTCCCATAAACTTTCTGCTGCATAACACTGCAAATACTGTCGAATGGACTGTGATCAGAGCTGTTACGTATCTGGAATGATTAAATTTACTGATGTTTTTCTTTCTTTTTTTAACCCATGTTGCATTTGTTCTGTTTCCCCAGGTAATGCAGCAACAGACATTAAGCGAGCTAGGAATTTGAATGGCAGTCTGATGGCTAGTTATGTCAGAAATGTTTGTACCAAAAACTATTAAAATTAGAGCTGTCAAATTAACGCATTAATTAACGCATTAATGCATTAATAAATTAATGCACGTTAAAAAAATAACACGCGTTAAAATAATTAATGCACTTACGTAAATTGACGTTAATTTACTAAATTCCGTGAAGCAAAAGTTCCAATATTCTGTTAAACTACAATTATTTGACAATTGAATGAATTCAAGTTTAACTAAACTGTAGTTGCCATTCTATCACTACTGTAAATAAATAATTATTTTGATGACAAGCTAATAGATTTCTATGCTAGCTATGATGGCAGTTATTGTTGATTATACATTTAAAATGTGTTTTTAACTTTCTATATTGCACAAATGTCACGGGACCTGGAGTAACTTACCCCCTACTCTCCTACTCGACGGGCCTGGGTGCATTAATAATGTGTTATTTAATGCATTTAAAAAATTAATGCTTCAACAGCTCTAATTAAAATCTTGTTATCCTTCTCCAAGTTATTATCAATAATGTCACGAATGGTTTTCAAGGTTTTTTGTTCATTTCAACACTGACTTCATGTGTTTTGATTTCGCCAGATAGTGCGGAAGCATATGTTGGGTGAGGTTGAAACTTGAATAATCATTGGATGACAAGTTGTATCAGGAATAGTTGTACCAAAAATTATTAAAATCTGATAATTTGCTTTCAAGTTGTGATCGATAAATTTGGGTGTTTTTCATGCCTCACAGTGTAGAAAATTGCATGTGCCACGAGTAGCCAAGGTTATCAGGATGATGTGTATCAAATTCAATACCAGCAGATTTATCATCACAAGAAATGATAAATTGCAAAGTTTGGAGCCACAATGTAGAACAATAATTACAATACTGTGCTGCAGTGTAATGCAATCTAACCTCAGCAGTTGGCAAGTCATCTTTCTTCAGTGTTTTAACAGCTACTGGTATCGCCATGCCCTTGTGCTTGTAGGTGCCACGCAAGACTGAGCCAAAGTTGCCGGTGCCCAGCTCGTCATGCAGCTCTAGCTCATTCCGACGGAGGTTGAAGACGTCATCGGTCCGAGGCACAAGATCATAGATCTTCTCCATCTCACGTGATGCCGGAACTGACAGGGCAATGAGTGGCGGAGGCAGAGCTGCTGAAACACAGCATCAGCAAACAGACCATTCGGACCCAACTACGACCCAAGTGACATCCCACTAGACAAAAACGCATTCGGATCGTAGAAAATAAAGAGTTGGTGTTGGAACACTCATTCGGAATCGCATTGCAAATTGTGGTTATACCAATACGGATAGTGGAATGGTTACTCTGTGGAGACAATCTATTGGCACAGATGTTGCCAGATCGGCTAAAATATCACGTCATCAACAACGAAACCATTAGACCTCAATGCACAACGTCAACCTGTGTATGCCTTCGTCAACTTGAAGACACTGACTTTTGACCTTCCGATCCCAGAGGTAATCTAATCGTATCGTTATTGTTCCAAAACCCACTAACAACAAAAAAGTTTGAGTGTAAATCCACAAACGTACAGGTAAACCTGTGGGTAAATGGGTGACATAAGAACGCAGTGTCTTTAGCATTAGCTACTGATGGCTGGTAAAGGCATCAAACAACTATTTTGTGATGATACAAATAATAAATCAATGCTGCAGCATGCTGCATACAGAGTCACAAACACTTGCCTAGTGATTATTTCAGAAAAGTGCAAATTCCTGTACACATTTCACAATAAAAATATTATGCCATTGTTTAATGCTTGACTTAAATAACCTGAACCAAACTAAACTCAAATCTCTGCTAGAGTTTCTATTTAGTGACTAATTTTAGACAATTCTGTACATCATGCTAGAGATCTGTGGTAACAGCATTATTACCATGCATTGCTACAACTTGTTTAGTACTGTACACATGTGACTGACTCTGACCTTTACAGTACTTAATTCAGTTACAACTGTTCAAATAATAGCCTACATCTGACCAGATTCTATCTACCAGAGGTGCAGCAGATCTAACAGAATGGCAAAAGCATATGCCACACTTGCAAGCAATGCACTGCACTGTAAAAACTAAGTACATTGACACACATATGCAAAAGAATGCACCTTCTGAAATATCTGGTTCATCAAATAATACATCGAGAACATCACGTGAGATGGCGCCAAGGCTACTTGGTCTCTGGGACCGAGTTGGCAGAGCAGGCCGACCAGTCTCAGGCAGTGGTGTTGCACATGAACAACTGGCTCGGACAGCTGGCCGATTTTCTGCAGGCAACGGAGACTGTAACAAGTGTATCAACACACAGCGTCACTAGCAGAAATGACATAAAAAAACTAAACTGCATGTGTATGTTAAACTACGATCTGCAGTAAAATAAGTCAGTGCTAAACCACTCATATACTCCAGTTGTCTGACTGACACTTATCATGCGGCTAGCAACAGTCAGTTATGTAGCCTACACTGTTGTTTGTTTGGTCACGCTTGACTACTGGACATGTGGCGTTATCGACACGCTATCCCACTGTAGCCTAGACATAGTGCAAGGGATAACCAGTGCGATTGTCCTCATCACCTGCATAGATGGCTCGGTACAGTAGCAGGCCTACAGATGACAAATGTCTCGCAGTAACCCAGCTAATACCTCATTATTTCCTTGCATTATCCTGGAGCACTGCAGTCTCGAGCCAGTTGCCTACTGGCTTGCGAAATGACGAATCACAAATATCGTGCAAAACGAGCAAACAGAAAAAAGTAGAATGCATTGGACATCAAAGCACGAGGATTCACAATAAAACATGCAACAACGATACATACCGACGACGAAGTTGATGATAAGGCGACGGCGCTATTACACTCGGCGATCGATGACGCTAAAACAGTGAAAAAAATATGAGATCTAACTAATACTGGATGGTAAAATTAACGACAGCAATGCTACCAACAGTATACCATACAAATAACAAAAGTGCAGTGTCAATTATTTGATAAAAATACCAAATGATTAGAACTCTATGCATAGTGCCAAGCTATTTAGGCCTCCACCTGCTACTTAGCATAACTGTCATGCTATGAGCTTAACTTTTTGTCTCCAGAACTTAACCAGGTCATCAAACTTGGGGGAATAGCTATAACAGGACTTACAGGATGGACAACTTTAAAATTACACAACCAAAAGCACTAACACTAAAATAAGTAATAAGTAATATGCAAAATGTATCATCATCATCATCGTCTAAGTATCATTACATTTCTGAAATGCTAATAAAACGACTATCCTTAGTATCAATTAGCAAAAATTCTACCTCGAACTTTGCGCCGGAAACCGCTTCGTTCACATGGTGTTGTCAGTTTACATAACAAACCATCAGTCTTGTTATGATAATGTGCGATCAGCTGAGGCAAAAACAACAAACACCAGATTGTACATATCTACATAATCAACATCTGTACAGCTCAACTCAGGCTCCTACCCTTAATGAAACAGTAAATACATACATACACCATGTCTCAAAAAACAGTCAAAACTGTTTTTGTCATAACTTTGTCAAATTTCTACCAATTATAATAATTTTTGGCATGCAAATAGCCAAAATAATTGATATATGTAAGGTGCATTCATTTCCACCTCACCTAATTTTTGTCAATTCACTACCGTGTGAAACACCCATGCCCCAAATTGTTGCATAACATTGAGCTGTTTTCTCCAGTAAACGTTTTAACAACTAAATTAAGCATGCAGTAAACTGAAATGTGGATTATTTACCAGGATTATAAGTTTGTATAATAACTCACTTGCAAATTATCAGAGATTATGACCAAGGTGTGTCCCGCATACATGGACGTGGCTTAGATGCAACACCAGTAGGTGATAGCAGAATCAATAATCGACTGATTAAACGACATTTACTCATCAATGGACGTGTTTTAAATGCATCAGACAGCTATTATATTGGCCAATATTTTCACTGTAAAATATTTAATACCACAAAATTATTAAATCGTGTGGCGCAATCTGTCGAATTGATGATGCAGAGGTCAGCAATCTCATACAAATAATCACTGCATAATGTAACAATCTGGAGCATCAGTGTTTCACACGGTAGTGCGTTGACACAAAGTAGGTGAGGTGGAAAATGAGTTCACTTTACATAATTCTGTCGTCATGGCCATCTTTGTGCCAAAAATTATCAAAATTGGTGAAAATTTGACAAAGTTATGACAAAAATAATTTTGACTTTTTTTTAGACATGGTTATGTTAAATCTCACTGATCTTTCTTTATGAAATTATTTCACTTCTGCAAAAAGTAACTTAAGTTGGTCAGCAAAAATGCTTTCGCTAAACCACATATCATTCACATTTAACTTTTGCATAACAGGCCTATATCTCCACATTCATTATGGGTAAGGCCAGTTTGGCCAAGAGTGTTTCTACAAAAGGCAAGCCCTTTCAATGTGTAAATGTGTGTGAGTGAATGCACACTACCCAAACCATATTCAATCCAATTTTGATTTTGTCCTGACAAGCCAAATTTATCTGCAGTATGGCCATGGTTACATGTAAAAAAAATTCTGCAAATCTTTTAAGAATGGGTTAAATGATAATCCAAAATGTCAACATGCAATACTGACAACTTGAAAAAGAATTAAATTTCACCGTTTGAACAACATCATTTTAATTTCATAAAGTTAAAACTCACGTCCATGAGATTGTCAAACTGTGGTCCGCTCTCAATTGCTAACTTCTCACCACTAGATGTTCGTCGTTTATCAATGCGGTAGTGCTTTGTGACTCCATGATGACTTATGCTTAAAGCAAATGTCCCATTGCCTTTCTCACGCACTCTATGGGCACAACAAGTTTACACAGATATGCAAACTGATTACTGTCAAAGCTACAGTTTACTACAAGACTATTTATTCATTAATTTATTACAAAATTGTACATGCAATACACATGAAAGAACAAACATGTAAAAAATACACATAAAAAGTACACATAGGAAAAAGCAAGATAATAATAGTGATAATTCTGCTTTCAGTTTTTGTTTTATCACCAATTTTCCCCGGTAATTTCAGCTTAGGCTTGGTCCCAAAGTGACTTCTTAAAAATTGCTGGAAAGCCTAAAAAGTAACTTTGCATAAGCCAGTCAGAGGCATCTGGTGTTGCCCAATCAACATAATTTTATACTGAATGCTAACACTAGTTCAATAAGCACTAGCAAAGCTTGTATGTCTTGCTCACCAACACAGTACAAGCTAAGCCTGGGTTCAATCCTCAGGGAAGCTGAATCGGCTTATCAGGATAACTGGCACATGAGACTAATTTCTTGAACAGGCAAAGAGGTTTTTATGGTGTTCTCTATGATCCGTGATTGTCAGAACGACTGAAGCCATGATATAATGGCATTTAACAACTTTATTTATTTATTTGATAGGTATAACAGCCAAGGACATCACTAGTGACAGCGTCAGTAACAAAACATTCTCGAGTCTAAACTGGTTATCAGCTTATATAGCATAAGACAATGGATTAGAGCAGCATGTCTGAAACGTTTATAATGAATAACAAAATGAACAATGATACTGCAGCTGCATCCAGTTTCACTCACAAAAATTTGCCGTCATGATGCCCAGACTCGAGCATGACCATGTCGGCAGTCTCGCGCTCGATGGAGCCATGGAACCATGGCTGGTCTCGATGAATCTCTCGCGCAATCATCTGCACAAACTTCTGCCGCTGTGCACTCAACACATTCTCTAACTGTGAACCCTGCAACACACATACATGTTAACAGGCTGCATATAGTTCACTTCTGGTGTAACTGACTGTAGAAACAACTACATTCGCCAGAGGATGCATGGGCATTACATCACTGTGAGAGTTCCATCTCTGGCTGAAACTGTCTGTGTGCTCACTCGGCCCCAGGCTGTCACAGTAATGCTGCACTTGACAGTGCTTATAATTACGGTATACACCAATTTGAAACTGGACGTAGGAGTAGGATGCGTTTGGTCATGTTGACATACAATACCGCCTGAAAGCAGGCCCAACAGCTTTATGGATGCCATATTGCCCCATGTGTACTATACAGAAATGCATGTATCAATGTGCTAAATGTTACTAATATACATATAATCAGTAGTCAGGTTAAAGATAACGCATCTAGCAAACTTTTGCAATGTTTTTAATCATCTTTAACCGTAAAATAATGGTCAAACAAAACAATTCGTCTGCTGCTGCCGCAACTGCAAAGCTCAAGGTCGTGAAGTCAGAATTATCATCATGCTGTTGAAAGTGATAAGTTTCCAAGTAGTAAATACAAGTCGGAAGGTGAACCAAACAAAATTTTTGACTCGGAAACTTGTTCTTACAGTATTTATGACCACTACCAAATGCCGCATAAGTCAGTATATTCCCCAAGATAACAGAAAGGATCCCAATCAGGGTGTATTCAGATCACCAAAAGTGGCTTTCCATAATTTTCGGGGATCTGTGTACACCCTGCTTAATACTGATGAGTGATGATCAGTCGTAGTACCACAATCAGAAACATGCATACACAGAAAAGTCATAACCGAGATGTATTTCCTTTACCTGTAGACCCCAGCTCAATGCTTTTTCTATAACAAGCTGCTCGAGCTCCAGCATGGATATGCCCGGCCATGCCATTGGAACCACACCATCTGGCCGGATGCACGGTATTCGCGGCTTGGTAAGAAACCCGTCCAGATTCTGTTTGTGGTGGTTGATTAACTCCACAGGACCGGAAAATCGCCGGCCATCTTGTATCATAACAGTGCCATCTGGCTGGCGTTCGATACTGTAATGGTGAATCCTACAACAACATCATAAGAATCAGCAGTAGCCTACATGATTCACATCAGGAGCATGGCCAAAAATTTCTTTTGGGGATTTATAAAATTTTGAAAGATGCAAAATATGTTCAGCAACCATGCTGATGTCATCATAACTCCATAAAATTTAGTTGGCCTACCTAAAACTGTGGGTCCTACATAGCCATCACAATAAGGCACAAACATAAATAAAAACAATGTAACTTGACAGATTGCACTACTGATAAAAAATTGGTAATTTTCTTTGTATGTTGCTAGCATAACTGAGCACAATGCCAGCCTTCGATAACTGAAGTTTCCTAACAAGATAGAGCTCAGTTTACTAACAAACAAAAAGCCACAATGAGCCGTGGTGAGTCATAGAATTTGGACGATTTCGGCATGGTGAGCCGTGAAATTTTGTAAACTGGCCCGTGGAATTTGGCACAAGTTTCCGCAGCAAACTGTGGGCCCTAGTCATTACTCATGACCATCTGTGTAGCCCAAGGCAGGCTATGGCCCTCTTGGGCTACACATAGCCCGCCCCAGCACCATGGATATTTCCTTATTGAAAACCAACCCTATTGCTACTGCTACTGCTATTCAAATCTGCCCCGCACATCCATCCCTGTCCCACAAGTCGTACTGACTCGTAGACATGGAAACACAGGCATCATAAAAGACTGCACCGACCGGTGTTGGCCTGCCATTCCGAAGGTCCACCATTCCAAAAAGCCGCCAGAGTTAGGGATAGGGTTAAGGTTAAATTTTGGGTTACTAGGGTCAGTGTTAGAGTTAGTCTAGCATTTAATAAGTATGGTTTTGTTGTCATCTAAACCACGCAAATTTAAGCAGACTGTCAAAATGGCAGCCTCTCGGAATGGTAGACCTGAAACTACCGACCACACAGCAACACCAAATATGATCACGTGATCAGGTCAGATGGCTAACCCAGTACTGGCCCACTATTCCAAAGGTCCGCTATTCCGAAAGTCCACTGTACAGATACGTGCAACAGTGCTAACGTTTGGGTTAAGATTAGAGTTAAGGTTAGGGTTAGAGTTAGGATTAGGGTTAGGGTTAGGGTCAGCCTTAGGGTTAGGCTTAGGGTTAGTGGTAATAGTATTCCAAAAGTAGCCGACCTTCAGAATAATGGACCTTCGGAATAGCGGACCTGAATTGGCTAACCCTAGCCCTAACCCTCTGTACTTGATCTGATCATACAAGGTAATGGTGCAGTTGGTGAAGCTGGCATGCTAGTGCGGTCTTTCATGACACTGTAGAAATACTAGTACCGTGACTGGTGGCATATGGACAAGGCATAGTTGCCAGCAACTGATATATTCTCTCTGAGCAGATAAAGTCCCTCCTGACAGCCGTTGCGTCGCAGCACGCTCTCCGCCTCGTCGCGGGATATTCGCCCATAGAAATAGTTAACTGACGACGGGTTGGTGGCGCCTCTGTCTCCAAACAGTAACCTGTCAGCCAACGACGCAGCCATCCAGCTGTCCTGAAACCTATAGGCTATTGGTCACCTCAGCACTCTACCACCCTGCCTGTACCCATGAAACTAAACATGAGGTTAAAAGAACCGCTGACGTGCACAGATCACATCAGGCATCACGACACTCGACGGCTTCTGCCGCTGGCATTACGTCAGCACCGGACTGATGCAGGTTAGTCACTGCTGTACGACGCAGACGCAACTTGCATCGGGTTTTCCACCGTCGCCCCGTCGTAGTACGGTAGTTTTATAGGCGAAAGTTCGTCTGGCAACGTACTGAATATAACAACATATTATTTATTGACATTTTACAGCGGAAACGTCCATCGTTTCAGTTGCTGAATACAAGCAGGCACCGACTGCCTGTGTGCGGTCTGAAGGTGGTCCTCGGTTAACTGCGAACTATAAACCGACATAAAGCCCTGTTTCCATCCAATGCAACGCATGCGGCGGAATAGACATACCATATAGCGTGTCTCCTCGCGTCCCGGCTGCGTCAGCTGCGTCCGTTGCGTTCGTTGCGAACTTTCTTTCTTTCTTTGCGTGCATGCGTTGCGTTGGATAGAAATCACCAGGCTTAAAGCAGAAAATTTTGAAATTTTGAGCAGAATACTGTGATAGAGGTATAGGCTACTGCGCCCGCGTCTTTTCGTAGTTTAATTAATTGGTTGGTTGGTTGCTTGCTTGCTTGCTGGCGTCCGTCGCGAACAACCATGACGCTGTGCTAGCTGGTCATTGATGGGCGATGACGACCAATAGCGTTCATTTCGTTGTGAAACGTTAGGACTGACTTCGGACTGACTCCATGGTTATTCGGACCTGCTTACGGTTTTTATGTTTACTCTTTTCAGTTTTTTTCTGAGTTTTAGTTTTCATTATTATTCTTCATTTCTTACCTTTTCAGTTTTTTTTCTTATTTTAGTTGTCTTTACTTCATTCATTTTTCGAATGTTTGTCAGTTTTACATTTAGGACTATTTCTATTCTCAGTATCTTTCATTTCATTTTTCTTTTAAACATTTTAGTTCTTTTTAGTTTATGTGCTAGATTAAACTGACAGTGTGTTTGTCAGTTTTTGAGTGCAAATTTTCCATTGTATTGTATTGTATTAAGAATGGCGGCGCACATTCGGCCTCTTGGGCGTTCCTCTATGATATCAAAAACGACAGAAATGAACTGATGCCGAATGTGGTTAGGCCGTCCTTACACTCGTTCGTTCACTGTCAGTCATTGGCGTCGTCAGCTAAAAAGGTTTGAAGTACAGACGGCTGCGAATTTCAGACATAAGAAAGATGTGTTTAAAATTACAACTTTGCCCAAATTTTGTCCCAAATTTTGTATTTTTAGATAAAAAAAATTGTGACAGAAAGAAAATTATCTGACACACTAAATTTTAAGGTGGGCATCTGAGACACACCATTCCCCTTCCCTCCCCCTGTGACGTCACCATTGCTGTCAGTTGCCTCCATAAATTTGTTTTCTTTGCTTTGTGATGTGCAAGAATGAGAGGCGTTCTAAAGGGTACGAATTGGTACCACAGGGTAGCGATAGGGCCGCCATATTTCCTTCTTCAGACAGTTTAGCTAGAATACATACGTTACAGATGACAGACAGAAAACAGAAAGACAGAACATTGTGCCTTATGTATGACCGTTAATACAATATTTTATCCTACGCTAGCGCGTTCCGGGCGTGGTCTCCACATCGTTTCTAGAGCTATATCGTTGCCTGTGGTGGATGGTGGGTGGTTTACCTCGGTCGGTGACGCGGCGGAAAGATCAAAGTCGGAGGTGGTCGGCGGCGGCGTGACGTCACCGCCTGTATCCTTGCGCGTCGTCGTTGTCGTCGTCGTCGCCGCTTTACCGCCGTGCCGGGCTCGCAGCTCGCGCGGATGAGGCGTGTTGTGCCGCACGAAGTGACTCTGCGACGCAGAAAATACATCGTGTCTCAGAAAACCAATTCACTTTTATTTCTTGAATAGCTCCGTGAAACACTGGCCGAATTTATAATTTTTAACACGCAACATCGCAAAGAAACAACTATAGTTTACCCACCTTATCTTAATGCTGTTCCTAGACTACCTTGTGAAATTTAACGTCGTAGTTTGGCCCTTTACTATCATGACTTTAGAGGTTTTGAACTGAAAAATGAAATCCAATTCGGAATTAACAAATGAAGCAGTTAAACGATCTGGTAGTTCAAAGGATGAATTCAGTTTAGTTCATTGTATACACTCTTCAAAAAAATTTCTCAGAGTACTAGATATGACTCAGTTCAATCGAAGATTATGCATGACGAGTTCGGTACCTCCTCGAAGCCGAAAGTGTCGACGTCGTCTTCGCCGGCGAACTTGACGGATGACGAGGTGGTTGCTTGGACGACGCTGTTACGAGCCCAATCCAACGCGTCGCTCGGCTCCGCCCCACCTGCACCGCAAAACATGGCACAATGTACTTACTAGAGTTTACACATACTGGCCGAGGACTTTATTGCAAAGTCAAGACCTACGACACGAACTAAGGACCAAGGCCAAAACCAAGGCCAATGTGCTTTATCCTCGAGATGTCTCGAGAACGACGCCAAGTATTCGATAACACATCACTGCCTGCATACCGGGACCACGCGACACAAGCACGCATGCTAGCATTGTCTAGAAGCTCCATGTCCAAATCCACTACTTCGATTTGTTATAGATATTATGATGATAAATGATTTGTACTTAAAAACAGCATTTGTGAAGACAAAAGATTAATAATACGGTTTATTGTGTATGGCAGCCAGTGGCTGGATTGGCATAACATTATACATACATACATACATACATCCAAGGACAACGCAGTAATACTTACAATATATACAATGCAATAAAAAATAGTCAAGCGTAAAAAACGAAATAAAAACATAGCAGTCATAGTCATGGTCACAGTAATAAACAGTATATACAGAATGTTATTACAGAGATTATCTGATGTGACGCGCAGACACTCGAAACGCTGCCAGCTAGAACTAGAAA
>Ga0209367_1008971_pt1 | contig 13637 bp, 7 predicted proteins | sample WorMetLIZISLAND2_FD_187412 | JGI IMG/M metagenome (GOLD analysis project Ga0209367, IMG submission 187412) | Marine gutless worms symbiont microbial communities from Max Planck institute for Marine Microbiology, Germany - Olavius geniculatus... ... | reverse complement strand
CTTCTAGGTCGATTCAGCCTTCTGCCCTCTGTGGGATGGTAAAATGAGTACTGGCGGTGGTCAAGCCATCGCTAGGGAAGAAACGGCGAGTTCTGCGCAACAGTAGCCCCTGTGGCCAGGACTGCAAATATACCGATCCAGTCGGTTAATCCGGCCGACTTGGGCTGTATGCTGGCTTAATTGGGCTCCGCCCTCGCCGGCTCAAAGTGCCGTCAAGGGGATGAGCTCCCACGCAACGTGCCTAGTTCAGCTTCGCTGCCTAGTGCCTATGCGAAATCTTCTTCTCTCTACTTGGGTATGCATTATTGGTGTTTGCAGATGGTGGGCACTTTGTCGCTGTTTACATGTCCAACACTACGCAGTCGATGTCGTTATTTTGCCCCCAATGTCCACTACTCTCCAGAGCTCTGTGTTCAAGGACTTCTCAAGGTCAGAGTTTTGTTTGCTAGCTTTGGTACTGATACACTCCTTTGTCTGTATTGATGACGCCTTGGTGCGTTGGCAACGACAGTGGTTGCATGAACGCATGTTTTGCGGGGGGATAAACGCTCTTGCACTGTTATTGGGAGCTGCATGTACGCAAGTTAGCAGTCTGTGGATATGGATATGGATATGGATGGGAAATTTCATATCCACGGCAAGCCTGATACTGACCCAGGCTGTAAGCTAGCTTAATTGGATTTAAAGGCCATGGTCCAACTTACTTGCACAATTTATGTAGCTCTTAATTAGACATCTATAATATGGTGATGTAAGCTTTATAAATATACGCAATTAACGCCTGATTATAACGAAAATATGGTCTAACGTTACGTAACATGCCAAAAAAATCAAGGCACACGCACATCCGGTGACGTCGTCAGTGCAGCCCATAAACGTCATGAATATTAATGGTTTAGCCAGTGACGTCATTAGATAAGGCTAAGGCCATTATTATTCATGATGTTGATGGACTGCACTGGTGGCGTCACCGGATGTGCAGCCTAGCCAATATGGCGTCGCGTTTTTTAGATCATGCCTGTAAATCGTCAACTATGTATGTAAGTTTCTCCGTGTTGACAAAATGCTGGGTGCTGATATTACCATCAAAATTATCGGAACATTATGCAATTCTAGGAAAATATATATATATATATGTTAATTTTGCTGTCCATGGACCTTTAACTCTCAGCTGTTCTAAGAGCTGTAAGGGAGACAAGCTTACACGCAACTGTGTGTGCAAAATCTTCTACCCTACCTTCTAACTCACTACCCTCTAGCATCCGTAGGTCAACCTCTGCAGACACTTTCTGTCGCCTGCTTAAAACTCACTGCTTCCAGCAGGCCTACTGCTTCCCCTAGCGGTTCAGCCAAGTGCCTCAGATTCGGCCACTGGCTGACATTGTGCACTTTAATTATGCACTTACTTACTTACTTACTTACTTCTACTTCTTCTTCATGCTATTTATGGGCGGTAGGCGTGGTGTAGTGGTAACGCGTCTGATCTGATCAGCGAAGTTACTGTACGCCGGGCCCGGTTAATACTGCGATGGGTGACTGCCTGTAGGCAGGTAAACCATCTCGGGATGTAACCAACCGCCTAGGTCAACTCAGCCTTCCATCCCTCCGGGGTAGGTAAATCGAGTACCGGCCTATCCGGCTGGGGTTAAGGCGGGGCATGTTCACCTCTGTCGGGTGGCAGGTAACACTGTGTAATCCCATATGACAAGTGACGCTCCGTAGCTCTGAGATGCGTTCGCTCATTAGGAGCTATATGCGACCTTTAACCTTTACTGCTGCCACTACTGCTGTTGTGTAGGTGGCCGACTGGCAGCTGGATCTAGTGCCCTCTGTTTTCTACAGTCGCTATAGTACGGCTGTAGTGGACGTAGCAGACTGTACAGTGTGGGTGCTGTGTGAACCTCATGAATATTCATCACTGAGGCGGGGCCACGTGTCACATGACCTCAGGTTGCTGTGGCTCAGCAAGACTGATTCGCCCTCTCCCGTCCACATGTTAGTATACGAATATTTTTGTATTTTTTTTTGACCCCTTTGTAAGTAAGTAAGTAAGTTAAGTGTAAATTTATATAGCGCATACTTAACTAGAAATTTGGGGCAAAGCCCAACGTGAGTCTGCCCGGCGCCCTAAGTCCGATTGGGGGAAATTAGGGGGGTAAAGAGGGGGGGAGAATTTCCCCGGCATCATAGTCACGTGGGCCGAACTCAAATGCATTGGCATATGCCGAACGCGCATTGTCGACTTGGGGTAGGTCAACATTAGCGGTTATAACTTGGTTTGTGGTGGACGGAATTTCACAAAAATTTTTTTGTTTAACGCCGAAAGGATCGCTCTCGTCAACGCCGTTTAGATTATGTCGTTATCTTCATCGGTTCCAGAGATATTTGCGCTCAAACTCGAAAGTTGTCATAAATCGCACCGATTTTTGAACGTTTTTTGCCCTCTCAAATTTTAAGGGGGGCGGTGCCCCCAAAATTTGTACTTGCGTTAACACCCCAGCATAGAGGCACGTCAAGTGCCAAATTTTCGTAGGGCTACACCCCCTAACTCTGAAGTTATAAGCGCTAATTTATTACATTTTAAGCCAAGTTTGACCCCCCTTTGAAAAAAGTTGTAAGGGGGCCCCCGCCCCCAGTCGGGGGTGCGCTAGTAAGACTTGGTCATTCTCTAGCGCGCGTAAAAATTTGGGGGCACAGCACCCTCTAGGGGACGAAATATGGTTTTCCGAAAAATGTGACTTAGGGTAGGTCAACATGAGCGCTTATAACTTTGTCCGTAGTGGACCGAATTTCACAAAGTTTTTTCTGTTCAACGCGTAAAAGATCGGCCTTGTCAACGCCATTTAGATTTTGTCACTAACTTCACTGGTTCCAGAGATATTCGTGGTCAAACTCGAAAGTTATCGTAAAACGTACTAAATTTTGGACGTTTTTTGTTCTCCCAAATTTTAAGGGGGGCGGTGCCCCCAAATTTTGTACTTGCTTCAACACCCCAACCTAGAGGCACATTAAGTGCCAAAGTTTTGTCGGGCTGCACCCCCTAACTCCGAAGTTATAAGCGCTCCTTTATTGCATTTTAAGCCAATTTTTTACTCCCCTTTGAAAAAAGATGTAAGGGGACCCCCGCCCCCGGTGGGGGGTGCGCTAGTAAGACTTGGTCATTCTCTAGCGCGTGTAAAAATTTGGGGTTGCAGCACCCCCCAGGGGCCGAAATATGGTCTTCCGAAAAATGCGCTTTCGGTGGGTACAATTCCACATCTAGATCTCCAAGGTTACTGGATCAAACTTCACCGGACTTGTTTCGCCTAACGCGGTAGAAAACATATTTATCCGATTTTGAATATCTTCATCCATTTCAGAGATATTCACCGCCGAACTTGGAAGTCGTCCGAAATCAGGCCAAATTTTGCATGTTTTTCGCCCCAAAATTTTTTTGGGGTGCGCCTTCCAAAATTTTGGACCGGCATTATAAAATTGGGCCTAGTACTGACCATCGTGCAAAATTTTACGCCGATCGGCCCATGCATCTCGGAGGTCTCGCGAGGGAAAAAACATCTGGACTAAAACTTAAGTCCGCTCCGCAAGCTATCGCTTCTGGGCGGACTAAAAAGATCTTTAATGCGCTTAATACATTTTGTCATCAATATTTCGCAAAAATGTATGTCTTCAGCTGACGTTTGAAAGTATCGAGACTCAGTTCTGGGTCACGAAGACTGTCTGGTAGCGAATTCCAAGTCGACGGGCCCGCCACAGAAAAGCGCCGACGACCGAAACTGTTCAATCGATAGCGCGGTACGACCAACTTCCGCTGAGTGGCAGAACGCAGATGTTGACGCCCAGTGACTTCTGCTGTGAGTGTGCAACTGTCCATCAAGTACGGCGGAGCAGTTCCATCGAGACATCGATACATGAGCACTGCTTATCATAACAAACACTGGCGACGAGCTTCTTAGAAATGTAAACATCGATGACCTTGAATGACTTTGAACCCCCAAAATAGGGGGTTTTAGTGAATTTTTTGCGATTTTGGGCTGCAACACGCACTTCAAGAGTGAATTGTGCCAAAATGGCTGGAGATAGACCAAGACAACCTACATATCAAAGTTTCAGCATTGAATGTTGATTTTAGCAGTTTAAGTGCGGACCCTCTAGATTCGAAGAGGCTTGCGCACGCGTGTGTCAAAGAGGGGTACTTTTCTAAAAAGTGGTTATTTATCCGCTGTTACATTGTCTAGCGTGAAAATGGTTGCAGATAGGCACAGACATGCTGCTTATCATAGCAAGCACTGGCGACGAGCTTCTTAGAAATGTCAACATTGATGACCTTGAATGATCTTGAACCCTAAAAATATTGATTTTAGGTGATTTTTTGGCGATTTTTGGCTGCCAAAGAGTGAATTGCAACGAAATGGATGGAGATAGTCTAAGATTACCTGCGAACAGGAAGTGCTATAGGCTTTCGCGCATCTCATGAACATTAGCTCCGATTTCTTGTTTTACCTGTGGAAGTGGCATGTGGATGAATGTTATATGAGGCCAAACTATCGAGGCCAAGGCCAGAACGATGTGGCCGAGGTTGAGACCAATTGTTTAAGGTCGAGACCATGACCAAGGCCGTAGGTGAAACTATCAGACTGACAATGACATTGTAAGCCAGAAGATTTGTGGTGTTAACAAGGTCAAAGCACTTTGACCGAGGCCAGGATGTGGCCAAATGTAGGTCAAGGCCAAGGTCAAGGCCATGGTTTTCAGACCAAGACCAAGATTCTGGCCTCAAGGACTTAATGTTCCTGACGAATGTTGCTGCATTGTTGTAGAGAATTGTTCAAGACTGTCAATTTCAAGCAGTCATTAGTTGACAGTTGTCTTAGCCAGGTCAGTACCCTGTAATGTGTGGTTAATGGCTAAATAGTAGGAAACCTATCTCAGAGCTACGGAACATCATTTGCCATTATATATAAAAAAATGCAAACAATTTATTTAATGTTGTATAAGCGATGATATAACACAGCAAAAATCCAAAAGTATAAGCAGGAACATTATGTATTAGCTTAGACGGTTTTATCTGGCTACTGAGGACAGATTAAATGTCTAAGCTAATACATTACTTCGAGGCGGCCGCCGCCATCTTGGATTTTATTTTTTTTCAGTATTGTAGTCAGTTCATATGTAGGACCATAAAATGACTCCACGTGCCAAATTTCATTCAAATATATGCAATAACAAGTGAGCTATGGGCGATACACTGAATTCAAGATGGCGGCCGCCGCCATCTTGAATTTACTACTGTTGCCAATTTTGGTCATATCACTTTTTTCCGTAGTAGCTGGTTACATGCCTGCAAAATTTCATTAATCTAACTCAAAGGGCAGCTGAGTTATTAGTGTTTGTGCAAAAATCCAAGATGTCGGCCGCCGCCATCTTGAATTATTATTTTGTAACGCCTGACCACCCACGAAGCCCGTTTGTGGTTCTAAACTTGCCCTTCAAATTTTGCATTGATCGAGTTTATACTTTTCGAGATATCGCGATTTGAAAATTTCACAAATTTAGCTTAAAATGCCTATTCAGGCCCCCAAAAATCATGTCCCCTAAACTTTACTTTTTATCATCGAGACTCCCGAAAGGCACTTCCGTGTGCAGAAACACGCGTTTTGAGCCCTCATTGGTCGTGATCTGGTGTGATCTGGATGCGAGGCAAAGAGTACAAAAAAAGAAAGAACCAAAAGTAAGCCAAAATTTGCCATTTTTGCTGACCCCCTTCTCGTCGCTCCACATCGACCAAATTTTGCATGCAGGGTCGTATCCCGGATATCTTTCTTGGTTTTGAGTTTCAGAAAGATCGGTTGAAAATGTGGGAGCAGTGGGGGTGTTCGAATTTTTGGCTTTCCATTGACTTGGCACATCGCTTATACAACAGCTTGTTGCTACTGCACAGCCGTGATATGGGATCACACAGTGTTACCTGCCACCAGACACAGGTGAACGTGCCCTGCCATAACCCAGCCAGACAGGTCGGTACTCGATTTATCCACCCAGTAGGGATGGAAGGCTGAGTTGATTGGTGTTGGTTATATACTGAGATGTTTTACCTGTCCACAGACAGTCGCTCATCCAGGTACTCGATACCGTTCTGACTGGGGGTCTAAATAATTATTTCTCTGTTGTATGTCTGACGTCTTGCTGTTATATTGTTTTTGCTGATATGTCTGTCTGTCTGTCTGTCTGTTTAGATGGAGTTGTTGCCATTGGACAGTGCAGTTCATGAGGCATACATTCAAATGTTTATGACTTGTCTCAGACGTCGTGCAATGGCCATTATCCAGTTTGTCACCACTGAAACGTATGTACTACTATTACTACTACTATTACTACTACTACTACTACTACTACTACTACTGCTACAATGGCCGTCATTCATTTTGTTGCGGGTGCAATGTACATAGACCTGGGAGTCGGGTCGATCAAGTCGACTCACGTCGACTCGGGCTTTACAAGTCGGGTCAAGTCTGTCTGTAGCAGTGTCACCGTCAAAATTTTCTGGCGTCGTCGGTTTCATTACAAGTCATTTCAAGTTGACTTGAGATGATGATGATGATGATGAAGGATGAATCAACTTTAGCGTGGCGTTAAGTCCTAAGACTACAAGGACACGTAACAATAAGCTTAAACAGTGAAGTCACGTAATAGTAGTCAGTGCAATGAGACGTTTTCTTAGTCATGGCTGTAAGACCGGGCAAAAAGTTCGGTTTTCAGTCTGCTGCGGAAAACTTGCAACGACAGAGATGACCCGACCGACTTCGGCGGACTGTTCCAGACCGATGCAGCAGTCGCTGGAAAGGTGCGGTCGCCAATGGTAGAGAAGTCGACTTGACCACAAATCTTGTGCCTAGCAGTTCTCTCAAACGTGGCTATTGATGATTTTGGGCGAACAAGGCAATTTGTAACGTATTTCAGTAGTCGTATGTATAAAATAACGGTATACCTATTAGGGTAAATGGATTATCGAGTTTCATTGCTTCGCACAGCCCTAAAAGATGACGTAGAGGCCTACGTGGTGTGAATCATCCTAGTGTGAATGACGTAATTTCCATGTTGTTGTTTCCCTTGCGCTATATTGCTGAAATTTTGGATGCATACGTTTAAGACACGGGGCTAATTATTAGTGTCAAAATTTGTTTCCATAAGCCCTAACATGCAGTTAGCCACAATACATTCGTTACAGACAGACTGACGAACGGACGACAACGATGCCAAAGACGCCGTACAGCATAGCTGCTGTAGCGCGTCAAAAACAGTCACATAACACACAGTTTTTAGCTGTCTGTATACGAACTTTCTTTAAGAAATGACAATAACGAAAGACGTCCACCGAAGGAATAAAACACTTTATGAATAGCCCACAGTATACGTACAGCGCTCACGCAAGTTCATCGCAACTTCTAAATGTCTCAAGTCGTTTGACGTTGACTCAGGTCGACGTGCCACTGTTAAGTCAAGTCAAGTCAAGTCGGATGTGCTCAAGTCGACCGCCGTCGACTTGGGGTCATTGTAGCCTCAAGTCGGGTCGAGTTTCTTTACCTCAGCGACTCGCAGGTCTAAATGTACATAGGCCTACACTCACCCGCTTGCTTCTGACACTGGCTGAGTTTACTTGCTGATGCAGTGTTGATTAGTATTCATATTTGGTTGATTAATTAATAAGGCTCTCGGAATATTTGCAACATTCTGTTGGTGAACAGTGGCAAAGTTATTGTCATTATTATGGCTGCAATAAGAATGTCGCTAGGAACTTGTAATTGGCACAGCAACAGAAGGTCACTGATAGTCAGGAAAAGCGTACTGTTGCTGCAGCTAGTTGCAGCAACTGCGCATGAAAAATTGACACATATTTCGGGGGGGGGACGATAATAAGTGCACCTCGCATTGGTTTCATGTAGCTTGACCGACTGGAATGGTAGTTTTCAGCGGTCTTCATTTTGCTGATGTTTTGCTTTTTTACGCACAAAAGCAGCTACTGCTTTCAGCGCGTCTTAGCCATCGCGGTTCTGTCTGTCCGTCCGTCCGTCACACGGGTGGATCGAAAACGGTGCAAGCTAGGATCACCAAATCTTCACCGTCGGCTGCCTGGAAGACTCTAGTTTCAGGAACCGTAAAGCTTTTCCATATATTCGAAAGGGGTCACCCCGAACGAGGGCGCTAAATGAGAGGGGTGGGCAAAATTTGCGAGTTTTAGCCAATATGTTGCTATATCTCAATAACGGTGCGAGATAGGGCCTAGGTTACTATTAATCACTGATAGGAAGTCGTACGCTTGGCTCTCAATTGGCGCTGAATTCAATAACTTTGGATGACCTTGAACATTAAAGTAGGGTTTTTATGGATATTATGGGGGTTTTGGGCTGTGACACAAGTCTATATCATTCACAAGGTGGCGCCACGGAACTATCGTTATGCGATCCAGATAGAGAATTTGGTATTTGTATATCAACTTAGCGTGAACACCCCAATTTTCAGCTAAACTACTAAACAGGAACTGCTATAGGCTTTCGCGCGTCTCGTGAACATTAGCTCAAATTTCTTGTTTATTTCTGGTACTTTGCAGCGCTATATCTTCGAGCTCTCTCAGTCAGTCGCTGTGAAAATGTGCCAAATGATAGGAAGCGGGTGCCACTTTAGGAGTTTGCACATGCCAGAGAATGAACAAGGCTTACTAAACCACATGACGTCGGCGATAGAGTTCCTCCCAACAATTTTTAACAATGTAAAAAAAACATGTCGGTGTTGTATGTGGCTGAACGTCTGTTGGTAGTTGCAACTGGTTGCAGCAAATTGCAACTACGCGTGTCTCAAAAAACTGTGCAAAATTGGGATAAATTAGGTGAGGTGAAAAATAAGTTCACCTCACATACATAATTTTATCACCACGCCCGTTTTTGAGCTAAAAATTAGCATTTAAAGTTGATGCAAATTTGGCCAAGTCCTGACAAAAAAAATTGTTTGCAGTTTCTTGAGACACTTTGCAGTTGCAACAACTAGGGTGTTGCAGCAACTAGGGTGAACTAGGTCGTGAACGATTTTGATTTCAAATATAAGGGTTGCCATTATGGTCCAAACGTTATCGACCATAATAATAATTACAGACAAATTCAGTGAATTAGGCAGCCAGCCCTACGTCGGAATGTAGTGTTTAATATTTGCAGATAGTCAGGTAATTGTACCCTATGATATATGCGCACGAGTGCCATCCTGTTAAACATTTTTTCACGGTTGCAGGAAAACAGCTTTGTGGCATCACTGCTTTTAGTGGGTGACGTCACTATGTTGGCTCGTATAAATCAAGATATTAACGGACGGTCGTGATATTTTGCACACATGATTGCATTGAATTTCCCCAAACGCTGATAGCAGCTTAACAATTAGGCCTATTTGCTAGCTACAACGTAGTTAATTTGGCATTTATAATTGTTCACGATCTATCATGCCACCCTATATTTGCAGCAACTACAGTGTGTGACAAAAAAGTTTTTCGCTGTTTTCTCAGCAAACGTATGGGATTTTAACTTGAAATTTTACAGCTTTATTTGCTAAAACCCTATACATGATCTAATTACTACCAATGTGATTCTGTTGAAAACGACGAAGTTATAGACTTTTAAACATGGCCGCCTACCAGCTACTGCTTTCAGCGCGTTTTAGCCATCGCAATTCTGTCCGTCTGTCCGTCCGTCCGTCTGTCACACGGCTGGATCAGTCAAAAACGGTGCAAGCTAGGATCACCAAATCTTCACCTTCGGCTGCCTGGAAGACTCTAGTTTCAGGAACCGTAAAGCTTTTCCATAAATTCGAAGGGATCACCTTGAATGAGGGCTCTGAATGAGAGGGGGTGGGCAAAATTTGCGATTTTTAGCCAATAAAGTCGCTGTAGCTCAGTAACGGTGCGAGATAGGACCTAGGTTACTATTAATCACTAATAGGAAGTCGTACACTGGCTACCGATTGCCACCGAATTCAATGACCTTAGATGACCTTGAACGCCAAAGTAGGGGTATTCATGGATTTTTGGCGATTTTGGGCTGTGACACAAGTCTATATCATTCACAAGGTGGCGCCACGGAACTATCGTTATGCGATGCAGATAGAAAATTTGGTATTTGTATATTAACTTACCGTGAACATCCCAATTTTCAGCTAAACTACTGAACAGGAACTGATATAGGCTTTTGCACGTTTTGTGAGCATTAACTCAAATTTTTTGTTTAGCATTAAAAATGTTCAAGCTACAACACCAATTCAATAACATTGTTGAAACAACACAGTTAAATAATGATCAGATGCTAGAATTCTATTGTCACTGTGAATGTTCGAAGTGTCCACCACCAGCTCCAGGCTCCAACACAAGTTTTCAGTCACTTAATTTGAAAAATTTTTCACAGCCTTATCGATCGGTTCTTGTGGCAGGTTGCCCCAGATAACCTAAAGCGCTTCCTTGACTTTAGCGATTGTTTTCGGCTTTGTTTTATCGGTACACTTACAGTAAGCCTACAACACAATAGTCCATTGGGTTTATATTTGGCGAATTTGGAGGCCATTGGTCTTTTGCGATGATATCTGGATTCTGGACAGCTAGCCCGCAGCCAGTTCTGTGCGCTGTGCGGCGTTGCATGCTGTGTGTACTGACGCGCCGTCCTGCTGGAAGATGAATCTGGTGGGCAGCCAGCGATTGCTTTAAAGGAACGATAATTTAGTGATAATTTATAAACAATATAAATTACCGTTTATCAAAACGTCACTGTGACGTCATCGGCAGTAACGTGGTAACCGGTTTTTGAAAATAAAATAGCAATTTTCGCTTGAACATTTTTAATGCCTTAAAATCGGTGGGCGGTCATGTTAAAAAGTCTATAACTTCGTCGTTTTTCAACAGAATCGCATTTTACTTGGATGTTTGGTGTGAAGTATTTCTTAAATAAAGCTGTAAGATTTCTAATTAAAATCTCAAATAGTTGCTGAGAAAACAGCGAAAACTTTAGGGGGCAACTTTTTTTGCTGCACCCTGTATTTGCGGGGTGTGTTGCAGTGACAGAGGCAAGCGTAGAACAGCGTTGTCCAAGTTACGTCGTGTTCTCTCGCTGGAGCTAGATGGTGATCTAATGATGGTGCTGTCTGCAGCTGAACGCCTAAAACCTGGCATTATGGACTTCGTCTATGGCACCTCTGGAGTCCTCTAGGCCAAAGTAGCCAAATGCTGACGCCTCGGCCTCAAAACCATGACCTTGGCCTTAAGAATTTGGCTTTCGTCTGGCCGCAGTCCTAGTAATCTGGCCTTGTTGAAACCACCAGAAAACTTTTATCTTTTGGTCTCGGTCTTGGCCTTAATCAGTATTCTAGCACCTCACATCCATGCCATTCTGTGGATTAAAGATGCACCTATCCTTGGAAAAAACACAGAAACCCAAGTGGAGGAATACATTAAAAGCATCAGTACCTGCTCCAAGCCAGACCAAACCAGCTCACTAACATTACATGCATTAGTTTCACAGTTTCAAACTCACAAATGCAACAGATGCTGCTTGAAATCTTACAAATCAGGGAACAAATATTTCAAAAAAAGTCGATTTGGCTTTCCAAGGCCGGTAAAGAGCAATTTCACACTTGGTCTTGGCTTAGGCCTTATCGTTATGGCCTTGGCCTCGTTCTCGGCCGTGGGTTGGTGCTGTCTGTGACTGAAACAACTAAAGCTAGAAATTTTCGACTTTGGAAATATCAAGTCCTCGTGGCTCTGGTCTTGGTCTCGGCTACCAAACCATGGCCTCAGTTGGCCTCAGTTGTAGTGCTTTGGCCCGAACTTCTAGCTTGCAATGTCATCACGTCATTCTTATAGTTTTACCTCTGACCTCCGACTTGGCCTTGGTCTTCAACAGTTGACCTTGGCTTCGAAATTGGTTTCGTCCAGGTTCTGTTCTCGGCTTCAATATCAGTCTTATGGTTGTTGCCTTGTCCTTGGCCTCGGCTGAACAACTAAAGCCAGGCATTTTCGAATTTATATGCGGCGCCTCTTCCAGCCAAAGTGTTCTCAAAGCCAGTGCCTCAAAGCCTCAGATTTGGCCTTTAAACCACGGCCTTGGTTTCGGCATTAGCGTTAGTTGTTTGTTGTGTTTGTTTCTATTTCAGTGTATTATTCATTTATGTAATGCTTGTGTAATTGACACTTGCAATTTAAAGCAAACTTACCATCAGACAACCTGCGTATGAAATTTTCAGCATTAAACGTAGACTTTAGCAGTCCAAGTCCCGACCCCCTAGGTTCAAAGAGGCCGGCGCAGGTGGGCGTCAAAGACAGTTACCCCTCCCCCCTAAAAGTGGTTATTTTAGCGCTATTATCTCGTGTAGCGTCAAAACGGTTGCTGATAGGCGCAGACATGCTGCATATTATAACAAATGTAGCAGGGTAAAAGCAGTGGCGTCATTTAGGGAGGTTGGGGGATCTACGGACCCCTTCCAAGGATTTATGATTTCAGTTTTTCTCTGTAAATTGTACCTTTGATTAAACGTGAAACAGCTAAAATGTCAACTGCGTTACCGCTGCAAGAACAATATGACACATACCTTGAAACGTCTCTATAGGTTTGGTTACGCTGCTCAGATTGTCCTTTAATGATATTGTGGAATCTTGCTCACGTGATTTTTTTCACAGTATTACGAAATCTGGTCTTCATGAACTGTTGTCATGTTACGCCAAGCGTCCAGACAGTTTACGCCCTCGTGGACATGATTATGTGTTGCCTGTTTGTAGTAAAAAATTGCATAAACAGTCTTTTTTAGTTAGATCACTTTTTGACTGTGTCTATTTTATGCTATGTTACCTTGTCTAAATTACATTTCTCTTCTGTTTTGCTATTTTATTATGTGCGTTTGTCACATATTTTATTAAATACTGTGTTACTGTTACTGTTACTGTGTTACATTACGGATGAATCTTGTTCTGGTACACTGTATATCTGACATTGTTGAAGTGAAGTAGATTTTTAAACAACATTATGATCTGATTACTATGATGGTGTTCACATTATTGCATTTTGTGTTCTTTTTGCTGTGTTACAGTAGTTTTCTTATGAGACATAGGACATGTGTGCTTGCACTAGACTTTCGTTGATTATTGGATTTTAAATGGCAACACGTAAACTAAGCATAATATACTTATGTATACGTAGGCTAGTAAAGAAACATTTATTATTCTAGCAGTTGGACTCATCAGTTGAGTATAATTTTGTCAGTTCAAGTGTGTTAACAGTGTTCGATTTGCCGGGGGTTGGGGAGTTCAACCCCCCACTGCATGAGGACGACCTCCCCACTGGAACTTGTCTGGGGGATCGGCTTCGATTCCCCAGAAGGGTTCCAGGAGCAACTGAACAAAAACGTGGGGTACCAAAAAAATTTTCTGCTTGCTTCGCTCTCAGTCTATTTGCTGCATTCCTACACCTTTGCTAGCACAGCTATCCAGCTAAACCTCATCATCATCATCGACAACCGTGGGCTCAATGCCCGTTGGTGTCTGACGCCATTTTTACTATCGCTGCCCACCGCTGCCTATCTAGGGCAGCGTGGCTTAACTCCTGCAGGGTTGTCCCACACCA
>Ga0209367_1008970_pt1 | contig 13638 bp, 8 predicted proteins | sample WorMetLIZISLAND2_FD_187412 | JGI IMG/M metagenome (GOLD analysis project Ga0209367, IMG submission 187412) | Marine gutless worms symbiont microbial communities from Max Planck institute for Marine Microbiology, Germany - Olavius geniculatus... ... | reverse complement strand
CGCAACTTTCTCTGTATCACTTTCTGCAGTAGGGTTTCTGTCAATTGAATCTTTCTGTACAATTCTTCATTAGTGACCTTTTGTGTCCATCCTATCCTTAGAATCTTCCGGTAGCATTTTCTCTCATACCCTTCGGTATGGCGGACCCGAATCCTCAATTTCTGTTGTTCATTTTTCGTTTGATGTTCACTGTTCAGTTAAAATAATTTGCGCTAATGCTACTGCTTGAACAGTATGTACGCCGAGGCAAAAAATACCACCAAGTTGCAGTTACTGACTGAGTGATTTTCTAAAATATTTCACTAGCACACTCACTGCGAAATATGCAACGACGGCCATAGCCTATTACTGGAAGAATGTCCACTCACTATTGGCGTAATTAATTAACTGGTTTCAGTACACATAAACAAGTCTAATCATGGATTCTAGATCTTGCATTGCTGCTGCATAACTTGTTACTCCAACCATTCGTCTCTGTAGGAACGGTCGCTGTGTTTTTCGTCGTTGCCCGATAGTGTGCTTCGACCCAACTTTCAAGGTTGTTCCAGCTCCGTTTTACCAGCTGCTCAGTGCTCACCGTACATATTTTGTTTCATGCGCATAGACTCTGCTTTCTCCCATATTCTTCACCGAATGTCACGCAGGACAACACCATTATACGAAAAAAAATTGCACACTGCACACTAATGTAGGCCTAATCTATCTTTATACGATATATTTTTTGTTCTACAATTTCATATCTGGCATTTGCAGTCAATCCGACGAGGCAGGGCCGGAATGCTAGCTGTCAGCAGAGCAGGGCGTCTCGTCTTCGCACGGTTGGCAACTGGCGCGGCCGGCGACTGTTTCGGGTGGGATGTCACGTAAGCTGTTGACAAGGCGTCAGCGGTGTTTGCCCACGGAGTCAACAATCAAATGACGAGTGACTGGCGAGGCCATGGGCGAAGCCACAATTGCATGTACACAGTCTCCGCTCGCCGTTCTACTTCTGCGCTTACTATTTTTCTCTTTTCGCCTTTAACTTACAACAAAAAATAGCTCAGGTGGAAGACCTACTTAGAGTATTCTGTTTAGAATAGAAGACTGTGTCACAATACGCCTTTGCGTCACTTCGCATCAGTCAGTCTGCGCGCTGTAGATAATTCGCATTAAAAACGCAGACCCACGAGATGCTCTCAGCACCGCAGCTATGATCAGAATGACGATAGACACAAACTTGCTGCTTATTATATTGCCCACCATCATGGAATTGAGCCATGTCAACCTTTATTTACCAGATTGTTGACGTTCCGGCAACCCCTACCTTCCTGAGCTTCTTCAGAACGACTATATTCGATCGCCATACGTCAACAACTTAGCAATAAATGATGTAATACGGCGATTTTATATAGGCCTAGTTTGCTGTTGTTGTTGCTTTAACCTTTGAGTTGGTCCAAAGATTCATGCTCACAGCGTAGAAACTGGAAATCCTGATCGAATATTGTGCAGTCCGCCAAATCGTGACTGACTGCAGAGTCTGTGGATACGAAATTTTACGAATCCGTATCGGTGCTGTTTTGGCGTTGTGCTACTGTAACTGCTCGAGCAACCAGACGTGGACGCGACAGCAAGTACCAGCAACAGCGCGGGCTAAGATGTGTTTTGACATTCGTTTGTCGGATTTCAGACCCGTTTGATTTGATTTGAACGATTCGATAGCTCAAAGGATGACGGGCGTGGCCATGGCAGTTCGTGTGTCGGGCGTTTGTAGCAGTCTTGCCAGGTGCTTTTTATTATTACGACACACGATATTATACAAAATACACAACGTATGATAAATGGCAAAGCAGACGGTATAGAAGTAGGCCTATACGTCTTCTCTCTCTTGCACTACGCAGTCGGAGTCGATCTTGCTGTGCTTTTTTGTGTTGAATGGCGAAAACCAAGTTGAGGAGACGCCGTTATTCGCGAACGCGAGTGCAGTATTAGTAGGATACCACACTGGTTAAGCGAGTGACCTTATACCACTGCAGACAATGTGATATCATACTTAACCGCACTCAGATGGCCTAGACTACTTCGTTTATGACCCACGACTGCAGTTGAAAATAATGTGAAAACGGTAGCGGTGCTGTGCAAGCTACGTGTGGTGTAATTCTATCTGTTGAACAGCTAAGTCGCATAACACATTGTGCAAATTTACAGCAGGGTTAAGTAAGTAGAGTTTTGGCCTTAGTGATGTCGCAGTCATGTACATTTCGTCATCAGATTGAGCCATGACAAGTTGGCAGTAACCTGCTAAGAGTGGAACAGATACAAGAAGTTCGCAAAATGACTTGCGACTAACGCAAACGCTGATTACCTCGGTACTGAAAAAATCGATGACACGCGTTCACACGTTGATTTTCGTAAGTTTCGGCTTATGATAAGCACCATAATACTTGTAAGCAAAGTGAACATACTAAAACAATTTTGACGAAAAATTATGTTTTGTTTTCATTTTTAATGCAACATTTGCAACATTTTATATTCTGCGCGATCCCGTCATCATTCTCAATAGGCCTATAATCCGGCTAAACTTCGGATTAAAAATCTCTGCTGACGATACCGACGGATTGCCGAACGAGTCTTTAGTTTAAACGTGACGTTGATCGGTACATTCGTATCTTGTGCGAATGCATTTATTCGTACATCAACGGCTTTAGCCTCATCTGTTGAAGCTATATACCATAGAGGGTGCTGTTCCGCGCCACAACTTCGCAAACGGTGACATGGTCAATAGTCCGAATGGGTGCACGTCCGAAATTGGCTACAACTCGGTCCGTTATAGTTATAAGCCGCCACAGCCAAAGGCTACGTGAGTCAAAGATGCGATTTGTCTTTATTCCTAACTCTATGAGTAAGTTTCGCGCTGTTCGGACAGGACTAGTGCCTCCCCGGAACTAATGCTTAGTGAACTGTTCTTTTGCGGAACTGGCCGTACTGTAGAGCGCCAAATTGCAGACGGCTGAGCAGTTAAGCTAAGGACTCTAGTGCCAGTGATGCGAACTTAAAATACCCGCATTCACGCACTTGCCTTTAGGTATACGAAATTCCTCCTATATATTATATACATTATTTGCCAAATGGCATAGGCCTACAGTTACCAGAAAGCTGCTGACTGCATTGTGTTGCGCAGCTCACACGGCCGCACTGACTTGAAGGTGCGTCGTTTTTGGATGCACTCCGCTGAAAAAGCGAGTTGATGCGAGTGAGTGGATTTCTTTCTCGCGCACGCGTGATATGCAAAGTGTCACAGACTATAATTGTGGTCGAGGAAGCTGTTTGGTATAACAAGCTCGTTCGTTCGATTACGCGCTGTTGAGTGTTGAGTCATGGTTGAGTGCGGCATCCAAAAACTAGCACCAACTATCGCGCGCCGGCGCAGCAGCAGCAGCCGGTCTGCTCTGCAGCCTCCCTTCGCAGCAGGATGTCTGAAGTATAGCTCTCAAGAATATCAATTAACCCATTAGTGCCTGAATTATTTTATAGTTTGCCGTCAAACTAGGTGTCCCATTTTTGGGGACGCTAGGCATGAATGGGTTAACTAGGCCTACACGATTCGCTGTTCGAATCCTTTTAAATCTAATCATGTTTACAGCGCGATGCTTGTAGTACAGAGGGCGGTATTGCCAGCGTAAGTCCGTCTGTAACGTCCATGTATCGTGGCCAATCCTCATAAGTATGGCTTACTTGGAATGTACCGACGCCGGTGCTGTAATTAGCTTAGGGCTGTGGGCCAGGCCAAATTGATTTTAGGTTACGTCCAGAGGACAAAATTTTCAAATCAAATCAAATCATTTATTTAGACAAGCAGATACTCAAAATTAACTGACTAGTCGCTTACATAATGCGACTTGTTCGTTTCATAATCAATGGTCAGCTGTGGAATTTCTGATTTTGATAAATGGCGATAGAAATCGAATTGGTGTAAAATCTGTGAAACTGGTCGGGGTGGGGCGGTGTCCAGGCCCGTGCATGCGTGCACAAGTGCGATGAATATATATTACGAAATTGAAACGAATCGTTTTTCACTCGAGTAAGTTAGCTTTTGGCGCGTTGCTGATGCTAATGTCGTACGTTGGATACGAGCGAACTAGCACCTACTACCGACGTTAATGCGAATCAGGCGTATAGGCCTATATACGGCAGTATGAAGTCCTGAGTCATTCGCGTGATAGGATTAGGATTAAATCAAGACTGTTACAGTTGACTCATCTAGTCCTGCGCGGCTCGTAGCCTGCGGCATATGAAATGTCTGTTGAAATATAATTACCATTAAACAGGCCTGCAGCTGTTAGATAGATGCAGGTTTATGGGGCTTCATTCACCCATCAGTCAAGGGTTCTGGACTGAGCGTAAGAACCTGTTTATGGCAGCATTTTGCGGCGATAAGTTTTGGGATAATGCATAATAGTATCATTACGTGTTTTGTAAAAAAAAACTCCAGCGCATGCTAAAGAGTGGTGTATTTTACGAAATCTCTTATAAATAGTTCTTGATATATTAATAGATATTACTTTGCCATTTCGGATCTGGCTACTTTTTCTGCAATCTCGTCTGTTCTGCTTCGTGTTTTATTTCGTCACGTTGAAAATGTTTACAAGAGTGCCCTGACACTGTGCAGGGCGGTGCTCCACGATGACGTCAGAGATGCCCTGGGAGATGATGATGACGTCACATTGCTGCTGCAACAGAAATGCCCGGCGACGCAAACCCTTACGGTTAGTTGAAGAACTATATACACTGTCTCCCAAAAAACATTCCCGACATTTTCGAATGTAACTTGAAAACCAATTCTCAGATTTTTATAATTCTTGGTAAGAATATTTGTGACACAACTTGCCATTAAATAATCATTCAGTTTCCCACCTCACTCAGTGTTTGTTTCTGCACTACCTGGGGAAAACACAACCAGCGAAATATTACTTTTTTATCCAATGCAATATGATTCTTTAATTAACGTACTGTGTAAAAACACATTTTGTTTACATTTCTGGCACTGAGGCTGACAATTCATCCAGTTGTCCATTTTCAACTGCTTGCAATAAAATTGCTTAAAGTATTGGTCCACTATGCGAACACAGGCAAGGAGACGCCTTCTCCATTCATTGACAGCAGTATCGATATTGTTCTGCTCCGGACTAATCCAGGCTCTACCAGTCGCTTCTTGACTTCACAGACATTCCTAAACTTCATCTGTTAGACACACTGCTGCAAGACATTCAAACCTTGTAATAGACCCGCTGTTGGGGCTCACAGATTAAAATAGATGGAATTTATTGACGCTTTTTCATTCATTTTAACACGTATTATGCTTGGTCTGCTTCATAGACTTATTTAGGGGGGGGGCCAAAGGGGCCATGGTCCTCTAAGATGCCAAAGTCGCCTTTTTGCCTAGCATATGCAGTGCATTTCTGCGGTAAAACTAATAAAATTTATACTCAGTGTATGCATTTTAGGGTGTTTTCGTGCCCCCAAAACCGTTTGTTTTCGTCGCTGCGCCCCGGCGACAAGCTTCTCCCCCAAGAAGTCCATCTTTGTTTTCAGCTTTCGGCCACAATTTTTGGCCCCTGGGGGCTAGTTCGCCTTTTGTGACTCCAATTTCTGGCTATGTCTAAGAGTAAGTAACAATAAACAATAATTAACGCCAAGGGAATTTAAACCATATAAACCTAATTGAAGCAAACGCTACAAGAAAAACCAGGAAAGGTTTTTTTGGAAAATTAGGGGGAGTTGAATATTATTATTATTTTGCATTTTTCATAATATTTACAATATCTTGCAACCAGAAGGGTTTTGTGACGCTTAGAATGCACCAAATTCGTTTTTCGCCGGGGCTCCGCCCCAGACCTCGCTGTGGGAGTTCATGACGCTCCCCAGAGTCCCTACTCGGCTGGGGAAAGGGATACTCTCTCCCCATTCTCCTCCCCGTCGACGCATGCGGCACCTCACTTTGAGTTTAAGGGGATTGCTCCAAGGACTTAGAAGTATCGACGCCCTCGAATGACGTTTTTATCGCATGCAAGTCAATCTCCACGACAGTCTTTGTATTACTGCTGTATTTCTATACTGTTATAGTCATAGAAAAAAACGAAATTTAGCACAGAGTCCATGAAAATACGCCATTTTGACCTTTATGTCTAAAGATTTTTTGTGCAGGGGCACTGCTTTCTCCTCAAACTCCTCCCTTTGTGGGGAGGGAGCCCCTCCCCCTGTGGGAAGGGGGACACCCCCTCCCCGCACCCTACTGCCCTTGGCGCCTTCGGTGCCTCGACTCGGCTCGCGCCTTCGGCGCTCGACCTTGCCCCCATCTTCAACTTCTGGGTCCGCCTATGGTCTGCTTTCCATAGGTACTGCAAAAACAGACTTTAAGTGAGGTGGAAACTAAAGCACTTTTTAAATAGCCAGTTGTGTCAGAAAAATTTCTGCCAAATATTATTATTAAAATCTGGTAATTTTTATTCAAGTTACGATCGATAATGTCGGGATTTTTTTCAGGTTTTCTGTTTATTTCAACACATAATTCGCTTGTCCGATTTCCCTAGGTTGTGCAGTAGCATACATTGGGTGAGGTGGGAAACTGAACAGTTATTTGATGGCAAGTTGTGTCTGGATTATCTGTACCAAAAATTATCAAAATCTGTTAATTGGTTTTCAAGCTTAAGTCGAAAATATCAGGGATGTTTTTGTGACTCAGTGTACTAATATCTGAAGATCAGTAAATATATATTTTTTTTAATTTGTTGATATATTTTAGAGGCATACTTTTGCGCACGGTATCTGACGTGTCGCATCATCTTAGTGTAAACATGTAAAAAACATCGTTGTGTGGAAAATTCAGTGGAACGAACTGGTCTTGCGACACTTCGCAAGAAGAAAGATCAGTGTTAGATGGAAGAGAGTGCCGTCGTGGTCGGGGAGTGTGCAAAATTGTTCCCCCTTCCTCTAAATTTTGGGTTGTCGGAAAATTCTCGGAAAATCGTCTTTTTATTGGAAATCTTTTTTCAAAAAATGCTAAATTTGGGGCTGAGAACCTTTCATTATGGACATGATTGAAATTTTGAGCACTCGTGATCCTTTCTGTCGGAAATTTGCAACATCCTGTCTCGCCTATTTTTTAAACCCACAACGCCGCGGTGAAAAATTTTCGGAAAGACCGAAAGATAGAAAGGGAAAGACAGATTTTTCATCCGATATTACGTCAAAGCCGGCAATCAAAAATCTGTTAGGGGCCGGTGTTGATTGTAGCAAGAGTTCCGCGCAGCTCAGGGCATGAAACTCTACATAGATAGCAGCATCTATATAAGACTTCCTTGCTCAGGGTCTCTCAAGTACGACCTTCGACGACGCTTTCCGAGTATACACACCAATGCCAAGCTCTCTAATCGTATTATTAGCCAGCAGACCATGCTCGTAATGCTGTCTGTAGTAACGAGCTGCTGCCAGACGGCGGGCGTTTGGGTGAGTCGTTTCTGTCTGTGTTTCTGTTGCAGAGTATGGGCGGCTGTGCTGCAGCTGGTCGTCTGTAGTATGTTGCTGTTCGTCCGGGCCGCAGACGCCGTAAGTACGCGTGCCGAGGTCGGATGGTCGTTCGTCCGCCTCCGCTCTCTCTGTCTCTGATTGTAGGACGATTCGTGCGTTGGGTGGGGTGGGGAGAACAGGACAGTGAATGCCATGCACGAGTGCTGTTTCACTGGTTAATTCTTGCAGGCCTACAGACAGCGTTTAGAACTTACTGGCGACGACGAAAACGAAGCAATATAAAGTATATTTTCTGCTTTCGCTAATTTTTTACGCAATACGGCATTAGGTGGGAGCAGTGCACGGATCGTCTTAATACCCTCTCTTTTTGGCCTGCTTCGCATTTGCCGCGTAAACATCGTTTTACGTAGATGGAAGGCCATGAGCAGCAGTCTGACGGCCCGACCGAGGTCCTGTGGAACTTCTTATCATATCGCGAAGGCTGCAGGGCGGGCGGGGGCAGCGGTTACGTGCTTGGGTGAGGGGTTACGTGTTGTAGTGTGTCCATGCGTTCATGTATGTCCAGCGGACCGCAGACCCTGAGACCCAGTCTGGCTTCGATAGGCTGCACTGCACTCTATGGAAGTAGGGGCTGTAGTAAACGTGATAGCTGATGTATTTCGCAAATGCTTACTCGCCATACGTACGCTTTTATGCCGCAAGTTTGTTTATCGCCACAGTTTTGAAAAAAAACCGATTAACAAACATCGTAAAACATTCTGACTTTCATTCTGACATTCTGCTTTGTTAAGCTGGCAGCGTTTACTAAATTACTACGAATGGTTTTGATTCTTGAAATTGATTGTTGCTGACAATTATCATTCTGTGTGTGTGTCGTGTGCTGCAATTCTCCGTCGGTGTGCGAACTGTCAGGAATTCAATACACATTCCTTCGTCTGGGAATCCATTTAATTAATCGACTTCAGAGATCTGTGAAGCCATGCAGACCGATCAGACGCTTAAGAATAATTACCTGGTTGAGAACAGTTGACGAAGAAGTTTACCGCCCCAGAACTTCGAAGTTTACACTGCCTGGAGGAAGGCTAAAGATAGCGATACTTGGCGCCAAGTCATCACTACGTCAACGCTATGATAGGAGTTCGCCATCAAGAAGAAGAAGAAGAATTGAACTCAGCGCCGCAACCATTTCGAGGCAGCAGCAGCATCAGTAGCAGTAGCAGTGAAGATGAAGGACTGCGCATAGCATAGAAACCGCGGCAGCCTGCTTGTCGTTGAAAAGCACGATTCTTGGTAGAACATGCCGCAGCTGTCGGCGAAAGCCCGTACCCATAAGATACGACCGCTCAGATGGGCAGCAAGTCCGGTGAACCGCAGTATAAGTACGTGATAGGCTATCAGACAGAGAAACTGCGGCGACTGGCGACGTTTTGTTTACCGTTCAATGCTGTGCTCCACTCATTTCTCCTTTTGTTTGTCCGATCTTGCCATGAAATTGCTTCAAAAACAGTCCGCTAAACGTTACACATGCAGAAAGAAAATGCATAGCTCACTGCACGCCAAAAAAACCGACGCGCGTGGCTAGCTTAGTCCACTGAAACCATCTAAATAAAAAAAACTTGCGTTTAAAACGCAGCCAACGCTAATTAATGTAATAAATCAGAGGAAAGGTCTTTAAGTATTTCTGTGCATGTGGTTTTGTTCACGGAGATATAATTTGGGCCTAGTGCTAGTAATTCTGCAGGACTTACATTGCAGCTTCGAACTCGCTACCAGTATAATACCAACACATTACGAGCGTTTTGATTTTCACCCTTTTTTTTGTATACATAATGTTTGAGCAGACCGTTTTAGAAGTTAGGCCCACTGCTAAACAAAAAGTGTTGAAAGCTGTAGTATAACATCGAACAGCATTTTGTCAAGTTATCGATGACTGTGAGTACCGTGTGTATTCAGTGTAATCTACGACATTGTAGTTAGTTGTATTATGGCATTATGCTGTTGCAGCAATCGGATGCGCTACCAGAATGCGGGTCCATATGTACGTCCATCGGTGGATGTCGATGCATAGGCGAAAAAGGCGACAGGGTAAGCTTGTACAAAGACACTGCTACATCTTTTTCGTCTTTTTCACGTTTTTTGTATTAATCTCTATGCCGAATTTTTTCAGGTGCGTATCTTGCTGGTATTAACACACACTTACCGGTACGTATAGTACTCAGTCGTGATTTCGTAGCTTGAAATATGCGAATAAAGTAACTCATTGAATGTTTAATATGTTTCAGGGCGTTCCTGGTTCCGTTGGACTCACCGGCCCGCCGGGACTGCGTGGCATGGAGGGTATGGAAGGACTGCAAGGACCAAAGGGAGAAAAGGGAGAGCGCGGTCTTAACGGACCACGTGGACCAAAGGGCGCCAGGGTGAGCCGATTTATGCAATTATTGTTTACCAGGCAGTCAGCAAATTTGTTCAACAGTGTCTTCATCATATTGTTGCGTTAGTTTTTGTGTTTCACTGAAACGTTCCATAGTTTAGCAACCGCCAGTGTTTTGGCGTTAGGCGCTATGGCGACGATTTGCATGTCAGTTTGGTCACAGTTAACTTGCAATGATTATTTTTCGACACTCAGAATCTACCCATTACGTGGAAACTGCAGGGGTCTTTAGTAGTGCTGTGTTACTTGGGACTACTACGAGTCTACCTCTTAAATGGCATCTCCTTCCATCCAATAGCTTTAGCAGGGTGCACGAGTGTAACAGACGGAGAGACCACGCTACGTTAATATCTGTTGCAATAACCGACGTTGCTGATGCTTTTAGCCGTAATTGACACGGAGCACAAAATATTATGACAGGGAAACGTCAGACAGTGTAGCACTGCGCGGTAATAAAGTCAACACAAATCATCAACTTTTTTCCTAAATCGGCAAAAATAAACGCTGAGCGCATTTCGATAGTTTTTAATGGCAGATAAATTTTAAGGTAGAAACATCGGTTTCTCCTTCTATAAAGTTTTTAAATGATATTTTTAGCTTTAGCTTGCATGTACCATTACTTACTATATTTCGAGTGCTATTTGCCTGATTAATTGTAGAAATGCTGTAATGAATAAAAGCATCGTTGACTTTTGTGTTGATTTGTTTTTCAGGGAAAAATTGGACCACCTGGTTTTCATGGAATAAATGGAATCCCGGTACGTATGTCATCGTCTGTCTTGTGCATTTAGACTGATGATAACGAAAATATCTTAATTTGATATCTTTGTTATAATTATTCTGTATGGTATTTGTAGGCCTATGTATGATCAAACGTATGTACTATGTAGAGACAACAGTACGAGTGCACTTTAACAGCTGTATTAAGCAACTTGGCGTAAATAATCAGACTGGCATGAATCAGAGGTGAAGCAAAAGTTGGGACGTTAGAGGAATAATTGGGCTCAAGTCAAGCTACTTCGACCAAGGCCAGCGTTTGTGAGACACTGGTCCTATGAATGTTGCTGTTGAACTCCTGTTGTATTTAGGACCCCGGAGCAAACGTCGTTTTGGGGAGGGCGCTTAGCTTACAAGGTAATAAAGTTAACATAAAACATCCAGTACTTGCTGTGCCGGCAGCTTATGTAAGTCAAACTCGTGACTAGAAGCGCTTTACAACCTCGGAAGTGGCAGCTGATTAGTACGAGTTAGTGATACCGCAGTGCATTATGGACCCGCGGAGCAGCCAGCAAACATACCACCGCCCCGGTTAGCCCACTAGGCGAGGCCTTCACATCGTAACCCGTAAGCTATTACTGAATTCATCTTCCATTCGGCTAAGGGTAGGAGGCTGAGTTGACTTAGAGCCAAGAGCATTCAGTAGGCTAGCAACTTGCCCGTGTTTAACCTTTTGAATCTTTTTAATGAATAGAGGTTGAATTCAGTACCATGTGCATTTATGGTTTCAGGGTCAGCCTGGAGTGCCGGGCCCACGAGGCCCGCCAGGTCTAGACGGGTGCAACGGTACTCAGGTTAGTATATAATGTTAACTTATTCATAGTCATATGCGTCTGACGAGACAAATCAGAATTATTAACAACACACGTAATGCAATAATATGTACTTCAATAAGATGAAACAGTCGTATTTCGATTGTCATTGATTTTGAAACTCTGATTATGTGAGAAGGCGATGCCGACGTTAATATGACAGTTTTTGTGCATGATTCAGACCTGCGCACGGGTATGAATCATTCGGCGTTCCCCGTTGAGTTTTTACCCTTGCCCACGGCCCGTTTGTCGCTGAAATTAAAGCCACGTTTTGTTAGCTTGTCGCCAGCTCTAGTTTCCATCGCCATTTTTGAAAATCAAATATTCTACAAGTGACCCGTTGGCTCTTGTGGAACGAATATTGTATGAAAAACGCTGTAGCGGCTGTCGTCTATTCAGCTGCAGTCGTCTGATGTGATAGCTATTCTCGTGTTACCTGCGTGTGTATAGGGTGATGCAGGCGGTGCCGGTCTACCCGGGTCCCCTGGGGAACCCGGCTCCCCCGGTAGACCCGGCTCCCCAGGACCAAAGGGCGAACCGGCTGTCGGCGGCTACGGAGTCAGGGGCCCCAAAGTACGTTCACTTTTATTCATGTTTTTTATCTTTATCAAGAGAGACTTAGTGTTGTTTATCAAAGACTCCGGTGTCAGAACTTTGACCCTGACAGACGGAGTTCTGGATCATACGTGTTTGTTTCAGCCAAAAGTAACAGACGTACCGTAAAACTTCTAATAGATGCCTGCAGTTTCTATTTAGAACAAGTTACTTCTGACCCCGGCTTGTAATAAAAACCCGGCTTTTATTAGTAGTTTTCGTGGTATTTTACGGTATACAATATTTTGCTTTGTTGTTTTAAATATAGTATGTCTGCTTATCCAATACGTAGTCCATAAAATGAACGTTATTACTGTATAATTTCATCAGATATTGGCTGATTTTATTTTCAACGTTTGCACTGTCACTCTCATCAGTAAATTTGCAATACGAGTAAAACACTCACTAAAGATTTCTTTTCACCTTAAACGTTGCTCCGTGAATTTTAGTATTTTAATTCTGACGTTTGAGACATGGTATTTATTTCGAGTTTGTTTCACCGTCGACCACAGCTACATTTTTACTGCGTTATTGGACTGCTGAATGTTTCATTGGTCAGGATTTTAAAATTTTGTCTTCTAATTTCATTCAATAGTTTATTGTTATCTAGTAGACAAGAAGACTGCCAGTCAGTTAAATTTGTGCAATGTACATTGTGTCGTATCATTTATACGTGGTGATTAAAATGAACCGTTGCTTTCAATAATTATTGTTGTTATTGATGACATTTTGTTATTTGTAGGGTTTTCCAGGACCAGATGGGCTTCCTGGGAGTCCGGTGAGGCTTCTGCTTACTTGTTAATTAAGTTTTGTAATTAATTACCAATCGGTTTCTTTATGTTACCGAGCTACATAAATATTACATAACCTGTGTCATATTCTTATGTTTTTGTGTAACTAACTGGCTGAAACTAGACTACAAGCTACAGATAATATGACATTTTATTAGCACAGGTGACATTGCATTAATTCGTTTCCTACTGATTATGTTGATAATAAGACAGTGAAGGCGTCATTTTAAGTTTAATCTCTGGATAACAGCAATGTTAGTAATAAAGTGTTTGTGATCTTAGAGGAGTCGTCAGTTTTGTGGTTTTGTCACTGACTGCGAAATGTTCTATTTAACATCTAGTCACGGTCTATTTTTTAGTTGCAAAGTGTTGTGTAACATTTGGTAGCATTAGATTTAACGGTCTTACTCAGTGGCTTCTATCCCCAAATCTGGAATCGAAATCGGGTGCAAGTCTACCCACATCTTTCGGTCTCAGGTCTTTTGGGCTCCTTTTTCACCCTGCCTCCTTCTCCGTCACTTTTTTCTTTTGCTTTTTTCCCTACTCTCGTTTTTTATGCTTTATCCCTCTTTCCCTCCGCGTGAAGATTGCTCGGTGAAAAATGGGGGGGGGGAGTTTTGCTAATTGTGTATATTGCCCAGTGAAAATTTAGGGGGGGCAATTTTGATCTACACTCTTAACAAAACTTTTCATTCTTTATTTTTTACTGCGCCCACCAGTTATAGTAATA
>Ga0209367_1008969_pt1 | contig 13639 bp, 8 predicted proteins | sample WorMetLIZISLAND2_FD_187412 | JGI IMG/M metagenome (GOLD analysis project Ga0209367, IMG submission 187412) | Marine gutless worms symbiont microbial communities from Max Planck institute for Marine Microbiology, Germany - Olavius geniculatus... ... | reverse complement strand
GCCCCTGTGGCCAGGACTGCAAGTATACTGACCCAGTCGGTTAAAGGCGCTGGCTGTTAATTTGAGCCGGCCATCCGGCCGACTTGGGCTGTATGCTAGCTTAATTGGGCTTCGCCCTCGTCGGCTCAAAGCGCTGTAAAGGGGATGAGCTCCCATGCAACGGACCTAGCTGTCTATGCGGAATCTTCTTCTTCTTCTATCATACTGAAATTACGCCAATACTTATTGTATTACAGTACAGTACAGTACACTACAGATGAAGTGGCGTTCGACATGACATCCAGGTCATGAGGATGACCAGCCAGACCTGTGCTACATACCAGACTATATACCATCTCTCTATGGGTAACGCTACTTTGCCATAATCGGACTACAAAGTTAGGCCTACAGTACAAAGCAACAAGCGTTACCTGCCAGATTAAGGTAAAAGGTAAAGGGAGCCATGCCCCAGCTGGGGCGCAGGCGGGGTGCTCATCTCCCACTCGCGGCCGTTAAGCCCGTAGGTGGATAAACCACTTGAGTCCGTGACGCATAGCCAGTGCGACGCCAGACCTACAGTTACCTTCCCAGCATCAGCGCCCTTTGACCGGTACCAAATTATGCTGCTTGGTGACAGAGGCGCATGTGTGTGAACAACTTGCCTAAGGTCGTTACCCGGCAGTGTCCCGGTGCGGAGTTGAACCTGCGCCTCTGAGTTACCTCAGGATTACAAGTCCGGCACGACGTTACCGTTAGACTACCGAGCCACACAAGCCAGATTAGATCACACAATATTACTTGCCACTAAACACCGGTGAACACAATCCACCTCAACCTCAGCCAAGCAGATTGGTAATCGATTTGCGTACCCCGAAGGGATGAAAAGCTGAGTTAACCTTCTTGGCTGATAATATACCGACATGGTTTACCTGACCACACGAAGTCAAGCATCCAACTAGTAACGACTTGATGGTGACCAAACCAGGAATCAAACAAATGACCTTTTGATATTTTAAGTTCAATGTCCTAACATTCATGCTACCAATACATTAACAGGACCCACATAATAAAGATCAAATAGAGGTAATACCAATGAAAATAGAAGAATGTTGAATTGATTGTTAAGTTTCAAGTTTCCAGAACTCGACGTTTTATGCATCATCGAGTAGCAAAACGCCACGATGCATCAAACGTCGAGCACCAATACTCAACTCAGAAAAGTCGAGCGTTGCGGTACGTGATTACGGTTAGGGTTAAGTGTTTGCGTGCAGTGTTAGGTTTCCAGTTACGACTTCGAATAAGTTAAAACTCGAAACTTAAAGGTCCATGGACGCCAAAATTAACATATACATTTTATCCATTTTCCTGAAAGTGCAGAATTTTCTGATAACTTTGACATTAATATCGGCGCCCAGCGTTTTGTCAACACAGAAAAATTTACCTTTGAAGTCGACGATCTATGAAAATGACGTAGAAAACGTGCCGCCATGACGATCTGCGATGACGTCATGAGTTTAGCTTATAGACGCCATGAATTAATATTCATGGCGTCTATAGGCTATGGCCTAGCCTAGAATGATGACGTCGTTGGCTAGGCCATTAATATTCAGGATCTATATGGGCCAGGGTCATGACGTCATTGCAGGCACTGATAGATTAGAATATTTCGCATAACGTAACGTAATGCCGCATTTCGTTTGAATTCACGCATTAATTTCATATATTTATGAAGCTCAAATCGACATATTATATATGCGAGATTAAATGTCTAATTTAAATCTACAGAAATTGCGTGAGTGAGTTTGACCGTGGCCATGGACCTTTAGCTCGACGAAGTTTGAAAGAAACTCAATACGCACACTCTTCGGGTATGGTGAGTATGCTGCTTGTCTGACTGGGTGGTCCCTCTCCGGCCTCATTGCGAGCCGTGACGACAAACCGATATGCGCAGCCCGGCTGCAGATCATGTACGGTGTACATCATCGTGCTGACGCTTCGATTGGAAGCTATGACTACAACATCAAAACAATTCTCTCCTATCTCCTGTCGCTGTATCTATGTCTATATCATTCCTATTTCTGCCTCACAGAAGAAAAATTTTGCAGAGACAGCCATGAGAGCTCATCCCCCTTTTGGATGCTTTGAGCTGGCGAGGTTGATATCCAAGTCAGCCAGATGGCTGGCTCCAGTAACAGCCAGCGCCTTTAACCAACAGGATCAGTATGCCAGTATTCCTGACAACAGGGCCTACTGTTAAGCAGAACTCCCGATTTCTTCCCTAGTGATGATCATAACAATCACTAGTAATCATTTTGCCTACCCACAGAGAGATGGCCAGGCTGAGTTGCTTTAGGCAGTTTGGTTGGATACTGAGATTGTATACTCATGAACGGTCAACCATCTCAGTATACTAACATGGTGCAACAATGACGATGATGATGAAGGACGAATTAACTTCAGCGTGGCGTTAAGTCCTAAGACTACAAGGACACGTAACAATAAGCCTAAACAGTGAAGTCACGTAATAGTAGTCAGTGCAATGAGACGTTGTTAGTCATGACTGTAAGACCAGGCAAAAAGTTCGGTTTTCAATCTGCTGCGGAAAACTTGCAACTATGCAAATCAATGACTTGATTTTGACAATTACTTTCATTCTAATCACTAATCACTACTTAGCTCGTCTTTACTTACCACAACTAATCTCACCGAGACAAAGCGGCCATTCACTAGAACTGCGAAAGTCCAACTATGATATGTTCTACCACAAGTACTTCATGATCATGTAAGCTTTGTACAACTATGTCTAATCCGTGTAATACATATTTTGTCTTCTAATTTTATCTTCTAATTGTTTAACTTTACCTGCCTCAGATTTACATGCCTCAGATTCGGCCACTGGCTGACATTGTGCATTTAATATGCACATACTTACTTACTTACTTACTTACTTTACTGAGCTTACTGTTGGGACTGAAAAACTCTACTGTATGGAATCACAGTCAAGACATGTACTGTAGTACCTGCGATACTGTCGACAATGTCCGGTAGCATCTCTGTAGCAGGCTCACCTGCATGCAAGAAATAATGGCAGTTTAATAAGTTGATAAATTCATCAAATTACAACCTTTACACACACTGTTGTTGTTGACGATTCAGCAATCGCTGCTGCCTTCATCGGAACGACTGTCCACCAGGTGTTGCTGTGGCGGACAGTAAGTAATCATAGATGTGTGGAAGTTGGTAGGAACATATATACATTAACAATGTATATAAAGGTTGTAATTTGATGAATTTATCAACTTATTAAGTTACGTTTCAACCTGTGAGTCTATTTGAAGACATAACGGCAGTTTGTTACATCTCATCGCAAATATCGGCACTAGTGACCAATGATGCCAGTTGCTAATTGATTTCTTATACCTTATAAAATCACAGGCATACTTTTAAGTATTTTTCCATCAATTCAACAGACATAAATAAACCACCATTGATGTCATACCACCATTGATGTCATGGTTGTCTGGGATTCAAAGGTCCATCTGTTATTGCATTGGATGACAATAGTTGACCTTGTATAATATTTTCAACTTCATTAAGACCAACTTTCACCAGTGACCTCAAAGCCAATAACTGTTTGTATAATAACAGCAAGTCACCAATAAACACCGTAGACATTAGACAAAGAGGGAGCAATTTAACAGCAAAAATTATGTTCACTATCTTTCGATAGAACAACAAGAACAGCAAATGACTAAAAAACAAATTTTAAAAAATTTTGTTTTGGTTTTTTGTCTCCAAATCTTTTAAAGAGGGCCATAGATTTTAGGACACAAATTCCAAAATTATACCTACTTACGATCACGTACCAAAGTTTCGCAGCAATCGGCCAAGAAAGCTTGAAGATTACGTGCTAAAAACAAGTGCAAAAAATAAAGACCTGCCAGCATAGCTATTGCATGCTGAACGGCCTTAAGTGATACTCAAATGAGTGCCACTGTTATGTATAAATACATTCCACACTGAATAAAATAATGTAAACATTCATTACGCACTTCATAAATTGTTCCGCAAAACACCGTGAAATGTAAACCGTGTGCTTGTCAGTTTACGATGGCCAGTTACCTTCTTCTGCAAGTGGCTTAGCATAGATGTGGAACTGATCGATTCTGCCTTCAAAATCTGCAAGCCACATCACTTCTACCGACCGCGGCTCAACACGGCTTACTGATAGCAGAAATGGACTGGATGGACGATCTACACAACAATACAAAGAAACATACAGACAGACACAGATGCGACAGATAAAGAGAGCCAGATGACTTCAACTGAGCACAGGCTTACTGACAACAGAAACAACCTGGACGGATTCTCTGGACACAGACAGACAGACAAACACAAAAACAGACAGCCAGGTGACTTCAACTGAGCGCAGGCTTACCGACAAGAGAAACAACCTGGACGGATTCTCTGGACACAGACAGACAGACAAACACAAAAACAGACAGCCAGGTGACTTCAACTGAGCGCAGGCTTACCGACAAAAGAAACAACCTGGACGGATTCTCTGGACACAGGCAGACAGACAAACACAAAAGCAGACAGACAGGTGACTTCAACTGAGCGCAGGCTTACCGACAACAGAAACAAACTGGACGGATGCTCTGGACACAGGCAGACAGACAAACCAAAAACAGACAGTTGACTTCAACTGAGCGCAGGCTTACCGACAACAGAAACAACCTGGACGAATTCTCTGGACACAGGCAGAGAGACAAACACAAAAACAGACAGACAGGGGACTTCAACTGAGCGAGGTCCAGTGCTCAAGTTTACCAACAACAACCAAGGATTTGGTGGGCGGGCGACCTACACACATAGACTAAATACAGAGACAAAAACTGATACAGCAGCACTGACAAATGCTTACAGAAGCCAGTAGCCAAAACAATCTGTTGGACAGAACAAATAACAAAGGTAATATTATGCAAGTTTAGCAAAAACTGTCATCAATTGTAATCAAGCCATAAGATGCACAGGATGCTGATCTCAGTATCCTTAGCCCTCAGCCAGACACCAGTTGACACTACAAGACCACGGATACAGAGCTAGTTCCTCCTTACATCCCATTTTCCTGGTACTCACTGCACCTACCCGCGAAGGGATGGCCAAGCTGAGTTGACCTGGGTGGCTGGATACATAGCGAGATGGTTTACCGGTCACCCATCCAAGTCCTAACAGAGCCCAACCAGAATTGCGACACCTGGCAGATATCTGGACAGGTTATTTTTGGATAAACCCACATAAAAACCCACCTCAAACTTAATCCAATTTCAGTTTCTTGTTCACTAATAACAAAACATTTTATTACGACTAAATTTTCGAAGCATTTAGATTTACAAATTTGCAAACATTAGTACATTTTGTGCTGTGGGGAGCAAACACAAATTCATATAAATCAACCAACTAGAAAGCCGTAGAAATCCCAAAACCCTTCAAACTGGACCCGTTTACGAAAACTGGCTTAATCTTCAAAAGACCCAAAAAACCCAAAAGCCAAAAAACCCAATAGATTAAGTTTTTCTTTAAAAGTGGGCTTTTCGCAACCCCAGATCCAGCATTATCAACTTTGTTGACGGGGCCAACAACGCTACAAACTAAGCCAAACCGTCAACTGTAAGTAAGTAAGTAAGTAAGTAAGTAAATTTAATTTATAAAGCACACAATGTCAGCAACAGCTCACTGAATCTGAGGCGCTGAGCACCGACCACCGCGGACTGTAATACTGAGTGGGCCATAAAATAGCTACAGCAATACGAGACAAGTTTAATAACACACGCGAAGAGACCGACCAATTATGTGAATCCATCCAGAGCTGTTATCATGGCCGCCATCAGACCCAACGACGCACGTGTACAAGCCGGCGTCCTCTTTAGTGAGAGACGACAACACCAGGCTTCCGCTGACATTATCGATGCTGGCAGCATGAGTGATGAGTGACGAGTTATGATACCAGCGCCATGACAGAATGTAGTGTGGATCACTCTGTACAGTGCAACTCAGAGTCACGTGAGCACCGACGACTGCGGACACGGTGGGCACCGGCACCACGATCCTTGTACGCACTGCAATTCACACCAGAGGCGCGTTTCGCACTTTTTTGCTCTGAGAATCTCTGAGAATCTCAGAAATTCTAACTTAGCGGCGCATTTCGCACTTTCTACTTCTCTGAGATTCTCTGAGAAATTGTGAGTAAGATTTTCCGCTGCTACGTTATGCTAGCTCCGCCCACTTGCTTGTGAGTTGGATAAAATTGGCTAGCGTAGAATTCTATGTTAGAATTCTCGTAGAATTCTTACTTGCGTGTTTCACACTTCTCGTGAGAACTAGTGAAAACTACTGAGCCGTAGAAGTGAGATTCTCAGAGAAAAAAAGTGCAAAACGCGCCTCAGACGGCATGCGATACCTGGCCGAACATCAATAGACCCCGCCCCTCCTTCAGATACACACGACATCGCACAGTGTACACATGACAGTACACCGACCACTGCAGACATTGTCTGTACTAACGCCTATGATCCTTGTATGTACTGCAATGCTTTCCTATACATGAAATACCAGTACTTCAGAAAGCATCAAATAGTTAATGCCAAACACAGTCGCTCTGTGACCAGTTGTGTGCCTGTAATTACCTCCGCCAAGGAGGTTATGTTTTTGCCGGTTTTTGTTTGTCTGTTTGTCTGTGTGTTAGCAAGATAACTCAAAAAGTTATGGACGGATCTTTCTGAAATTTTGAGTGTATGTCAGGCATGGCATAAACTACAAGTGATTCAATTTTGGGCATGCTTCAGCAGGAATCCTGGATTCTGGATCACTTTAAAATTTTTGTTACCATTGCGTTAAAGGGGGCATAAGCGAAACCGCTGGCAAAGCGAAGATGGTGACGCCACTTAGCGAATAGCATTGCCTTGGTGGAGATATCTGCAAGCTATGATTGCTTTCTAGTTTGAAAATTGGATAGTCCGAAGATGTATGCTGCAACATGCATTTTCACTAACTCTAACCCTCGCCCTAACCATAACCCTACTCTTAGTTGAGAGGAAATGTGGACATTGAGTTAAAGTCTGTAGAAGTATATAGAAAAAATCCCCTAAAACTTTTAAACTGATGAACCTTCGGATTATCGAGCTTTGACTGACCTGTGACAGTGAGAGTAACGCTTGCAGTCGCCATGCCCTTGCTGTTATTAGCAGTGCAGACGTAGGTTCCGCTGTCGGAAAAATTAACAGCTTGCAGCAGTAACTCCGCTCCAGTACCAACATGCTCAGTTGTATTTCCAGCCACAGACGACCTCACTGTAATGTCAATCAAACAACTTCACACTAACTAAGAAATTGAAAAAAATGTGTTATACCATTCTCCGTTAAAAAGTATCTGTAAAATTTTATCTGGCGTTTAACACAGAGATCACAAACACTCAACAGCATATTATCCAACATTCTATGCGACGTTTTATGACTACTGTACCAGAGTGTACAGTATTGTATAGTCTAGCTTATTCACGTATTGTTACAATCCAGCCTTCTGGCTGCCTGCAACATAAACAAAACGTTCATTTCACCCACATCATTACATCAAGCTCAGTACCACAGCACTACAAATACAACGCTAAGAAGCTAAAGACTGTGTATAGATCTTTATGAAAAACTCATTGCAGAGGTACAGAGTGTCACCTGCCATATGGGATCACACAGCAGGTAAGTAAGTAAGTAAGTAATTTATATAGCACGTTAACTGTAAGCAACCTCGAATGCGTTCGATGTACTAGTAAAATAAGAAGTAAAAATGTTTTAGATGATATCTAAAAGTAGATAAACAGTGTGAGCTGCATTTGAGAGCGTTTAGCAAAGCGTTCCAAGTATATGGACCGTCATGTCCAAAAGCACAGCTTCCATAAGTTGCCATCTTGATCCATGGAACCTGCAGCCGACCATGGCTTGCAGATCACAGGTGCCCGCGATCGTCAATGCTGGCAAATGGCTGGCAGAGATCGATCAGGTATCCAAGAGCCATGCTCTGTTGAAAACGGGCCTCACCATAACCCCAGTCAGACAAGTCAGTATTCAATTTACTTGTACCTGCCCTAGAGAGATGGAAGGCTGAGTTGAACTTGGTGTTGATTATATGGTTTACATGTCAGCAGCCAGTCACCCATCCAACTTGCACACACCTGATAGTGGTGCAATATGCAATGTAACGAGACAGCAAGCAAATGCAGTTCCTGCTGGACTGCTTCCTGGATCATAAGTTGGAATTCTGATCATTTCAGTTCCCTTTAATGACTATTTAGTTTCCATGTCCCAGCTTAAAATGGCCAAGCTATGACTATGTGGTTCATATTTCTCAGGTAAAATGCTAAGTTGTCAGTTTAATCTAGCACATAAACCAAAAATAACTAAAATATTGGTTAATCTTCAGCTTTAATGCAGATTTTGGCTTCACATATTTTGCCAAAACCCGCATATTGCATATTTTTCCGCATATGATGGCATTTTCAGAAATGCATATGCAAAAATTATGCCACATATGCAAAAATTTGCACATATACTGCATATGCGAGGGCATTTTTCAACATTTTCCTTGTCCAACGTTGTTTTAAAACTGCTAAATATTTTGATGACAAACAATTACCGGTATTTGCAATTAGACGCTGAATAAATTGAAGTCAAAAATGTCAAAACTGTGCAGAAATGGCCTATTAATGATCATGATTTTTGATTCCCCATCACACAAATTTGCATATGCCATAAATATGTGGAAAAATATGCAACATATGCACCGCATATATGCGCCGCATATTTCGCCAAATTCTGCACATTTTCCCGCATATTTTGCCTCCAAAAGTTCCGCATATTTTAAAAAAATTCTCCGCTATAAACCAACATCCCTACACAGTCGACCACGGCTTTATAGCCATTTGCTATTGGCCTTATGGTTACATTCAAGTATGCACATTGAGCCGAAAAGGTAAATTTGTGCTATGACCTCGTGTCCAAATGACTGTCGGCGTTGGAGCACCATTAATTCTACACATCAGCTGCACGTTTGATCCCACGGCGACCGTCTCATTGTGAGGCCGTGTGAGGAAGAACGGTGCAATGCCTACAAAAATGACAACTAATAGCAATGACATCAGCATCAGCCAACAGCTATCAACATAGCTAGTGGTAGCATGGTCCTATATTGTATCAGAAAATATGATCCTATAACCTTGACCTTTCACCTAGACCTTAAAATTTGATATGATTCTAGCGGTTGTCGAGGTAAAAGTACACAAAAAAATTCGATCAAACTAAGTGTAGTGGTTCAAGAGTTATCATGTCAAAAAACAAAAACAAAAAAAACAAAAAAAACTTAGCGACAATGCTGAAAACGATACTGTAATTGCTACCATGGACAGTAAGAAAACACTACGCTTCGTGGAGCGGATTGAAGCAGTGATCCGTGCCCCTCACCACACTCATCAATACAGAGACAGACAGGCAGACAGATGCCAGGTAACACATTAGCATACTGCCACTGCAGAGAATCAGTGTTTTGCTACATCAAATCGCTCACATTTCAGATAAAATTAGCTGACATTGTGATAAATGATTCTTCGTAATATGTGGTGCATCTAATCACACTTGCCCAAGTAAAACAAGAGGGTGCAGCCGTTGAGGGGCCGCCCACCATGGGGCAGTCCTTGCAGTTGAGTACGTGCATGCTGTTTTGGGGCTTTCTAGGTCTGTGCAAGGCGGCAAGGGATCCTTACGCCACCTGCCCAATATCAAGTTGATTGGACAACAGGCGGCAAAGTTATGGGGATTTTTCACTAACAACGCAATTAGCCGCCGTAACCTTGACCTCTGACCCCTTGACCTTGAAATTGGTCCACGGGGTATTGGTGTCCCAGAGACCCTTCCTACCAAGTTTGGTATTCATAGGCCTTTTTGTTTTCCCTCTAGGTGGAGGCACGGGACAGACAGACAGACAGACGAACAGGATCAACACATGATGGGGCCTCCTTCTAGGAAGGACGGCCCCATAATAAACAAATACGCTGGTAGTCAATAATACCTGCATGGTTGTACCTGACATATACCTACAAAATTTACCCACGAGTATGGGTTGGGGTACACCCTCACAGCCCTAGAACTGAAATGCTGCAAACGCTAAAGCGCTGAAAAGCAAACAAGTAAAAAAAAAAGACATACTGAAGACAGAAAGGTAAACGGTGGCACTGGTCTCACCAACTTGATTGACAACAAAACACTGATAGACCGCCGAGTCTGTCGCTAGTGTTGATGTTATGACGAGTGATCCGTTTACTGCTACATAGATCCTACACATGTACCGTGTTCTTGCATATTTTACCATATCTTTGCCAAACTGACACCGATTGTCAAAATTCTTCTAGTGATAGACTCGAGGAACAATTTGCCACAAAACTGTCATTAAACTTCTCAACACACCTAAAAGATGTTGCTACACTACCTTGTAAGATATTATTTTTGAAAAATTGCAGCAACTTATGAATAAAAAACAACCACTCTGATTATTTATTACCTCTTGCAGTCCATTGCAAGTCTAGTTCTGGTTCAGAAACATTTAAAGGTCCGTGGTCACCAAAATTAGCATATACATTTTATCCATTTTCCTGAAAGTGCAGAATTTTATGATAACTTTGACAGTAATATCGGCGCCCAGCGTTCTGTCAACACGGAAAAATTTACCTTTGAAGTCGACGATCTACGAAAACGACGTAGAAAACGCGCCGCCATGATGACCTGCGGTGACGTCATGAGTTTAGCCTATAGACGTCATAAATTAATATTCATAACGTCTATAAGCCATGGCCTAGCCTAGAATGATGACGTCGTCGGCTAGTCATTAATATTCATGATCTATATGGGCTAGGGTCATGACGCCACTGCGGGCATTGATAGATTAAAATATTTCGCATAACGTAACGTAATGTCGCATTTCGTTTGAATTCGCGCATTAATTTCATATATTTATGAAGCTCAAATCGACATATTATATATGCGAGGTTAAATGTCTAATTTAAATCTACAGAAATTGCGCGAGTGAGTTTGACCGTGGCCATGGACCTTTAAAGTCAGCGGCCAGAAAGCGTCGCAGATTATTATTGACGACAGTAGGGGGCTTTCAGTATCGTTGCTAGGATTTTTTCTGTTTATCTGTTAACACGATAATCTATTAACCGCTGCAATGAGCAGCGGCTGCACTCCCTGGCAGTGGAGTCATCGGTTAAACATAAGCAGAAATTTGCAATTTTCGCACAAACACTGCAAATTTTCAACAGAGAAGATTAGGAGTGCTGCTCAACATTTTAACTTTGTTTTTAAGTTTTACTAGAATTGGGTTTTTAGCCCCAAATTTCGGATTTTTGGACGAAAATTTATCGACAAAAATATTTTCCGACAGTACATTTTTCGACAGCTAAAAATTTGGATTTTTAGGGGGGAATTGCTCTATCACGTCGCCGCCGGACCGACATGTTTGGTGCCGGTTTTCTGGCACCATCTAATTCGTCTCGGAGCAAGGATCAGACGGTCGTACCAAAGAATCCCGGCATGCACCAGTGAAGCTACGCGATGACGTCACGATCACCGGCGTTCTGGCGGAGAAGGGGCAGCCCTCTAAATTGTGAGCTGTCAGAAAATTGTCGGAAAATTTTTTTGTTGCAAAATTTTCGTCTAAAAATGCTAAGTTTTGGGCTAAAACGGCCATTTTGGAAACATTTACAGGGAAAATTAAAATTTTGAGCACCGATAATCTCTTCCGTCGGAAATTCGCACCTGTTTATCGAAACGCTCTCGGAAATTAACAATGTTCGTGGGAAAAAATTGCAAGTTGCCGCTGCTCCTTCTTTCTTCAGCGCACGACGTCATGATGACGTCATGATGACGTGCATGCCGAGTGACTGTCAATGCGTTCCCTGGCGTGGTGTGGCGTGGTGGCGCCGCCCTGGGATTGAATTACGCACTCGGCCTCCGAGTAACTTCGTCGGTTGGCTGGCTGGCGACCTTTTTCGATCAGCAGGCCCCTATCGTCGTCCACCCACTACTGCATCGGCATTAGTTTAGTTTATCAACTCTTGTTGTTTCCTTTCTTCACACATTTGTCACGATATCAGTCTGCTTTAGGTGCCACTGTCTTGCACTACATTAGAGGCGCCACTTTTGTGGGGCAACGATGACGATTAAGGATAGTTTGTAGATGAGCATCGCCATGTTAAGCATTTTCAGTCAAAATTTTTATGTTCGAAAATCGGCCAAATTTTGCAGTTTTGGGGGATTTAAAAGGGAAAATATTAAAGATGAATGTTGAGAAACCTCCTAGGAAATCAATCTCCACCGAAACACGTCATCCAGTGCAAAAAAAATACGGCGATGCTCTTAAAAATGTATTCTCCAGAGCTTGGCAAAAAATATTAAAAAGAGAAAAAATAACCCATTTTTGAACATTATATTTCACCCCTTTCCCGCGCCTACCCTGCTGAGCCGATTGGTATTATTTTTGGCATGTGGGGTCGCAGCGCCGACTTAATCATCGGAGTCAAATTTTAAGTCGATTGATTCAGAAGTTTGGCGGCTACGGGTGCCCAAAATCTAGAGTTGTCCATTGACATTGATACTTGAGAGTCGCCTTTGCAACAGTGTTACGCTCTACTGTGACAAGCACTAGCGACGAGCTTTTTAGTGATGTCAACATCGATGACTTTGAATGACTTTAAACCCCTAAGATAAGGAGTTTTAGCACAATCGAACGGAGATTGTGAGCGGGTTCATGCCACGATGCACACTGTCTTTGCGAAGATGGTGGCGAATAATCAGAGGAATTGGTGCGAGCTGACACCATATGTCACGTACGCCTACAATACCGCGACTCATTTGGCAAGTTCATTCACGCCGTATTATTTGCTACATTTGCGGCACCCACGAGCCTAATCGAAAAGCCGACGCAAGCCGCGGTAAACTCTACCGAAGAATACGTTGAGAAAGTCGCGGAACAGATGCGACTAGCATATTCAGCCGTGAGACATGGCCTAAAAGCTAGCTTTGAGCGCTGCAAGCGCAGGTACGATGCACGAGTAAAGACCACCCGTTTCCAGGAAGGAGATATGGTGTTTTACTACGTACCCAGAAACCGCAAGAAATTATGTCGGAAGTTGTCGCTCGACAACCGTGGGCCATATAAAATTCAACGCAAGCTCAATGACGTCAATCACAAGCGTCAAGCACTGTTGTAAAGGTGACCAGCCATTTCAATGGGAAACTCCAAAATTTTATCCCTCGTATTTCCCAAACCCCTTAATTTTTCCACACCAAAATTTGCACAAATAATTACGTCCAGCATATCTCCTGATGTGCAAAATTCGGTGAAAATCCGTTTACGGGGGGCTTCCCCACGAATAGGTGAAATATAACGCTTGCGTGACTTTTTGTGCTTTTCCTTCTCTTTTTTCTTGCCGTCCTCTACAGGAAAAACGACTGAACCGATTTTAACGCACGATGGCTCATATGACGCGGTTTCGCGCAAGGAAGTGCCTTTTGGGGGTTACAAAATTTAAATTCAACATTTTCAACTATTTTTT
>Ga0209367_1008967_pt1 | contig 13641 bp, 9 predicted proteins | sample WorMetLIZISLAND2_FD_187412 | JGI IMG/M metagenome (GOLD analysis project Ga0209367, IMG submission 187412) | Marine gutless worms symbiont microbial communities from Max Planck institute for Marine Microbiology, Germany - Olavius geniculatus... ... | reverse complement strand
ATTTTATAATGCCGATCCAAAATTTTGGGGGGCACACCCCAAAAAAATTTCAGGGGCCAAAAACATGCAAAATCTGGCCCGATTTCGGACGACTTCAAAGTTCGGCGGCGAATATGTCCGAAACGGATGAAGGTGTTCAAAATCGGATAGTCATTCCGTCTATCCTGCGTTAGGCGAAACAAGTACGGTGAAGTTCGGTCCAGTGACCTTGGAGATTTAGATGTTGAATCGTACCCACCCAAAGTGCATTTTTTGGAAGACCATATTTCGGCCCCTAGGGAGTGCTGCGCCCTCAAATTTTTACACGCGCTAGAGAATGACCAAGTCTTACTAGCGCACCCCCCACCGGGGACGGGAGCCCCCCTTACAACTTTTTTCAAAGGGGGGTCAAAAATTGGCTTAAAATGTAGCGTATTAGACGAAGGATCTTTGGAGCCAAAGGGAGTAGCTTCATGAGACTGCCACGTGACGTGCTGCTAGATGGGGGTGATAACGCGGGTACAACTTTTAGGCGGCACCGCCCCCCTTAAAATTTGGGAGTGCAAAAAACGTGCAAAATTTAGTACGTTTAACGACAACTTTCGACTTTGAGCGCAAATATCTCTGAACTGCATAGGGATATCGACAAGCAGTAATCGGCGTTATCAAATACAGTTAATTCCGCATTGAATAAAAAAAATTGTGTGAACTTCAGTCCACTAACATCAGAGATTGCGCGGCTAATGTTTACCCACCAAAGTCAAATTTTTCGGAAGGCCATATTTCGGCCCCTAGGGGGTGCTGCGCCCCCAAATTTTTACAGGCGCTAGAGAATGACCAATTTTTAATAGCACAGCCCCCTACCGCGGATGGGGGCCCCCCTTACAACTTTTTTCAAAGGGGGGTCAAAAATTGGCTTAAAATGCAATAAAGGAGCGCTTATAACTTCAGAGTTAGGGGGTGTAGCCCGACGAAACTTTGGCACTTGACGTGTCTCTAGGTGGGGGTGTTAACGCAAGTACAACTTTTGGGGGACTGCCCCCCTTAAAATTTGGTAAGGCAAAAACGTGCAAAAATTGGTGCGATTTACGACAACTTTCGAGTTTGAGCGCAAATATCTCTGGAACCGATGAAGATAACGACAATATGTAAATGGCGTTGACGAAAGCGATCTTTTGTGCGTTGAAAAAAAAATTTGTGAAATTCGGTCCACTACGAACAAAGTTATAAGCGCTCATGTTGACCTACCCTAAGTCGACAATGCGCGTTCAACGTATACCAATGCATTTGAGTTCGGGCCACGTGACTTTGATGCCGGGGAAATTTTACCCCCCCGCCTAATTTCCCCCAGTCAGACTTAGGGCACTGGGTGGACTCACGTTGGGCTTTGCCCCAAATTTCTAGTTTTTGTTTTTTTTGGACACAGCGTATTCTACCTAATCCGTAACTGAGTAGAAATTAGACAGCCTGGAAAAAAGAGTTTAATTTCTGTTCACTGCTTATTTGACAAAGTCATGAAAGGTAATAATTATTGATTTAGTAAATGTCTGGATTATGCAGCGGAGGACCTTAGATGTAGACTGCAGGACAAAGATGACATCTAGCATTTCTCAAAAGTAATTCCATTGATCTAACACACATTTTTCCCGGAAAATTGTAGCTTATGAAAGATAAATCCAAAGTATTTATAGCAGCAGCAGTAGTGGTAGGGATGGTGGATGAAGAATGAGAGTGTTGAATGTTTGTGAGCAGGAAGCAGAGTTCTTGGATTACATCGACTCGGAACAACTCCCTCCATTACTGGTTGACCTGTTTGAAAAGGCTCAGGTGCTTATCTCTGTTTGCTAAATATTTATCACTCTCTTCATGTGATGTTGAAGTGTGATGTTATTGCCAACAATGTTTATAAATTTTGCCATTTAGCTTTGCTGGTTTTTTTTTTCTAGTGCAGTCTTTTTCCATCTTGCTCTTTGTGTCCATGTGCTTTGTTTTTCAATAATCACCATTTTAACATTCCACGGCTGTTATAGAATATCTCACATTGATGCATTTTTGTTAGGATAGTCGTTTGGTTTTTGATAAAGCTGTCAAATTACTGCATTAAAAAATAAAATGCATTAAAAATATTAGCACACATATGTAAATTTACTAAATTCTGTGAAGCGGGAGTTTCTGTATTTCAATTAATCATGGTTATTTGACAATCAAGTAATAATCAGGTAATTAGAAACTGTTTTGTTGCCAATCCATTATTCTGTCATGGTCTTGTGACACAGTCACAACTTTGTGGGCTTCATTCCTGTCGCTGTTTTGATGTACTGCACTTACAATATCAGCAGTATTTAATGATGCATTTCTAATGCGGTAACACATGCTTTAAAAAAATTAACGCAGTGCGTTAACGCACTAAATAAATTAACGCTTTGACAGCTCTAGTTTTTAACATATTTTGCACTACAATTTCATTCATTAGAGTCACGTTATCAGAACGTTACTTTTAATTTGCTGAAGTTGTTATGTTGGTTATGTAACAGGCCGGCATGCAGTGTGTAAAAGTCCTACTGAGCAACTTGTAATGCTGTGAAACCCAGCTTAACTGGTAGTAGTTTCCGTAAAATTGGCCGATTAGTGCTTACATAAAATATTACAGCTTTGTAATAAGCCATTGCCTTATTCAGAATGAGGTTCGTTTACTGCTTGATGGAGACTTGCTGAACATAAATAGTTTGGAAGAAGACATAGGCAGAAACTTTATTTAGTGAACAAAAAAGGTTACGATCTTATGAATCTACACTGCCAAAGATATCGCGAAAAAAGTGACATTCTTTTGTCTATATATTGGTCTCGTATAAGCGTCTAGAGTTTATTTGAAGAAATGTCATACTGTTGTGTGTGCCAGGCAAACTTGTTTTACTCTGGCTGTGTCATTGCTGAAGTGCGTGATTACCGACGCAGTGTTGATAACTCATATGACACTCAGTATGTCCTTCTGCGACCCACAATGCATGTGTGTTTTTTTACGTCTTTTCATTCAAGTAGAGAACATTACCATATCATTCATGGTGAACGCATTTACTTTCACATTGCACATTTTAGTTTTATACTGTAAGTTTTAGTTTAATTTTTAAATATCTGGTAGTCTGGTACACTAGTTCTGTTTCTATTTTTTATGTTCATCATTTACCATTCTATATTTCTATGTTTGTGTAATAGTGTCCTAGACGATGGCGGCCATATGATGTGATACGTGAATTGTTTTGGTAGGTTTTTTGAGAGTGCAGTGCAGTTTGTTAATAGCATAGGTGCACGGTTTTTCTATGTCAACAACAGCAAACCTGCATTTGCCTGGCTGGATGGGAGCAATAGTCCTCCTTATTTGATCAATTTTAGCTTAACAGTTGGTGTGTTTTGAAATCTTGATACGGTGGTAATTCGGATAATGCCTTATCAGTGTCTCTCTAATGTTTGTAATGATGTGCTATATTTGGCCATTATATCTGTCTGTATATATATATAGACACTGCTGTGTGACATCAATGCATTGACGAGTGATGTGGCCAATGCGTGGACGACTGAGGACAAATTGTCATTGGAAAGTCGTTTGCTGATGGAGACGAGTGATCCGCTTTGTCTAGACCCTTCTCCCACTGTCCTCCATGCTAGCACAAGACTCGGCTACGATAAACTTAAACTCAGCACACACGCACTCAGACGGTAACTAATCATTGCACAGTTTTGCAGACTATTACTTGTTTATATCTTATGCAAGACACAGCTATGGTAAGGCCTGAAAAATTTCTGTTCTTCCTGTTGCAGCTAGTGAAAAAGTAGGCATGGGGGAGAGGACGGAAAAATAAAAAAAAAACAATTCAGGACTCTAAATGGTACTCATGAGAATAAAGTTAAGAATACTGCTCGTATCATACTGCGCACAAACGTCTTTTTCAGTAAAAACTAATAAATCAGGCATGTGTGAAGTAAGCTTACCGAAGGTGTTTTTGAAAAACCCAGGTTGTTGAGTATGAATATTAAGCTTATAAAATCTACATATCTGATGTGTGCATTTTTTGGTGAACTGTTTATGCATATTTGTGCATTTTTGTTAAGATAATTTATGAAAGTAATATTTGCTGAACTGAACACCATAAAGAGCAATACGCAACTTTTGGCCATTAACCATCTGTTTATTATATGATAGCTTCTCTGTTTAATATTGTTTGCATCAGCTGTGCTCGTCGGTGCTCACAAGCGGCTGTTAATCGTCGGCAGAAGTTATCTCTATGCTTCGCTCCCAAGCACCTGCGTCTCTATGATTTTGTGAAGCAAAGGCACAGCAGACCACCCACGAGCACGTCAGCTGTCAATCTACGACTCGGCACTGTGTCGGTTGGTGGCAGTGTGTCATTGTTATCATCTGATTTAGTACTGTGTAATAATTGTGTTGAAATTTTTTTAAATTGGCACTGTGTCGGTGGTTCATAGAAATAATATCAGCGATAATAATTTCATTTTACTTGACATAGTTAACATTGCAACAAAGTTTTGTTGCAGTTAATGAGAAATGTTAGTTTATAAAAGTATCTGTTATGGTATAGAGAAGTATCATAAGTATCTGAATTAGCAACTAGTGCTAGAAATCTTTATTTGGATTAGCTGTGTGTCATTTTGTGACAAAAGTGTCTGCTGTCTTATTGTTAATTATGCTAATCTGCAAGTTACTGTGTTGTTGCATGTTGTATTACCACTGTGACTTTCTGTGTCTGACCTTGTTCTGAATTAATGCTGTGTGTGAATGTGAATGAAATTTCAGAGTTTTGGTTTTGAATTTATCATTTTTAATTTTAAATTTTTTTATCACTTTAACTTACGCAGCTTTGAAGCCTGTGTGAACAGTCTTGTGATCACACGTTTACTTTTGGAGGACTTTGCTTTCTTTGGAGTAGCTTCTGAACTAATGGCTGATGAATCAAACATAATTGAAAGAAATGGACTTAGCTAACACGATACAACTAAACTACATCAAGAGTCATTGTGTTTTTTTTAAATTACAGAAGTTTGTAAGTTGTAAAAACATGAAAAACTTTATAATGACATAGTTACATAAAACTCATTCGTAACTAAGCTTATGGCTTAGGAAGGTCTTGGAAAAATTTGTATGAAATTGCAGTTTTATAAATTAGTCCCTAGGCCACAATTTTTTTATCACTCTGATGCTAACATTGCTGATTGTGTAGAGCGTTGATTCATGGAAGATGCCGGAAGTGACTCTTACCACACCGGAAGCAATTGATGTACGTTTTCGCAATTTATACTGTAAATTTTTTTTATATCTGCTGGAAAATAGGTTATGTTTTTACCTCTGTTACTCTGTCTAAATTCTGAACAGGTTTTAGCGATTGTTTTGCATGGGAGAGATTGCAAGCCGTAAAAGAAATTCTTTCTAGAACACATATCTGGGTCTGTACATATTGTTTGTCAGTGCATATGGATAGAGAGGTTGATGAACTTTGAGGCGCTGAATGATTGGCCAGGGCCTCCCAAAAGTACATTGAGTTCTTGAGCTCCAAATTTAACACTGTAATTATCGCTCAAGTGCTCATGTTGTGGGGTTGCAAAAATCTGGTTTTTTTTTTGAAAAAAAACTTAACGTGATGTGGGGTTTTGTTCGGTTTCCAGTTTTTTAGTTAAACTGGTTTTTGTAAAAAGACCCGTCTTGATAGGTTTTACGATTTGCACCATTTTTCAGTTATTAAGTTGAGCACTGCGTAAAACCTTAGCGGAAAAGTCTGTTGGTTGATTCAGGTGAGTTTTTGTTTGCATCCCACAACATAGAATGTACCAATATTGGCACATTTGTAGGCTTTAATGTTTAAAACAAAACTTATCCATAATGAAACATTCATTATTAGTGTAATAAGAAACTGAAATTGGATTATGTTTGGGGTTGCTTTTTAGCGTTTTTTTGGTGTCTGCCTGATTATGTCTCAACCCTGTCATACTGTATGTTACAGGTGCAGAAGTATGCGCGGCCGCTGACCCGCCAACAGCTGACCGGCGACAGCAGCCCGGTGGTCATCGAGGAATACACGTTTGAGACTGAACGTCGCGATGGCCGGGTCAACATGTCACGGCTTGTCATAATGCAGCGACTCAGCGATGAATCTTACCTCGGCACCCTCTATGTCGACCGGGATTTCAAGGACTCCGATCAGAAGGGAAACGCCTGCCGGTCTGTTCTAGTTACGGACAGTAGCACTACTAGGCAGTGTTACATGTCTTGTTCGTCTGTCTCTCCACCGTCTCATGTGGGCTTCAGACTCTGAAGTCAAACACCAAAGGGCACTGAAAGACCAAAATCGGAGTGAACGTTTTCAAGGGAAGGTGTAACTGGCATGCCAATTTTTAGGTTATATGGCTCAGTCGGAGGGTTTCATAATATGTCAGCATTGTGCTTACATATTTTTTAGTAATTATTGTTCCTCATGTTTGTGTTTGCCGTATAGTTCTTTTGGTTGGAGTTGTGAATATCTCAAATGCAATCTATAATGCCTATGCTACAATGTTGCTGTTTTAGGCATTCTGGAATACTTAAAAGTTCTGTTGCTACTGCATTTTTACGCACGATAGCAGAGTGCTTTGCACGTTTTAGCCATGGTTGGGGCATTTGTCTTGTCTGTCTGTCCGTCTGTCTGTCACATTCTGGGTGTGTATCAAAATGGTGCAGGATAGGATGACAGAATCTTTGCCGGGTTGTCCCAAGGACTCTGATTTATCGTGACAAAATTTTATGCTTTTGGGTGAGGGGATTCCCCTCAAATGAGGGCATCAAAAAGGGGTACCTTTCTAAAAAGATGTTATTTTGCTGCTATTGGCTTGTATAGTGTGAAAATGGTTGCAGATAGGTACAGACATGCCGCTCATCATAACAAGCACTGGTTGCTTGTCACAAATCATGCTTCAAATGTGTGCTGCAGCCAAAAATTGCGAAAAAATTCACTCAAAATCTCTATTTAGGAGGTTCCATTCATCATCGATGTTGATAAATCTAAAAAGCCAGGCTTTTTAGATTTATCAACATCGATGATGAATGGAATTTTTCGCAATTTTTGGCTGCAGCACACGTTTGAAACATGATTTGTGACAAAATGGCTGGAGATAGACCAAGACAACCTGTGTATGAAATTTTCAGCATTAAACATAGATTTTAGCAGTCCAAGTGCCAATCACCTAGGTTCAAGGAGGCCTGCACACACAGGCGTCAAAGAGGAGTACTCCCTTAAAAAGTGGTTGCAGATAGACACAGACATACTGTCTATCATAACAAGCACTAGTGACGAGCTTTCTAATGGTGTCAACATTGATGACATTGAATGACCTTGAACCCCAAAAATGTGGGTTTTTAATGATTAAGGTTGTGGCACACATTTCAAGAGTGAATTGCACCGAAATGGCTGTAGATATACCTGGACAACCTGCATATTAAATTTTTTGCATTAATAACATGCATGAGGCCTCAAATTTGTGTACTTCTCCAAGATACATTATTATTTTATTGCATGCTGCACACAATTGCCTAGATGACAAGACCGCTGTTATAGCGCGTCACACGAGCTTTACTGAAATTACTTGTATTTCTTTGATGTCTTTGGTATTTCACTTTTTATGACTGTGTGTGGCATTTAGTTTTAGTATCTAATTATTAGGCAACTGTTTTGGAATTTTTTGCTTTTATTTATTCAACACATAAAAATTTTGTTCACTTCAGGTATAAATATTTGTTGTTTCTGTAGGTTTCATCTTGGCACAAAGACTAATGTTGATAAGTATGGAACATTGTTGATCTTTCTGTCTGCATTTGTTGAATTTCATATTGTTTCAATGGTTTTTGGTTAATTTTATTTTTGCCGATATGCTAGTTCTCAATAACAAACTTTTAAGAATTATCCCCCTAAGCTATGTAATGTGATTTGTTTACTGATTTAATGACTTTAGAAGTCTGTCAATTTTTTTGTGATTTTGGTAATGAAATACATATTTTTCATTTTATGACCATTTGTGAAATTTCTGTCAAAAATTTGGTTGATTTAATAGTTGATTACGTGGGTTGCATCTCTTTTTTATGCATTTTTACCTGTTGTGCATTATTTTTCGTAACACTTTTGTTGGCTTTGGAAATTTTGCTCATTCTGATGTGCACTTTGTATAGGTTGGCTGCGTCCATTTTAAGCAAATGATAGATTGATTGATAGAGTGTGTATCGTACTGCTCAGATATGTGCGTCAGTTCCGAGAGATATTCACGGAGGAAGGTCGTCGGCAGGTGAAAATCACTCATCAGATACCTGGACGAGCTCCGGTCATTACCTATACACAGGTATGCAACACGGCGGCTGTGACGACGACCAGGACTACTGCTACCAGCGCCGCTATGCAGCCTGCCGCCGCTGTTGCTGCTAAGGTATACAACTGCGTCTGATTTTAAATCATATTATACTTTTAATATCTGGCCAGCATTGCATTCTTTTCATTAAGCTGAGGTTAGATGTTGAACAAAAAACACCTTTGGAACTGTTTTTACAATAATTATGCGTTGTATTGTATCTTATATGTAGCATAGCTCGAACATAGGAGGTGATGAAATATGTGAAATAGAACACAAAGATGTTTTTGCAGCCGCAACTGTCTACTGTTGGGACAGTTTGTCCAGCAAAACGTTTTTGGTGTAACCATGTCCAAAAGTTTTGGAAAATGCTATATTTTTTATATAACCAATACTTGTGTGCATGTTCCTACTTGAACATATTTCTGAATCATTCATTTTCGTACACTGACAGCAGTTTAGAAAGTTATTCGCTGGTTTGAATCATCATTTTTCTCTCATACAAACTGTAACTCTCTGCAGCCATTTTTTCATATCTGACCAACGTTAGATCTGCATTTGAAATTGCCTGTGAACTTTGCATTTTGGTTGAAGTTTGTTTTTCTGGTGTTTTCCAGGCATCCGTTGCTGTGACTGATGCACAGATGGCGCCACATATTCGTCTGGCGGTCACAGTAAACCCGTCTGCATCAATCAGTACAAGGCCAGAGCTCATCTCACCAACTAATGGTTTGTGTCATGCCAGAAGCGATCAAAGATCCAAAATTTTGCATGTCTAGGTTGGAACCAAACTTTTCACCAAAGTGGCAAATACAACAGGCATTATCATCTCATCAGCCTCTACACTCTACTCATAGTTAGTGCTTTCAGTGCTTTCTTATTTTTCCAACCCAACCTAATACACGGAGAAGAAATGCAAATTGCATGGACGTTTTTTTTTGAGAAAACAGCAATTACTCAGATGGTAAAAACGGCCTGAAATCATCATAATTTTTCTGTATTTATCTGCTAAAAAGTTTCTGCATCAAGACAATGCTCAAATTACTTGTCCATTACAGAATGAACTATACCTAGCAAATGTGTATGTTGTTTATTAATAAACTGTAAAACAGCATTTGAAACACTGGAAAAAAATCCAGAAATGCATAATTTGGGGTTTTCCTTTTGATTTTTTCGAAATGTCATCAATACAGGTAGGATGTTTTGCTATTTGTTCCACACAGTCTTATAGCTGCATTGTTGTGAGTGTGTGCGAATCAGCTGGGTATGGTGGAATGCGGTTGACAGCCCAGCAGCAGCAGCAGCTGATGATATGCCAGCAGAAATCAATCTCATCTCATCAGCCTCTACACTCTACTCATAGTTAGTGCTTTCAGTGCTTTCTTATCCTTCCAACCCAACCTAATACACGGAGAAGAAATGCAAATTGCATGGACGTTTTTTTTGAGAAAACAGCAATTACTCAGACGGTAAAAACGGCCTGAAATCATCATAATTTTTCTTGCTACAGATATTTATGGTGAAATGTTGATGGCAGGATATAGGCACATCATAATATTGTAAAGCCGATTTAGGGATTTAGGGGCAGTTTGCCAACTCACTTGCTATCATCATTGTTACTGTTCATTATTTAAACTTGTTCTGTGTTGTGTTAGTTACTCAGTGTATGTTGTTGATTTGTTGCAGTGGGCAATTTGCCGGTACGAGGTATAGTGGCTACACAGTCGATGGCTGTCATCGGTGGTGGTCGTAAGCTGGTTCCCAACCTACCACAACAGCAGTCGCTAGCCATGGTGTCATCACACATGGAACAGCCGTCAAACTTGGCTGAACTTTTGCTCGGTATAACACTTCCGTGGAAGTGGCTGTGTCGCTAGGGTGGTTAAGCAAAGAACAACACGTACTCACTCAGATTGCTAGAGCTTAGCGTCAAACATGTTTTGTTGCTGTTATTTTTAAGGGGCATGTCATGATTTCTGATGTCAACTAAAACTAGGCTTTAGAACATTTTACAATGGATAGAAACAGTTCATCTAGCATTAGAAGTGGTCAGTGGATGTGAGACAGTGCCATCTGTGTGTTCCTTTTATCATTAATTTTTGTGTTTTTGTATTGGATTAAAAAACCGGTTTTGTTACATTCCTACATTTATCCTAAATCGAACCTGATGTCGTGAAAATTTATACTATATTATCTTGGCGTGAAATTTCCCATGCATGACATAAATCTGCAATATGTGTGATGTGGTCATGTATTCAGATGTGTCAGGTAACCCAGTGTTACCGGCAGGTCAGCAGATCATGTGGAATGCCGCAGCGAACATCCAGCCTCAGCACAAACCGCCGACCATTTCGTCACCAATGATCAGTCCCGTGCTGGCTCCGCCCACGGTCAACATGGCCGACCTTGCCGGCCTACCACCGAACGTCAACATTCAGAACCTTGTGCCACCGATCCAGCAACGATCGGTTGCAGCACATCTTACTCAGGTTGATTGAGTTGCGTAATGCATTAGACAGTAGTGTAGGAACATAATTAAGGTGTGGTGTGATTTTGCCGACCTCTCATCAAATGTCAACATTCAGAACCTTGTGCTAGAGATGCAGCAATGACCCATTACAGCGCATCTTACACAGGTTGTGACTAGCCTATGAGCTGTACTGTATAATGCTTCACAAGGTAGTGTAGCATCAAAGTTGCTGTGGTGGGGATCTGTAAGGCATAAAAATACACACCATAATTTTATAGATCGTAACTTGAAGGTGAATTATTAGATTTTAATAATTTTTGGTACGAGTATTCCTGATACAACAGGCCATCAAAGGAGACAACTCAAGTCCCCCTCACCCAACATATGCTACTGAACTACCTGGGGAAATTTGAACACATGAAATAGGTATCGAAATGAAGAAATATGTTAAAAACATCCGTGCCGTTGATTGTAACTTGGGAGTAGGATAATGAGTTGCACAACTCAACAGTTGAATAAACTGTCAGCTAAAATGCTAGAAATCTGGACGCAAAGGTGTTAAGTGTGTGTTATTTTAAACAAAAAATCATATTGCATTGAAGAAAATTGTGTATTATTTTGTTATTCTATTTTCTCTAGGTAGTGCAGAAACAGACATTTGGAGAGGTGGGAACATAAATAATGATTTGATGGCCAGTTGTGTCTGGAATACTTGTACCAAAATCATTAAAATGTGTTCATCCATATTTAAGCAATGATAATTAAATTTTGGTGTGTTGTTGATGCCTCACAGTGTATAACATTTTGGTAGCCTTCTGCCTAATGAGTATTCAGAACCTCATTCAGATCCAGTAATGGTGCAGCTAACGCAGGTTTATTCGGTCAATAAATTATCTGCAGGAAAATATGTTAAAAGATAGTGTAGCAACATATTTATTGTGTGATGGGATTTTAGTGTTTATTTTAAATTTTTTGCTGGGCATATTATGGGAAAGAAATTTTTAGAATACATCAATAATTTGGTGAAGATGTGGACATAAGTGTGCTGACATGTTGCTATTTGGTGAATATGTTTGTAGTTTCTACTATACAGTCTGTACAGTGTACGTAGCTCATACAATGATGTTTCAGGGTTCGCAGCGACAGTTTGCTGCCATGGTAACAACAACAGCAGCAGCTGCAGCTTTCACCAGTCTACACTCACCAAGTTAGTTCTATTTGTGGTCTTCTTGTCACATTATAGTTTTATCTCTGTGTTCTGACAAATTTATAAAATGTGTGTAAATCACGAGCGCTTTCCAGATTAAATCCTGTAACGATTTGTTCATTCTGGCAGCATTGAACATTCAGTTCATAAGACGGCAGCAGCAGTTGCCGAATGAGATGACATTCATTTGGCTTTAAAGAATTAGATGACATTCATTTAAAGATTATAATTTGGTAAACGTATGTACACAGCTTTTTTAGGTACGTTTACAGTAAGTTGAGTTTAGTTGACTTCATTTATTTTCGTTGAACGCACTTTCAGAAATTATTTCAAGACTTATTGCATTTTGTTGTGTGTTATCTAGCATCTATCCTGCCTAGTCCGACGTCGCACCACGTGGCATCGATCGTGAGCCAGAGTCATCCTGTCTTGCCGGCGTCAAATGTCGCTGCAGTCCAAGGGCTTCAGATGTCTTCTACTTCAGCACGACCACTTCGAGTCTCCACTCCAACGGCCGTCATTCTGCCACATGTATGCGCTGCAATGTTTTACTCAACTGTGTAGACGTTTCAACAGGTCTAGAGTGTATACATGGGGATTGATAATTACAGGAACCCTTGGTTTTTATTGAATAACTCCCTGAAACATTGGCCAATTTTGATAATTTTTGGCATGCAACATTACGAAGAAGCTTGACATAAATGACTGTAGTTTAGCCCACCTCATCTTAATACTGTCGCTGCACTACCTTGTGAGATGCAGAAGTCGTAGTTTGGCCATCTACAACAATGAATTCATACTCTGAGCGCATGCGTCGGCTCAGAAAATCATTGAGACTACAAAATCATTGAAAATTTGTTAAGTGTATAACAATTATAAAATTTATTTTAATATCGTATGTCGAACTACTAAAATGATGCATCAACAGTGAGTGAGCTACTCTGCGTCGCGCGTTATTGAACGTGCTGTTGGTGAGTGGTGTCAACGTCTACCACTTGCGTTCTTGCTAGAAGAAGACATTTTGAGCACATGCTGTAATACAGATAATGTGATGTGACACGTGTGACTTTTTGACATATAACAACTGTTACTCGCGTTTGTCCCTATTCAGTTAATCATTTCTGAGCCGACACATGTGTTACTCAGTATGAATTTGCTGTTGTAAATGGCCAAACTATGACTTCTGCATTTCACAAGGTAGTGTAGCAACATTATTATGGTGAGGTGGGTTAAACTACAGTCATTCGCATCAAGTTTCTTAATAATGTTGCATGCCAAAAATTATCAAAATTGGCCAGTGTTTCACGGAGTGATTCTATAAAAACCAAGGGTTCCCATAATTATGAATCACTGTGTAAAGTGAGTGTGAAGACTAACGAGGCATAATAAACTGTAGACCACATTGAAACTTGATTATTTCGTGACTGTGATTGATGGTGTATTTTGTGTGGACTCTGCGGAGCCACGCATTACAAACAGACATGAGATGCATTTTAGCCATCGCTCTTGACTGTAAAGACTATGGGCAGTTATAACACTACATACTACACCGTCTCAAAAAACTGTGAGATTTTTTTGAATAACTCCGTGAAACACTGGCCAATTT
>Ga0209367_1008964_pt1 | contig 13642 bp, 7 predicted proteins | sample WorMetLIZISLAND2_FD_187412 | JGI IMG/M metagenome (GOLD analysis project Ga0209367, IMG submission 187412) | Marine gutless worms symbiont microbial communities from Max Planck institute for Marine Microbiology, Germany - Olavius geniculatus... ... | reverse complement strand
ACATCGGCGACGATCAACGTTTCAAGCATTCTGACGACGACAGAACGAGTTTGGCACGACCCATTTATTATTGTACTGTAGGCCTACTGTGCCTGTTATAAAGTTTATTGCTTTTTAATAATTCACATTAATTCTTGATGACATTTTGCAGCTTGCTAAACTTTATTCTTTTTTGCTAAAACAACGCGAATATTTGTGATTTTCTGCATTTCCAAATTTCAGAAAAATAAGCGAATTTGCGGCTTCCATTTAACGTTCAAAAGCAAAAAGTGTTTCAGCTAGTGTGTGTCGGGCTTTAGATAACACGTTAGTGGACTGTGGAATTGTGCATGAACGGCTGAATGTCATCAACGCAGTGCAGAAACGTTAACGTAGACTAATTCTCGCCAGGTGGCGAAACTTTCGCAAAGCAGTGCTTAAAGTTTCAATACACTATTAATAATAGTTTTCGCGTTATTATTCTACAGGTGTGTAAACGCAGTACAGAGAAAAGTCGAAAGATATTTGTGCTGTTTAAAACTGATAAATATTTGAAACAAAGATAATTTTATCACAGGTGTTAATAACACCGAAATTAAGATCCACTTCTCGGTTATAAGTAGTCGACGGAGCAAACGCTGTGCATGAGCCGCGTTCGTAAACGCGGCCTTCAGTTCGCGGAAAGAAATAGCACGTGTTATTAAGTTTTCACACTGTGCATGATCGTAGCGACACTATACCTGGCTGATCTACACCAAGATTAGCACAATAAGAAAGCATGCTAGGCTGAAACGCTTTACGACGTTATTTATATGCGACAAATAATATAAAAAAATTTACTGCCAACACAATTTCAACCTTCAACTACCCCGTGCTATTCCAGTTTAACGAAATAAAGAAAATCTTAGAAGTTTTCGCAACACGGCAACATTTTTGTCAATTTTCATGACATTATTCTTCTTCACGACAAATCTAGGTGATGACGCATTTTGTTCAACTTATTAGTTTTTTAAGCTGATTACAGCTTTCAAAAATTTTTCTTACTTCGAACGGTCAATAACATAATCGATTTTTCCGATAAAATGTAGAAAGAATTATAGCAAATACAAACAACGTTATAGACTACTACCAAGTATTTGTTAACTACTCCTCAGCATTGCATTTTCAGCTAGTGACCAAAAAAGTAAATAAAACTTGTTTATGGCTTGTTCAATGTACAAAGCGACGGAAATGGACTGAACTAAACAAAAGTTTATTTTGCAAAGAATACTAAGCTTCTAAGTAAATTCAGTTCTGTCACTATGTTCACATCTTTAAGCATCTTATACATCAGTTAGGCAAGCTGTAGCTAAACTGGACGGGATAAAATGCAACTATTCTTATTGGTAATTAGTACAGCTGTCGAAGCGTTAATTTTTTAATGCATTAACGCACTGCGTTAATTTTTTAACGCATTAATTAACGCGTTATTAACGCGCCCCAGGTCCGTCAAGAGGGAGAGTAGGGGGGAGTAAGTTACCCCGGGCCCAGCGACGGTTGGGGGCCCTGCCTGTAGCATAAAGAAAGTTAGAAACACATTTTAAAACGTATAATTAACAATAACTGACGTCATAGCTGGAATAATTACTTATTTACAGTAGTGATGGAACGGCAACTACAGTTCAGTTACTTGAATACATTCGATTTTCAAATAAGCGCATTTTAACGAAATACTAGAACTTTTGTTTCACAGAATTTAGTAAATTAACATAAATTTACGCACATGTGTTAATTTTTTTAAACTGCATTAATTTATTAACACATTAACGCGTTAATTGATGCGTTAATTTGACAGCTCTAGTAATTAAACAGTTCATCAGTTGAACCGCTGATACTATTATGCCGCCTCCACTATAAGGCAGCAATAATTGTTATATAAAGATGTGTTGTGAGTCTAAGTGCAGATAGCTTAAGAAGCCCTGATTAACACAAAAAATCATTAGGAAATTACTGATACAGCAAACATTTCAGCATTAAGTAAACCAGAAATGCCGCATCAGATAATTCTATTACACAATACAGATAGATACCAAAGTTGAAAAGCGGAAAAATCTTTAACAATACGAAAGAACCGGCCATAATACAAAATAGCAGAACTCACAGTCAAATAAACCCGTCTTCTCGAGCACTGAGATTGTAGACAGCAAACATAAGAACAAACAACGCTTACATTTTGATCAGATCTTTAAAGTAAAGCCTTAATCTAGATTAAAAATATTAACTTAAAAGCCATAAAATTTCGGACACGATAAAATACGTTGTAAATGCTAAAAGATAAACATAATATGGCAGCAATAAACGTGGATGTGTCACGAAACTCTCTTTGAAAATAGGAAGGGTTAATACTTCAGTAAGTAAAAGAGGCTCTTGTTTGCGTTTTAACCTCCTCAATAACAACATCATTTTACCCTTGATCTAGGGTTCAAGAGAATACCAAAACAGGCCTACATGTTTACACAAAACTTCATCAAACTCAGTGCAGCAGTTCATCAGTTATCTTGGTAATAGAGTGACAATGCCAAAAACAATACTGCCGACACTACCGCGGGCAGTAACAACCAGGGCTGTAGAAAACCTAGGTTTTTAAAGATAGTTTGTAGGTTTTAGTTTGTTTGGGTTTTTTAAAGTTTCGAAAAGATATTTTAAAGGTTTTTCAAAGTTTTGACTTTAGTGTCCAATGAACACCGTACACATAATTACGACCCCCAAAAAAACATCTTATACATTCTTATGAGTAAACGTCATAATGACGTGATTGACGTAACATAACTAAAAAATCATGATTAAAATATGACACAAAATATTATATGTAATACATTTCACAACAAACAAAAATCCTTTAAAAACCTAAAAATGGACTTTTGAGGTTTCTTGGGTTTTAAAAACCGTAAAAATCCTGGTTTTTTTCGAACTAATCTTTCTAGCCATGGTTACAACGTTACTTGGCAGACAGCTTTACCTCCTTGTTGGGTCATGACGAGTACGGGCGGCCATGACATCGGTCCGTCGCCGAGTGCCGTGTAAGCCAGCACGCTGATAGCGTACGTTCTGTTGGTGATGAGGTTGCTCACCGTTGTCAGCTGAGCGTTGTCGACGGACAACACGAACCAACGAGACAACGGAAGGTCCGCGTTCAAACTGTAGTACACCTTGTAACCCTGCACGCAAGCCGCAAATAAAACGTCAAGGAGATTGAAAGAATTCGGTAAATATACACAGCACAAAAATAACTGTATCCAAAAACAGAAAAAAAATAATCGTAGAGATAAACGAGTTGCTACGAATATGATAACTGAAATTCTCGATCCAGATCAACTCAGCCTGGCCAACCCTCCATGGATAGGCACAATAAGTGCCAGCGACAGGTGCGTCGTAAACAAGCACAACGTGCGATGCACTAGCATCGCATCCATGGTCTCGCAGTGTAAACTGGTGTCTGGCTGAGGACTAACGAAACTGAAATGAGCGTCGCCATGGGCCTTATCATAATTGTAATTTGTAAAAACGCTCCAGAAAAAAAATAAGAAAACGTAATAAACGTGACAGGAGTAAAAACGATTAAAAACGTTGAACAAAAGCGTTGGCCATAATCTGTTTAACCTCTTGGCTAATGCCTAATGCTGTAGGTGCAGTATAGCTGAAACTATAGACTATGACCTGTTAATTAATTTCTGTGGTTTCAGAAGTGTTTCGCGAAGTTCTTGGTGGGATTTTCAATGCACGTTTTTCTAAGTAAAAACGTTGAGAAAATAAAAAAAAACGTTTGAAAACGCAAAAAGCGTTTATTACATCTACGGGCTTAATGGCGGGAAATGACTTTATTTTTCGTACTTGCATTGCGTAACGTGTTGTAGCTTACCCTGATCTCGCCGTTAGGAAGTTTGGGTTCTTCCCACTGAACGACGACTGTGCTGGAGCTGACCGGCCTTGCACGCACATTGTCCGGAGCACTACCTGGAACTATAAGTTATACCAAACAAATAGACACATCTTCACTGTAACGTACGCCAGTAACAACCAGCAATAAATAAGAACGCTAACAGTAATAATATTCACCATATAATATAATTTCATATCATATGAAAAATTCTAGTGACGATGGATAAATTACAGAGTTTATAGTCAACCAATAGACACTTTATAAAGCAGATTATTAAGACGCATTATGGAGAAAAAAATTAAGGTATAATCACCTGGATCATGTTCGCAAACATTACAGACCTCCGTTACTGGTTACGAGCTAATAAAATCACACAGTTATGAAGATTGCAAGACCTACATACCCACTCTTAACTTACATTAGAAAAATACTCGTGGACGATAAAGAACGAGCAGTGAAAACAGCCGGTGGTGGATGCCAGCGCAAGTGTCAATCTACCCAAAATTGCCTCGTGAAACTCCCCCAAACGAGGCCTCAATTGCATCACGTCACTTCAAAATTTGAAAAAAACTAGAAAACAGTCAAAGCCCGCACACCTCCGCCAAAGCAATGGTGTTCGCTAGACGGCAACATCATCTTTGGTTTTGCAGCGGTTTCCCTTATGCCCCATTGGAAGCAATGGTAACGAAAATTTCAAAGTGATCCAGAATCCAAGATTCCTTCCGGATCACCCCCAAAATTGAACCACTGGTAGTTTGTGCCATTTTCGACATAGCCTCAAAATTTCAGAAAGATCCGTCCATAACTTTTGAGTTATCTTGCTAACACACAGACAAACAAACAAACAAACAAAGTCTGACAAAAACATTACCTCCTTGACGGAGGTAAAAATCTAAAAAGCCCCAGAGCCCAGTATAATAATATGCATAAATTTCATCACGTCTTATACTTTGCCTTCATGTTTTCATTATCTCCTTCAAAAATACACTAATTTAATAGTAGTTATAATAATGAATCATACGTCAACATTACATATTGCACCTTCAAAGTATATTAGCAAACAGTGTATGAGAAATAGAAATCTGGTAGGCCTATGTAAAAATCAGAATTACTCACCCTGTGAATGGCTAAATGAGAGCACTTAATAAAAATTTCTAGCAACCGACCACATTATTTTATTCTACTACCGATCATGCTCACAACATTTAAGTGAAACTAAAAACCAAAGAAAAATAAACAACTTAAATGTAACAAAAAAAGTAAAAAAAATTGTGACATATTTTCTGCCAACACATAAGGTGACAGCGAATATACACGCACACTGTCATACTCGCATCACAATTCCACATGGCAAAGAATAATACTATATTTACTGCATTTAAACATTAAACAAACGGACAAATCAAACGCCCAAACCGTTATGTCATCAATGAATCATCACTAACTATTAGTAACTACTCTTATCAGGAAACGTCGTTTGAACAAATCTACCAAATATCAGCGTTTCACTCAGAGAAGAAATCGCTTTAACGGTCATTTTTTCCAGGTAAAACTTGGTTTGCGAGTTACCCCCTTCAAATTTCCTCTTCAGTTTCAGACAGATCAGAACTTTTACATCACACAACCAAGTCCTTCTTGGACGCCCATTCTGTCCAGTTCAAGCATCATCATCATTAATAACCAAACAGGATCATTTTCAATTGATTCTTCCAATAGACCTACCGTACATATTATCAATATGAATTAATATATTCAATGATAAACACAATCTGTACAAACCTAGCCTATGCGCAGTGCATTGTGAGTGCCTACATTGTAATAAAAAAGCATGTATTAAAATTTAAATTATGCATTATTTTCACAAGATCGAAAAACAAGAAACCCAGCTGTCGCTAGAATAGCCGACCATACTTGTTGTCGGTGACCTTCAAGGTCATCCAAAGTCGATGATTTTCATTTCATCTGAAAGGGCGTATGGCATTTCCTATTAGTGATTAATAGTGACCTTAGCCGTATATCTCATAATTTCCGAGATATGGCCAGTTTACCGTTAAAAACGCACAGTTTTTCTACCTCCCCTACGTTCAACACCCAATTTGAAAATGTTCCTTCTGAACTAGATCGCTATAATTTTGCCTGCTTAGGACACAGCGCTAATTAATCGTGTAAAAAATTTCCCCTATGAGCTACCGTTTAGCCACAATACATCCGTTACAGACGACGACGACAGACGACAACTGACGGACGACAACCGTACCAAAAACTCGACCGTTACTTAAGTACGGTCGGCTAAAACACATCAGCGGCTCCGTAATCACGATCGTCCAGCGCTACAAAAATGTACACTGTGTCTCAAAAACGTCCCACTTTTTAACTGTCCATATCTTTGGCAAATATTAACCGATTTTCGACATTCTTTCAATATCACACTCTTTGGACAATTTGCAATAAAGCGGTTATTGAGTATCCCACCAAACCGTAACTGCGCCGCTACACTACCTTGTGAAATATAAATGCAAGAAAAAAACTAACAATACTAGGCAACAGGCGTGTTGGAAGTTGAAAGACACTTCAGACCAAAATCGCGACAAATGATCTGTACAATGCTACGCTGTATTAGACCCGTCTTTGTAGATAATTGGCGTGTTATGCGGTGTGTTTGTTTCTGGCCTTCATGGTTTAGTAGGGCTACCAGTTCATCCACAGTGGTCACGTTCTCTTCAGTACATGCATGCTTCAATCTGCCGCTGTCATGCCTTTGTTCGGTGCTTCCTGTTGTCCTAATCTTTTTAGTAACGTGTCCCAATCCTTCCCTGTTACTGTTTATTTTCAGAAATTTTGCCGGTATTTTTCGCGAACTGCATTTTATGAACTAATAAAGGTTCTTAGCAAAAGCCTTGTCCCCATTGCTAAATGCACGTTACATTAACGATGTTTTGTCACTGCATGAAAAATTATTTTTTTTACAATAATATCATTTGCTTTTGTTTAAAAACACAAGAAATGTATCAACAAATAAATATTATTAGCTATTAATATAAAAATTGTTGGAAAATTGTTTTTTTAGAAAATAACTTTAGCATAGTGTACGTATTGCTAAGATTTTCAACATTTATGACAATTTAAGTTTTACATGGTAGTGTAGAGACGCAGTTAAGGTGTAGTGGTATGTTTAATAATAGCACTACTGCTACTTGTCCACAAAGTGTACCAGTGAAAAAATTTCGATAATTGGTCAATATTTGACCAAGATATGGACAATCACAAAGTGGACTGTGGAACGTTTTTTTGAGACATAGTATACTAATGATCATCATGAGTCTATTATTGCTATTATTAAGATACTAGCTTACTCGTTTCGCCGGTTTCGACGTCGGTGATTCTGCTGGGCAGTCCTCGTCCGATGTTATTGACCGCAATGACTCTCATCTCGTACGTGGTGTAAGCATTCAGTCCGGTGACCACGTGCTCGGTGTCAAGGACCTCGGATATCTCGTCGTAAGACGTACCCGGGGCGTACTTGCGCCGGTACTGTACGACGTACGACTCTATGGCGCCGGCCCCCGAGTCGTCCACAGCTGGTTCCCAGTTGAGACGGGCTGACGTCGCCATTACGTCAGACACCCGGATGTTGGTCGGCGCTTTCGGCATCGCTGCAGATCATACACGGCGCATTGTGGCTATTGTTAAATTGTGCCTTCTAAATAATCTTACTTACTTACTTACTTACATTATTTATTTATAAACATACAGCTGCAAATTTCCGACGCAAATCATTATGGGTGCTCAACATTTACATTTCTGCCCAAGACGATTTTTAGTCCCATATCTTGAATTTTTGGACGAAAATATTCCAACAACAAGTTTCCCGACAGAATAAAATTTAAGGAAGAGGAGGGGTGGGACACTGCCACCTGTTCTACTGCCGCGACGTCACAGCACGCCCGCATAGCTGCCAAGGTCCGAATATCAAAATGCGTGAGATCCATCATCGAAGGAAAACCGATGACTCAATTCCTCCATGCAAGTTTTGTTCTCCACTTTGTTATCTCCTATCGCTTTTTCGTTTTTCCTTTTCTCTCGCATTTTTTTCTAATTATGCTTTCAATGCATTAGAGACAAAAGTCAACATGTTGATTCATGTCAAACGTCTTATATTTCTTTAACGAATAAAGGTAAAATGTCTTCATTCAGTCATTTTTTTGTTTCTGTACTTATAAACAGAAAACAACCAAGCAGGTGCGATTTCAGTGTTTTAAAGTAGGTCACAATTTCGTGAGCAAAGCAAGTGAAAAAAAATATGGACCCTAAATTTTAGCTTCGCCCATTTTTTTCTGACGCAACGTGCGTCATTACCCTTAAGTTCAGACTCCCATGTTTTTTATCTTTTTCTTCTTTCATGTATTTTTTCTTCTTATCTTTTCTTCTCTCCCTTTTCTTTTTCTCCCGTTTCGCCCCTTTAATTATCACTCCTTCCCTTTTCACCACTTTTCGTCCGTTTCTTCAAAATCCAGAGGCTTGAAAAACGCTGTAATTAAGCTCTCCAAGTGGCGTCCGGGGCGGAGCTCCGACCGCCAAAGCATTTTTGTGCTCTTTAAACTTTGAAGTTGCGACTAATAAAAACAATTTTCCGTCGCTACCGGACATAATTGTGTACAATAGACAGACAAATGAAATGCGTGAGATAAAACTTAAGGGGGGGGACGGAGAAGCGTGAGTTAGCTGAAAATACATGAGACTCACGCGAGATGCGTGAGACTTGGCACTTAGATCAAAATGATTTTATCTATTCTCAGCAAGAGAGACATAATGACCCTGGCCACGTCCCCTATTGAAAAAAACTTATGATATGCCCATTATTCTACGGTAAGAAGGGATAGGCTAAATGTTATTCAAGGTTACAACTCAATCCTAGTCTCAAGTACATGTAAGACTTCGCAGACATAGCTGATACGAAATGCGCCGCTTCGTCTCCCAGCGCACCCAGTGTCTCGACGGCGACTGGAACAAAGTAGTACGTCGCTGCGAGCAAGCTGCACTTGGATCGCTTTCGTTCTTCCGCCTCCGTAGCCACGGCGCCTGGTCCAGACACCGCCCGGTCAAGATCACTGGCAGCCAGTGTGTATGGACAAGTGAAATATCAGGCCAAGCAGCGGTCCTCCTTCCAAGGCGCTGTGCTGAGCCCGTCCGGACGTTTGCCGTCATCACGTGACAGCGTCGACGGTTCAAGTCTGGCTGGGACGTCGGCTGACGCCAAGGCGCGCTTGATGAGGTCACTGACGGCTCTGTGTCTGGCGTCACGACCGGCAGACTGGCGGCAGCTGAGACCGTGTGTCCCTGATGTGTCGACGGCCTGCCCGCAGATAGGCTACATGTGTGTGAGACCCAGAAGGGTGCGCCGAGGCGCAGTGCGATGGCGATGCGTAGGGATGTGTCGTCCAGCTTGGTGCCGACTGAAAAAGATGGTACAGCTTGGAGAAATTCTCCAGCGTGAGGTGATGCTGCCGCAAGAAGGCGGGCAAGCCCTGCCTGAGTGGGTGCAGCAGACAACAACTTCGCGACGGAAGCCTTTACCAAAGGTGCGTCCCATGCTTTCTGTGCAGTGGCGCTCATCAGTGGTTCAGATGGTGGTGTCACACATCTGGCCTGCCACTCGGACACTGCGGCAAGGAATGCAGCGTCATCAGTACCAACAACTGAATCGTGTAGACGCTCTGGCAGGATATGACGCACGAGAGACGCCGAGCCTACGACCGACAAGAAAGACGGCAGCGTCACGTCGGAAGCCAGCATGACGCCGAGACCGCCGCTACAACCGGAAGCACGGCCTGAGCCCAAGTCATCGTGTCTGACATCCGAACGCTAAAAACATCCTTCAGTGTGTTCCTGATTGATTACGTCACCGTATTGGCTCAGCACCTCGCACTGGTAACATCGTGCACATCCGTGTAGTTGAAACGCTCCGCTCAAGTAGCAGAACCTACTTAGAATTTTCAGCTGACCGTCTATTTAGGTTAAACATTTCTATCTTTGTAATGGTGTCAGACGTTGGGAAATATTTTTCTTTTTTGTTGCTAGCTAAATCAGACAGTGTGCTAATAATGTGCAGAATTTTTTTTATGTAGACTATACTTCATTCGTTTAGAATTTAGCTAACAACATAACAACGCACTTGAAGTTAGACGTGGATACATTCACACGATCACGATTTATTACCGCGTTTTATCGACAGTCACCAGGTGGCAAGCTCCAAACTGTTCAAAACCGATGGCGACACGATTACAATACTTCAGTAGCCTATTATTATTTTTGTCGCGAATAATAAGCAAGAAGATCCGACCTTTGACCCTGACTTCAGCGTCTGACTCAATATTGCCGAGGTCTGAGGCGGCTACACATGTGTAGGTCGCCGACTCGCGGATGTCGTTCAGCATCAGAACGTTCTTGCCTATAGGGATGTTGTCTTCGGGCGTCAGTTCGAGCGCACCCAGTCGCCACTTGACGAACGGCATGGGCGAGCCGATAGCGACACAGGTCAAGTTGACCGAGCCTCCGGGCATCACCTCAACGTTCTCTGGAGGTATTGAAAAGTGCGGAGGCACGCGACGAACTGTACCACCACAATAACAGCCATCAATGAAAATCAGTCAAGAAATCAAAACACAGTGGCATACTTAAAAGAGAAACGTAACGTAAGAAAAAGTCAAGCTGTCGCTAGGAAAGGTCGACAGTACCGCTTACGATCGAAGACCAGCGTCCAACTTCTGATCGCGGAGAGAAAACGATTTCCATTGTCCAAAATGACTACAGAGCCAAGTATCACAAGACGGAGCCTTCAGTAGGTGGATCCGAGAGCTGCATCCAAACGATGTTGTTGCAAAGTCCGTCGACACCCCCCCCCCTCCTCTATCCCACCATTGGGTTTTCGACTGTGAACCAGCTGAGGCCCGCGGGTCTGAAGAGCGGGCCACTACAACAACAACTACAGTTCCATACACGCTGTGTTAACGCTGCTATCAAACACTACTATATCAACGCCAGGATACGGTAATTCGACGCACGATAGATGATGGTTGCAGGATGCAACTTTGCGTTAAAAATTGCGGCCAAACTGCTGCAGATAGCCACATGTTTATTACTGTCAGCCTATAGGAACTCGTCATTAGCCTATCCAACGGTGCCATCGCCGACCCTCTACGACGTACCGTTTAGCCACAATACATGCGTCACAGACAGACAGAAAGACGACAGACAAGAGACACAAGCTTGTACCATAGCCGCTACTTAAACGTAAAGTTCCTTAAAATTCCTTCCACGGCCATAAAACGCATAGGGTAGCGTTGATCTCCGTTTTCTTTGCCCTCGGCCAGACACCAGTTTACACTGCAAAACCACGGATACGGCGCTAGTGCATCACGCGGTGTGTCTGTTTACGCCGCGGCTTTCGCTGTTATTCATCGCGCCTACCCACGAAGGGATGGCCAAGCTGAGTTGACCTGCATGGGTAACTGGTTACATACCAAGATGGTTTAGGCCTATCCCATCTAACCACTAACTGGATCCGACAGTGATGGATCTAGACTTCAAAAGCGATAAAACTGTTTGACAACTAATGCCGAATATCTTCAAAATCAGCAATCGTCCAGAGTCAGACGCACCTCGTACGTAGAGGTTAGCTCCATACGAGTATGCGACGCCAACCCTGTTCTCCGCCACGCATTCGTACTTGCCTTCGTCCGACTCCAGACTCTGCTGAATCTGAAGAGAACCTGAAACGCACATATCGGCCAGTGAATCAATTACTGTATTTATATTCGTTCCATGAAACATAACAATCTACCAGTAAAAGTTTGCAGTGATTTAAGTTCACACCAACGGCGAATTCAGACAGGGAAACGGCGGGGCGGGGCGACCCCCTATTTACTAGATGCATCTTATAGCCAAGTGAAATTTTTGAACAAGAACGCATTATTTCTGCAACAAAAATTTAAACTAAGATTTCACAGCCCCCTTCCCAAATCACAGTCTTACCCTTTAGCCCTCTATTCAAAAATTCTGGATTCGCCACTTGTTCGAATGAGCAAGACGTGACAGGCTCGTCAGAGGACATGGCAACTTAAAGGCGCGTGCAGAGCGTCCCAACTAAATGACCAATGAGCCAGCAGTAATGCATTCCTGTTCGCTCACTGGTCAGTTCAGTTCGGTTACGTCGCTCTGTACGCGTCTTTAAACAAATACCAACAAAAGACCAACTTTAGCAGACAACTGCCAGGCATTGTAACAGTTAATTAAACATATACGTCTAAGACAAACACCACAGAAGTGTAATCAAATCGACACTTTGAACGGAACGCCTAAAACTATTAAATGCGCCCAAATCCACATTCTCGGGAGATGGCGTATCGACTGCAATTTCATTACTTAGTTTAGGCCTAATTAGTAGCCTACGTCACGGTCACGGCACTTGCCTGTGGGAAGTACTTTGAAGCGCGTGTCGGCCAAGTCGATGGGCACGTAGTCCTTGAGCCAGCTGATCCTTGGCTCCGGATCACCAGTAGCGCTGCAGAGCATCACCGTGTTACGATCCTTCTCCACCGCCTTCAGCGTCGGACTCTCCACGATACGCGGATACCCAGCCGGAACTGCACAATAAGATTCACAAAAAATAAGCTAAGTACGTTGGTAACAAAAGTAAAGTCCTTCTCAGACCAGGCGGCGCTGATTTCCGTTTCCTTACCCCTAAGCTAGACACCAGTTCACACTGCGAGATCACGGACGCGAGGCTAGTGCATCGCGCGGTGTGTCTGTTTGCGTCCCCGCTTTCGTAAACGGTACTCACTGCGCCTACCCACGGAGAGATGGCCAGGCTGAGTTGACATGGGTGGTTTGGTTGCATACCGAGACGGTATAAAAGCATCAGAGTATTAACGTGGCTCAGCGTATAGTTAACTTGGTTGACGCGACCAACGACGTTACCGCTATCGTTGACCAAGCCAAGGAGACCTTTAATTCTAGCTATTATTGAGTAGTCCCTGACCAAGCCCACAAGTTGCCAAGCGAGTGAAATAAAACATAAATTTATATAGCGCACGGTCGCTGATGGTCACGAGCGTATTTCTTGGGGCACTGATATTATACTGTCGTCCTGTGTGCTCACCTCAACTCAGCCTCTTATTCTCAGTGAGATGGGAAATAAGCAGCAGCAGGAGCTTAGTGGGCTAGTTGGGGCGGTGGTATGTATGCTGGCTGCACTGTGGGTCCAGTTGTTCGCTGACGCGAGCAACGGATGGCAGCTTAGTGCGTTGTGGTATCATTAGCTCATGCCAAGCAGCTGCCACTTCCAAGATTGTAGAGCGCTTCTGAACACGTGTCTGACTTATGTAAGCAGCGCTATTAGCAAGTGCTGCACGCCTTTATTTGACTTTTAATACTTCATACCTGTAGGGTTTACGTAAAAAAAACTCTACATACAGAAAACCCTTCAGCTGCATGCAGAACTAAAATGGAGACCGTGGCGCGAGACCGGCACGACCTGCACTTTTACTGCGTCAACCTGCGAGGATTTAAGCGACGAGTTTAGTTCCGAATTTTATGACCGCTCATTTTACACACAAACGGTTCCGGTTCGGTCACGCACTTCCGGTCTGTCTAAACTCCACCGACAGCAGTCGCGAACAACAATTTCCCACCCATCTACTGTCCAATCGATCCTCATCCTCCTCACCCCCGAAGACCAATGTCCCC
>Ga0209367_1008961_pt1 | contig 13643 bp, 5 predicted proteins | sample WorMetLIZISLAND2_FD_187412 | JGI IMG/M metagenome (GOLD analysis project Ga0209367, IMG submission 187412) | Marine gutless worms symbiont microbial communities from Max Planck institute for Marine Microbiology, Germany - Olavius geniculatus... ... | reverse complement strand
AACCACCATTCGATGACATATAGTCTCATTAATAAGTGTGCCAAAAATTATTATAATCGGACATTCATTGTTCAAGTTATTGCAAAAAATGTAGTCACATGCTTTTTTTTGAGACACAGTGTACTTAGGAGCATCGTGCAAAATTTCGCGCTGACTGGCCGACGGAGCTCGGAGATTACGCGAGGGGACAAAAAAAGAAACCACAGCAAAACTTGAGTCCGCTTCCGCAAGCTATCGCTTAGGGGCGGACTAATAATTTTGTGGTCTCAGTAATTTTCTGAGCTGACGCATGCACTGCCCAGTATGAATTCATTGTTGTCAATGGTCAAGCTACAACTTCTACATTTCACAAGGTAGTGTAGCGACAACTTTAAGGCGAGGTGGCCAAATCTGTAGACATTAACGTCAAGTTTCTTTTTAATGTCGCATGCCAAAAATTATTAAAATCGGCCAATGCTTCACTGAGCTATTAAAAAAACAAAAGTAGCACGTTTTTTATGGACCGCGGTGTCGAGGGTAATAGTGTTTTTGCATAGTTCAATTGCCAGCGGCAATAACAAAGAATATTTCAATGCTGTATTCAAATATTAACTTTAGTCATGTAAAGAAGTTCTTTCGAAACATTTTGCTGAAAACCGCATGACTCTATGATGTACGGTTGCAAAATTATGGTGTCATTAACCTTGTGCCGTTTTTTTGGACCACCCTGTACAACATATGCATTTGCCTGCAATATTTAATTTTGTAACGAAATAGGTATTCAAGTAACATTTTGAAGAACTGTGTATTTAGGACGTTTTGCTGAAAAAACTGTAGATACAATATTTGCCATTCTACACTCAAGATCAGTTTGCCAACATACATACACTCCCATTTTTTACCACAATCTTAGTTTTGAGAGATACAAGACTTACAGTAGCTAGCAAAACCAGTTCCCAAATGACGCTACATTTTTTGGTTCACCGAACAGCAACTGCCCTTAGCAACTGTAGGGAAAGTTTGCAACAAAGTAATTATTAAATATTCCACAACACCTCAAATGCAAATTTTCCACAGAATGTGCTGGTGAAAGAATTTTGAAAATTGCTCAACACTTAGCAGAGATATGGCTACAAATTTGAGAATTATTTTTGGCCCATCTGGTACACTTGTGCTAGTTTTCTAACATTAACAAACCAGGTAACATACCAGGTGCGGCCGCACATGGACCAGTAGACGCATCTCCAGAGCTGGTTCGACCGTAGGGCTAAGCGGACCGGTTAGTCCATAAACAAGCCCACCAAAGTCTTTCTTGTGTGCTCGAGACCATTCTTGAAACAGTTCACACTGCTGCAGTCTATATTACATATATGTACATGACATTGTGTGTTTTCTTTCTTTTTTGTCTCTAATTATATATATATATATACTCGTCACTCGTGATAGCCTACACCATAACTACCAGTATTTTTACTAGGCCTATTGAGTGAAACGACGTCCTGCCCCTATTATAACAGCGTATTATAAGACTACAGTGTGTGATATTTCAAACAGCAGAATTTAGTGTAGCAACCTATTTTAAGCATAGCGATTGCCTTATCACAAAATTTCCAGCAACATTTCTTAAATGGATCTAGGCCCAGTGTCAAAGGTAACTACAGCACTTGGACAAGTAAGACTTATAGTTTATCTTTAATTTGTGGTGTAGAAAGTTGAAGTAAATGTATGTTGTTACTTGTGCATTCAATTATAGCACTTCTCGAAATAATTAGCCACCATTTTATCAGTTTTATTTCTTATCTGAACTAACGAATCAATATTCGGTATCCCCAATCCTAAAAATGTGCCTAAAAATCAAAATCCCCACATTGCAGGTTGTATCTGATGCAAAAGTTAGGATAGGATGAATATTTTTTTTACTTTTCATTTTATGACAAGCAGTGAAATACTACTAGACACTCATAAACGCAAAGTAACACGAGGAATAGTACCAGTAACCATGGCAATACTGCAGCATCACAGACTAGATGCAAACAGTATTTTTTGTTACAACTCCAAAAGCAGACAAAAAAACTGCACCATATTTTTAGGGCTTATTATTATTATTATTACTGGAACGAGAGCAAGGATTATTTTACACCTAACCACCAATCCAGCATTTTGGACTTTCAGTCGGTACGCTGTCTACACTATAAAGACCACAAAACTCACAACACAGTGTCTAAACTGAGTGCTGCAGTAAAAGATATTCGACATTCACGGACACAGGCATCAATCTCTCTCCACATGTGCTTAGGGGGACATACTGTACAGTGGCCAATTCTCCCCTGTCCTTTCCCTTCTCTTCTCCCTCACCTAGACATAATCATCCTGAAATTCGCTTAAGGGTGTGGAGGAGTGCTGTAAGCTCCACCTAGTGGAGTACAAAATGAAATTTGCTGCATTTTGGCTGTAAAATGTGACATCTGGTAGCAACAAATATTTTCCTCAGATCTGACCGATCAAAACGTTGAATGGACGAAAAGTCTCTGTACCCGTTAGTTACTGCTATTACTCCACAAATATTAGGGAGGGGGACATTCATGATGGTGTCCATCCCCCCAGTTCAAATATTGGGGGACATGTTCCGCCTGTTCCACAGGGATCAACACCCACGTTCACAAAGCAAATGACTAAGCTAGATGCAATGTAACTGCATTTTCTCTTCCCCATGTGTTCATCAACTGCACAGAGTGTCAAATGGTTGACGTGAGAAAACATCAAAAAACAAGCAGAACAGTTGCTATCACGGGCACGCGCTCAGTTGTAAATGTCATTCAAAAGCTTGGGATCTTTGACATCCGTGTCTCGCATAACTAGGCACACAAACATGTTACACACATGATGCTATCGCAATTAACAACCAACTCAGAACAAGTATTAAAGTATGCACACAAAAGCAAGAACATAATTAGATTGATTTCAAAATCACTGAAATTTTGCACAGGGGCCTAATTAACAAAACCTTCTAGGAATTTTCCTAACATCTACCTAGTTCAACAATTTACAATGTCCTAAATATTTCCTGGGAATTGGTCTGCAAACGCTTCTCCACGTCATTAATAGTTGTTCTTTATAAATAAAATAAAATTTAAAAAATGTTTGTAAATGCTTATTACAATTATAAGAATGAGCAAACCTGTGTAGTAGTCCCTGTACATGTAATTTCTCGGTCCTCTCAAATAAAACCTGTAGAAAACACCGCCTGACAGGATCAATCCTATAGAAACAAAACACATCAAATGTAACAGCATTTTATCTTCATCTCTAAGTATACACCCTCTAAGTGTACACTGTCTCCAAAAAAGTTCACCATTTTTGTTTTAATCTCACGTGAACCAGCTCAAGAAGTTGTTACAAATGCAGTAACAAAGCCAATGACATCCATGAAAGAATCAGTAAAAAGACAACAAAGGACTACATATTACGATGCAATAGGTCTGGCGTACCTCTGAAGATTCCACAGCAGTGGCATCATGGGTTTAAAAAGTAAGCAGGACAGGATGTTACAATTTTCCTGTACAAGAGACACTGCAAATTTCAGACAGTCCAAAATTTAAGGGGGGACAATTGCCTCCTTCTGCTCCCATGCCACATCACTGTTCCACAAAATTATAGCAAACATTGAAAAATGTAGATCGACAGAATAAAGCCAATGAATCGCTGCCACAGACCTATGCCAGCCAGTGCTCCTGAGAACATTGTCTCTGGAATCTCATCCCAGCCTTGCTTTATCAGCTGCATCAACGTCTTTCCTAAGTGCAAAAAACAAACAAGGCTGTCAAGTTATGCCAATGCAGTTTTGCAGGTAACAATGTCTTTCCCACCCATCTCCTACCTCTCGCGCCCCTTCCTCTCTCTTCTTTTCCCCTCCTTCAATTCGCCTTCCTCTTCCCTCCCTTCCCTTAGATATATAGAACCCTTGGTATCCAGCTACTGGGAGCACCGTGAGCTTCGTCAGTGGGATCTGGGACAAAACTCAGCCAATATCAAATTAGGGTCATTGTAGCTTTAACATATGACACCTGGTGGCAACAATTTTGCTTATTTTCCTGAAAAACAACTACAGCTTAAATAATAGAAGCAAACTGTAATAAAAACAAAGACATTCATGGTCGGTGGGTGATGACAGACTTTGCACAGGTGAGTGGGTAACGAGGTTAAATTGTAGGTGTCACCCACTCAATGTGGGTGCTTTTGCAGGCTAACATAAACAAAGGAAATACCTCTATCTTTACACAAAGTCTTGCAACATAAGGTGTGAACATTTGATTAATATAAGAGTGGTCTCACTCACTCACATCACAGGCAATGCAATGTAGCAAAAGGTTATTTTTTCTAATAGCTGTAAAAATGTGAAACTGTAAAAGTATAAAATCTACAAGTTAGAAAGATAAAAAAAGATTTTTAAAAATTACTGTGTACAGGGCCAAAACTAATTCATGTAAAGAAATGTCAATTACACGGACGTTGTTTTGATGAAAATGCAAATTACGCAGAAATTACACAGACGACAAAATAGCCTAAAATCGTTATAATTTTCCTTGCTATTGCCATGCCCAAAGTAAAATATCAATGACAGAATATGGATTATGTGCACCTTATTATTGTAAAGCCAATTTAGCAGCTGTTTAGCCAACTGACTCGTTATCATTATTAGGCCATATAGGTCTTTTATCCAGAACCAAACATCGAGAAAATGATCTAAAATACTAGAAAAATACCAAAAAATTTTTGGATTGCTCATGATTTCACAGACATTTCCAATTTCACAAAATTACATGGATTGTGTTGTCTGTGTAATCGTGAATTAGTTGAACCTTAAAAACCATGGGTGAAAGTAGACATTACGAATAATGTAAAAAGGGCCAAATTACAAAAATTGCTGCTACTATTTATATATTTTCGTCGCTGCATCACTTCTATTAGTTGGCTGCATATTTTTCTCGCATAGCCCATGCACAGTATGCAAGGGCCTTGTATTGCGTGCACTTGATGAAAATCGAACTTCATGTCAACTGCAAAATGTTTTGCACATTATTCTGTATTGTACACTTTGTCTTCTTCTTCTTCTTCAGTAGATGGTCAAACTTCAACTTGACGAAGACTCCAGACCACGTCGGGTAGTTGACAGTGTGAAGTGTATAACGTGTTAAGCCAACAGTGACTATGCCACGACTGCAGGCAATTCCGCCCTTACAGTTTTGCATTTTATATGCGCCATTTACGTTAGTATCAAAGTTACACAGCCACACTATAACACTTGAAAGGCCGTTGGTCAGTCATATTTTATGGGACCGTGTTACGGCCTAATAGCATAATGAGTAGCAGCGTTCAAGGTCACTACGTGGGAAAGTAAACCAAATATCAGTCACACTGTCTACAGTCAGGATGATACTTGTAACTCTAAGCAATTCGTCACACGCCAGTATACACTGTAATTTCTCATACCCCTAAGTCGTGTCCCCATTTTCCCTTCGTGGTATTTATTTGTTTACTTTCCACAAAAATGTACATAGAATATTTAATAGCTTCGGTATTTTACAGGAAACAAATAAATAAGTAAATAGTTAATGCCATTCAGAATTTCGGACAGTCAGTTTGCGTCTTTTTCGATAGAATCGCCGAGTGTAACGGACAGGCAGACAGACACACAGACAGGACTGAGGTGTCTGCTTTGGCTTTAACATGCTTCTATGCTATTGCTGACGCTGAGTAAAGATTGCAAGCTATATTTCTCGTTTGCACTTATTTATTTTCAGTAGCTATTTCCATCATCTTCTCTTTTGTTCTGCTGATCACATTACTCTTTGTCCGGACCCTCCACGTATGACCAAAGTATGACGTCCGTACCGGAGTTGAGCCAGAGTTGTAACCAAGGCAACAGGCAGCAGCAGGCTCCAGCTCCCTCGCAGCTCAACCAATCAGCATCGAGCACTGCTCTGCGCCGCGCCAAAGGCCGCCATTTTCGACGGAGGTGAGATGCGTTGACAACAACAATGGGGACTCCAGTAAGACAATAGCAACCGAAGATACACAACTGTGATTGTAAATCGTTGTCACCGTGGCTCATTCTGTCGACAATCATTAGCTGTGCATTATTGACGTTGTTGTGGAACTTTGAAGCCCAATTGGTGCTGAAACAGATTCGTCAGTTTGCTCATGTCACATCAGTGGATGGACAGGCAAGCGTATAGTTTGTCGTCCAGTCCCTATGAGGTGGCTTTGTTCGGCACATCCTAAACCCTCGTCTGCCGCTAGCTTTCCCGGGGTTGGCCGCATCTCAATCCCGGGATTACAAAAATTCGTCAAATAATGTTTTTTCAAGTGTCAGATGACACAATTAACAATTCTAGCCCTTTAATGAATAAAATATTTGATGCGCGTTATGGAGTTCTTTTTTTCTGTGTAGTGTAATTTGTGTTCTTACAGTCACGCCCTACACTCGCAATACCTTCTGTACGGTCGGCTTACTACATCCTTATGCATGAAATAAGTCTACTATGGATACCAAAACAGTGATCATTCTGTAAGCCTAATCCTGAAACGGGATCCCGGCATTACAAATTTCTCAATCCCGGGATTGCAGTCACTAATCTGCAGTAAGAAAATAACGGAGATTTAGCTCAGTGTATCTGTAGCTTGGCTAATTAGATGGTTATTTCTTGCAGTCTTGGGTCTTTGAATTTATGATCTGATGAAAAGGAATCATGGAAGTTTCATTTTTACATGCTTTAGCTCCCGCAAGCGAAAGTTTCTGATCAGTCTAAAACACGATGGGCTGATGGGCAGCTAGATGTGGACCGGCAGTTGGCATGATGTAACTTCGCCATCGTGCAGGGTTGCCTGTGTTCATCCATTCCAACCTTTTTCTTTTCCAATAATGCACATATCCTCTTGCGAGTAATGTAACCTCGCCCCTCCTGCATGTTTGTTTTTGTCATGTACTAAATATATAGTATTAAATGAACATTTTAAATAAAGGAAGTATGCAGTATGTCAAATAAAATGGGCCCGTCATCTGGCCATCACTACAACCCGTCGTCAGGCTGAGCCCGTTTTCTTTTACCGGTCAATGGTTTGCCGTCATCTTTAAGACCAGACGATGGGCCAGCCACAGTTGCCCATCGTCTTGCCTGTCTGCCTGTTGTGTTTTTAGACCGACCCAAAGTTTCATAGGCGTGTATTGGTGTTAGCTGTATATGGACCTGTGCAGTCATATGCCTCTGAGTATGGCAGTGGCCTCAAGTTTTTATGTTTCGTGACTCAGACTCAAACTAAGAAGATCCAACTACATCACTGGTGTTATTATATTATATACTGTAACTGTTAATTGTTGACAGACTGGATGGAGTTGAAATTGAAAATGCTAGCACTCAAGATGTAACTCGTGAAACTGTGGTAAATAATTATGTTTTATGTCTGCATGCTTCATTCGGCTGTTTCACGGTTTTTAATGGTCATCTTTTGTATTTGTAATCACGTTGTTTAGTTTGATTAATATGGAAATACAAAAATAAGTGTCACTTGGTACTTTTTGCTGTTGAGTTCGATACCAGTTAGCATGCCAGTGCTACTGCAGCAGTTCTGGCTGTATGTGTATTATGCTCTCGCAACTGCAGTAGGATTGGCTGGATGTAGACCATTGAAACATTTTCAGTTTTTCACATGCTGCTTTTTTCGTGCTTTATGCTTAAATTTCAATGGATGACATATAAACCAGATTTGAATTTTTGATCGCATTTAATGACACTGTTCAAAAGTGACTAATTCAGCTACTTAATGGATGTTGATTGATGAGTTTGTTTCTACTACTGAGATTGTAGACATTTGCTGTTGAATTCGTTGTTCTAGAATCAGTATTTGAGCAACGTGGTGGCAGTTGATAGCTTCACAGTCTGCAATACAGCATCATCGGAATGTTCATCTAATTGTCGGGGTGAGAAGATGGCTGATGTAAACAAAGCCCCGTGGACCTCCCAGGTTGCTGATGCTGCTCGTGTCATTGCTGTTACTTTTGCTTTAGCCACAGTTGTCTGGTTTCGTGAACATCTTGACTACCACAAGAACCCTGTTGAACTTTAGGGTCACGGTTTCGGTACCTCATTTTCAGATTCTTTGCCATTGCAAGATAGGGTTTTGTTCCTGCTAACTGCTAGAAGGCAGGCCGAGAGAAGTTGATAGTTATTACCCGATGCCGATGTCGTTGTTAGAAAAATTGCAGCATGTTGTGCAGCTAACGCTGGCAGTGGTTAGCCTTGAGCAAGGCTCGACACTTGACACTCTATAGTTAAGTCTTATTTTTGCATGAGAGCTGACTTACAAAGCAGCTCTGTGAGTAGTTCGTGTTGCGGATTGTTTGAGAGTTTTTGCTAGTTTGTCAGTTGCTAACACAGTCAGTAGAAAGTGTGTTCTGGCACTGTGCTGGTTTGTGTCTTCAGGAGGACGAGAAGCTCGCATGGCTCGTGATGCAGCGTGGAACCAAAAGCTGGACCGAGTTGGCAAAGCTGCATTCCAGTAGATCTGGCAAGCAGTGCAGGGAACGGTGAGTAGATATGTTGTTAGATTCTGATCATAGATTACACGTACATGCCACTATAAAGTAAAGCAAGGCCCTGTCCGAGCTTTAAGGCCCTTAGGGTGGCACTGATTTCTGTTTCGTTAGCTTTCAGCCAAACACCAGTTTACACTGTGAAACCACGTGATTAGTGCATCACATGGTGTGCCTGTTTAGTTATCGCAGCTTTCGCTGGTACTCATTGCATCAATCCATTTTGGGATGGCCAGGCTGAATACAGCAAAACATGTCGAACTGACCGTAACCGTGTTGCATGTTTATCGTAAGCTTAAATACGATAACTGTGTGATAACTGCCTGGCTACAGAGATAATGTACCCATCTGCCAATGGTCAAACGTCCAATTACTAACTAGGCCTGGCATCAGTTAACTATGTTAGGCCTAACGTCGATAATCCTATCAAGTAGGATTATCATCTCTGTTTTTGCTGATTTTTATTAGCTTTATCGTAAAATTAGTGCATTAGTTTCATGATGTTTGAAGCAAAGTTTCAACTGAACTTTTAAAGTGACATTTTATTGACCAGTTGATGTTTTACGTCTGTTTTTGCAGGTGGATTAATTGTCTGAATCCAGAGATTACGAAGTCTGCATGGTCAAATGATGAGAACGTTCTATTACTACAGCTGCATGAGAAATTAGGCAATCATTGGGCGGAAATAGCAAAATATCTTCCTGGCAGGTCATTGTATTTTCGTATATTTTCAACTTGAAACAGTGTTGAAAATATGATTTGTATTTTAGCACCGCTTTCTGGTGAATAAAAGTACGAGTCGTTGACTGAGGAATGTTGATCTGCTTTGTCAGTTATTTTGCAGTTTAGCTGATGTTATTGATTTGCTTCTGTTAAGTGGAAATTTGAGAACTTAATGAGGTAATTGGAACAGAAATTGATGCTCATTCCTTCTGGATTTAACCTGTGAATCAAAAAATAGATGTTTGTATTGTTTTGTCAAGTTTGTTAGCTGTGCACTATTGTTTGTTGTTGAGATAATCTCATGTTGTTATGACACTAACAAAGAGTGAATCAGCCAAATATTTTTCTGGTGAATTGTTGTTATTTTCATTTAAGATGTGCTCTAGGTCACATTGTCACAGAAATAACATGGGGTCACAGAATGAAATTAACTTAATTCGTTTTGAACACACACAACATAAACTGGATTGAAATGAGGTGACCAATGCATTCCATTTCATTCCATTTCGCTGGCTTTGAACCTGCCTTTAGTAAATGCCGATATTTGTTTGTAGGTCGGATAATGCAATAAAGAACCACTATCACACCATTGTGAAGCAGAAATCATTGACGGAGGATCCTGTTGCCATGGATGCGTTTAGGGCACCTGATTCTTTGTTGTATTGCACACCATCTCAGAATGGCGGTCTGGTTGGTGCCCAGCCAGTACGACTCTTCAATACGCCAACAACAATGGTAAGGAATGCAAGAATAGTAACGGTGACAGTAGGGCCTAAACAAAAAACCTGTGCTTGCGGTTGCCACCTGACGTAAGTCACTATAAAAACCTGTGTTCTTAAAATTTTTATTGGACCTTCAAAAATATCAGTGCAGTTTTTATTATGCATTTATAGTTTTGCTGAAAAATGCTGTTAGTATCTAGTCTAAAATGTTGCAGCAACTTTGCTTAAGTTCTCGTGAGTACTATTTAGTGTGTCATCAGTTTGTTACTTATGAGTTGTGGGGTAATATTGCATGACATGTTATCATATAAAAATAAATAATACGGTGTAAGAAAAATTTTTCTGCCACTGCCCATCCCTAGTTTTTTGCCACCTGCAAGTGGAAGCACAGATTTTTATTATTTAGGCCTAATAGCAATAGTGAAGGTGCTGTCGTCATAGCAGTCTAACTGCGAGAGTGCACCCAGTTCATTTGATGCATAGATTTCAGAAATGTGGAATTATGCCATATCTATAGTGACAGTTTGAACATCCACTCAGTGGCTATTGAATATCTTCTGGTCTTTGAATAATTTCATTTAGTACGTGGATTTTAATAATGGTTATGGTGATTTGTGTTTTTGTATTTTGTATAAATTTGTTTGTCTGACAAACTATAGGTCTCTGTGAGGTCGAATGGTGAGGACTGTGCAAAAGTGACACAGTTGCAGCACACGGAGTCGAAGGTTCTGTTTTCACCACCGGCCAAGGTTCAACGCCTTGACAGTGACATCTCGTTTTCACCAAGTAACATGTTAGTATTCATTGCAGAACTGCATCACTCCATTGATTATTATGTCACTTCATTTGTTAGTAACTTAGCTTGTAGTAGCGTAACTTTGTGCACTTATGTTTTAACCGTGTCATTTTCCTTAGCATCAGCCAGCTTTTAGCCGACCTTATTAATGTTTGCGCTTGTGATATAACGTTGTGTCCATTGGTCTGTCATCTGTAATGAATGTTGGGGCTAAACGGTCTGAAAAACTGTCTTGAGAAGCAAATAGGGTGTCCTGTCCGCCACCCTTTGGTACCAGTTCGGACCACATTGTGATTAAAAGTACTGGTATGCACTTGTGGACAGATACCTTATATAAAGTGTTTAGCAATATATAGCTTGCTATACAGATGTCCTGTCTTAGCTATCACAAAGATATCTGTCTGTGTCTGTGTGTTTGTCTGTGACACAGTGTCAAAACGAAATAACCTAGGATCACGAAATCTTTCTATTCAAAAGACTATGTACTAAGCTGTTATTAAAGACAGAGTGTTGTTGTTCAGCTCGTTTTTATCGGACATCAACTGCGGCGATGAAACGAGCCTCAAGGATCTGTCATCTCTGTACGAGATGCTCGGAGAAACACCGAAGATGGCAACACCCTTGCAACCAGCCTCAGTTCGCAAACGTCGATCATTAGGTGACTTGTTACTTACGTATTTATTCATTTATTTATATCGAGATCATACACATGTATGCAGTAAAGACATACCAGGAAGAAAAAATGAAAGAAAGGTTAAAATGAAATGCAGAAATAATAATAAGACTAATCTGAATAAAAGTACATCTGAATATATCGCAAAAATGAGCAGCTTATCAACCAGTATAAAAAATCACTTACTTGTATTATGTTTTTGTGTATTATCTACTTGGGCTAGAAGTGTTTGGATTTGCTTTTTTGGTGTTATTGTTGTGATTATGGCGTATCATCTTTTAATGCTTTGACACTGTTGGTTGGCTGGCAGGAAGTGCATGGTCCAGCCCCAGCCAGCCTCAATAAGATTTGCCACAACATTCATTGCTGGGAGTTTACTTTTGGCAGCTGGCCTATCCTGGTGTAACAAAAGCTGCAGTAACTTGGAAAAATATTGGCCAGTTAGCAAAAACTAGTGTTTCTGCAACGATTACAATGTTGTGGTGATTCATTGTTTCTGTATATGTCGGGTGGGCCAAAAAAGAATCCTCTCTAAGGTGTAAGTTTGGCTGTTTTAAAAAATAACCCATCTGCTAATAAAACCCACTGGGTTGGGCTTCAAAAAATCTGGGTTTTGCAACTTTGATGGGGTTATTGTCTGTAACTGCAGTCTGTGGATTTGGGCAGATTTTCAGCTGGGTGACAAGCCGATCGGGGCCCTAGAGCTCTGCTCATCGGCAGGAGATAGCGACCACATCGGTGTTTCAACCATAGCATCAGCGACGACAACACCGATGTCCGTGTCTTTGACGATAAAGTCACAGCAGGCAAAAACGCCGTGCATCCTGCGACGACGGCGAAGGAAGCTGTACTCGAGCGGCAGTGGGAAGAAGTATTCTGTTGTTCGGTCTACCAAGAGTTCAGCGATCGCACCTTCGGCTGATTCACCTGCAGTCGACACTGCAGAGTCTAATACTGTCGCAAACACAACTCCAAAGAAAGAACATTCTGAACATATCTTGCCATTTTCACCCTCACAGGTCTGAAATCTTTCGTTAACTGGTCCAGCAGTCTCTCTGCTAAGAATTCAATATCAGATGCTGCTGCACTTTGTACATATATTCTACTGTAAAAGTCTAAGTCATGTGTTTGCCACTACTGTACTGGTTGGTAAATTTACGTGAATATTTGGTGAAAATGGCTACTTTGCAAACTGGTTTCGTGCTATTACTGCTGGATGCAGATTTAGTGTTGTGTAAATGACACACTTTTCATTTGTAGGATTTATTTGTCAGTAGTTCTCTTATCGCATTCAGTGTCTCCATGCTTGCTCTCTGGCATTGAGGAAGCTTATGCTCTCGTGAAAACCATCTCTGAAGGATGGAGATTTTTGGCATAGTTCGTATGATAATGATTCGTAACTTAAGTGTTGCTGAAATAGCATTCAGTAGGCTTTTGTCATATTTTAAACTGTAAACAATTATTTTAATTACAGCTCATTCTGATAGTGAACTAACAATTCATTTAGTCATGGCCTAGAGTGTTTTTAGCAAGTGTAATGAAGCATAATACACAGTAGACTGTGATCAACGATGTGTTCCCCATCCATACGATAAACTGATGTGAGACATGTTTTAATCATCACATTTGATCACAGTGAGCTTCAGACAGTGTGGTGTGAGATAGGAGAACGAAGTAAGTTATGAACTAATGTTGTGTTGGCGACTTGTAGTTTTTGAACCTAGAGATGTCGTGTTCAGCAGTGACATCAACTCCTCTCAGCACAAAGGAAAGACGAAGTCTGTTTGGCGCTAACAAGTCAGTGCAAATTCTGTTCAAATATGAGCAACTTTTAGTGATTGAATGTTTCATTTTTGTTCATTTGTGCTCCATATTGAAACATACTATGCAGTTGAAGAACTGTAGTGTGTTCTACGTGTTACATTTTATGTTCTTCATAAAGAAATAATCGATCAATCAATCAAAAAAATAACCACTTACAAAAGTGACCAGTGGTGTACAACACACCTAAAAACTAAAATAAAACCTAGGGTTAATGTACAAAAAGTAAAAACTACTCAGAGATAAAAAGCTCGCTGAAACAGTAAAGTTTTTAAGTTTCGTTTGAATGACGCAGTGTCAGATAGTTCTTGAAGTGACGGTGGCAGACTGTTCCACGCA
>Ga0209367_1008960_pt1 | contig 13645 bp, 4 predicted proteins | sample WorMetLIZISLAND2_FD_187412 | JGI IMG/M metagenome (GOLD analysis project Ga0209367, IMG submission 187412) | Marine gutless worms symbiont microbial communities from Max Planck institute for Marine Microbiology, Germany - Olavius geniculatus... ... | reverse complement strand
AGTTCTAAAGTTAGAACAAACAAATACCAAAACAAGGTAGTAAAAACAACGACCAGGACAGTTGAATAACAGGCTAAACAGAGCCAATACAGTAAGCAGAGAGATCCACAGTATTTATTGATCGTTTGAATGCTATCAAGGTGGAAAATTTAACAATGTCAGGTGGCAAGCTATTCCAAACATTTATGACACGTTCAGTTTCGATTAAAAATTTTCAGAATTTCCCTTTTTAATGCCCCAATTTTTAAAAATTTGCATTACGTCCTATGGGGACCTTAAAGCAGTATAACTCGGTCCCCTTAAAAGATAATTGCGCACTGTTTTCACCTACCCCCTATTTTTGGGGTCGGCAATCAAATCATCATCATCATCATCAAGCGCGTGCCCGAGCTGGAGCGTAGCGGTTTCCACGAGGTGCTTTCAGTGTTCTCGATGGAGATACTGTTGTTAACACTCATGGAAAAGTCGCGCCTGTAAAATTCCCCTGATGTCTAGCCGGGAACATGCAGGGTAGATGGCTGACCGGGTACAGAGTTTATCAAAGCTATCCGTGGCCGCCCATGACTGGCCATCCAGTCCGGTTTGAGGTTGGAGTTCTGATCTCCTAGGTGGAATCTAATGGCAATCTAATGATGTCATTTAAATTTAATTTACCCCTGAACGACTCCTGTTGCCATAGCAATCATGCAAAAAAATGAAAATTTTGCATTACAGCCAATGGAGATTTCAAAGCGGTATTTATAAACTCGGTCCACGTAAAAAATAGGCCTACATGAACGCCGTTTGAACCTATCCCCTTATTTTCGGGTCTGATTTAGGATGGCTAGTTTTGTAAGGGTCAGTATGGAATTTAACACGCGATAATTTCGCCCCAAACTTATTTTTTGCCGTTTTTGAGCATTGAGTCATATCGCCCTTACGTAGCTTAGTAAACTGTGAAAGTTTTTCTGCTCTAATTTTATTCAGTTTCGGTTATTACTGTGTCATAGGCTACTCTCTCAATTAATCAGTCAGTCATAGCCAACTGTAATAGCCTAAGTAGCAAGCTATTTTAATTAAGTTACTTCGAGGTTAAATAGTTTTGCAAAATTTTTAAAGAATGACACATTTAAACAGTCTGACAAACGCTGAAGTCATGAATATGACTTTCTGAAGAGACATATTTTAAGACATTGGCAGGTCTGCAGAGTGTTCCGGGCAGTTTCGGATACACATTAGACAATAAATCAGGTTTTTCGCAATACGAATCACAACGGGATGGGGTGTGATGGCATCGTGACTGAGTTGAACAGTGAACTTAAGTACATGTTTGCCTAATCACATGTGAGCGCACTAAAAAGTTTTTGTACGAGAATGCGCTCTATAAATTCACTTTTGACTTTGACATTGATACGAGTATTATGGCGGCTTAGTAGTGTAACTGTTAAAACGTTGCACTTGTGATTGCGAGGTCGTCGGTTTGACTCTCGGTCGCTTCGCTACAAGTGGCTTGGATGGGTGGCAGTCTGCGGACAGGTAAACCATTTTGGTATAATTAACGTCAACTCAGCCTTCCATCCCACCGAGGTGGGTAAAACGACTACCGACCTGTCTGGTTGGGGCCACGACGGGGCGCATTCACCTGTGGCGGTGATCCCATGTGGCAGGTAACGCTCCGTAGATCTGAGATGGTTTTTCGCGTATGAAGAGCTATACCATTTAACCATTCAGCCACATTGTCTGTCTATGTGATACGCGTGCAGGTAATATCGGTGATATCGGTGCTGTTCGTGGTGACGTCGACGATCAGTCTGACTCTGAGCACTCTGCCGTCACTACAAGGCCCGCACGGCGCCGACAACGTTTACTTGTCTCAGCTTGAGGCCGTCTGTGTCACCTTACCTTTCACCCTGACGGAATTCCGTGTCCAGTTCAACATCTTCACTCAGAGCTTTACCAAGTAACATGCGTGCCGGTGTATTGCTCGTCCAGGCTGCTAAACCAGAGCACCTGTTAGCCTACTGTGCAATTGTCTCAGCTGGAGGCTGTTTGTGTGGCTTGGTTCACGTTCGAGTACGCCGTGCGTTTGTGGGCGTCACCAGGCCGCTGTCGGTTTGTCCGCGGACCTCTCAATGTGATCGACCTGATCGCTATCCTGCCGTACTATGTGTCATTGGGTGTCCACGAGACTAACGCCGCGGAACATTTCAATGACTTAACTCGCTTCGTGCAGCTGCTGCGCGTCCTGCGGATACTTCGCGTGCTGAAGCTGGCACGACACTCCACCGGACTGCAGTCTCTCGGATACACGCTCCAGCGCAGCTACAAGGAGCTCGGTCTGCTGATGATGTTCCTCGCCATCGAGATTCTGATCTTCTCGAGTCTCGTTTACTTCGCCGAGAAGGACGAGGCGAACGGCGACTTCACGAGCATCCCGGGCGCGTTCTGGTGGGCCGCCATCACCATGACGACCGTAGGCTACGGCGACGAGTGTCCGCGGACCGGCTGGGGAAAGTTGGTCGGCGCTGGTTGCTGCGTCTGCGGAGTGCTGGTCATCGCGCTGCCCATTCCAATCATCGTCAACAACTTCGCGTCGTTCTACAAGGAGCAAGTCGCGCGCGAGAAGATGATCTACCGACGACAGCTGCAACGACAACACGCCTCGCAGACACGACAACAACAACAGCAACAACAACTGTCGTCGTCAGCGCCCAATTCGCCGTCGTCCAGGAGTTCGTCGTCTTTCTCATCTTCTGCTTCTTCTGCGTCTTCGTCGCCGACTACAGTCACTCCGGCTGTAGAAAATAACACGGTAATATCGTGTGCATACGCTCAAACCCTATCTGTTTGGACTGGTTTGCTGTGAATAATTTGTTTTGCAAGCTTGTTGTGCTGCTTATCGTAGACGAAAAATTCACATAAGAGGAGTTTTGGCTGTAATATTGTTGCTCAATGAACCACGTCAGAAAGGAATCAAGGGTGCTGGGGATGTGTAGCTTTGCTTTTTTGTTATCCGTGCGTTAAACTTGACACCCGTGCGACTCCCGCTACACTAACTGACCATAGTCCACTCTCTGTTGTATGGCGTCAGATAGGTTACTGTTATTTCGCGATGCATGATAAATGCTGTAACGTGTAATTTGTTTATTAACTAAATTTAATTTGTACATTTTAAGAAGTAAATAAAACGTCGCGTTTATTTATTCATAAACAGTAGCCATTTTATTTGCTAATTACGCAAAACAAAATTAAGGTGGATGTATGGAACTTTCACGAGAGAAGCATGCATATGTGGTATTGCTTCTATAGTTCTTTCGAGTATTATTATGCCTGTGCTAAATGTTCTATGGCGATAATTCATCCAAAGCACAGTGTCGATGATGTATAATACAGATGCATGGTGTAAGAGCACGGCCGACGGATATGCATGACTGCAGCGACATTAGTGAAGAGGATGAAGAGACGCCTGACGATGACTCAGATGATCACTGCATTCCAAAATCCTACAGCCACACCGCTAACTCCACCAGTCAGTTACATTACATTACGAATTTTCAACGTGGCCTATTAGTGAAAACTGTTAGGTCCACAGGTAAAAGCGCAAGTCACGACAAAAGTACAGATGGATAGGTCTGTGTAAACAGAAATGTTTTCAGTTTACGGCAGAACTGTGACAGTGTGTTACACGCGACGACGTCCACTCGGATGTTCCATAGCCGAGCACCAGCGACGGCGAAGGCTCGGTCACCAACAGTTGCGCACTGCGACTGGCGAACATCGAGCTGACCAAAGAGAAAGACATCACATTTGTCAATGACTGTGTCTGCTTAGGCCCCTAATCCTTAATCCGTTGACATTGATGAAAAAGGCAAAAATGGGAACTGACGCACGAAATTACGAGTATAATAGTTTATTTTATGACTTTCTTCGTTTGCTATCTCTCAGCACAGTCTCTATCTCATTCCGGCCAAGCGTGACGTTTGAAACCTGTCTCGCTTCTATTTTCACACGCACGTCTCAGGCAGAACACACCGTCGATCACAACCATGAAATAAGCACATTTCAACACCGTGATAAAACGTATAGGCTCTACATAATATATTATTTTACGTGCAGTATGTAATAAAAGCGAGGGAATATGGATTCAACTGCGTGGCTGGCGGTGTTATCCATGACACGAACTTAGGTTCTGGGTTCAAAAACGTTTAGCATATTTCGTGTCATTTCTGCTTACTTGGCATCGTCTGTGTTTTTGCTTTGCATAATTCCCTGCACTGCAGTTATCTGTAGGCCTACGCTAAGTACTCCACTGACATTACTTCCATGTCTTCGAAAGCATCGACGGTATTGTAACGTATAGCGTCTTCAAAGCATCGTCCTATCTATGTCTGCTGAGCTAAGATGTCGACGGTCAGAACAATGTTACTCAATGTGCCGACTGATCAAACAGCGGACACATCACATTCGTTACAATTTATTATATCTTTTACATAAGACAACTGGCGAAACTGTCGACTCGGTGTCGACATTAGATGGGGTCGTCTGTCTAACTATATGCAATGTACATTCAGCACTTATCTATTCTAAATTTCAATTTATAGTCTAATTTTACGCTGTTCAGCGTTTTAAGCATTTGCAAGCCGTGTTTGCGCGAGATGTGCATTTTCTTGAGGTGTGTGACCTCTTGAAGATCACTGACAACCAGTACGGTCGGCTATCCTAGCGACAGCTGTGCTCTTTGTTTTCTGTTGCAACGTTTGATGTTTGAACTGAAAATTGGCTGACCAGTTAGCCCTACCAAGGAAAATGCTTAGATCGATTTTTGCTTTTTATAGTTTCTTTGTTTTCAAGTTAGGAACCCGTTCGGGAGAGACAGACAGAAGGACGAACAGGCAAGACCTGTAATTCGGCTTGTTAGATGGTCAAACAATTGTAATGAATGGCAATAACAATCGCAACGCATGACAACGTTTTACATCTGCGCGATCTGCTGCATGATCTCCATAAAGCTCCTACTGCACGGCAGATCAGATGCATCCTGAACGTTACCGAATTACAGAAGCATTCGAATAATTTTCGAAACCTGTATTTTCTTCGAGTCTCGCGCTGTAGTTCATAACGCATTGAGTAAACAGCGTACACGCGCTCGTTATCTGTCTGTTCTCGATGAATTCGCTGACGAATTCGTTTTTCATCCCGTCTGATCATAGGTCGTTCGTTCATACATGCATCACGCCAGTTTGACTAGCTGGACAGTCTCCTATATTTAGCACGGCCTAGCGACAGTTCGATTGTCTATAGCCGCAGCCAGTTGATCAATTAGATTAGTGCCGATCAGATCGGATCCAGCCGCAGCCTGCGGCGGCCATGTTGCGTCACGTGGCATCGTGACGTCATTGTGACGTCATCAGTCATAACCGCTTGTCAAACCTCGTTGCTCGTCCGTCGCCACTGGCTATGTCCGGCAGAACGACCCTTGCAGTTGAACCAACGCATATATCAAACTTGTCTCGTAGACCAATTGGACTTTTTGTACCGTAAACATTTCACTGTCCGCGTTAGCCATGACAGTATATTGTTTTTAGCATCGTCGTTAAATTTTTTTTGTTTTTCTGTTTTTTTTGTTATTGCGATAACTCATCAACCACTGCACTTAGCTTTACGAGATTTTGCACGAACATATACATGTACCTTGACAATTGACAACCTCTGATTTACATGGACAGAAACAGAGGGTAAAGAAGGCCAGCTGCTTTCTATGTCCTTGCCCTTGCTTTTCTCCTCCGGTTGCCTTTCCCCTAAGAGAAATGTTATTTGTGGTAAAGTGCCTTTTGTTATCTACGTTACATGTTTTTAATGCAACACCAACGACTGAATAAGGTCGACGTTTGGCCCACCATAAATTTCCACTGCCTACCTCTTGTACCTTGCCTTGGTTTTTAGCACCACGTTGCGTCAGCTTCAGATTCCTAGCGTCGCCCAAGATAATTATAACCGTAAGAAAATGACGACCTACTGTTTGGTTTATTGTTTTCAGGGAACGGCGCAAAAGAGCCGGGCATGCACGGATCATTGCAACTGTACCGTCAGCAAGCACCGCCGGACTACTGTTGCTGTGTGACAGACGATACAGCGAATCCAGACAGCGTCACTGATGACCACGTGGGTGGTCTGGGTGTCTCGTTCTGTGAGGACTGTGTGAGGTCGACCAACCAGCAGACACCACCGGCCATGGAGCCGCTCAGCGTTCCTACAACACCTCTACCTACAGCATTGCTTCGACCATTTTCACTATCACCACCAACACCACTATACTAGAGATGTGCACGAGAATGGGAAAAGCCGGGATTCCACGGGGATTCCCACGGAAATGGGAATACAATCAGCCATTGTAGGCCTATAAAGATGCATGAAAACGGGAATTAAGACGTTGCAGTGGGAAAATATGGTTGGACTACTTTTGTTACAAGCGATTGAAACCTACTTTTGGGGCGTGGTACAATCCAAAACTTCACATGCTGTAATCGTATAGCAATATTACTTGGCTGTGATATCATCTTTACCACTTAACATTTAATTTTTTTGCATGCTGTCAATTCATCTGATTGTTACTTTGTTTGCTCTCTTATCTGTTTAACACGTTGGTTGGGGTCAGCAAAGGCATGCCGCCCACAGAAAAAAAATCTCCATAAATTAAATACCCTGTCGTCTCGGTTGAGTTGCCGAATGCAAATGGGAATCGGGTGGGAATAGGAATAAAGTCATTGAAATGAGAGGTATTAGGTATCAAAAATCCGTTCGCGCACTTCTCTATACCACACAGGTTGCTGCCACCCACGTCGGTCGTTCCGAGCTCAGCATCCAGCGTACTCCGTCCACCGCAAGTGTCTTGAACAGTTAGCAGACTTAAGCGCGCAGCTGGTCCTGCAGGGGTCCCGATCCCTTGCGGTCAGGAGGACGTCCCTTGTAAATCGTGCAAATCCGTCGAGAAGGTTTTGCCTCCACTACAACTCCACTACAACACAACTCCCTGGAGGAGTCAGTTTGCTTACCAAAAGTACATCAGAATGCGGAATTTTGTACGTAAAAATTCAAAAAAAAATCCGGGGATGATGCCTTTGGACCCCCACCGCGGAAGGGGCGCATTCACTTTCCATGGTTGTTCCGTTTTGGTACTGGAGTGACCCAAACGCTGGACCCTCCTGGCCTAAGAAAGCCAAGCCAGCTGCGTCGCTGACCAAACTTCGCGGCCGCAGCGCTTCACACTCGCTCAACGAAAAACGCTTCCTCGCGAACTGTCGTATTTAGAATTCGTAGGGAGGCGTACGTATTTTAGATGTAGGTTACTATAGTCCTTTTTGTAATCCGTTTTTTCATTTTTTTGTTTTTTCCCTTCAAAAATGAAAAGCTTCTTAAATATACATATACGCCAGTGCGCTCCTTGACTGTCAAACTAGATCGGAAACATCTTGACTGTGCATTTTACCGTTCCGTGGAGGTAAGTCGACCTACTATTGCTGTCTTTCCGTAAATCTGTATGGTTGCCAGTTTGTATTAGATTTTGTCTTCTAAACAGCGTAAGAAATACGATAAATTCATGCTGACCATTATTTGGCTCAACTGAAAATGACAGATATGAAGATGCCGGACCGTCCCAATTGCAGCACATGAAATTTGCAGGACAACAGTATAGTATTAAGTTAACCGAGATTACGTTAATACGCAGCAGACATATAGCGGAAATGGAACAGATACCTCATTGCACAGAACGTATTTCTGGTTTTAAAGAAAAACGTCAGTGAAATGTTACACGATACCGTATAAGTATCGTGTTCCAAAAATGAAGAAAAATATATAAAGTCAAACAAAGTCAGAGAAGCAATAATTGACTGGTGCTTTGAAGTAACTGCGTGCATTATAACAGCAACTCTGATAATAGAGGGAGCACTGCTCAATCTAGGCTACTCAGTCTGTTCAGCCGTCTCAAATGTTTGCTGTTTCTGAGATAATTTTATGTTCTGTAATTTTTGTCCTGCATTTTATGTCCCTTATTTCAGCGCTTTCGCATACTTTGAATAAAATTTTCGACAATTTCGATCGTGTTATTTGCACATTGCAAGAACATGAAGCCACAGATATGAAAAAACCCATGCAGTGGTAAAAAACGGTAAAACCTCGAAACCGTGTATTTTTCGGGATACATCCGGCAGATTGGTTTGATCGGTTATAGCCGACATTCTTTACTTTTTGACTTTTAGTCAAATCGAGCAACTGGATACTTTTTTGCTTGGTGCTTGGGACCAGTTAGAAGCAATTGGTATACACTTTGATAAACAGTACACACGTTTGATTATTTCTGTGGCTAGCAACCAGTCAACCCAAAGAAAAAAATGCTTTTTTCCGTAATCCACTTGGACGCGACCCAGTATAAGAAAACCTGCCTTCAATTGTAAACTGTTTGTTCGTAACACTGCTCTCAAATAGTACTTTTCAGTTTCAGGCAAATAGCCCTACGTAGGATAGCACAGTGATGATTCACATTCTGTTATGTTGTGACAGAACTGTTACGTATTTGTTGTTGTTGCCGGTTGTTATGGAACTGTTTGGCAGACTGCTGATCAGCTGTGGCTGCTGCTGCTGATTCCATTGCATGCCTGCTTTGCACGTGCATTAATACATCAGCCTTGGCGCAGTCTTAAATATTAACATCGCCGCCGGCCTTCTATAGTCCGGCCAAGAAGGTGCCCGTTTGCATGCAATAATTCACTCTATAAGAAGAAATAAGTTTCGATGAAAAACTATTGCCAGTTATGCTGCTGCCATCACTATGACATCGAACGGTTTATTTTCTATTAACAGACTCAACTATTAACAGAATGACCTCACTTTCACTTTTCACACATCGCACATCGGCTACATTTCTGCCGCTGACGGCACAGGTCCATCTTATTTTGATTTTTTTACGCGCGAAAGCAGCTAGACTGCTTTAGCGCGTCTTAGCCATCGCAATTATGTCTGTCCGTTCGTCCGTCTGTTTGTCTGTCTGTCTGTCACACGGGTGAATCAGTCAAAAACAGTGCAAGCTAGGATAACCAAATCTTCACCGTTGGCTGCCTCGAAGACTCTAGTTTCAAGAACCGTAAAGCTTTTTCATAAATTCTGAGGGAGTCACCCTAAACGAGGGCTCTAAATGAGAGGGAAGTGAGAAAAATTTGCAATTTTTAGCCAGTAAGTCGCTGTATCTCAATAACGGTGCGAGATAGGGCCTAGGTTACTATTAATTACTAATAAAAAGTCGTACACTGGGTCTAGATTGCCACAGAATTCTATGACCTTAAAAGTCGCAATAGGGCTTTTATGGATTTTTTGGTGATTTCGGGCTGCGAGACACATTTCAAGAGCGAATTGTGCCGAAATCAATTGAGATAGACATGGAGAAGCCGCACATGAAATTTTTAGCATTAAACGTAAATTTCGACGGTCCAAGTCTTGATTTTCTAGGTTCAAGGAAACTTGCGCACGAGACGTCAAAGAGCGGTACCCCCGTAAAAATCGTTATTTTACCGTTGTTGGCCAGTCTTTCGTGAAAACGGCTGCAGATAAGCATGGACATGATGCCTATCACAACAAGCACTAGTGACGAGCTTTTCAGTCGTATCAGCGTTGATGACTTTGAGAGATCCTGAACTTCCAATATAAGAAGTTTTTTTATTGATTTTTGCGATCTTTGGCTGCAGCGCAAACTCCAAGAATAAACTGCGACGAAATGGCTGGAGATAGACTGACAGTTTGCGAACAGGAACTGTTATAGGCTTTCGCGCGTCTCATGAGCATTAGCTCAAATTTCTTGTTTTAGTTGGAGCTCCGGAAGATGTGCGTTTTGTGCAGTAGAGTGCATAATGATCGTTTAAAATAAAGCAGGATTGTTGAATTCGGTATCCAGAAAAAAAACGCATAATGCAACTTCTTAATAGTGAACAATAATAGCGTTGGTTCTATCATTCTGTCTCGCACCGTTCCAGAAATATATTGCCGGCTTAAACAACCGATTTCGGGTGAAATTGAGAAGTGTTGCTTAACAATAGGTAGCTATTGTTCGGGCTCTAAGAAGCAATTAACCGTATACTTATTACTTTTTAAGTAACCGAAGTTACATGGTTAAGCTTATGTTAGAGACACTTACGAACGTTACAGACAGACGTACGGATAGAACACTAATTACGGTGGCATTACCGTGCAATTTGCATCACATAATGCACTTTGCACTAGGCACAGTGTAGTTCACAACTTGCAACTGTCCATGCGGGCAAATAAACACCGTTAAAATTAACAAATCGTTGAAAGCGGCAAAGTCCAAAGTTTTTAGTAAACTTTGTGGGCTTCCTAACATACATTTAGCTCTGAGCTAAAAATAAAATTCTATTAGATTTTGCAGTGTAGCCGCCGTTGCCAAAAAACTCGATGTGTTTAGCTACTGACAAGTGACCTATCAAAAATGTGGTGGATAAACCGACATACTAGCCAACAACCGAAAATTTATTACGCCATGTATTGAGCTGTGAATTGCATGCTACAGACGCGCAGTCGTAACCTGTCGATCAGCGAGAATCGCGAACTGCTGTCGAATGTGTTGTGAAGCTGATCAATGGTCACGTCACGGTAATGTAGAGGTGTGCTGATTACATTGGATGAAGTTCAAATATACGGCACAACAAACCGAGTCCAAGAACTCACGACTCACGATCACCCGTCAGAGAAGATGAAGTTGGCAGCGCTATAGTTTTAACCGGATCAATACTATTCGGTGCGAGATGCATAATTAATATAGAAGTCTTTCACATAGTCAGAACGCAGTCAGTTGGCACGGGTGACGGAACGTGTAACAAGGCTACTGGCTCGATGAGTAATTTTGCGCTGTCGCCGTAGATCTAACTATACACACGTAGACGTCATTCACACAAAGACAGCTAAATTCTGACGTGGCTGAGCTTCTTTGGTAACAACAGTGAAGGTGAGTTCACAGTCTGTCTGTCATTCTGGATTCACGTGAGCTTAGTTTTGATTATCGAATTTTTTAGCCGACGGTACTTAAGTAACGGTCGTGCTTACGGTACGGTTGTCGTTTGTTGTCTGTTTCTCTTTGTCGTCGTCCGTCGTCTGTGACTGGTATATTGTGGTTAAACGGTAGGTGGTAGTGCAAAACTTTTTACACAGATAATTAGCCGTATGTCATAAACCTAGGCATGCAAAATTTCAGCGCTCTAGTGCAAATGAAAGATTATCAAATTCGGGGTTAAATAAAAGGAAGGTAGAAAATATGTGCGTTTTAACGGAAAACTGACCATATCTCAAAAACTTTGAAAGATACGGCCAAGGTTACTATTACTATTAATCACTAATAGAAAGTGCCATACGCTTTGTAAAATGAAATTAAAATCATTGACCTTAATGACCTTGAAGATCACTGACAACCAGTACGGTCGGCTATCCTAGCGACAGCTGGGTTTCTTGTTTTTTCTTGCAACGTTTTGTTGCAACGTAATTATGCATCTTCGACACGAAAACTTATCATATCGCTAGACTGTTGTCTAGTTTCAGTATGGACTCACAACATTGACCATTACAATCTTTGCGTGAACGTCAACGCGTTCCGCCAACGGCGTGTAGTGTAGCTATGGCGCCTTTACAGCTGGTCACTTTTGTACAAGGTCAACTCTTTTAGGCCTATTTCCAATTTCTGTAGTCTACTGTAAAATTACGGCTCGGTCGATATTTATCAACCCAATATCCCACAATTTTGTTACACCACTCCATCTTACAAAAGCACAAAAACTGTGTCCACTCGATCGTGTCTACCAGACTTTGCAGATTATGTGCATGCTTTACAAACGTTGTACAGATAAATAAAGCATACTGTATACGCGCTAGCTGGGACGCAGGCAGACCGGCGTAACTCGAGTGTGGTAAGATCGACAGAGCTCTCTGAGATGCCTCGTTCTTCATCGTCGCGAACGTCGTCACGGTCACGCAGTGCAGAGCGGACTTCTTCTGACGACGAGAACGCGACCACGCGACGGCGACGACGACGACGACGAACCACCTCAGAACAGTCGACCGGCGCCGACAAGTCTACCAGGTACTAAATAAACTAGAATAATTTTATGTTGATTACCAAACACACGATACGGTTAGATTCATTGACTCTAAAATGTCGGTAAAGACATCAGATTATTTTTCTAGCTTATTTCTATGAGGAGTTATAAATGATTTCATGATATGGCGGCCATCTTGGACGCCATCTGGAATTGCTGGGTTACAGTAGTTTGCTGAAAAGGTTGTCACCCCCTCGGAAGTTGTTACTGAGGTCTAAGAAATCCAACCATATGTGGCAATCTTTTATAGCAGACCGTGTCTGTTGGATCAGTCTTGCCCCTGGGTAAGACTGTCAAGTCTTGCACAAGGCCGAATCTGTCCGCGATAGCCGCCGTGGCATACCTTTTCCGTGTATGTTATCTTTCATGTATTGTATTCTCACTGGTTCAACTACAAACTTTTGTCGTGAACGGAACAATCAACAGTTGTGTTGGCCCGTGTTTGAAGTAAACTTGAGTTGATGTGGTTTAAGGTCGGACGAGCGTTCTACTCGCAGAACACGCCAGTCCTCACAACACGGCAGCCAGTCATCCGAGGACAAACCGACAAAACGAGACAACAGAGGACCGACAAACCGAGGACGTGATGACGACGCCAAGGCCGGCAAGACGAAGAACGACGATCATCGGCGTCGAAAACAAAACGAATCGACTCAGCAAGAACGAGGCGGTAATTATTTTAACTCAATTATTTTAACCTTCAATCAATCAATCTATCTATCTATCTATCTATCAAACAAGTTTATTTGGCACAGCAGAGATAACAAGCAAACAACAAGTGTCTTAACTAAGCTAATAAACTGACAAAGAAAAACACAAAACAAAATGCAAACAATCAATAGAGAAATTACAATATTGACCTTTGATACTTTGAACAAAACATTGACATAGGGGAGCAGTTCCTATTCCTGCTTTGCCTATAAACACATAGAGGGTTGGCGATATGGTTAGGATTAGTGATAGGGTTATGAATATGAATAAGTTGCATCTTTGGCTATGGCGAATTTAAACCATTACGTTGTTCTCACAACTGCAAACGGGCTGTGACGTAACGTTTGTCAGAGTAGTGTATGCTGAAATAGGAACTTGCACACAAATTGGCAAACTACATGCTTACTCATGCCCTTGGAATGCTAACCCCACATTTTGGTTTTATGCCTTTTTACGCGCGAAAGCAGGATGCTTCGCGCCTCTTTGCCATTGTCTGGGCGTCCGTCTGACTGTCTGTCTGTCACACTCGTGATCTGTATCAAAACGGTGCAAGCTAGGATCACAAAATCTTCACTGTGGACTGCCCCAAGGTCTCTAGTTTATCGTGACAAAATTTCGTGCCACTGGGTGCAGGGATTCCCCTCGATCGAGGGCGTCAAAGAGGGGTACTTCCCTAAAAAAGACGTCATTTTGCCGTTATTGGCTCGAATAATGTGAAAACGGTTGCAGATAGGTACATACATGCTGCTTATCATAACAAGCACTGGTGACAGGCTTTTTGGATTTATCAACATCGATGACCT
>Ga0209367_1008959_pt1 | contig 13645 bp, 9 predicted proteins | sample WorMetLIZISLAND2_FD_187412 | JGI IMG/M metagenome (GOLD analysis project Ga0209367, IMG submission 187412) | Marine gutless worms symbiont microbial communities from Max Planck institute for Marine Microbiology, Germany - Olavius geniculatus... ... | reverse complement strand
AGATCTGGTGGCAACAATTTTAATTATTTTCCCGAAAATAAACTGACCAAATTGGCAAATTTTGTGCAGTTTATACGTATGCTTATGTTTTGTCTGGAGGATTGGGGGGCCTGGGCCCCCTGGCCCCCCTCCCTTGGCTACGACACTGATGTACGTGCATAATTTTAGTTGAACGTGTTAGCCATTCACACTTTGACAGGCCCATGCTTAGCCGCCCTAACCTATCCTGATCTGACACGCAAGTGCCACAACCACCTATATTTATAAGTTTCTGAGTTTCGACGGTCTATATATATACGTATATTATGCGAGTGTATAACGAGGCATAATACACTGTAGAACGTGCTGAAACGTACTTATTTCACGGCCGTGATTGACGGCGTGTTCTGCCTGGACGCTCGAGCGATATACAAACTATAGACGTTTGAGTGGAGTGTGATTATGAATACTTATCCAGACAAAGTAGTGAGAAACAGAACTTCGTATGTCACGAAGTAAAAATATATCGCAATAGTCGCAGCATTTAACTGTTATAGCGATTCAAATGAACGCTCGACGGGCCAGCAACCGTCGCATGCACGTTCATCAGTTTAAATATTTTATTCTGTTAGTTTTTATCACAAGAAACACGGACGTTTTCGCGCGCGGGCGGCCACAGCATGACACGTAACTGCAGTACTTGCTGTGGCAGCGGCGACGGCGGAGTACAATAAGTAAGCAAGTAGAAGCGGTTTGGCGGGAAAATGAGTGCCGGCGGCACTGTGTGTTGAACCTCGTGTATCCCTGCCAGACGTATCACGCTGACGACTACCGGTGGTTAGACGACCACCGGCCAACGAGCCCGCCACGCCCACTGACCGATAGTCTACCACAACATCGCACACACGCTATGAACTGCGACAGTTAGGCCTACAGGTTGTATGGGCATAGCTTTTCGTGGGTACCCATCTCACAGCTACGAAGCGTCACCTGCCATACGGAATCACACAGTGACAAAGGTGAACGCACCTTACCAGAAACCCAGACACACATAGCGGTACTCTATTTACCTGCCCTGGTAGGATACAAGGCTGAGTTGACTTGTGAAGTGTCGATTTACATGCCCTCTCATAACTTATTTCAACGCGAAACAAGTTAGAATCTTCTAAAATTATGAGCAACGTTTCAAAGTCAGTGTATTTAGAAAAAACCAAGATTATGTTTATACGAACACGGAGTCAATCCAATGCATTTCGATAGTTTACAATATATGTCTGTATAAATATAATCAGTGAGCTGTTTATGGACTAGTAAAAAAATCAAAATGTTTAATTTCAAATTGTACAGCAGTAATGTTATTGTCATCCTTCGCTATTATTATAACAAAACAATTAACGTGTCAGTCACGTGACCATTCGATTCGTCACCAGTGCTTTACTAAACGGTCCATTGTGACCATGCGTCTATCTTGCACAGTTATGGAGATATAGCGTCTCAACAGTTGGACGCACGGACGGACGCTCAGGTGATTTTCGCCAATGCTATGCATTGCATTGGACAGACAATAATGTATAGACTTAACACAGTTAGGCATATTGAATTTTATTTTTCGTCTTTTTCATTAATGCAGTACATATGCAATATGAGTCGTGTCCGTCCGTTTACCTGTTTTATAAGATATCATAGGCTAATTATCATATCCGTGTCTCAAAAAAACAGTCAAAATTGTTTTTTGTCATAACTTAGTCAAATTTCCACCAACTTTAATAATTTTTTTGCACAAAGATGGCCAAGACGACAGAATTATATAAGGTTCACTCATTTACCACCTCGTCTAATTTTTGTCATAGCACTACCGCGTGAAACACAGATGCTTCAAATTACGTTACTCGGTGGTTATATTTGTATCGGAGTGATTACCTCTGCAGCATTAATTCAACAGAAGGTGTCACATGGTTTAATAATTTTGTGGTATTAAATATTTTATAGTAAAAACAGCAGACAACAAAATAACTTACTCATGAGCTGAAAACACGTCTAATCGATGAGTGAATGCTGTTTGATCAGTCGTTTGTTGATTCCGCTATCAGCCAGTGACGTTGCATCTAAGCCATTGTCTTTGCATGCGGGGCACACTTTGGACATAAATTCTGATGATTTGCAAGCTATTTGTTATACAAACTTAGAATTCTGCTAAATAATTTACACTGAGATTTATTTTGTGCTTAATTAAGTCGTTACAGCGTTTACTTAGAAAATAACTTAGGGTTATGCAAGAACTTGGAACATTTATGTTTCATACGGTAACGCGTTGACATATATTAAGTGAGGTAGAAAATAAGTGCACATTGCATGATTTCATCGTCTTTGCCATCTTCTTGCCAAAAATTATCAAATTCAGTAAACATTTGACGTGAGAAAAAATTGTGACTGTTTTTTTTCTGAGACATGGTGTATCTACATGTAATATCAGAACGATAGGATTAACATAGTAGGAGCATATAAAAGCAAATAATTTTAAGACGAAGACGGTTAAAACACTTAAAAATTAATAAACAAAAACAAAAAAAATAAAACGATAAAACAGAAGGCATATTATCCGGATAGTCACGTATCCAGAAAGCGTAGAAGCAAAAAATAATTCTATATATCGTAGGCCATTCAGTTGCGGTCTCCAGCTGAATATAAAAGCTTCTGATTAGTTGATTGATTGCCAACGATTTGAGTTTACAATCTACTGTATATACTAATGGAGGAACTAAAGTGCATATTAACGTTCGTTAAAGAAAATGGTAAATAAATCATACTGCGGTACAGGTTGACTTCCTGGGCGGCGGTGGCGACACTGTTCTCAGCAATGATCTTAAAGTTGCGAAAATCAGCCGCGCGCACCTGCCGAATATGGAGCTGCGATTCAATCAGACCGCCGTGTCGATCCTGCAGCCCAAGCAAACAAACGTTGCACATTATCACGTGGCTGTCCTATAGGCCGCAATACGAGTCTTGCCCATCCGTTCGTTCGTCTGTCCCATACGTTCTCCTAACTCGAGAACAAAAATCGTAGAAAATAAAACAGAATTGACGCAAACATTCGCGGAGCAAGAGTAACTGGTGTACTAATTTTCAGTTCAAATGTCAAAGGTCAAAGTCACCAGACGTCAAAATCTCAATAAATTACTGCATATCTAGCGAAGGCCTACTTGTTTACATGCAGGTGACAGATCTCGAACTACTTCCATAAGCATTTTAGCTTCGATCCCAAATTTCTGAGCCAGAGTTTTCGTTCTGTCCCTTCGACTTTTCTGTTTCTTTTGAGATATCGCGATATATCGGTGGGATGAGTTGCAGTAGCTGGCGGGCGGCTGGCGATGTGGTGGAAGTTGGACGTCGATGCTGCTGGATGGTGCCAGTGACACGTCGTCCAGTGCGTCACGGCGCGTGCCCTTCGCTGCATGGTGACGGAAGAACGCACGTGTTTCGAACGCTCTGTCACCTGCCAGAGTAGGCGCAGTCAATCGCTCACTCCATTCATCCATCCGCCGCGGCAGTAACTAGAAGTACAGTAGGCCTAAACGTTCCTACTTTCATCGTTTTGCCACGAGTGACTGTTTATTCTCCACGACTTGCGCTGCGTTTTGCACAATGCTGCGGTAACTATTGTGATTCTGATAGCACTTAAAATATTTGGTTTAGTATTAATTATATACTACTGATCAAGCGACATTGCCGCTAAATGCGATTCGACTGCAAAATCTTCGACACTGCTGTCTTTGCCGGACAGTTGTTAACAGTCTTTCGTCCAGCTTTGTCTGAGATGCTGCGTTGTGCTGGCTTGAGAGGCGAAGGCGAGCCTCGTTGCCGGCCTTGTTGCCAGAGATCTATCGATACAAAATGTCGTCGGTGAGAGCTCGCTTTCTGGCCAGCAGTCAATAAGAACGAAACGAGTTTAGCGACTGGCGGGAAACGACACATTCAATGATTTAACCCCTCCACACGACTGGACGGTGGACCACCGGTGTAGTTGCATGGTTAGCACACGTCAACGTACAACGTCGGACCACCCATGCACGACTGAGACCGAGTCTGACAGCTGGCCGTGACAAGCGGCTAGTTGCCGCATGACGTCATCATCATCGGCGAGGCTCGCGGACGTCGCACGCTCACGAATACAAAATATCATCGAGTTTCTCGTCTACAAACTGAGAACCACGTCAGGCCGATTTAAACCCGTTTGGGCACTATTCGGCGAAAAAGTAGGAGCTCTCACATCAGTTTTCTGTACAAGTGAACAAAAACTTAACGAAAATTCAGCGTTCAGCTTCAACTTCTTAAATTTTGGATTTTGCAATACGGCGTATTGGCTAAAATGTGCTGCACAAGTAAACTTTAAATGTCACAGCAAAGTGAGCAAACCGTAAAAATGTCCCAAAAGCGCCAAAAATTAAAATGATGCGCATTTTCCCGACATTTCTGACATCGGATGATGGGGTCTCCCTTTGTGAAGTTCCGGTGGGGTCCCTGTTTGGCCTAAATTTGCCTTGCCGAGTTCCGGCTCCAACCAGCAGCTGCTGCAGTTTCAGCCAAACTCACATAACATCTATTGCATCAAGTTTAATATCTGCATGTCAACCCTTTGCGATATTGAAATTTTGGAGAGAAAAATCGACCATGCTTTCAAAGATTAATTAGCGAATGGTTAAGTTAATTTATAACTGTCACGATGCGTCATATCATATCTGCCATCGGGACACCATGTCTTCTGGGTTACAAAATTGCAAATGCTTGAATCAACGAATTAACTCGTCGTCACACGGCATAATTTTGTTAAGTCGTTACAGAATAAAACATGGATATGGGCGCTCGGCTAAATTTAAACGTAGCACGGAAGTGCACGCACGAAAGCGAAACGAGGAAAGGATTTGAACACCATGGCGCGTGAGCTGTTCACCAGTGTTTAGTGATTAATTGTTTTGCAGCTGCGCATAGACCAGCGTGTCAACGACGCGGCAGAAATTGATGAAGACAGCATCAGTAGCAGCAGCAGCAGCCCAAGTTGACCAATCGATGTTTCTGCATCGATGACAGAACGTTGATAAATGAGCAGTGTGCGACAGACTTCACCGGTGAAAAGATAATCACTGACCTCCGTCCGACAACGAACGTGGAGCGAATCAACAGCGCTGTAAAACTCACCAAAATGAATTCTTAATCAACTGTTTTTATTACTGTTCTGCTTTTGTTTGTTCCAATCGAAATTTCATTAACAGAAAAGAGCCGGACGCAAATTTCACCTAACAGCACCTATACGTGTGCGATAAAACTAAAACAAAACTAAATATAAATGGCACGACAGATTATTACCTTATCACTATTGTTTCCATTATTTTGCCATTAACGAAGCGACCCAGGTTATTTTTCCGGATAGATGAATCGATGGTGTAATTACGTAATCCGTCGTTGTCTGTAAGCTATGTGTAATGAAATGGCTGGCGCAAATGTCGAGGAGATTTTTTCGTCGTATCTCGTCCTAGAAATCATTCAATTTGTTTTGGCGTCACACGCGACAGGCGACATCATTCGATGTGACGGAAATAGATGAACAAGTAGCCTACTGCGCGGGCGGACGCTCTCGAGGCACGGCAAACCTGATTGATTGATTGACTGATTGCTTAAAGGGGGGTGGGTATTAATTACCAGCACCGCATTTGCGACCAGCTCACTTAACATCCGCTGCTTGCTGGCCAGCAGATGAAACGACCAGTCAGAGCTATACAGCCATGGAAGCTATACAAAGACAGATGTAGTGTAGAATGGGATTTAATGACACAACCATCATACGTAACCACCGGCCACTTTAAACTTTAGCACCGCGGCTATTGGTTTTTGGTGGCTGGCTACCAAGTTTATTTGGCAGCTAGCCAGATAGCTATGGCTAGCCACAATATTGCTCGTTAGTGAGCCATTAGTTAAACTATGGCTGGCTAAATGGCTAAAACAGCTAAACGAGCGAAGAACCGGCTAACGAGCAAACAAGCAACACAGCACTTGGTGGACCCGGTGCAGTAAGATGCACAGGTTAATGGGAGTATTTGTGACCATCAACAAGTACTGCTCCGACTTCTTCTGTACTGCACATCTGCATAAAACAGGCACATTACGGTGCCCGGTAACATCAATCAGTAATGATAGCTTGAAGTAATGATGATCGATATGACGCAGGCGCGAACACGTTGGACACTCACGCTTCAGAGCCACGAGCTCGTAATTAGATCATTCAAAGACACCAGTACATACTACTCTCCAGATACTGGCACACATTTCACGGAGGACTAAAAAGCATGTTGTAAAAATTGTGAAAACGACTCTTGACCTATGTTCATTTGCCAGTTGCTATTTCTTATGTTATAGAGTAGTAACTGCATTTTTTTCGAGTCGTCCCCATTAAGGTTCTGCTTTGATCTTGAATTGTGTTCCTAACTAATAGCAACCGTATGAGCTAGACTGTTGCACGATTCGTGTCGTTTTCAGCGTTTATTGCAAAATCAACTATTAAATCCAGACATGCATGCATGGCAATCGTCCCTATAGGCCTATTACTCCGCGAATTTAAAGTCCAAGTCGCATCATTTTACGTAACTGTTATAAAGCGTTAATTAGCTTAATCAAATGCTAATATGTCAATATTCATTAATCTTCTTAATACCTTGAAAATCAGGTTTAAACTACTCAATTTTTCCTTTTCCTTGGCCGTTTTCGGAACTGTGACGTCACCTGCGGAAGAGTTACTAACTAGCTTTATTGCTTTGAGGTCAAATGCAGCTTAATTTACAGCCAAATAGTCTCAAAAAGCCAAACTTTTCATCAATAGTTAGCCCACTGAAAGTCACAATATTTCAGCACATCGTTAATTTTACAAATTGCACACCTCTAATAGTGAACAGATAAACAATGACGTCTAATGTCATCTATGCGTCATTACTTGCACTATAAACCCGACATCATTCTGAGTAAAAGCGACGGATTTACTATGTTTTCAATGCGAATGTCAGTGTGTCAACAAAGCGTCTTGAAAGTGACGTCACCAGTTAGCCTATTGTGGCACGTTCGGGTGCGTTCGGCTGGCACAACAAATTTCTCCGAAAATTACTTCAAAGCGATGTTTTCATTTCATTAGATCAGCGTAATAGTGTTACATTTTACACGTATTCGGTCAATATCGTTTATTTCGTGCGACCTGGCCTTTAAGGCTTTTAGCTCAATTGTTGATAATTAGAAACTTGATCGACGGAGACATATCTGCCTGGTGCGCAATGCTGTCCAGGGTGGGATTAGAGAAACAGCAAAGTGCAACCTCACGTAATGACACAAATAGACACCGGAGGCGTGCTGTCTTCAGCACAGCTGCACTGACGTATATATTCTCATACGCCGCACCTGCTGCGTGCAAAAATCTAGCTGTCGCTGTCGCTTTAACAGTTGTCCACACACACACACTGTATCTTTCAAACACTGGCGACATGGCAAAGCAACTCCAACCCTAAATTTTGGGCTGTTGCAAAACTGTTAGAAATTCTTCGTGTCGGAAAAGTTTCGTCTCAGAAGCAAAATTCTAAGCTAAAGACCGTTATTTTGGGGGAAATTTAAAGGCAAAATTAAAATTTTGAGAACTCTGTTAAACATTTGCAACTTTCTGCTCTCGCCTCCCTTCTTAACCTACGACGCGGCTGCTTTCAAAGAAAACATAAAAGCATTACCGTTCCAGCGAGCGTCTTACGAGACTGATTTTTTTTGCTTTTATTTTTCACTTTGTGTGGTCATTTATGGCACATTTTGGAATACTGCCCACTTACAGTTTGAGTTCGAAGATCCTTGTTGTAACTACGAACTAGGTATGCGTGTACTAAAATCAATGCGTATAACCGTGTTGACGACAAGATGGTTCGGGGAATCGTTGTCTTTGTCGGAGACGATGGTTCCGTTGTCGATGATCCAGAACATGGTCTTGGGTGGCGGTTTGGCTCTGACAGCGCATTCGACGATGACGTCAGAATCTCCCAGGTACGCACCCACAGAACTGCACGTGATCTTCGGAGAGACTATGGACACATACGTTTAGACATACAAACACACGTACACGCATGGCGCTTACATGAGCGGCACTATTAACCGTAAACGAAACAATTTGGAGCGTCTGCGTTTTACACGGTAGTGCGTTGACATAAATTATGTGAGGTGAACATTGAGTATGTCTTACATAATTCTATCGTCCTGACTATCTGTGTGCCAAAAATTATCAAATTTGGCAGAGACTTGACGAAGTTCTGACAAAAACAAGTTGGGTCATTTTTGGCACACCCTGTAGATTTTGGTTTAGTTTTAGATCTTTTACCCACATGCAGGCGCCAGCATAGAATTCTGTGAAATGTGAACAACACATGACTAATTAGAACGTGACATCTAATATACGCAAATGCTTGACTCCCAAATTCCAATTACAATATTTGTAAAAAAATAGGCACAATTACGATTGTTGGCTATATAAATTTCAACGGCTAACTTTACATCAGTAAACTACCTACTAACGGCCACAATGTTAAAGGTGTTAAACAACATATACATGTAAACGAGACAGAAAGTTGCAATTCTCCGACAATCACTGCAGTTTTCCGACAGACATCTAAATATTTTCGACAGAGAAGATTATGAGTGCCCAAAAGTTTAATTTTTCGCTGAATTTTACCAAAATGTGGAGTTTTCAGTCCCATATTTTGCATTCTTGAACAAAAATTTTCCGACAAGTAGAAGGAAGATTTTCCAACCGTTTTTTGAGAGTTCAAAGTTCAAGTACGGGGGAAGGTGGTCTGTACTCAGTTGCCACAACGCCACCGGAAGTGTAGGGTATACTTACAGTCGACGTCGAGGCGGACAAACTCGACCTTGGGCTGGGAGCCCGGCACAACCACAACACATCTCAGCATCTCTCGGTCGTCCTGCGCCTGCGCCTGGAAGCTGTCGGTCGCTCGTTCAGACCGGAAGTCGATACGACGCATGCCCAGCAAGGTGCCCGTCAGCGTCGCGCCGTGCCGGAAGTGAAGCTGATCTGTGACGTCACGCTGACCGACATACACGTCGACGCTGGGTGGCGGGTAGCCGCCCAGTGCTATGCAGCGTATCCGCGTGTCACTGTTCTCGACGAGATGAATCGTGCGGGGTGTGCGTCGCAGCGCGTCGTCGCCACCAGTCGTAGCGTCCGTTTGCACGTACACGTGATCAACAGCAGCTGGTTCATCCGCAGCAACATTAGCATCGTTATCAGAAGCACCGTTATAATAATGCAGTGATGTGTGATAATCAGTCAAAGTAATTACTTTATCCGGAATTTTAGCAAAGTTAATTGGTTAATCGACAAAATGAAATGTATGTCACAGTTTGCAGAGACAGCTCAGACAGGTGACTGCTGCCAGTGCCTATACAGTGACATCGCTTGCCAGGTCCAATTTCACACGCACAAGCCTGTTATCGTCATTTTCAGTCGTTTCGTTGTAGCTGCTATTTTTCGTGCAGCAAGTCCGCATTGAATAAACTAAGTACTTCAAGCTATACACGTGAACGAAGCAATTGATCCAAAGACAAGCCGGTAGGCGATGTGGCTCGCGACTGCTGTAGGCCTATACAGTCGCCAAGCTGAAGACAGACGGACATCGTCGAACGCAAAGTCGGATACAGACACGATGTCTGACATCAAGGGTCGCTTACAGGAGTCAAGAGCCAACAGACAGACAGAAAAACACTAATATCGCCGTCGTCGGAGCGTATTATATGATCTGTTAGACAGCTGCGGGTCAAGTTGTCATCGGCCTGTTAACGAAGCGTATAGAGACAGAGCGAGTGATGGAAGACATAACGATCGTCCTGGGAGTCGGCTGGTCATTGACGCGTTACGTATTACGACCTCACACGAGCGCCGAGCTCAAGCTGCCAAGCAGCTTTGATGTGTCTCTCCAGCGCCGGGTCTCATTACTCTCGCACGAATGACGCGCGTCCGTGTTGATCAGGCGTGCGCTACAATTGCGGTCGGCCATGATTTTTGGAGTGGTGAAAACCTGGTAAAATTTAGAGCAACCGGGGTTCACAGTGGGACATCGAGGCAAATAAAGAAAAACGCAGCAAACGGTGTATTGCTTTCTTGTTCATCTTTTTCCAATAATGCTCAAAGTTGAGTAATGTCGTGCATGAAGTAATGCCTTTGCAGAAAAACCTTTTAATTTCAAACTCTGGGTTCAAAATGGCGCAATACGAAACAACACATATAAACGTCGATGTATTGTGGCCATAAAAGTTGGGCTACTTGGAAAATAAATACACGAGATCTCAACCTCGGGTCTTCGCTCTTCGGACTCCATCATCGACAAAGTTAGGATGAAATACACATGTACATTGTGGCTGATGTTTATTAATCACCAACGAAGGCCTAACACGTGACGTTAGCCGAAAGTAAAGTAGTAAATATAAAGAAAATCGCACGGTCTTTGTTGCAAACGCAGGACACTTTCGTGTTGTTATATTCTCTGCTATGTTACTGTTGATTGATATGCCTCAAACTGACGACTCTGTTATAATATAGGAACAACGCTGACCTCTGACGAACAGTTGATGCGTTACGTTAGCCAGCAACACGGAATGTGGTCCTCGAATCTCACAGCTGTAGTTTCCACTGTCTTCTCGCGTCAAACCTATAGACACGCAGTTCGACCGACGACTATCTCCAACAAGAAGCCTAGCTGTCGCTAAGATATCTGACCGCACTGGTTGTCAGTGACCTTCAAGGTCATCCAAAGTCGATGATTTTTATTTCATCTGAAAGGGCGTATGCCACTTCCTGTTAGTGAACAATAGTAACCTTGGCCGTATCTCTCACAGTTTCTGAGATATGGCCATTTTTCTGTAAAAAACGCACATTTTTTCTATTTCTTCTATTTAACCCCCAATTTAAAAATGTTCTCCTTGGAATAGATGGCTGAAATTTTGCATGCCAGAGTTTAACCCACATGGCTAATTATTCGTGTGAAAAGTTTGCCCCCTACGCCAAGCTTGTCCACAATACATCCGTTACGAACAGACAAGCGGACGGACGGACAGACGACGGACGACAACCATGCCATAAGCTTGGCCGTTGCTTAAGTACGGTCGGCTAAAAATCAGTAAAGTAAGTTTGTTTCATGACTCACTCAATCCTCATATTTCTAGGCTTTCACAACAATGTCTGCAGTGTTATAGTCGCCCTTAATTTCACTCCACCAAGTGTGACCGTGACATTTGAAAAATTCAGTCTGTTTATAACATGCACGTGTTTATTCCAGGCAGAACAGATCGCGATAAAACGTATGTGCCCTAAGTTTTGAGAAATCTCGCAAACAGGCACAAATGAAAACACAACCTTCTTCATTTGGCGAAAATACCAAAAGCACGGACGAACTGAAAGTGATCATAAATTTCAAACCTCCGCCAAGAATGGTGCTAACACCTGGCGAATGCAAGCGGCAACACAGCTGCTATCTTTTAATGGTAAAAAATTGTATAATGATCTAAAATCCACAAAAAGTGTAATCTGATTTACCATCCAGATCAATTCCAACCCGCCACAAAGTGTCAGCAATCAAAAATACATTACTATTTTACGTAATCTAGCTGACATAAACATAATCTTGTTCGTCGCTTATTACTGTTCGCTGTAGCTACGACAATATTGTTTTCAGCACCGTCGCCAAGTTGTTTTGCGTGTCTGTTGTTTTTTCTCTGTTAACACAACTTATGAACCGTTATACTTCGCTTGATACATTTTTGCACGAACATGTAGACCTACCTAAACAACCGCAAGAACCCAATTAAATTTCGAGGTCATAAGTCAAAGATTAATGTCACAGGACAAGATTCTCCGATACTTTTTAGCTGCGAGATAAGATTATGCTGCTAACAGCTGTTACTGTAGGCCAATAGCTATTGGCTGACGTAGACGTCATTGCTACAAATATCGCAGCCTGCCACGTCGGCTACTGCGGACAGATTTAGCCTTGCGTCGATATTTATGTGCGTGTGTGACTGACCGTTAATGATGAGTTCGAAGAGGTATCTGGACGAGACGTTTTCGAAGGTGACTTGAACGCGGTCGGTGGAAACAAACGGTTCGTTCAGACTACCCATAACGTTCACCTGAGTCCACTCGTTCAGCTGCTGCTTGCGCCAAATCACCGGGAAGTCGAACAGAGTGTACTCCGAGCAGCGGAACGCGCACCCCAGTCGCGCCGATCCGCCCACATCCACCACGTGGAATTGCGGATCAGACAGCAGCGTCAATTCGTGCAACTCCACGTGCTCTGCGTTGACCGCAGCAGGACTCACTGCTGGAAAAAAAACAGACAAGCGAGCGGAAAATGAAAATCTGTATTCGCTATAAAATGGTAGCACAACAATACTGAAAGAAAATAAATAAACGTAACTAACATCGGGACTCGGTAGTTATAGAGAGAAAATGTACAAAACATTAGTTTATACACTTGTTAACGGCAACATTCAAGGACTTGTACATCAAAAACAGCAAAAATTACAAAAGGTGATATTGCCCGCATCACACTGACTACGTGTCAATGTGCTGCTGAATAATATCACCTTTTGTAATTTTTGCTGTTTTTGATGTACAAGTCCTTGAATGTTGCCGTTAACAAGTGTATAAACTAATGCTTTGTACATTTATATTTGCTGTTTTATTGCTAAAATACTGTTTTCCTACAGGTGATCAGTTACATAGATATTTCGCTTCAGATTATTTCTTACAGTAGCCAAGCTGCTTACAACTGTTACTTACTACTTAATGGCGTGACTAAACAAACCAGACGACACGCGTCATGCACGACGTCATCGCTCCCAAACCCCCCCCCTTTTAGACGCAAAAATCTCACAGATATCTCCTACACAGACCGAGTTATAGCCAATTTTGTCCCAAATTTTGTTGCCATGGCAATGGGGGTCGATGGACGAAAATGCGATTGGCAGCATTCAATGGCCCATCCCCGAAAATCCCTGTATAGACGCAAAAATCTCGCAAATATTTTTTACACAAGCTGAGTTATAATCAATTTTGTCCCAAATTTCGTTGCCATGGCAACGGGGGTCGGTCGAGGAAAAATGCAATTGGCAGCATTCGATGGCGCATCCAAGAAAACCCCCCTATAGGCGCAAAAATCTCGCAAAAATCTTATACGCAAGCCGAGTTAAAGCCAATTTTGTCCCAAATTTTGTTGCCATGGCAACGGGGGTCGGTCGGGGGAAAATACAGTTGGCAGCATTCGATGGCCCATCCCCAAAAACCCCCCTATAGGCGCAATAATTTCGCAAAAATCTCTTAGGCAAGCCAAGTTATAGCCAATTTTGTCCCAAATTTCGTTGCCATGGCAACAGGGGTCAATTAGGGAAAAATGCAATTGGCAGCATTCGATGGCCCATCCCAAAAACCCCCTATAGGCGCAAAAATCTCGCAAAAATCTCCTACGCAAGCTGAGTTATAGCCCATTTTGTCCCAAATTTCGTTGCCATGGCAACCAGGGAGGGTCCGGGGTAAAATTAAATGACACCGTTAGATTCGCCATCGCCGAAAACCATACTCTAGAAC
>Ga0209367_1008958_pt1 | contig 13645 bp, 8 predicted proteins | sample WorMetLIZISLAND2_FD_187412 | JGI IMG/M metagenome (GOLD analysis project Ga0209367, IMG submission 187412) | Marine gutless worms symbiont microbial communities from Max Planck institute for Marine Microbiology, Germany - Olavius geniculatus... ... | reverse complement strand
GAGTAGCAACAGCGACCTATTTTAAGTAAATAAGTAAGTAAGTAAATACATTTATAAAGTGCACAATATCGGCGAGAAACTCGCCGAATCTGAGGCGCTGGGTGAGGCGGGGCACCAGAGATGACTAGAGGTTGAAAAAAGGAAAGTTTTGAGTTGGCCACGAAACGAAGCTATTGAACAGCTACTGCGAATGTCAAAATGAGAGAATTCCAAATAGTAGGTGCAGCTGCAGAAAAACTTCTAGAACCAACATGTAACTTCTTGTGTTCGATAACGAACGCCAGTGCATATAGTTTTTTGGCCAATCGTTAAGTCGAGTATTTGGTACGATGTGTCGTCTCTTTGTCAGTTACAACTGTATCGTGGCTAAATTGCATGTCTTACCGAAAAACTTATTACACAGTTAATTACCCCTGTGTCATGGGTTTTTGCACACAAAATGTTTGCTATCGAGCGCAAGCAAAAGATTTTCAAATTTAGACTTGAACAAAAGTGGGATAGAAAAAATGCGCGTTTAACCGATATGTAGCGGTATTTTAGAAACAGAGACAGACAGGGCCTATATTACTATTGATCACTAATAGGAATTCGCATGAACTCTTTTAGAAAACAGTAAAACAAGAAATTTTAGATGAGATTGAAAAAGTTATTATGCACACTGCTATACCAATTGTGCGTTACCGTGGCTAAACAGTATGTCGTAGGGGGTCGGCGATGCTACCGTTGGATAAAGCGATGACTAGTTCCTGTAGGCTGTCAATAAAAATCGTGTATCTGTCTAAAACGGTTTGGCCCCAATTTTGAACGCAAAGTTTCTCTTTGTAGCCACTATTCACGTAAACCAAATTACCGCATCGTATGCTAGCGTTAATCGTAGCGTTCGATATCGAGCGCCATTATATTGTATGTGACTGCAGTCCCTCTAGGAAATCGTTTTCTGTTCGCGACCGGAAGTCGAACGCAGTACTTTCGATATAAGTGGTACGGTCGGCCTACCCTAACTACAGCTAAATTTCTTGTGCTATACATACATCATTTTATTTGACAGAAAACTATCGAGATTATAGTTATGACAGTTTCAAAGCCTCCAACACCAAACGGAATGGTATCGCGGCTGTGTCATGTGTAATGATTGCTTTCGTCCATCGTTTCGCGGCGTTTGCAGTAACACTTTTATTCCATTGGATATAAGATCAATTTACTCTGTTTTCCGCTCGTCAACATACAAATAGGCCTACAAACGTAATGGAATTTTACCATTTTGCAAAAATATTACATATGAATTAAGAACGGAATAAAGTTCCCAATAAACTTAAAATGGTAAATGCAATCGATAGGCCGACTGTATGCACTGTGCAAAAAAAAACGAAAATGACTTACTATGTTTCTTTCCCCGTTGTCCGGCTAGTTCATCAACAAGTCTTTTCGTATGCTTACTATATTCTAAAAAAACCGCCTTAAACTGAACACCTGTTAGGCCTACATGTTCAAGTAATTTGAACAGTCCAAAACATTGGAGTTAATTCAAGCACTACAGGAGTGCGGTTTTTAGACAGTGTCAGTGTACTTGAGTGTGTACTATTCATTTCGTTAATTGATATATAACAATAACAAAATTTAACTGCACACTAACGAGTAATTAAGGGCGTAAAGTCCAGTGTTGTGCTAAGATAACGCTGCGCTATTGTATGCTACTGTAATTTTACTTGCGCCTTGCAATAGCAGTGGTGCGGGTATTGCAGCCTAATATTGTTTGTCTGTCCGATGTAACGATGCCTGATGTACTGTGGTTAAAGCCTGCATAATGGGAGCCTTTTTCTAGTATTTTTACGATTTTTTACGATGAACGTAAACTTAAAGAACGTAGTTAACTGATTAAAACTGGACTACGCTTGACATTTTTCTATTCAGCGAATCTTTTAAGCATGTAAGTCTGGCTTATGCCAGTAAAACCAGATTGTTATAATATTCCATCAAAAATGTCGTGCTTTTAAAATACTTTATAAAATTACTTTCTAAAAATATTTTACACACTAAGTCCGCATTTAGTCAGTGCAGTACGTACCAGTACTGAGCAATTCTTACTTTACTGTTTCTGTCAAATTCTAAAATTTTTAAAACTTTTTCTGTCACTGTGTGTAAACAATAACATTATCTTAAACTTTGACACTGCACATATTGGAATTAACAAAAATAAGTCCATATAGAAACAATGCAATTAACAAGTATTACATGTGAGTGAAAATAGTTATGACACTAATTATCAAACACAGTTCATATGTAGGCTACTAATAAGCGGAGATATTCTCTCGACAATACATTTTATAGCCTAGAGAACACCAAAGTGCACTGAATTAAAATGTCTTTAACCGTATGACCCACCTCTAATGAGATCGGCGAGATATTAACAGTCATTTGCATTGCACATGAACGACTAAAAATAATGCTTTGAGATGCGTTTTGATAGCTTCAAATAACCGTATCACCTACATCAAAAACGCTCTTAACAGTTATATACATTGCACACAAACGACTAAAATATTGAAATGAAAAGAGTTTCTAAAGCCAAAATTGTCTCTACACTTCGAAAAATAGGGGGTAGGTTTTCTACTTTTTGGGGTGAATCATATAGTCAGCTCTTATGGTAGGATTATCACACCTTATATGGACGGTATGTTTTTCTACCCTTTTGGTTCACACCTTAGGGTAGGTTTTTCCAACGTTTAAAGGTATAACTTCAAGCCGTGCTGGTAGGAAAAGGCTAGGATTTTATGCTCTGCTTATAGGACTATACTTTCTATTGTATCATTTTATGGTGGATTTGATCCAAAAAAATTACACATGGTTAACTATTCACATACTAGAATAATGTGTATTTCTGTGTAAAGCACTAATAAAAATAGAAACTGCATGGCTGGCATACAGCAATACATAGTTTACTTTATGAACAATGACAAAAATGTATAACTGCAAGCTTTATAACATCTGACAAAAATGTCCTTACATATGGCTTTGGAAACGGTGTGGTTATTCATTGTCTAGGGTTTAAACTGACACAGTATAAAATAACAAAGCAATCAAAGATTATAAAAAGTAGTAAAGTACTGCTCTATTTCAACAAGTTACAAAAAGTCTGATTAAATGCTAACACCAGTGAGCAACTGACTACAGGCACAGTTTCTGACTAATACATAACAGCACCAGACCAACAACCAAAAGTCTAAAATATACACATAATAATAATCAGTAATCAAACACTATTACTGATGACAGAATGGCTACAAAGTACGACAAAAAATCAGAGTTTTTTGGCTATAATTTTTTGTGAGATTGCATAGAATTCCTTGAGAATTTCCTAAGATTTCCCGGTTGATAAATTGTCTGAGTATTTCAGGTTTTTCAGACATGTGGCAACCATAAACGAGTAATTTAAATACCAGTGAGTAATTTGCCACAGTCCCAGCTTCGCACTAATTGCACAACAGCACCAGACAATTGATCGAGCAGTTTCCGACTAACAGACAGGACCAACAGAATATCACCAGACCAACAGATCAGGCATAATCACAAATATAATACACAATAGAAAACACTGATAAAACACTAATACAGGGTGGGTCAAAAAAATGACCCAGCTTGTTTTTGTTAAAACTTTGTCAAATCTTCACCACATTTGCTAATTTTATGGCACCCGAATAGTCATTCATTATGTAAATAATTATGTAAAGTACGCTCAGTGTCCACCTCACCTAACTTATGTCAACGCATTACGATGTAAAATACAAATGCTCTAAATTGTTGCATAATGCTGAGTTGTTGTGCGTGAACAAGTTCAAACAATTTAATTTAGCACACAATAAACTAAAATGTGATTTATTTAACAAAATTATAAATTTGTGTAACAAGTTGCTTTCAGACTATTAGAATTTATGCCATAAGTGTACAAAGTGGTTTAGACGTGAAGCCATGGCTGATAGGGCATTAACGATCAACTGATCAAACTTCACAGCACTCATTCATGGATTAGATGTGTTTTGAGCTTCTCAGTCAGCTATTTGTTGTCTGCTGTTTTCGGCGTGAACATTTAATACCACCAAATTATTAAATCATGTGTCGAATTGATGACGAAAGGTAAGCAATCTGTTACTGATAATTACTGCGTAATGTAGCAATTTGAAACATCTGCGTTTTACACGATAGTGCGTTGAGATAAATTATGCGAAGTGGAAAATGAGTGTACCTCACACCATTTTGTCATTCAAGCCGTTCACATGCCAAATGCCAAAAATTAGCAAATTTAGTGAAGATTTGATGAAGTTCTGACAAAAACAAGTTAGGTTTTTTTTGGCCCACCCTGTACTGATGAGTAATAATTGCACAACAGCAACAGACAACTGATCAAGCACAGATTCCGACTAACAGACAAGACCAACAGAATATCACTAAACCAACAGATCAGGCATAGTCACGAATATAACACACAATAGAAAACACTGATCAAACACTAATACTGATGAGTAACCACAGTCACAGTTTCGGACTAAGTGCACAACAGCACCAGATCGAGCACAGGACCGTTGAAATCTGCGTTCAATGCTTAAAATTTCGTATTCAGCTTTTCCATGTTTATCTCAATTGATTTCGGCACAATTCGCTCTTGAAATGTGTCTCGCAGCCCGAAATTGCCAAAAAATCCATAAAACCCCCTGTTTCAGCGTTCAAGGTCATCCAAGGTCAATGAATTTGGTGGCAATTAAGAACCAGTGTACAACTTCATATTAGTGATTAATAGTCACCTAGAAACTATCTCGCACTGTTTCTGAGATATGGCAAATTACTGGCTGAAAATCGCAAATTTTTCCTACCCCCTCTTATTTTAAACTATAGCACAACTTAATGCCTGTTAGTCGACACTAACTACAAGACAAAAAAATTGAATTATTGCTTACGAGACGCGCGAAAGCCTATAGCAGTTTTTGTTTGCAAACTGTCAGTCTATTTTCAGCCATTTCATCGCAGTTCATTTTTGGAGTGTGCGCCGCAGCCGAAGATCGAAAAATGCATAAAAAACCATTTTATTTTAGAAGTTTGGGTTTTTTAACTCGTAGATGTTGATACGACTGAAAAGCTAGTCGCTACTGCTTGTTGCGATAGGCAGCATGCCCATGCTTATCTGCAACGGTTTCCACGACAGACTGGCCAACAACGGTAAAATAACGACTTTTACGGGGGTACCGCTGTTTGATGCCCTCGTGCGCAGCTTTCTTCAAACCTAGAAAATCAAGACTTGGACCACCGAAGTCTATGTTTAATGTTGAAAATTTCATATGCAGCCTTTCCATGTCTATCTCAATTGATTATGAAAAGGCAATTTTCAGAGCCCAAAATGCACAGAAAATGTTTTCAGCCCTTACATCCCTTACTCTGCCTTAAGCTTTTTTGCTTATTTTTTGAAAGACGTTGAAGGAGCTGTAAATAAAAAAAAGAAAGGGTAAAAAACAAGAACCACAAATGTGCCTCCAAGAAAATTTTTGGCTACACCTATGTAACTGACTCAATAAACGATTGGCAGCAAAACCAATCTGTCAATAAAATATTTTACCCTATGACACAACTTAACAACTGCTGGTCGACATCAGTTAAATCACTGATCATAACAGGCACATACAGCAACAACAATTGATCCTGAAAACAAATCTTTGAATTATGTGCCAAAAACTGAACTAGATTGAATCGAAAATATATTACGAAAACTTGTGCTACAGTACTACTTAGATGCATCATGTATGCACATGATACCAAAAGTAACGCAGACTGCTTTATGTGCTGACTGCTGTAATAGTCCAACTATTCGTTGGTCGATGTGTTTCAAAACTAAGCCTAGAAAAAGCTATTTTAACTGACAAGAAAAGTGTAGAAAAAAGTAAAACCATCTAATAACTGGCGGTTAACCACGGAAACGGGGTCTTTAATTTTCAAAAATTAACATTGGTTTGGTTCAGTTTTTAGAAAACCAAAATTTTTAATGAATTCTGCACACTCTTAGGTTTCAGATGCGTCTCGAGAAACCAAAATGCATAAGAAACACATTTTGTTTTCCTGACCCTTCTCACAGGTGCTCTAGGTCATTATTTTAAGCATTTTTGGAAAAGAAGAAAGAAATAAAAAGAAAGTGGAAAAGAGGGACTCAGAGGTTCTTCCAAATTAAATCTTAATAATAAGAAAGTTTTTGCAGACGCTGCTGCTTTTTTATTCGCTGCTGCTTGCGTTTGTTGAAAACCTTTGTTTTGATCAACGGTATTCGCGCAGACTCCTCCACGTTCGGCAGAATGGTTGGATGCATCTGGACGAAGGTCCTCACCTCCTTATGCCCTGCAAAATAAGGCAACATATCCGATCAGCATCACAGTGCTGCTAACCACTAGATAATAATATTTAAAACACATATTCTATTAATAACAACTATTTATTAAATTGGTTACAGAAATAAGCATAAAATAGCAAAAAACGGAGCTTCAGAAAAAGTGTGCAGCAACCAGTGGCTTCAGCATTATTAGAAGCATGGATGAAGCCAGAAGCCCACCAGGACACTATTGCATCGTGGGACCATGCTGACGCCCACTGCTGGCATAGCTGCACTTTTTAAATATTTATGACATCTATACTGTGCTCACTACAGTTAACTTGATATTTTAAACATAAGTTGGTACCACTCGACTGATGAATCTAAATCACAATTGCTGGTGTCATACAGATATCTGTCATCAAAATATAAAATAAGCAAGCATAATTCTAATAAAATCGGTAAAGTCCTAACATAAGCAATTGTCAAAATCGCATTTAAAACGTTTTTGTTGCAAACAAATATTTAAATTAACTTAGACAAATCCCAATAGACAAACTTTTTTGCTGCAAACGGCAAATGGCATCAACGCAACTGTGTGTTTAGTTGTTTCAAAGTTTTTAGAAAATACAAAAAAGTAAGCCTGTGCATAGAATAAACTATAAGCTCTAAGAAAACGCATAGCAACTAAAGTCATTGGTTATTACTCAAAACATTCATCTTAGTTGAAAAATATTAGCACCGGTCTTTGTCCTTGGGTAATATTTTCAAACTTAAGGAAAACAATTTTTACTAAAGACCTCCATGCCAGTCACTATTTGCATATTTTGCACTTACCAGGCAAAAAGCCCTGGGTGCCGATACCATCTGCCATGATATATTGGCGAAAATAATTACGCACAAATAATCTGTCGGTGTCTTTCTACCAAAAGTATGATAGCCCTGTACAAATAGCATAAACATAATACATTAGTCATAATGTCACAATTTGCTATTATTTAAAAATGCATAAAATTACAATTGCAGATACAATCAGCCAAAAAATGGAATATTTTTGTGTATAGCATAACCTCATTGAACTACGCTTTTTTCAGTAACTTCTAGCACCTTACAATGAAAAGAAATCAGAATCGAATAGTCCATCTAAAAGATGAACTGTACCATTCTGATGATCTGTTTTGCACAGCAGGGTCACTGTGACTCAAAACAAGTGTAACGTAGTGTTAATGGCTAAGTGAGAAACAAAATCAATCACTGGAATAAGCCTATTGTCATCTAAAATTTTTAAAAAAATGTAAAAAAAAACACCAAGTATCCATAATCAATAAACAACGAATTATAGCAACTAGGCAAATAACTGACCACCAATGAAAATGGAACAGCAGTAGTTTTGCTTGCATTATTAGCCAAAGCGTTTGGCATTTGTATATAACACGTGCGTTCAGGCAGAATACGACATCAACTACAGCCTTAAAATAAGAATAAGTACGTTTCAACGTGGTCTACTGTGCGTATGTCTCACTGCTCTAGAACTACACGGTAGACAGTGCTAAAATTTATACATACACTCGGCATTCGTTTGTTAGTTTTTTTCAAAAGTTACTCCAGGTTATCCTCGTTCAAAAAATAATTTTTTTTATTTATTTGTTTGTAAGCAAAAGTTTGCCCAATTATTATATTGAACGAAAAAAGGACTGTTGTTGCCAGCGCTTTTTTTCGCTTGTCGATATTTTGATTTATTCTGCAAAGATTATTTTCAAAGCTTCAAAGTTATTTGTTCTATACTACTCAAAATTGTTCGCCAATTTTTGAAATTTTTTAAAAATTTTTTTAGGGCAACCAAAATTTTTGACATACCTTTAAAAATTTGACATATTTTCTTTTATAGTGCAACGTTTCACATCGATTGATTGAGGGATCTAGAGATTTGAGCCCTAGTATAAACAAGTAATTAGTAATTTGAGCAATGTTTACGAAACGCGCGACAGCATATAGCAGTTCCTGTGCGCAGGTTGTCGTTGTCTATCTTTAGCCATTTCGTCGCAATTCACTCTTGAAATGTGCGCAGCAACCAAAAATCGCAAAAGAATCAGTAAACGCTTTATTGTGTGGGGTTCCATGTCATCGATGTTAATACCTCTTAAAAGCTCGTCAGCTCAGTTTTTGTAAGAGTAAGCAACAAGTCTATGTCTATCTGCAACCGTTTTCACGCTAGATGCGTCAAAATAGCGACTTTTTGAGCGGTACCGCTCTTTGACGCCCGCGTGCACAGCTTAACCTAGAGGGTCAAGGCTCGCTTTGTTGAAATCTACGTTTGATGCTGAAAATGTCATACGCAGGTTGTCCTGGTCTGTATTTAGTGATTTTGGCGCCATTCGCTTTTGAAATATGTGTCACAGACTAAAATCGCGAAACGATTTAATTAAACCATTATTTTGGTGTTTAATGTCATTTAAAGTAATTGCTTTTAGTGCCAATCGAAAGTGCATGTACGACTTCCTATTAGGGGTGAAGTGATTAATAGTAACCTTGACCTTAGCTTGCATCGTTTCTCAGATACGGCAATTTATTGGCTAAAAATCGCAAATTTTCACTCTCCTATCACTTTGCGCTATCGCTCGGTTGACCGTTTTTGAATTTATGGAAACCTTTACGAATTCTGAAACTAAAGTCTTTTAGAAACCCGACAGTTTTTGACTGATCCACATGTGTGGCAGACGGACGGACAGAGGGACTGACAAAGGGAATTGCGATGGCATATTCGCGCTATTGTAGCAATGCGCTGCTGTCGCGCGTAAAAAGCAATTGTTTTAAAATTGTTTTAAAAGAGGCCTTAATTTTCACATTCACATTGTTTAAGTGCAGACACTCTTAACTGTGAAAGTTTAACGACGATCGGTTGAAGCAGCTCAAAGTGCCAAAAGTAAACAAACAAAAACGGTAAAACATAAGACCGCCAGGAACTATTGTTTCTAGCGGCCTAATCATAGGCCACCATGACACACCTTACGGATGGGTGTGGGAGGGGGATTCCCCCTACACCGTGTCCCCACATTATGTTTCTAATTACTTCCTTTGCAAAAAATTTCTGACATTTAGGCTTAGTGTCGAAATTAAAGGGCAACTTTTGGCATTATGGGGAGGGGTGTGTCTCGCTTGGCAATTTAACTCCACCTATACTGAGGGGGCAATTATTATGGGCACTGTATAGTATTCTATACAGTAAAAAAACAACAGCCATCCAGAATAAAACAGGCACGTTAGTAACAGAGCCAAAGGCAGTTCTAAACAGACGGAAAGAGTACGTTGAAGAATTATACAACACGGACGAAAAACCAGACAGTGTTGACATTGGCGAAGAAGGTAATACAGCCGAGGACCAAGGACCAGACTTGCTGACAGAAGAAATATTGCTGGCACTGAAAGAGATGAAAAACAAGAAAGCGGAAAGTTCCGACAACATACCAGTAGAAATGTTGAGGTGTTTAGATGGTAAAGCAACAACAAAACTGATCGATGTATGCAAAACCATATACACAACAGGGACCTGGCCAACAGACTTTGTGCAGTCAATAATGCTACTGCTGGAGAAGAAACCCAATGCAACAAGGTGCGAAAACTTTAGAACCATAACAATCATCTCGCATGCTGCAAAGATTTTGCTGAAAGTATTACAAAAAAGAATTAAAGCAAAAGTAGATACAGTCAGTTTCCTCTCAGACGATCAGTTTGGATTCAGAAAAGGTACAGGAACCAGAGACGCTATAGGTACGCTGAGAGTGCTCACAGAGAGAAGTTTGGAAGTCGACCGTGATGTTTATGTCTGCTTCGTAGACTACGAAAAAGCGTTCGACCGAGTAGATTGGAAAAAGCTAATGAGGGTCCTGAAAAGACTAGGAGTCGACTACAGGGACAGGAGATTAATCGGAAATCTGTACATGGGACAAAGATTCAGAGTGAGAATAGAAGAGGAAGACTCTGACCTAGGCATCATTGGTAGAGGAACAAGACAGGGATGTCCGCTATCTCCTTTACTATTCAACATCTATATCCAGGAAGTATTGAATGAAACTTTTGACAATGTAGCAGATGGAGTAGCGACAGGTAAAAGGCTAATACAGGCTATATGCTTTGCCGATGACCAAGCAATGATGGCCAGTTCGGAAGAAGGTTTGCAACGAATAATGGAAGCATTAGAAATGATATTTAAAGAATATGGAATGCGTATTAACCTGAAAAAGACAAAAGTAATGATGTTTACCAGAGGTCAACCAAGGAAAGTATCGATCTGGCTTCAAAACACTGAACTTGAACAGGTTCATAAATTTTGCTACTTGGGAAGTTTACTTGCTGAAAATGTTCGTTGTGATAAAGAGATCAAGAAAAAAATTGCAATGGCAAAGGCAGCTTTCATGAGAAGAGGAGAATTACTACGAGGGAACATTTCAAGGGACTTGAAGAAACGGATGGTGAAAGCACTAGTATGAAGTGTAGCTCTTTATGGCTCAGAGACATGGACACTAAGAAAAGAAGACATCAAACGTATACAAGCTTTTGAGATGTGGATCTGGCGTAAAATGGAAAAGATCAGCTGGACAGCACATGTGTCAAATGAAGAAGTCTTGTGTCTGGTACAAAAACAACGTTCTCTGATGCAAGTCATCAAGCAACGCCAAGCAAACTGGATAGGACATGTCTTAAGAGATGAATGTTTTCTAAAGACTGTACTAGAGGGAAAGATAGAAAGAAAACGGCCAAAAGGAAAACCAAAAAAAAAGATGTTAGACCTACTTATGGAACAAGAAAAAAAAAGATCAGTTACGAGGAATTGAAGAGAAAAGCACAGAGCCGGGTCGGATGGCGCCATCGTTATTTGAACCTGCCTTAAAGCAGAGCACGCAAAGAGATAGTATTCTAGTGCAATCACTATTATCACATCAAAAACAATCTTATATTTACATCCATTTATCCATATATTCATTGATGATTGACTTTAGTCCAGTTGAGCGGCTGAGGCCAATTGCAGCATCGTCGATCTTTTGTAAGCCTAAACAGTTCTTTGTTCGTTCTCAAGTAGACCGCATAAATCTAAAAACAACATGTTTATCTGTAGTTTGTGAAAGAGCAATTGAGTAATTAAATCACACCGTAAGTTTATATGTTGTACACTTATAAACTGTAAAATTAGTTTAAACCTACCGTGATGTGACCAAGGCACCAACTCTCAAGGCCAAGGCCATGGCCAAGGCATTTAATACGCTGTATACTGAATTCCAAATCCGAATATATAAGCACAATGCAAAACATACAGTTCAGATGTAAAAACTTGTTGCGACACAAAATCTCAATAATCCTCTTAATCCAGTCACAGTGATTGTCAGTGAACATCAATCATTCTAATCTCTACATTACATTACGTCATGCAAGTCCAGTAGTCCATATTAACTCATCACCTGCAGTTACAAATTAACGCTACATGTTGCATTTTAGAAACATCAAATTTTCACATACAAAGTTTATTATCTTTTACCATGCCAATACGCTGCACAGAAAGAGAAAGCTGTAAATAATTTACTTACATTACATTTTGTATACTGTCAATTTCGAGCTGAAAACAGCCGTGAGCGCGCTACAGCTAGAACGACGACAGACTATAAGCAAACGACTGTATGCGTCCTGCTGTGTATGCAGAGATGTGTTAACACGCCAAGAATAATCTGATTTGCAATCTCAGGAGCCTGCCATATCACACCCCTGAGGTCAGTATCTGTAGATGAAGCCCATTAAATAGTGACCGCAAGTCGCGACCTGCTTTGCGGGGCGCCGCTAGTTAACGTCACCTGTCGGCTGGCGAGGTTTCAGTCAGTCGCGGGTCAAGCGAATCGATCTGCTTGACAATGTTTAAGAATCACGCACCAGCCAGCTTATCTAGTAATGACGATAAACTCGAGAAGTGACTGTTTGAGGTATCGAACAGGATATTGCCGACACAGCTCTCAATGAGTGGAGAACGTAGCCTATTGGCGTGCCGGTGTTTACACAAATGGCCTACATTTCGAACATTTTTTGCCAGCAGTTGCACAACTAGACATTTGGATAAATTAGCCAAAGTGCTAAAAATATGGACAAAATGCGTGTTAATGTGTGTTATTTTAGTCAAATAATCGTACTGCATGAAATAAAATATAACTGTAATATCTCGCTTGTTTTGTTTTTTTTCTGCGTAGTGCAGGAACAGATATTTGGTGAGGTAAAAATTTTAAGTTTGATTTTTAGCTGTGTCCCGAATATTTCTACCAAAAATTATTATAATCCGTTAATCCGTCTTCAAGCTGCAATTGATCATGCCGGGGTCCCTTTTTCAGACACAGTGTATTAGTGATCAGTAGTAACATTGGCCCTATCTCAAAACATTTCTGAGCTACGGTGACATCTTTGTTGGCAAAATTCGTCAATTTTTTCTACCCTATTTTAATTTAGCGCCTTGAATCTGCGTGACATCTGTCGGATTTGTGGAACAGCTTTATGGATCCTAAAACTAAAGTTTTTGCGGGAACTCGCAGCAAAGAGCTCTGATTCTATCTTGCGTCATTTTGATAAGGAGCAATGTGACAGACGGACAGACTGAGACAAACAGACAACAAATTTGCCATAGTCACGACAAAACATCTGCATATCAATCTGAGTTGATGCCCTGTAAAAACTAAACAAGTTTGTTGTCTAATAAAAACGTTTGCAGATGTCTAAATTACACACCGGATCTCTTAAGTTTATCACGCAGTGAGTTTTACACCGTTAAACCAGACTAGAGACTAGCAGACCACAGCCGGTAAAGCCCGACAACTGTCGTGGCAACAGCGAAATAAAACAAGAAATTTGAGATTATGCTCACAAAACGCGCGACAGCCTATAACATTTCCTCCCTGCAAATTGTATTCTTGATCTATCGCCATTTATTTCGTCGTAAATCACTCTCGAAGTGTGCGCCGCAACCAAAAAATCGCAGCAATGATCACTATAACCACTATTTTGAGGACTCATAATCGTTCAATCTCATCAGTGTCGAGACCCGTTAAAAGTCTGTCACCAATTCTCGTTACCGCAGGCAACAAATCAATGTCTATCTGCAACCGTTTTCATGCTAGACGAAGAAACAGCGGTAAAATAATGACTTTTAGTCGGTACCCCTCACTGACGCCCGCGTGCGCAGATCTCCTTGAATCTAAAAAGACGAGGCTTAGACTGTTAATATCTACATTATATATATATATATATATATATATATATATATATATATATATA
>Ga0209367_1008957_pt1 | contig 13648 bp, 12 predicted proteins | sample WorMetLIZISLAND2_FD_187412 | JGI IMG/M metagenome (GOLD analysis project Ga0209367, IMG submission 187412) | Marine gutless worms symbiont microbial communities from Max Planck institute for Marine Microbiology, Germany - Olavius geniculatus... ... | reverse complement strand
GCACGCACTGCAATTCAACGAACACGGTCGTCTTTCAAATAACAATCAACAGTAATAAACAGCATATAAACTCCGGAATTTACATACCGCCAAAAACTTCACAAAATCTTACGTAAATTAGCGAAAATAACGCATCGTCCGCTCATAAACACGTCAAAGAATATATAACAAAGCAGTCGGTTCCCCAAAAACTGACGGTGGCGCCATCTGTTGCCGTTAGACACGAACCATAATGTTAAAGAGATAGGAGTGCGCCAACCAGTCTTTATCTTTTAATCATGGTTTTTGGACGTTTAATGTAAGCCGCAGATTTGCCTACTTTTATAAAATTTGGAAATGCAAAGAAGTCAGATGTTTGTGTTATTTTTTTAAAAAAATCATGGGTGGCCATGAAACTGGGGGGGAGCTGGAGCAAAACTGGGGGCCTGTGCCCCGGCCGGTGCTATAGGCCTACATGAGCTGCACTGGCTTTCGGTTCGGCGTCGGGTGGACTTTAAGATGGCCACTCTGGTCTATTTGTCGCTGTCCGGCATGGCTCCAGCTTACCTGGTCGCCGACTGTTAGCTGGTCTCCGACAAAGGTCGTCGTCAGCTGCGTTCTGCCAGTGCCAACTCAAGGACGTGTCGTTAGACGGACCTGCAACATCTATGGAGACGGATGCTTTGCTGCTGCAGATCCGAGGCTGTGGAGCAGTCTGCCAGCTCATCTGAGACAAACTGATTAGGCCTAGTGATTGCAATCCCGGGATTGAATCTTTGAACAGTTTAAACGGCAGTTAAAGACACTTTTTGTTCGGGCGTTGAGAGCGCGGCGCATTGTGGCTATTGTTAAATTGCGTTTTCTAAATTCTAATTAATCTTACATACTTACTTACTTACTGATAACCTTGATGTAAGATCTTCGGTCTTCTAGCTGTAATTAAGATTTATATATTGGCCAAATCAAATAACGGCCTACGTTTTGTTAGTGCAGAGCCACTAATGCTTGAGCAGAGAATTATAGTTGTTTGATGATTCTGATAATCAGTTAGTGGTGTTCTATTTTTGAGTTTTAATTTTGCCCATCCCTAAGTGAACTGTTGACCGGAAGTTCGTATGTTGTCGTATGTAAAGAAATGTGTTGTTTTTCTGCATTTTTTGTTTCATTTTATACTTGTATGTTTTTAATACTTGTATACTACACAAGTTATAAACTCATTACGTCATAACGTATTGATTTGGGATGGCTACATGTTACTTTTGTGCTGTTAGGCTACTGCTTGACGAGTTTGTTGCACTGCTCTGTGCACACACACACACACTAGGTGTAACGAGGGTGTCAAGAAACACCGCACCAGGGACAAATATGTGATTATATTAGATTGTTACCGTTAATTATAACCGTGGTATCGTCTGCTCTGTGTTAATATTTGTGATGTGGAAATTAAGTGTTGTTTCCTATGCGAACATTGGATAACTTGAAAATTGGGGACTGTTTCATACACTGAACTGATTGGTTAGAAAGCACATTGGTAGGCTGTACCAAAGTCCAGATGAGAACAGCGTGTGTGCAGATCATAGCAGTGATTTTCTTTGAGAGATAAGTTCAGTTTACTTATGCAGTGAAGTCAGTAGTTGGACTGTTTAGATTTAATTTGGAATATTGTTAATTACCATGCTGAGATTGAGATTTCCAGCTTGTTTCTGCTGGTTATGTTTGCAGGAAGTACAGTTGGCAATGAAAATACTTCTCGTACTACTGGCATTATTTCTTACGCTCGTAACGTCTGTTGATCGTGGAAATTTTAAGACTTGCAGCCAAAGTTCTTTTTGTCGGTAAGATTTCTGTGAATAATTGCACAACTAAAACATTTTTTCTGTGTTATAGCATAAATGGCTTAGGCCTAGATGATTTGTAGTCTTCAAATTCTGTGCAATGGCCTCATAAGTCAGTTGAAGTAAAGTTTGATATTTACTAATTATAGATCTGTCAATGCTCTGATGCTGTTATTTCGGTGCTAAGTAGGGCATCCCATCTGTATAAGTACTGCTACAAAAATTTTATAAAAGTTTGCAGCTGCATATTAGCAGATTTGTGGGTGAATCAGATGAGCTTGGTCTGAAGGTTTACAGGCAGCTGTTCTGCACTAAAATGAACCATTCCAACTCTCACACTATTAGCGATAATGACATCACCATAAACATTATTGTGTGCATTATCATCACCATTATTTTTGTTATTATGTAAATGTATGTTGTCATAGATTTCATCGTGAGCAGACAGAGGGTGAAGTCGTCTACGATATTATACCAGAATCCGTTAGCATAGACAGCTCTGCACTCAGGCTGAGGTTAAGCCGTAGAGGTCACTCGGATATTCTGTCGGCTGAGATATTTTTGTTGGCTGACAACATTCTGCGAATGAAACTGAAGCCAGCTGAGACAGATCGTCAGAGATACGAAATACCAGTTGGGGATGTCTTAGTGTCTGAACCAGTAGCACAGAGGTAATTTGAATTGTGTGATTTGGAGTGCTTTTTACACTGTTGGCTGAAAGTTTTGTCAACTTAGCACGATGACAATATGTACATTGTATAGACGTGATAGGAGTTAATGAGAGAATGAGTTGGCCTACAAATAAGTTATATATTTTTGGCTAAAATATAGCCATATTTGATTGACGGTTTTATTAAATTAAATACTAGTATCCCAAATTACTACAATATATCATCGAGTAGTAGACATACAGAGTTTCACTGATATTACAAGCTACTGTTAGCAATATTTGCAATTAGTGCTGAGTATTTTTTATGTTGGTTTTTCTCTAGTTCATTATGTACATTGCTTTTTGTTCCTGTTTTTGTGCCAACAAATGATTATGATGTTTCTCTCTCTCTTTCAGTATTTAAGTGCATATGGAATTTTATCAGATGCTGTCTGCTCTTACTGTTTGTTTAATAATTTTTTTTTGTTTTCATCAAATGTTCAGGATTGAAATAAAGCAGAGAGACAGCAGGAGGATAGTTGCAGCAACATCTGATGAGAAGTGCAGTGTGGTGGTTAATGTGTCACCATTCGTTGTCGATGTTTTCTGTTCTGATCAGCTAGTTGTCAGTGTAAACAGCCGCTCTCTTCTACGATTCAACATTGGACATGCAAACTCTCGGTATCATCACAGTCTTTGTGTGACTTTTTGTCAGCCCGCAAATGACTGCATTCACCTTATATTTTTCAGTCTTTTGGTCAAAATTTATGTAATCTTTTTTACCTGTTTACGTTAAATATACTACAATTACCTTGCTGGCTGGTATGATTTAAGTACTGTGTAAGTGCACACATATTTAGTAATGTTGCATGAAAGATAATAATTTTTAATTAGCTGAAAGATATAGAAATTTGTACATTCTGTATCCTCACATTCATTGCTTGAGATTTTTTTAAAGATTTTTTCCATAATTACGGGTGAAACTGGTATTTGAGGAATGATGGACTTTTTGCCTTTGGTGTTTTGACAACATTTTTTGGTATAATATTAAGATGGGCATTTGGAATTTATCACTCCAATGTTTCTTTGCCAGTGTGTTGGGAGGCCTGACTTTGTAGTGAGATAGAACAGACTGTAGCCAGCTAATCAAATTAGAAGTGTACTGTGCAGTATGTGTGTGTGTGTGTTTATAGTGGCTTTGTCAATTCAGCAGTGTCATGGTTCTCAGGCTGGTTTGTATCTAATCAAGGCAGTGATGGCCCAGATGCTTTAAGCAAGGCATGTTTATGTGTTTTTAGCATACATGTATAGTGTACCATGTCCTAGAAGGCTTCTGTTTATGGCAGATTAAATCTTGACATTTTTAATGGAGCTGTCGAATTTACGCATTAAACTAATGCGTTAAAGAATTAACGCACATTAATTTTTAACGTGCATACATAAATTTACTTAATTCTGTGCAGCAGGAGTTTCACTATTTCATTAAACTACATTCATTTTGACGATTGAATAATATTCGAGTAATTAAAACTTGTCTTCTTGTCGTTCCATTACTACTGTCACGGTCCTGTGACACAGGCACGACTTTGTGAGCTTCATTCAGCTCACGCTTTCGAAGTAGTTCAGCCACAACATCAGCAATATTATTGATGCATTTTGGTAAAATTGGAAAAAAAACATCTTAGACCAACATTGCAGTGAATGGCCTGTACTATGATACTAAACTGTGTGGGTCTAATACAGTCAAGCGTCATATGGATCATTCATCACAATGTTGATCTAAAGTGTTTTTTTCATTTACCTAAATTTTTGTTATTATTTTTAGTTTTTGCTTACATTTATATTTCACAAGGTAGTGTAGAAACATATTTACCGTGTGGTGGGATATATAATTATCACGTTACTGCAAATTGTCTGCAGAGTGTGCCAGTGAAAGAATTTTGAGTTTATAATTGGTGAAGATATGGACAAAAGTGAAGTGGCACATTTTTTTTATGGCCTACGGTGTATCATATTAGTACTTAAGGCTACTTGTGCAGGATGAGCCATGAATATGCTGATTGTGTTTTCAGGCTGAAAGTGAGTGCGGTGAAGAAGAAACATTTAAAACACACACTGATTCAAAGCCATATAGTTGGTTCAGGTTTTTTTTTGTTTTTTCCTGTGTCAGTGTGTTTTGCATCATTTTTTTGCACAGTGCACACACATTTTTTTCTTATGTTTTCACACCATCATTTGGGATAATGATGCATTAACAGAACTTTCAGTAATGCATCCTCGGTCATCGCTGAAGTGATAAGGTTTTAGGGTCGGAAGTTTAAGATCAGATGTCCGGGTCACTGCATCAACATTCATGCATGCTAAAAGCAGTTGGGGCAAAGAAACTCTCTCAAATGCTACACCCACTTTTGTCTACTTTTTGACACCAGCTCAAACATTTCTACTTCTCATTCTGCTAGCATAGCAAATGGGATTGGGGTTAAGATTTGCAGTTAATTCACTGTCTGTTAATTTCTCCACTCTCTTTGTTTTATATACAGTCCCAGTTTCAGCAGGAAGTTTATTTCCTTTCTACATCACAGCCGATTAATGTTATACATATCTGAGCTGTTACTTTGCTTGTTGGCTGTGTCTAGCGATAACATTTTTGTGTTCGCATCAGCAGAGTTATTCTGCATCGAGCCAGATTGGTACTGAGATGGGTGACCATTCGTGGGTCAACTCAGCCTGGCCAGTCCTTCGTGCATAGGTGCAGTGAGTACCGGCAAAAGCTGCTGCATGAACACGCACATTTTGATTGTATGATGCACTATTGCACTGGCCTCATATCTGTGGACTGGCAATGTAAGCTGGTGTCTGCCTGTGGGCTAAGGAAAAGGGTGATCAGTGCTGCCCTATGGATTTTCTGCATTTTTGTTGTTTGAAGTTGCATTGTTTTTGTCACTGCATAGGATTGACGTCGGTTGGTGTTGACGTGACATTTCATGATGTGGAGTTTGTCTATGGGATTCCTGAACATGCTGACTCTCTTGCACTGAAATCAACTGCGTACGGACTTTTTTTGTAAAAAAAAAGTTATTTTCTGTCATTACCTTTGATGAAGAAGTAGTTTACATTATCAGGTCTGACCATTTGTATGCAAGATAACTCGAAAAATTTTGAGTAAACTTTTGTGAAGATTTTTAGGCATTGATGAGTGGCCCTAGAAAAAAGTGAAATTTAGATTTGGATTTCGGTAGCGATTCAGGATTCTTTGGGATTAGAAGATAGAGCAACAATTTAGCAGTGGTTTATTTTTTTTTGTTTTTCTTGTTTTTCTATGATTTTTGCTGTTTTTGATGTGTTAATCACCATTCTGATGCATAAAAACTGCTTTATTCTACATTTATATTTTCTAGTTATGGCCTGAATCTTTTGTTGCAGGACATCAGATCCTTATCGGCTGTACAATCTTGATGTCTTTGAATATGAACTGCACAATCCAATGGCACTCTATGGCTCTGTGCCTTATCTGATAGCTCACAGGTGACTGAAACTAATCTTGATTTTGTTGCCTGTACACCAAACAGTGACAGCCAGTTTAACTTGATATGGGTTGTTCGTGTATTTATTACTGTTAGTGATATTGTATCAGAGAATAAAAACAAGAAAAGCCCAGCTAATGCAAAGGGAAACGCGTGACAGCGGTGCATGTTTGAAGGCCCACTGCGGAGAAATCTAAGCTCATCAGTCCAGCAACTGACAATGGGTACGATGTATTTACATACGCCAGATGGCGCCACCATGTCGCGTGAATGCTGCCGCTTTAGAAATGTGTGTTGTAGCCCAGAATTGCCGAAAAATCCATTAAAAAACCTTATTTTTGCATTGAAGGTCATCCAAGGTCATTGATCTCGGTGGCAATCGAGAGCCAGTATACGACTTCCTATTAGTGATCAATAGTAACTTAGGCCCTATCTCGTACCGTTACTGAGATACAGTGACTTATTGGCTAAAAATGCTCACCCCCATCTCATTTAGCGCCCTCGTTCGTGGTGACGCCTTTCGACCCTTTACTGTTCCTGAAACTAGAGTCTTCTGGGCAGCCGACGGTGAAGATTTGGTGATTTTAGCTTGCACTGTTTTTGACTGATCCACCCGTGTGATGGACAGACAGACAGACGCCAATGGATAAACAAACGGACAATTGCAATGGCTAAGATGCATAGTAACTTCAATAAATAAAATAGTAATTTTGACAATTAATAAAATGTTGATTGTAAAATGTCAGTTAATCTCATACCAGTAAGAACGTAGATTGGATCCTTCAACGCACATCTCATAAAGGGTTTTTTTTCTTAGTCCTCTGTTTTTTTCCAGAAGAAATCATCACTTCAGTCTGTCTACAGCACTTAATAATTGTGTCTTGGCTATATGTGGGAACTTAATAAGTGAAAAACCGGTAAAGAAGACTGCATTTTCCTCAACAATTACCACTGTTATCTTTAGTCGCAGTTCACGATTACTTAATCGTTAATTTTTTAAAAGTCAACTACTTGGCTAATAGCTTCCAATTCTAGGATATGTGGTGTATATTATGTTGTTGCTAGTTGATGTATGTGCAGTGAGCGTAGAAGCGCGGGAATGTTTTGGCACAATGCTGCTGAGACATGGATCGACATTGAACACAGAACATCTTCACGACGCGTAAGTTCACTTTCTGCTTTGTTATATCATGGTTTGTTGCAAGTTGGTGAAAGATATTATTGTTACATAACTGTTGAATAGTTGTGAAATCACAATTTCAACCATTTTGAATCAATCTTGTCTTTTACACTTCTCACGTTGTTGCAACTGTCTAGTTTTTTATGCTGCAAATTACTAGGTGAGAAGCCTATTGATTCTGAAGCATAAATGGTGAGGCGGGCTGGGACACAAAGAGAGCAAGACCAGGGTATAACAAGAAATTGAGTCAACTACTGCACAACTATGCAAACATGCACAAGAGAGAGAATTTCTTGTTGTTGTGTTATTGTTATTATTATTTGGTTTATTGTTTTAGGAGAATGAAGCGCATGTTGCAGATCTACTGGGTGCTGGCTTTACAAGTCAGCCTCAGGTTGAAACTCACTGGTTCTCAGAAAGCGGGATCATTGACTTATTTCTTCTGCTCGGTCCCATCATCAACAATGTGTTCCATCAATACCGACAGCTCACTGGCTCTACCCCATTACCACCGGTACGTTTTATATATTTGCTTATTTAATATTAAATTGTATAATGCATATGGAAAAAAGCACTAGAGGTCACCAGACTAAGTGGACAGGGTTACAGTCTGGCAGTAGATCATTCGCCATCATCAACCTATGAGTCTGAAACTCTTTACCGGCTTTGCTGTGAGCTGTAGAGTAGACTTTAGACAACTACAGGGTGGGCCAAAAAAAACCCGACCTGTTTGAGCGTTGATAACCCAGCGATGGTTACCCGTAGAAAGACGTGTGATATGTCATAAGTTTTAGAATGTTGTAGACAAAAAGGGCCGAACTTGCATAGCAAATCATTTAAATATTTTTGCCTAATTTGCATAAATCTTTATTACCCCTGAAATTAGGCATTTGCTTGCACTCCCGTGTGCCCGAGTTCATTGAACTCAAAAATTCACTGCCAAAAAGTCCAGATTTAAATTTTGTGAATTACTCAGTGTGGGGGCATTGCAACAGATAGCATGGTCACAAAGTTTCAGTAACTGACCAGCTAAAACATGTGCTAATCGAAAGGTGGGCTCAGCTGATCCTGAACACGTTGACTTTAGCGATCGATCAGCTGCCTAAAAAAACTGATGACTGTTATGAATGCAAAAGCTGGGCAACTGCCTATGTCAAATTTCATCTAAACTCAACGTATGTATTAATGATTGTTGATATTTCACTGTATGCTGAATGAAAATCAACTTAAATTCATGCGTTACTGCCAATTTAGCATGATTTTAGGGGTGGAGCAGATTTGTGCAAATCAGGCAAAGAATATCTAAATGCTGAGACATGCAGGTTGTACACTTCTTCTGTACACAATTTCAAAACTTTTGGCATATTACGCGCCTTTCCATCGATAAACATCAGTACGTTATAAAAGCTCAAATGTTCATGTTAAATCCATGTGTTACAGTCGAATTTGGCAGAATTTTGGCTACGACGAATATTTATGCAAATTAGGCAAAGAATATTTAAATGCTTCACTATCCAAATTTGTCGTTTATTCTTTACAGCATTCTAAAACTTTTGACGTAGCACACGTCTACCACTAACCATCGCTGAGTTATCAACGCTCAAGCAGAACCATTTTTTGGCCAACCCTGTGTGAACGATTGAACATTTTATGAGACTTCTGAAAACACTGTTGTTTGGTGGAAATTACGATGTTTAGTGATTGACATTTTGTTTCTGTGCATTGTGTATAAATTCATGTTGTTATTATTTGTCGTTTGTTGTGTTTGTCTTCAGTGGCCGTCCTGGCAGAGTGAGTGAATATAGCTGTGATTGTAGTAGATGTATAGAATGACAATAATTGTTGTGGTGAAATTGTAGCTGTTTGCATTGGCCTATCACCAGTCACGCTGGAACTACATCAATGATAAAGACGTTGCTGAGTATGTATGCAGGTTTTGTGTCATATACATTAAGGAGATGGCATAGAATTGCGTGTTTTCAACTGATATTGGTTGACTTTTTACGTGCGGAAGCAGCTACTGCTTTCAGCGTGTCTTAGCCATCGCAATTCTGTCTGTCTGTCTGTCACACGGGTGGATCAGTCAAAAGCGTTGCAAGCTAGAATCACCAAATCTTCATCGTTGGCTGCCTGGAAAACTCTAGTTTTAGGAACCGTAGAGCTTTTCCGTAAATTCGAAGGGGGTCACACTGAACGAGGGCACTAAATAAGAGGGGGTGGGCAAAATTTGCGATTTTTGGCCAATAAGTCGCTGTATCTCAGTAACGGTGCAAGATAGGGCTTAGGTAACTATTAATCACTAATAGGAAGTCGTACACTGTCTCTCAATTGGCGCCAAATTCAAAGACCTTGAATGATCTTGAACGCCAAAATAGGGGGTTTTATGAATTTTTTGCTGATTTTGGGCTGCGACACAAGTCTATATCATTCACGAGGTGGCGCCACAGAACTACTGTTATGCGATCCAGATAGAGAATTTGGTATTTGTATATGAACTTAGTATGAACACCCCAATTTTCAGCTAAACTACTGAACCGGAACTGCTATAGGCTTTCGCGCGTCTCGTGAGCTTTAGCTCAAATTTCTTGTTCAAAATACCACAGATAGTTGAGATGATTTCAAATGTCATGAGTTCATGATGATGTCATTATGTTTACTTTGCGAAGTTTTATCAACGTGACTTTAATCAACATTTTTACGCACGAAAGCAGATACTGTTATAGCGCATCTTAGCCATCGCAATTTTGTTTGTCTGTCTGTCTGTCTGTCCATCACACAAGTGGATCAGTCAAAAATGGTGCAAGCTAGGATCACCAAATTTTCACTGTCAGCTGCCTGGAAGACTCTAGTTTCAGGATTCCTTAAGCTTTTCCATAGATTCGAGAGCACTAAGTGAGATGGGGTAGAGAAAATTTGTGATTTTTAGCCAATAAGTTGCTGTATCTCAGAAACGGTGTGAGATAGGGCCTAGGTTACTATTAATCACTAATAGAAAGTTGTACATGGGCTTACGATTTGCACTGACAGCAATGACCTTGGATGACCTTGAACACCCAAATAGAGGTTTTATGGATTTTTGGTGGTTTTGGGCTGCAAGACACATTTCAAGAGCGAATTGCGCCGAAATCGCTAGAGATAGACAAAAACAAGCTGCATATAAAATTTTCAGCGTTGAATGTAGATTTCAATGGTCTAAGTTTCGACCTTTGAGGTTCGAGGAAATCTGTGCACGCGGGCATCAAAAGCGGTACCCAATAAAAGTCGTTATTTTGCCACTTGGCCAGTCTTTCATGCAAAACGCTTGCAGATAGGCATGGGCATGCTGCCTGTCACAACAAGCACTAGTGATGAGCTTTTCAGTCTATCAACATCGATGACTTTGAAAGACCCTGAACTTTTAAAATAAGGAGTTTTATTGTTTTTTGCGACCTTCAGCTGCAGCGCTCACTTCAAGAGTGAATTGCGATGAAATGGATGGTGATAGGCTAAGACAACTTGTGAACAGGAACTGAACTTTCCCTGAAAGTTTTTAAAGTTCAGGGTTCAGTTTCTGTTCGTGCATCTCGTAAGCATTGGCTCAGATTTCTTGTAACGATTAAATTTTTTAATAACTAAAATTTTTAAATACTGATTATGTGATTAATTGTTGATTCTTATAGCTGTAATTTTTTAAATTTGTGTTTTTCTGCAACCGTCTTTCATGTTTGCATGTGTCCATGACTTGACGTGTCACATGATGTGTGTGTTTCCCGTTTTTTGTTTATTAGGTTGATTTCATAATATTTTTGCCAGGTATGGTATGGCATTACCAAACTTATGTTGATTAAGATCAAAGTTCAAGGTTTAGGTGATATTGCCATATTTGTGGATTGATTTTGCTTTTGGGTAGAGACACACATCGAGTGTTAACCACATGGGATTTTTCTCATCGGTTTAATTTGTTGCACATTGGCTTTTTTCGTATTCTATAAACTGTAAGTTACTTTCTCATATGATTGAATAAATACATTGATTGCTTTGTTATCTTGCCCAGGGTGAATGCTGGTTTTGATGAGCACAATATACCTGTTGATGTCATATGGCTTGATATCGAGCACACTGATGGCAAGCGGTAATTCACCTTATGAGTTAATTTTGACATTTATTGCACATTTTCACAGTATCCATAATGTTATTTAATGTTTATTATGGCATAGTGCATTCTTACTGTAGGTAACCGAGCCTGTTTTCAATGGCTACATAGGGGGTGTTTTCTGTGGCTTATTGTCGTAAATATTTTCAAGGCCCTAGCTTTATGATAGAGAGGTTGTGCTTTCGTCTCTTAAGTTGTTGTCTGTTTGTTTGTCATAAGTATAATTTAACTGGAGGCTTTTAATGCTTACTGGCTGAGAAGGTTGCGCAGTTCAGATTATTAATTCCCAAAAGATCACTTTTGTTGACCAATGATATTAATCTAGTAAAAGTCCGAAATAATTGACCAGTTAGAAATAAATTAAGAAGTATAAGCAACAGCATGTGATTTTAGTATTGGAAGTAACAATAGTAAGTAAGTAAGTAAGTAAGTAAGTAAATGATTTATAAAGCGCCAAAGTCTCAGAAAGAATCAGGGCGCAAATAGTGTGTGACGTGATGTGGTCATTTGGATTAGTGTTTTTCTTCAGTGCTTGCTATGAAGCCGTTGGTTGCTATAGCAATCCCAGTTCCCATGTAATTTGAAATTCTTTACACCTTTACTAATCAAATGAATAGAGAAAGTTCTAGACTGAATTCGTTTTTCGCTTTTTTATTGCTGTGTATATTTTCTGCCAGGTACTTCACGTGGGACAAGAATTTGTTTCCGAATCCGTCGGAGATGATAGGCAATTTGTCAGCGGTCGGTCGTAAGATGGTAACAATCATAGATCCTCACATACGCCGAGATGACGACTATTATGTGTACAAGCAAGCGCTGGCTGCAGGTCGTCTGGTGAGGAACAAAGATGGGGCTGTGTACGAAGGATGGTGCTGGCCAGGTACTTTACATGCGTGCATTTATTGCAGTTTTTACTCGCCATTTTGTAAATGCTTTATTTACCTCTGCAGGTTAGAAAATTTTCACATAGTTGCTGTTAAGCCAAACAGTTGCATATAATTTTTGATGTTGAAAGAAGTAGCAGAAATTGGAATAAATTTCGATAGTCTGGCTGCGGCTGTGGGCTATGTGGCATCATTGGGTGCAAAGGCAGAACTTGGCCTTGAAAGCCGAACTCCACATTGTGGTGCCTGTATAAGAAATAAGGTAGTGTAGCGACACACTTGAGGTTTGGTGGCGTCTAAGTGATAGTGTTATTACAAATTGTCTCCTGATTCTGACAGTGAAATAAATTTTTTGGAAATCGGTTACTATTTGCTGAAGTCATAAGGCATACAAAAATTATGCCGGTTTTTTGGCCCCCTTCTGTACATATGTTGGTAGTAAATTACTGCAGTCGTAATTCTGTTCTCCAGGTACGTCAACATGGCTTGATTTTATCAGTCCAGAAGTCCGCGAGTTTTGGGCGTCGAAGTTCCTTTTGTCAGACTACGTAGGATCAACGCCTGATCTGTACACGTGGAATGATATGAATGAGCCATCTGTGTTCAATGGCCCTGAGATCACAATGCATAAAGACTGCATTCACCATGGAGGATGGGAGCATCGCGATTTACACAATATCTACGGTATGTACGTGGTAAGTGATGTTTATTTGCTTCCGGTGTACTCTGTTTGAACTTTCAACTGTTTTGCTTTTCTGGTTATTGTGTGCATATTTTCCATCTGATTGCTGAAGGTCATTCGACGAGTTTGTTTTGTCGTGAAAGAACGAGCGACCCGGGTCCAAAGCACACTGAGGGGAAGAAACCTTCCCCTGGTCCTCTTCCTGGTTACCTGTGGGGACCTGTGGTGCTTCTGACTGCGAGTGGAGCTGAGCCGCCCGCTTCTTCCGCGTTTCCATGGTGTGAGGGAGTCAAAGTTTAAATCTGTAGTTGATTTCCAGGCCGGGCCTGCAATAGACCCTCGCCCGCTGTCGAAACTGAGAACTTTCCTATAAAATTTGGTTAAAAAGAGATCCCGGAAAAACTAACCCAAATTTTAGAGGAAGGAAAAGAAATAACTAGTGACCTTGAAAAAATGACTAAAGAGGGCAGGAAAATACAAAAGTACCCGGCGAAAGTAGACGAAACTCCGTTTGTATCCACAGTAGTCACACCAGCACGCCACAGCAGACTCGTCGACCGTGAGGATGCAGTGCAGCTAACAGGACTCAGGAAGCAGCCGAAGAGAAGAGGAAAGAACCACGTCAGCCAGTACAGACGAGAGAGAATGATGCGTCCGTCCGTAGCAGAAGAGCAGCAGAAGAGAGAGCCAAAGAGAGAGACGTCCGCCGGCCCGGATCAGCAGCAGAAGAAGAGCAGAGGAGACGTCCAAGAGAGAGAACAAAGGCCTGGCCCTAGTTCATAT
>Ga0209367_1008956_pt1 | contig 13649 bp, 9 predicted proteins | sample WorMetLIZISLAND2_FD_187412 | JGI IMG/M metagenome (GOLD analysis project Ga0209367, IMG submission 187412) | Marine gutless worms symbiont microbial communities from Max Planck institute for Marine Microbiology, Germany - Olavius geniculatus... ... | reverse complement strand
GTTGAGGATTGTGTGTAAGTGTATCGTCACGCCACTGGTTAATAGTTATTTCAATTAACGTTATACGTGACAAAAAACTGCATAATAATTATCACCTGCACTTGCTTCACTTGTAAGTGGGAAGGTGTACTTTGCAGAATGCGGAATTTTCGGAAGGTGTATTTTGCAGGAATTATGGAACTTTCGTTCCCACGTACTTTCGCTCCCGGGAACTTTTGCTCCCTAGAACTTTCGTTGCCAACAGCGAAAGTGACGTGGAACTTTCGCTCCCAGGAACTTTCGTTCCATGGAACTTTCATTCCCACAGTCAGCGTAATGTGGTTTCGCTCCCCAACACAAATTATGATTATTTAATTGATAAACTAATGGAAATTAAGGCGTTATAACTTGTTCGTATATTTGTACAGATTTATTGTAGTCAAAGATGGCAGGATCTAGCAAATTATTTTATTAACTAATTTATCTTAAACTAACTAAGTTCTCCAAATTTTTTCTCAAATTATATCTGTTTATAAATTCTTCCTTAAATTATTTTTTTTTGTCAAGTTCTTACCATTATTTTAAATTCTAGTCTCTTCCCTTAACCTTACACCCATCTTTCGGAAAACCTTTCTAGGCTAGCTGTAGCGCATTCCCTAGCAACAGCTGGGCTTTCTTGTTTTGAACATTGAGCATTTACACCACATGCTGGCGTCCTTTGGTTTCATCTGCTTCTATTAAGTGTGTAGGCATATAATGTTAACTCCGAGTGAGAAGCGAAAGTTCCATGCATGGAACTTTCGCTCCTGTGAGCAAAAGTATGTGGGAACGAAAGTTCCTGTTACCTTTTGCAGAATGAAAATTTGCGGAAAATTATGCTGTTGTTGTTGTTGAGTTTTGTCGTAGTTTGTGGCCACCAGCTTAAGATAGTAAGCTAATTTAAGTGAATTATGTCGAGTGACATTTTGATGTGTCAAACGTGCAACGCCAAACCCAAATGCTGTACGTTTGTCGTTGCGATGAACGGCTCTACTATAGTGTCTTTGTCTGCTCAGTATAGGTCTAACAGTTAGCGAACCATTCACGGGAGTTGCAATCGTCTTTGATCGTGTGATACAATGCAAGACTACATGAGCAAACTTCTCAGCCGTTGCCGCCACAATAACCGTTTTTTGAGTAGGACTATTTGAGTCGAATTTTTTAGCTGTCTTTGATCATGCCTTAATGGTAGTTTGCCAGGTGAAAAGTCACAGTAGCTAGGCCTGCTTAATAATCTGAGCAAGTGACTGAGTCTTTGTGATTAGGCCTACTGAGTCGATTTGAGACTTGAATGTGAGCCTAAACCTACACTAAGTTGATGATTTGACTTTATTTGAATTTTGCGGAATGCGGATAAACTCTAAAGGTGTAATTTGCGGAACGTTCCGCAACGAAAAGTCCGCAAAGTACACCTTCCCCTTGTAGGTCTACTAGCTTTTTGAACTTGATTGAAGGCTTACATTTCGGTTTGCTGTGGACGCTTCGATGTGTGAACGACATTAAAAGGTACAAAAGACAGCTTGTGTTTGAAGTCAACTCACTGGTATTCTACGCACGCTATGTGTCAACGTCGGCCTTCCTTTGAAATGAATTCTTACAGGTATACTTGAGTGTAGGCCTAATAACCGCTTGACAAACGCCTGACAGCATCAGACATCATTGCAAACATTCAAATGCAAGAAAGCGTACTAAAAAGCAAAAGGTGTCTCTGATTCTCTATATAATAAAATACATGTATAGGCCTAATGATTTTATTTCATAATTGAACAAAGCATTAAACATTCACACAATCGTTCATTCTCATCATCATACATAAACTGTCTAGGCCTAAAGACATACATTACGTATAAACCTCGACGTCAAATTACCTTTATTCAACGAGGGCGAATCGTCCAAGGTGAGGGGGTGAATCAGCCAAGGGGCGAACAAGTCATGAGATGAACCAGCTAGGGTGCAAAACAGCCAGGCACAAGGGGTGAATCAGCCAGGGTGCGAACTGGCAAAGGGGCAAAAAAAGCCATAATTTGTGGCAACTGGTAAAAGACGGATGTTGATGTGGATGACATCTGCCTTTTACCCATTCGCTTGTTTTACCCATTGTACTCAGCCACACCTCTGGACCAATAAGTGGTGTATTAATTTGGGTGCCATCTTTTTGGCACCATTGTTTGGGCGCCATGCTTTGTGACTGGCACGTTATTGAAATTACCGTACTTTGCATATTGTTAGAGTTAAAATCGTAAGTTGGCATAATAAGTAAATTGGCAAATCTGGGTTTACAACAGTAATTTCCTGCTGCACTCAAACTCAGCAACTCAACAACTGCCGTGAAAGTTCACGGCAGATAGCGAAAATCGACTACTTATTTTCCGTGAATTTTCACCGAAACGTCTATTAACTTTTGGATATATGTCATGAAAATCTGTGTACGGAAACGTATATATTACAGCTGAGGAAATAAACGATTAATCATGCAATTAATGGTTTAAAATTGGCTACATGGTGAAAAATGGGCATATTGATAAAATTTAACTTGATTCTTTCACCACAGTTGCTGCCAGCCTTATGCAGCCTTATGGTAGTTAGGCCTAGTTGAAGCAAAGTTGGAATTTGAATGCTATTTTGTTGCATATTGTCTGCCATAGGTGCGGGTCTGGCAGTGAAAAAATGCAAATCGGTCAGACAGAGTTTAGCGCCTGTTTTTGACTCATTTGCATGTAGTTTATACATTTGAGAAATATAAGATCTTTGAGCAAACCAACAATGTGGTGTCAACGCTTCCATCAGTTTTAAGTTAATTAAGTTTACTGACACATTTTAGTACCTGCTGCTTTGCTTAATGTTCACATCTTGTTCCTGTGCTTGTATAAGGTTTACATGCTAATCATTTCAAAAATATCGATATCGCAGTATTTTGTAAAATATCGTATGGATGTTGTATAAAAATTAAAATCCTGATATTGAGTCATCACGATAATGTAGTCCAGTCCTTTTAGTTTGAGTTAAGAAAAATAAAGACCCCGAGACAAATTTGACAAACACAAATACACGAAACATAAAATATGCAATAATCTCTTCCCCAATCAGTGAGACAGAGATTTGGGGTGGAGCCCAACGTGAGGACACCCAGTGCTATGAGTCTGAATGGGAAGAATTTAAGGGGTTGAAATTCCACTCCTGGCCCAAACAGCTTACACTGTACGTGCAGTTACGGTAATGCTCTTGGGTAGGTAAAAATGAGACGGGTAAACTTTGTGGCTAGTGGACCAAAGTTCACCGTTTTTTTGTTTTACGTGGGAAGAATCATAGTTGATATAACTAGTGATGACTTGATATGTCGAAAATATTGATATATATCGACGTTTTTGATATCGATGTATCGTTTTATTGATTTCTGCGATCTTTGGCTGCAGCACACATTCCAAGAATGAACTGCAACGAAATGGCTGGAGTTTGACTGACAGTTTGCAAGTTCAGGAACTGCTATAGGCTTTCACGCGTCTTGTGAGCATTAGCTGAAATTTCTTGTTTAACCGACGGCGCCACTTCGATGTTGGAATAAACTCTAGCGTAAAGATGAGTTGCTGTACATACTACATACCCGGTAATTGATGATCATGCAGCCCATGCATTTGTAGGTAATTTTGTTACTTTATGCTTGGCCCTGACCCCCTCCCCTTGCACACACTGTGCTTATTCAGGGTACATCAAAAAGTCAATGCATCCAGTGAGTTGAGGGTTGCTTAATCTGGTTAGTGGTTATGGCTTGTGGATGCTATGAAGGTCCCATCGTTGACGTGGCTGACTTGTTGAATGCGGCAGACTTGAGTGTTGGGGATGGAGATGGTTGAAGCATCATGTGTCCATGCTGAGCTAAGGTCGGTTGGTCGTCCCTGTTGGGTCCAGTGCCGAGTAGCCTTGTCTTGGCTTGTCTTGCCTGGGGCGTTGACACTGCAGATCAATACAGGCTCTGACTGGCCATTGCCTTCACCCGCCATGCCTGTGATGAACCGGGATTAGCCTGGCGACGTCAAAGCGACGCACACGGGACAACGGCATGGCCGATACACTCGCGGCAACGGCAACGTCCCGTGACAAGCTTCTGAAGGAGGATATATAGGAGGCCATAAATTGGCCGATGGCATCTTGTGATCTAGTGTCATTTCGGCCCAAAATGGTACACATCTGATACCTTGGTAGCTAAACATCTTTTATATTTTTGCCATCTGTATGTTGGCACTTCTTCTCGTGGAATTAGGGAACTACTGTACTGGGTGGTGTACAAAACAGTGTGCAACATGATTGCCCTTCGATCACTGCAATGATCGAGGCTAATGGATTGCTCCCTCTAACGAATACGTAGGAAATGCTTATTACGCTTTTTGTGCCTCACTTGTTAGAGACGAGCTTGGTTGTGGTTTGAATAGGAAATTGTGAGAAAAAGGATGGATTTTGGAAGGAGAATGAAGACTTTTTAAGTCCATGTCTTAGACGTAGTGATGCTATTCTTGTTTTAGTGTTGCATGGGTAACCCGATCAGAGCTCATAACTTGCATGTCAGTTTTGTCTGCTGTCCATTTGTGCAAATAATTAACATTTCTGGTATTAATTGCTGTGCAGTGTACTGTGATTTTCGTAAGTTTCAGCTTAGATATACTCTGTGTATTTACTGGAAAGTTAAGACCAGCACTGACGTTACAAGTTGCGTTACGGTGCAGGTGTATGGCTTGCAACGTACTACTGTTAATCGTGTCTGTCTCAATAAAAAAAATGTGCCAATTTTATTTTTTGAATAACTTTGTGAAACATTGGCCGATTAATTTTTGGCACAGAACATTATGAAGAAACTTGGCGTAAATGATTATAGTTTTGCCCACCTCATTTTAATACTGTTGCTACACTACCTTGTGAAATTCAGAAGTCGTAGTTTGCCGTTTACAGCAATGAACTCATACTGAGTAGACCATGCGTCAGCTCAGAAATGATTAGCTCGATAGCGAGAAACACAAATAACAGTTATTATCTGTCAGAAAGTTTTGTGTTACACCACATCATTTTTATTACGGCGTGTGCTTAAAATGTCCCCTCCAGCACGAACGCAAGTGGTAGACGTTGACGCCACTCGCCAACAGCACTTTCAGTAACGCACAACCCAGAGCAGCTCACTGGCTGTTGATGCGTCATTTCAGTTTGTCGACGTACGATTGTAAAATGAACACTACTAGTATTAAATATGTAACAGGTTTTCAATTATTTTGTGGTCTCAGTGATTGAGTCGACGCATGCATTCTTCAGTATGAATTCGTTGTTGTATACGGCCAAACTACAACTTCTGCATTTCCCAAGGTAATATGTAGCAACAGTATTAAGGTGAGATGAGCTAAAGTACACTCATTCACGTCAAGTTTCTTCATGATGCAGATGATGCTGTGTGCCAAAAATTATCAAAATCGGCCAGTGCTGCACGGAGTTGTTCGAAAACTAAAAATGGCACGTTTTTTATTGAGACACGGTGTATTTCTGGCTATATCATGGTCACTGGTCAGTCGCCCTGCGTGGTCGCAGTCCCTTCAAGAGTAAGGTGGTTCTCGGTCCCTACTGTATCACAGGCAGTGTATGAGCCACGGTGCTGTGGGAGGTCGCCCGTTGCCTGCCGCCTGTAGCCGTGCCAGCCAGCCAGTTTTTTTTTATATCAGCGGCTCAGGGAGTCCTCCTGCTGGAGGGTGGGAGAGGTGAGAGCGGATGGGGATGAGTAATGATGAGTAGTTGTAAACGGCGGCGCCGCTCTGTAGTCTGTGCAGCTGCTTAATTCTATTCCGCTAGTAGGCCGCCATTCCACTGTACAGCCGCTGAAATATTTCACTGCTAACAGCTGCATAAATTCTAAACTGAAGTGCGCAGAGAAACCAAAATTAGCGTGAACTTTTTCCAAGACAGGAGTAGCTGCTGTGCCAATTTTCAGTTAACAACTTGGTCAAAAAGATCAAGGTTGAAAGACGTACAAACTTTCAGACTCCAGAGAATGGCACATATCTTGCATGCAGTGCAGTGGGAGCGTACACATGGGCGGATGGCCGCATACATGTTGCCACAAGGCGTGCCGACATCTTTGCTTGTTGCCTTCGCAGATGGAGTTCATATTTTACTGGTGTTCGCCAAAAGTTAATTCAGTGGATTTTGGTGAATTTTTAGCTGTTGGACTTGGCGATTAGATGTTCGTGCATTGGGCCGAATCAGATGTGTTAGATTTAGTGATCTAGTGTGACATCGTTTCAGTCATAGATGTAAAAACGTTCTAGAAAAAAGTTTTTAAAATGTTAAAAACTGTAAAAACGTGGCAAAAATAAAAAAAAACGTTGAATAAAAAACGTTGGCCATAATTTGTTTAACCTCTTGCCTGATGCTGTAGGTGCAGTATACCTAAAACTGTAGTCTAGATAAACAGAACTTTATTTAATTTTAATTCAACTGTGTAGTCATAAAATCATGGCACTAAAGTAACCAAATATATTACACAAAATCGTTTTATTTAATATATTTGAACTAACTAAGTAAACTACCATCACTATGACTTATTAATTCGTTTCTGTGGTTTTAAAAGTGCTTCTCAAACTTTTAATAGGACTTTCAATGCACGTTTTTTCTAAAATAAAAACGTTGGAAAAGTATATAAAAAAACGTTAAAAAAGTTTTTTTACATCTATGGTTTCAGTTCGGCCCACAGTGATGCTCATCAGAGGCCACGTCAGAAAATTAAAAATGACCCAGTGCAACAACAGGCAAGAATAAAACAGTTCAAGTTCTCTGGTCCAGATACTGTAACGTGACGCCTCTGCAAGTCATCCACACACGTGTCTCGTGACGGTGTCACCACTTTAGTGCCGGCAAAATGGCGTTGATGTACTGCCATTGGAAAAGTAACCGTGGGTCTGGCGTATAGTAATAGGGTGTTTACACGATCCGGCAAACGTCCAGCATTACGGTTGCTGGAAGTTTGCTGGATCGTGTAAACACCCCATAGCGGCAGTCAACCGAGCTGGCTTTCCGCGGACTGACGTACCTATTGTCTGGGATGACTGCGCTCGTAACGTATTTTTCTGTGGTGCCTGCAGAGGATTGCCGGCGGATCATAAAGTCTGGAATCTGTAGACTTCCTGCAGCAGACGTCGGACTGGCCATGTGGACTGCGTTGTCGGTCGTATTTGTAGATTTATGCATTGTTTGGCTGGTCACAGACCCACAGTGATCGGTGCCGTCCGGCGTTTACAGTTACTCTGTATCATTCCGGTAGCGACTGAGCCAGCTAGTCTGATATCAATGCAGACTGATGCTAATCACTGTGTACTGCCCGTATCAATATTTCGTGTCACGTGGTACACACCGGGCCTTTGTAAAATTTGCCATGCATCCTTCTGCCTCTGTTTTTTTATGCGGCCGTCCTGATAGGTTGCGTTACGTGTTGCCAGTTCGTTCGTTCGTTCATCCGTCCGTCTGTCGCGTGCGGGGTACCGACTCGAAAAAAACATAAAGACTGTGCTGACCTAAGAATTTTTTTCTTGGGTCATTTTTTACGACTGACTGAAGTCTAGTGGTAGGCCTACTGATTTGCTCATGATTTTAAGCTAGCATGTACCACTACACTTTGTTACTAATTATGTACCGTATTATATAATTTGGTGAAGAAGAAGGTAACGTTTTTCTTTTCACCTCTTTATCTACTCTGTCCATGAGACGACTGAAGAAGGTATGAACAGAATATTTATGGAAATTTAAATTTTCCAGAAGGTGTGGCTGGGTGGTCATAGGCCAACTAATAAGTGACAACATTTTGGCATCAGTCTGGATCATCAAATGATCAAATCAAGTCACATTGGTGATGGTGAAGGTTTATGCTCTTCTAGCGCTTTTAATATGGCTTAAGTTTTGGCCAAAAAGAAATCTTGTATTGCATTTGCCCAAGCCCTGTTTTTTATAGGCTAATGCAGATGTAAAGTCTACTAAGAAGTAGACGGTATCCTATTCCCTGATACTTTAGTTGTAAGGCATTTCTGGATAGCAAGGCTCAGGGCCTGTGAGCCATAGGCCTAGTGGTCTGGTGACAATTTGTAACAGAATGGTGACGCCTGTAGCCAGTAGCCGTACAGACGTGTAAGCCACGTGGGCTCATGAATTATGCATGATCTTGCCACTGCGTCAGTCTATAACTGCCGGTACAGTACTACTACATTGTCTACAGTGTCTACTACATTATTCCTATTTTTTGGTCAGCGAGAATGCCTGGAGGCTTTCGCGGAGCTAACAGTAAAGATTTCGTGATAGCTTGTGTCGTTTTGTCACAAAGAGTCAGGGTGTGCCGGACGGACAGACAGACAGACAGCTTTGTGATAGCTAAGACAGGGCATATATATAGCAAAATATGCTGAAGCCCTGTAAAATGGTTGGCCTTTCGTACACAGTAACTGGGATTGGAATATGTTCACGATCAAAAACTGGAAACAGTGACACAGTGAATTTTTTTTAGCTGAATATGAAGCAGAAAAATTAAGTCATCTGGTTGTTCTGTGCATTCAGAGATGTTTACAGATGTCGTCAAAATACGCTAAATTTGTCTAAATGTTTTCATTCAAACATTTTTCAAAAAAGTATGTTTTAGACATATACTAAAAGACAGAAAAACGTGCAAACGTTGTTGAAAGTCTGCAGCTGTGTCTTCCGACAGTGACCCCACATGTGAACAGAACAGATTTGCCTACGTGTAGACCTTTGACCCGTTAACCTGTCTGATCCGGACCCTGTTTTAGTCATTGTATCGGGCCCTAATACGCTGATCTGCATGGGAAGTAGTGCATTGTTTGTCTGTAACATCCGTCAGTGATGCGGTGTGCTGATCTGGTCAAAGTTCGATCCGTTGTTCGTCTGCGGTTCCGGCTCAAGAATGGAATACGTCATTATGTGACGTCTGTAGTCTCAGTGCCTCCCTCCAGCACATTTGTGATCGTTCGTTTAGTTCGTTTAATTGCTACTTATTAACAGACTTTACAAGAACATTAAAACACAGGGTGAGTCCGAAGAAATGTACCATGTTGAAAGTTGTTTTCAATATTTTTTCGTATGTCATCGACAACAGACCTGTATGCTTTGCCATTAAACCCTCGGCTAGTCATGGGAGTCATAGTAGTAGTGGTAAGTTAACAGTGGTTGTGTTTGTGCTGTGGTGCTGGCAGATAGCAGCTGATACTACACGTGAACTACAGAATAACTAGTGATGGCGTCCATGGAGGAAGCGAGCCCGCCAGCCACCACGGACCCGGCACCCGAGTCGACCGAGGCTGCACCGGCACAGCCAGACGCCGCCGAGACGACCCCGGCCGACGCAGACGCTGCGCCGGCCGCCGAGCCTCAGCCCGAGGCCGCCGCCGCCGCGGCGGCCGAGCCCGCCCCGCCTCCCGTGATCCCCCGCGTCGTGATAGTGACCGGTGCCAGCTCCGGGCTGGGTCTGGAAGTATCTCGAGTGCTCGGTGCCGCCGGCCATGATGTGGTGATGGCTTGCCGCAGTGAGGACAAGGCAAACAGGGCTATCGAGAAACTGAAGAAGCAGAACCTCAAAGGATCGCTCACCTACATGCCTGTAAGCTCTCCGTCTCAGCTTTCTGCGTCGTTTTTTTTCATTGTACTGCATGGAAATACGTACCCTGGATGGAACGAGTTATCGCCCCACTGTTCCGTTTAATGGTCCGGCTTTCATGGCGAGCGCGGCGCTCGATTTTCTGTTGGGGTCTGGAGGCTGTGCCTCCAGTTTGGTCCAGGTTAAAGGTGGTGTCATAGATGTTGATGGATGCCATTTCAGGGCTACCGAGCGTCACTTGCCGTATGGGATCACACATTCACACAGTGTTACCTGCCTCTTGACACAGGTGAACGCGCCCCTTTTTAACCCCAGCCAGATAGGCCGGTACTCGATTTACCTACTCCAGAGGCATGGAAGGCTGAGTTCACCTAGGCATCTGGTTACATGCCGAGATGGTTTACTCGCCCGCAGGCAGTCACCGATCCAAGTACTAACACGGCCCGGCGTAGGTTAGCTTCGTTGATTGGGACACAGCGCGTTACCGCTACCTACGCCACGCCATCAACCGAACATTGGTCAGCTGCCGAACCGGGTGCCGTGACGCTGATGTCGTTTGCTTATTGATAAAAATGCATTACAGAGAGTAAAATCTGAGCACTCGGAGGGTTTCATTACTTTTTAGGTTCAAGTGACTGTGCACAGTTGCATCAAAATATGCTCATACGTTTTCAGTTCAGTTCTCGGCAACAGACACAGTTGGTAACAGACTGTGTAGCGTGTTGTAACGTTATGTTGTAAATGTACGTCGACGATTGGGACACGCTTGACACGGCAGACATCGGTAGTAATACGGTGCGCGCGCGTGTTTTTGACTGTCTGTAAATACTGAATAGTGGGCAAATAGATCGAGTGATGATGTGTTATTGCGCATTGCTGTGTCACTGTCACATGCCCGCTGTCATGTGAGCACCGCTTGCCCGCGCCGCCGTAACTTAGCAGGCACGGTACTAAATATGTATAGGGCTGTGCTGTCCTCATTACTCGGATTACTACTGAAGAATCAAATTGGGCACATGCTTGAATGGAATATTTACGGTAATTTTAATTCCACGCAAACTATTCACTGAATCATTTTGGGCACAACTATAAAAAATGCCGAATAAACTGCGCAGTGAAATCAGGAAATGACTGAAACTGATAAAGTGTCTGCTTTCTACGGTGACTTTTAAGATGTAACAGCCTAACAGTTGCATAATCACCAGTGCCGTTTCGTAATTTTGTATTCAACATATAGAGGTAGAAATGCAAATCCATGCGGTGCCACATAATTACGCCCTTTGCGTGTATACGTTGTTGCTCAAATGTTGAACGAATTGAATTGAGTATTCGTTAAGATAGTCGATACACCCCTTCAACGTATTTAGTACGGGTAATAAATAACTGGCATAGCACAGCCCTACGCACGAGCGCTAATTTACGATCTTGTGTCATCAGACAGTCAGTGCTCTAGCTGGCGCCCTGCTGTAAACGCTAAGCAATATAGATAGGCTGGGCCGGGCCGGGTATAGTGGGCGCCGACATGCTATTACTGTATAGACTATGTATGCGTGTCATGCGTACGTCCGCTTGCTGCATTATGGCCCAGTTGAATTGTCTCTGTAATCATCCATCCTGCTGTGCAGCCTTTCATACTGTTGGTTGAACTACAGGAGCGGCACATAGTATGGTCTGCGAAATTTTGGCCACTACAATTTAGAGTTTGGTTTTGGAGCGGCACAACCTGCAGGAGTCTTCCAACTTTTGGAAGAAGTGGGAGTGTAAATTAAATACCGTTTTCTGGCTGAGTAGGGGGCCTGGCGTTCACGATTCATTCCCACATAGTTATAGGCTTTGCTTGGCCCATAATATTGTCTCAGAATTCATGCCAACGATTTCCGGTCAGTCATTACTGAGTCTGATACGTTTCGTTTCTGTATAGTTAGTAGTATGAATGAAAGCAAAATCTCAGTGAATGTCACATGGCTGGAGACTGGAGAGTGGGTACCCTACAGCAGTGCCACGGCCACGGGAGTGTCCTCTTAACTTTTTCACAGCTGCAGCTGAAACATGCAATACCGGAGGCAAAGCAACAATGCCACAAAATGAGTTTGTTTTCCTAGCTACTACTGGACCTACTGGGGGGGACTTACAGCTCTTCCCTAACCCTTTAGCTGCATTTGGGTAATGGGAAAAGAAGAGGCTAGAAGGAAGGGAGGTAAAGAGGAAATAAGAGGGAAGGGAAGAGTTGGAAAGGGACATACCGGTAGTGTCCCATCTTTTAGAACATGGTTGAGCCCCTGTGACGTGACAGTTATAATATCCCCTTCAGTACCTCTGCTGGTGGCATTGTCACTATTGGGTAGCAATCATAGACATGTGCCTATGTGTCATATGGCAGAGTAGTGTCAAATTCACGTTATACAGTATACTGATAGCATCGTAGCAGGGCGTTGCTGATATCATGAGTACGACTGACAGTACTGCACCGGGGTATCATAGGGAATAATACAGCAGAGCTGTATGTAGTCCAAGTGCACTTGTAGTTAGAGTATCCTGTCACTTAGCCTTGGAGAGCTTTACACTCATAGTGATTGTACTAGTCACACTGCACTGCTCTTCCTGTTTCACACATAGCTGGTGCTGTGCTGTCTATAAATAAACTAAGTTTCGTACTGATTGCAGTTTTTTGTTTGGATTTTGGCCGATCGTACTAACGGTTCTGTCTGTCTGTTTATTGTTTTGCGACTCATGTATTGCGGCTAAACGGCATGTCTTGGCAAAAAGCTGTCTGAAGAAGCAAATAGGGTTGTTCGACTGAGGTGGTACTTTAACCATGTGGATATCTGCAGTGGTTTGGCCGCAGTTTGCAACGAAAGTAACCGCCTGCATAATCTGTTTGTTCACGAACAAAGTTACTTATCTACTATAACCAGAATTAGTGATGGTGTGATTACTAGAGGTTACTATTTCAATATTAAATAAGTAAATCGGTGGGCCTTCTATAGCGACAGCTGGGTTTCTTGTTATTCTCGGCGCTTGTGAGTAAATAAAGTAAGTTGGTGGCGGGTTGATCTGGTGGTAGCATCGGTCTCTGTTGATCAACGACGTTAATTGACACTGGAACAGTTAGTACTTGGGTGGGTAAACTCTCTTGGTTATGTATATAACGGCAGTACAGGTCAACCGAGCATGGCCATTCTTTTGTGGGTAGGCGCAATGAATATACCAGCAATAGCTGTGATACTGCGTATGTCTGTGTACAGCTGGATCTGGCAGACCTGGAGTCGGTGAGGAAGTTCGTTGAAGACTTCCGAGCTACTGGCAAGCAGCTGTCAGTGCTGGTCAACAATGCAGGAATTTGTGCTAACTTCAAGGACACCAGGCGTCAGTACAGCAAGGACAACTTCGAGCTCACCATGGCAACCAACCACATCGGTACTTCGTAATATGCACTGTCTTACTCATTCTTTGACCCTCTTTCACGGCTTGAAGTGAGATGGTAGAGGTTGGTTTGCATGCAGGCTTTTTCTTGGCCATCTGGAAAGCATGCTGCCACTTCTTTTGTGAGATGCTTACAGAAATTTTTAATGTGCAGCATTAGATCTGCAACCGCATTCCAACAGTTACTGTTTTGCCGGTATTTGTTTTTGGACATATGTCTACTGTTATCTCCACTGAAGGCGGGATGTTATTTTTTCATCTACCGGTATATCTACAGGGTGTGGCAAAAAAAGTAGCCCCCTAAAGTTTTTTGCTGTTTTCTCAGCGACCGCTTGGAATTTTAATTTGGAATTTTACACGTTTATTTGCTGAAACCTGTTGCATCTAACTGCCAAATAAAATTTGATTCTGTTAAAAAATGATGAAGTTATAGACTTTTAACATGACCGCCTACCGATTTTTCGGCATTCAAAAATGTTCATGCTAAAAATGCTATTTAATTTTTAAAAACTGGTTACACGTTACTGCCAATGACGTCACAGTGACGTTTTGACAAACAGCAATTTATATTGTTTATAAATTA
>Ga0209367_1008954_pt1 | contig 13652 bp, 9 predicted proteins | sample WorMetLIZISLAND2_FD_187412 | JGI IMG/M metagenome (GOLD analysis project Ga0209367, IMG submission 187412) | Marine gutless worms symbiont microbial communities from Max Planck institute for Marine Microbiology, Germany - Olavius geniculatus... ... | reverse complement strand
TACAGCCGGACTGTCTTCTGACATCAAAATACGGATGGCTGCCCTGACGTTGCCATCTTCCAGCTTAGCTGAAATAGCCTGACTGAGCGTGGTGGTAGAGCGTCTATGCTGCTTGGCAGACTGTGAGGTGTTTGCTGAATCGCCGTCAGAATGACCCGCAGTGTACAAAGAGATCCGCTGTTTGATAGTCTTTGACAGACTATGACGCCTTCCGCCGCGCTTGGGTGGATGCAAGACAGTGCTACCCCAATTAAAAAGTTCTATCCAGTTTGAAACAGTATCTGGGTTAGAAACAACCTTACGCAGTAAAGAAGCCAGATGAGAGGCGCAGGAAGATCGGGCAGATTTGGGTATGTGTTTGACCAGTGTGTGGAATCAGCTGGCGACCAAACAGCTGACGGTGGAAGATTGGATTGACTCGCTGCTGCCGTGCTGGGATTTGTGTCAACTAAGGCGACTGAACAGCTGAAGACTGCAGTGGCGGCTTATTAGATCCAGGGCATGGGTCATGACGAGGACCGTGTCTGTGGACCGTGCCATCTCGCAGATGAAGCTGCCGAGTGGCAAGACAAAAGCTACAAGTGCCGTTATACACCATCCATTATACACAGAAGTAATATTATCCTGACCGTAAACAGCGGCCTGTAGATCTAAGGGCTCGGGTGGCGGTGTGCTGGCAGGTACAACGGGGAACGGTCTGCCGGCGTCATTGTCTATCTTAGCCTGTACGGCGTAGTAATCCTCCAGCCGGTAATCACTGAACCGCAGCCACCAGTCCTCGCTGACGACGTCGCCGGCCGACCTAGATGATAGCTGGTCAGTGGCATTGGTAATGGTGGTCAAAGTTGCAGCCGCTGACTGCGTGAACTGAGGCCCGGCCGACCAGCTCAACAACGGACCCGCCTCAGAGCCTGTACAACCACGGAAAAAAATTAAATGCTAGAAAACGTAAAACGTCACGAAATGATGTTTTAAAACGTTGAATAAAAAACGTTAGCCCTAATTTGTTCAATCTTTTGCATAATGCCTAATGCTGGAGGTGCACTATAGCTGAAACTAAAAAGAGAGACAGAGAACTTTATTCAGTTTCAAGTCAAGACTAAGTATCACTGGTCTAAACTAACTAAGTAAACTATCACCACTTCTCGTAAGAAAAACATACAAGAAAATTTGAGCTAATGCTCACGGGACGCGCGAAAGCCTATAGCATTTCCGGTTCAGTAGTTATAGCTGAAAATTGGGGTGTTCACGCTAAGTTAATAAACAAATACCAAATTCTCTATCTGGATCACAAACGACAGTAGCGTGGCGCCAAGGTCTAACCTAGGCCCTATCTCGTTCGTGTGACGGTCGGACGGACAGACAGAGAGGCAGACAGACGGACGGACAGAATTGCGATGGCTAAGACGCGATGAAAGCAGTAGCTGCTTTCGCGCGTAAAAACATTAAAACACAAGACAGATGACGATAACAGCAATCAACCTAGCATTTTTGGTTTTTATTTGCACATCCCGTACGTTTTTTTTAAACAACAAGAAAATAGCTTAGGAAGAGCTGTCGCTGACAACAACAGAAATAAATAAATAAACAAGATTGCAGGTTATAGATAGACTAGGCCTATAAAACACATACGACAGTCGATGACGTGATCGTTAAACGAACTCCGATGTTTGCCAATGTCAATTAATCAGACCCGTCAGACTCAAAAGAGCTGATCAGTCGTTGCTGTGAGACAGGGCAAACCGAGAAATAAAAATGTAACCATTCACTGGTACTGGTGACGCACAGAGAAAGCGGCAGATGATGCAACAAGCAGCAGTCTGTACCATCCTGCAGCGTGACGCTAGGATTTCCCACCACCACACAGCAGCCAGTGCTGTTGTTGCTGCTGCTGCTGTGGCTGTGCCAGTTTTTTAATCATTGCCGTGTCCGTGGACACACAGACAGACAGACAGACATACGCTTTCTGCTAAGATTTGCTCTGCTCGGTTTTAAAGAGCTGTATCAGCGACAGCTCAATAAGCATCTGAGTGACTATATAAAACCTGGCGCTGGTGGTTGATAACTGGGTTGTGGCGCGATGGCATAGTCGTCGTCCTGGCAGACTTCATCCTTGATCGCCTGACCGACGACCGCCGATCCAGCCGGACCGCCGGCGTACCCGGATCCCGTGTCCACGGCGGAGACACCGGGGTCGTTTTCCGGAACCGAGACGAGACTGACGGCCTCAGCGGTGGCCTCGGACGAGCTTTGGCCGAGGACATCAGGACGTGGCTCAACGACATACCACTGCAGTTCACTGCCACCCTGACCCTGCTGCTGCTGACGACGGTAATGACGATGATGAACAGAAGTAGAAGAATACTGGTCCACATACTCGCTAACAGCATAACATTAAACGCATGCAGGTACAGTCTGCAGTGGATAAGTAAGCAGAGGCTTCTATATCCCTATACCTAGTGGGGGCAGCTTGTGTCCACTGAAAAATAGAGGGGTGTATCTGAATAAAATCTACAAGTTAACAAACCCCCCCATTTTTCACTGGGCAACCTACACCCTTAACAAAACTTTCCCCTAAAGAGGGACGAAGTCCAAAAAGGGAGGAACTTAAGCCCGATTTTGATTCCAGATTTGGGGGTAGAAGCAAGCCACTGTTAGTAAGCACGCAGTACAAACATAATTTCATGACCTACTTACGTCGTACTCCTCCTATATCTCACTATAGTGTCTGGAGTGTTAAAAGTGCCCATAATCTTACTCTACTTGAACGTGACGACTGATAGCGTCTCCAGCGCGTTTGTATGATGATGATGATGAAGAACGAATCAACTTTAGTGTGGCGCGTTAAGTTCTAAGACTACAAGGACACGTAACAATAAGCTTAACTAGTGATTCACGTAATAGTAGTCAGCGCAATGAGACGTTCTTAGTCGTCTGTAAGACCGGGCAAAAAGTTGTATATCACATGTGCGCGTCTAGGCAGAACGCGCCGTCCATCACGGTCATGAAAAAAGTACGTTTCAGCACGGTCTAGGCCTACTGTATATTACACCTCGTTACACTCGCCAACTGTGTTAAAACCTATGTTTATACCACTCCAGACAGTGGTTTAGCATACTTATTTCACGCTCTGTTCGCTGTCGTTTGTTTAATCACGCATGACTGCACCAGTAAGTTATGTACACATCACGAATGCGAGCTAAGCGTGGAATAGGAATACGTAACGCGTTTCATCGTGGTCTAGAGTCTACTATGCAAAATGTGTAGCGATGCATGATGCACTTTATAGCGCGTTGACACATATTTATTTTATGACTGTGATCGACGGTGTGTTCTGCCTGGAACGTGCGTGTTTGAGCAGGGTGCATATGCACGAGTGTGACAGACGACAGATTACGTTACAGAGAAATGGGTAGCTACATGTATATGCAAAATTGGTCGCGCTAGAGCGCCATCGCGCCTAAAATGGACCGACAAAACGATCCGAACAACCAACGCCTACTTTTTGAACGCACGCCGCCGCTGTAACGGAGAAGGGAGGGGGAGGGTACAGAGAGACAAACACGCAAGCACAAAAAATGGCGAACCAACCGAACGTCGTTACTGTTGATAGTCTGAAAACTGCAGGGCGCCTGGTGTAGTTTGTCGCTCGCTGTTGCGGCTGCTGCTGCTGCTGCTGATGATGATGATGATGACGTAGCAATGCTGCGGCAGTTAGCATCTCCTAGCACGGCGTACGTCTTGTCGCCCTCGTAGACGAAGCTCTGTAGCGACGACGGCGGCGCTGTTGCCAATGTATTGCACACGGTTGACGGGAAACCGCCGGTGCGTCCGAGCGAAGACGTACAAGCCGGCAGCGGTGAAGAGACGAGAGCGGCGGACAACGACGACGTCGACGACGACGACTGGTGATGGTCAGTACGAGCAGCCAGACTTCCGCGCTCCATCACATACGACGCTTTTAGTTTAACAACACCAACCATTCCACTTCACATCCAACCTTTAAACGTAACCTCAAAACCTACCTGCTCAGTTTACCATACCGCCCATAGCCCATCCCAGTACGGTTAAGTACGGTTCCCATCTAACGACAGCCGGCGTCTCACATTCAGCTTGCTGACATTGTGCGCCTTGCAGATGGCTGTATTATTACTATCAGTAGCGTTGCTATAAGCAGGGGGTATAGAAGGGTGCACAATTGTCAACGTCCCCTCCATAGATTTTATAATAATAATAATAATTTTAAGTTGTGTGTTTATAAACCGAACGTTCGATAGTCCGAAAGTGTATACTACAACATGCAATTTCACTAGTTACTCTAACCCTTACCCTAACCATACTCTTAGTTGAGAGGAAATGTAACAAGAAATCTGAGCTAATGCTCATGAGACGCGCGAGAGCCTATAGCAGTTCCTGTTCGCAGGTAATCTTGGTCTATCTCCATCCATTTCGTCACAATTTACTATTTTGCAGCCAAAAATTGCCAAAAATCACTAAAACCCTTATTTTTAGGGTTCAAGGTCAATCAAGGTCATCAATGTTGACAATCCTAAAAAGTCCGTCGCCAGTGCTTGTTATGTTAAGCAGCATGTCTGTACCTATCTGCAACCATTTTCACGTTAGACAAACCAGCAGTGGATAAATAACCACTTTTTAAGAGGAAAACCCCTATTTGACACACGCGTGCGCAGGCCTCCTTGAATCTAGAGGGTCCGGACTTAAATTGCTAAAATCTACATTCAATGCTGAAAATTTCACATGCAGGTTGTCTTGGTCTGTCTCCAGCCATTTTGATGCAATTCACTCTTGAAATGCATGTTGCAGCTCGAAATCGCAAAAAAATTCACTTAAACCCCCTATTTTGGGGGTTCAAGGTCATTCAAAGTCATCGATGTTGACATTTCTAAGAAGCTCGTAGCCAGTGCTTGTTAACTTTTTAACAACTCATATATGGTCAGCTGTAATGCATACGCGGTTCCACTAGAAGCGACCGCAGATCTGAAACCTCCACCACGATGGTGCTGCCATCTGCAGGAGTGTGGGAAAATCAGTGGCGCAGGACAAAAATCCTGCTTAAATTTTTGCATGCATTTCATGTTATGTGCTTGGTTTTAAGTACAAAAATACAAAAAACAAGAAGCCCAGCTATCTCTAGGGAAGGCCAACCGTACTGCCTATGTCCGAAGACCAGCGTCCGTCCGACTTCCGGTCGCAAAGAGAAAGTGATTACTCTGAAGTGACTACAGTTCCATGCATGCTACGTCAGCGCTGCTCTGGAATGCTACAATTAACGCTAGTATGACAGACGTCACGCGCGGTCATCTCGCCAGGCGCTATACTGTATTAATTATAAATAAATTACTACCCGTTTGGGAAAATGGGGAGTTTTACGAGGTTCCGACTTAATACCACAGTATTGCCATCGGGCAACCCTATTTATTTGTTTAGAAATTTTTGCTGTAAGACGTACCGTGTAGCCACAATACATGCGTTACAGACAACAGAAAACAGACCGACAGACGACAGGCACAATCTTGTGCGAAACGGTCGGACAAAAATTATTAGGACAAGATACACTGAAAATTGTTGTAAATTTGCTATTTTTCTGAGATGCAGGAATTATTCTAGCCATGCAGAATGACGCTCAGCCTCCCACCTGGTATACGGATGGACATGCTGGGCGGACGTCCAGACGACTGCGGCTTGAGCAGTGCCAGCTGCTGGCGCTGTGAAAGATCGCGAGATGTGGCGACGCCTGGCGGCTCAGCGGCATGTTTAGACGTTATCAATGTGTATTGCAGACGCACTGGATTACTCTGTGCTCCTGTACAGTATATACATAAAAAAACCCAGCTGTTGCGCTACAGTCTATACAGTTCCTGTTGCAGTACTGACCTTCAAGGTCATCCAAGGACAATGATTTTTATTTCATCTGAAAGGGCGCAAGCGATTTCTTATTAGTGATAAATAGTAAACTTGGCCCTATCTCACCGTTTCCAACATACGGCCACTTAAATATGGAAATAGTTCATTAAAAATTGCGGCCAAACCGCTGCAGATAGAGACTTAGACACATGTACTTAGACAGTCAATAGAAAGTTACCAGCGCCCTATACGATGGTGCCATCGCCGACCCATTGCGACTTACCGTTTAGCCACAATACCGCACGATTGCCATACCATAGTGCGTTATGACCCAAGGTCATCCAAGGTCAATGATTTTCATATCTTTTAAAAACCAATATGCGACTTCCTATTAGTGTCAATATCAACCTAGGCTCTATATCGCACCGTTTAGCCACAATACATCAGTTACAGTCAGACGACGACAGACAGACGACACATCGTTCCATAGACGATCTCACGTCAAAAATGATCTAGTAGTGTCAACAACTTTTTGTCGGTGATTTGGTGCAGATTTGCAGTTTGTTGCTGTACAACAAAGCTTAAACAGATCAAATGAAGTGACGTTTTTCAGCCTAAATGACCTTGGCCCTCAGTGGCTTGGTGGCGCAAAGCTACAGACGTTGGGCTTACGATCAACAGGTTGTGAGTTCGACTCCTGATCGGGTCACTGTCAAATGGTTACTATACCTGGATGGGTAACTGTATTTAAACCACACTTAGCTAGGACTGGTATACTGTTTGCGCAACTTTCGGCTGCAGTCGTGCATCATAAAGCAAACCACGGTGTAGGTTACGCAATCTGAGCGTAGTTTTAGTACGATACTACAATGTGTGGAGTGGTATAAGCTCGTACTACGCACTCGTTAACCTGGAGAAGCATATACAAGGCAGTCAGTGAGAAAGGCAAATTTAGCGTTATTTCATGCAGCATTATATCTCGCTCAGTTGCGGAAATTTTTGTACAGATAGAAAACAGCACAGAAACGAAATTATGCCATTCTGTGCTATAGGAAGAGTGCTGCGAATTATGCATCATCGTGTCTACACTGTGTCTCAAAAATAACGTCCCACTTTGTGATTGTCCATATCTTCGTCAAATATTGACCGATTTTCAAATTTTTTTTACTGGCACACTTTGTGGACATGTAGCATTAGTGTTAATATTAAACATACCACCACATCTTAACTGCGTCTCTACACTACCATGTGAAACTTAAATTGTCAAAAATGTCTAAAATCCTAGTAAATACATATGCAAACATTATTTTATAAAAAAACAATTTTCCAACAATTTTTATATTAATAGCTAATAATGTTTAGTTTTTGATACGTTTCTTGTGTTTCTAAACAAAAGCAGATGATACTATTGTAAAAAATCATTTTTCATGCAGTGACAACACACCGGTAATGTAACGTGCATTTAGCAATGGGGACAAGGCTTTAACTAAGAACTTTTGTGAGTTCAAAAATGCAGTTCGCAAAGAATACTGGCAAAATTTCTGAAGATAAACAGAACCAGGGAGGGACTGGGACACATTACTAAAAAGATATGGACAACAGGAAGCGCCGAACAAAAGCATGAGAGTGGCAGATTGAAGCATGCACGTACTGACCACTGTGGATGAACTGGTAGCCTTACTAATCCACGAAAGCCAGAAACAAACACCTAGTATAACATGCCAGATATCCACAAAGACAGGTCTAATACAGCGTAGCATTGTACAGATCATTCGTCGCAGTTTTGGTCTGAAGTGTCTTTTCTCTTTCAACACGCCTGTTGTCTAGCATTGCTAGTTTTTTCTTGCATTTATATTTCACAAGGTAGTGTAGCGACGCAGTTACGGTGTGGTGAAATATTCGATAACCGCTTTGTTGCAAATTGTCCAAAGAGTGTGCCAGTGAAAGAATTTCGAAAATCGGTTAATATTTGTTAAAGATATGGACAGTTACAAAGTGGGATGTTGTTTTGAGACAGTGTACATACCGGTGAGCTTGGCTCGGTCGATTGCGCTGGACAGCGACGTGATGGGAGGTGATACGGTCACACAACATACGGGGTTCGACGTGCCCACTGCTGACCCAGCCACTGTCTGAGGTGTTCGACACATGACGCCACTACTGAACTGCTGTTGTGAACCCGCAGTGGCGCCGGCGCCACCTTGCTGCTGCTGCTGCTGCTGCTGCATGTAGCGCGCCCACAGAGGGTTCATCGATATGTCGGTCCGCTTGCGCTTTGGCTGTGGACGATACACCCATCCTGCTCATAAGCCAACCAACCCGAGCACACGAGTCTCAACACAATCTTATTCCATGCAAATACAGTTTACAGGTGCGTCGTGGCGGAGGGGGAAGGCCAGGGAAGCAGGAAGGACCAGTGGCGTAGCCAGGATATGGATTTAAGGAAACAATTGAGAGATCGGGTGTAAGAGGGGTGACGCCCCACCAGGGGAAAAATTTGTGCCCTCTCCCCATAATTTGTTTCGATTTTGTGTAAAAATGACGGATCTTGGCGCATTTTTGGCAAACTTCGAGTACCTGGTAACTGAGTAAACCTCTATGGGTGCATGTGCCTTCCCAATGTCCCCTATGGCTACGCCAGTGGGGAGCGCTGGCAACAAATTGTCGGAAGTTCTTCTTCTTGTGAAAAATGTCCGTCCAAAAATGCAGAATTTGGAACTAGAAACCAATTTTGGGGCAATTTAGAACCGAAGTTAAAATTCTGAACACCCATAGTTCCCTCTGCAGCTTTCTGTCGTAATTCTGACGTCGGAAAATTGCTACTTAATGTCGCGTTAACGTTTTTAGCCTACGACGCCGCTGAATATTTATACCGCGATACTGTCTACGTATAGGCCTACGTTAGACCACTGCTGGAATGGGTAAGTGAGTACGCAGTATGAACTTACCAATTCCAGCAGTGATATAGTGTATGGCGTGCATCGCGAAAAGAAAGCAATTTCCCAGAGTGACTGCAGTCCCATACATGTTATGGTGACGCTGCTATATCGAACGCTACAATCAACGCTAGGACACGATACGTTAATTTGGCGCACATAGGTGATGGCCACAAGCATTACGGTACCTTTGAATTCATAATTGCGACCAAACCGATGCAGACAAGGACATGATCGCCCTAGGCCTATCCAACGGTACTGCTGCCGATCCCCTACGACGTATACCGTTTAGCCACAATATATGCATTACAGACAGCAGACAGACAGACGACATATCGCAACCAAAACAAGACCTAACGTTCGGCTAAAAAACAACAGTCAACAACTTTTGTGAAATAATGCATGCACGGGTTTTAATAAATATTTACCAGGAAAGTCCTGACGATGCTGGTTTTTTATGCGCTCGGCTTCCATATAGTAGGGCTTTTTCAGTTCTTCGGCTAACTCGTTCCACAACTGCCAATTACACGACAAGCATGTCATGTCACCAATCAGCTAAATAATAATGATTATTCGTTAAGGACTAATGAGATACCAGGTTGAAAAATAAAGAAAGATTCAGATTTCGGAATTTTGGATTCTCTCCAATAAAAGCTAATCGGTCTGTCCTTGGTACATAGGCACATCACCAAAATCCATATCAGGTCGATATTCTTGCCTCCGTCAATGTAAATCGGCAAACGCCTTTAAGAACAGAAGACAAGGATCATCAGCTTCTCCAAGAACCTACCGGTCAGTCAAGCCTGGTGGCCCCTGACCCTCAGTTAAGTATGGCTGCTGAGTAACCTGGTGAGATTCTCTCATTTCATTTTTCATTTTAGTTTTAGTTTTTAGGTTATGTGTTAAATAAACCGGCAGCCTGCCTGAAAGTTTTTAGTGCAAATTATTTATCATATCATATAATTTAATAAATGTATCTTGATATGATTTTGCAGAGAGACACACAAGCAAACGGGCAAACATACACGCATACATAGAAGTTTTTTTAAAGTGACCCAATGTTCCAAAAAACTGCTAAACAACTGTGGAAACATGATGTGGGAGCCTGGAAAAAAATTAAGTCGAAAGGAAAAAAAATTAAAACAAATGTAACTTTAAACGGTTACAGAAAACAAGCAGTGTGTGAGCAGAGGTGACATCGAGCGGCAGATTGTTCCAGAGTCGACTGATGGCGACCGGGAAGGCATCGTCACCAGACTGCTTCGAAAACATAATCTGCCTGCTGCATGACGGAGATACAGAGCAGCGGCTGCACGCGTAGGCGCGTGTGATAAGACATTTCAAAAGTTGTAGGCCTACAGCTGTTCGCAATCCGCATATATGAAGTAAACCACAGAAACGAAGCTGAAATAAAACAAAAAAAAACATAATTGACGTTCTGCTTGTGTTTTGCTTCCGTTGCCACATATTCCGGTTCAATTACTTGAAGACATTAATATGCCTAATCACCGCCTGTATTATACTGAGATGTTCTACTTCATTGCCGCCATTCTGAGACCTCGACTCTATCATAATAGTTTTTTTGAACTTTTACGCATACATTGTGTAAAAACAACGATTCTTACACGTATTATGAATATAAATATGAATTATTGGCATGTTCGGACAGCCTACAAGCGACCGACCGACCGACCTGTCCAAGGCGGATGGATATTTCCGAATTGTTGGCGTTGGGGTACTCGTTGGCGAGGAACGGGCGGTAGAGACGCGCCCAGACCATGAAAGCGTTCATCGGTCGCTTGACGTTACCGTTCCGGTTGTAGCTGCTCGCACCCGGCGTACGATACGGCTGACTCGAACCTACGTGGTACAATACGGTATAGCAATAAACAGTTTCCACCAGGGGTGTGGCTCGGTGGTGCATGTCATACTAGTGATCGCGAGGTCGCTCGTTCGACTCTCGCTGCCAAATAACAACCCCGAGCAAGCTGTTCACACATTATGTTTATTCATGGTCATATTCTTGCTGATGCTACTCAAACAGAGATTTGTCCCACTGTTAAAGATAAAAATGGTGATCTGTCTGATATCTCTAACTATCGTCCCATTGCATTAGCTACTATGTTCTCAAAGATATTTGAGCATGCTATGGTCAATCGTATGTACGAGTATTTGAAAACCTGGGATAACCAGTTTGGTTTTAAGCATGGTCACTCTACATTAATGCCAATATTACTGTTAAAAACTACTGCGGTTTTATTGTGATCATGGTAGTACTATGTTTGTATGTTTTTTGGATGCCAGTAAAGCGTTTGACCGTGTTGACTACATCACATTATTTCGTAAACTTGTGGCTCGTGAGGTTCCAGCATATAGGCCTATGTTGCATCTTCTGTGGAATTGGTATGGTCATCATTATGCAAGAATTCAGTGGGCTGGAATTCTGTCAGATAACTTTACGTGCGAAAGCAGCTACTGCTTTCAGCGCGTCTTAAGCCACCGCAATTCTGTCTGTCTGTCCGTCTGCCTGTCACACGGGTGGATCAGTCAAAAACGGTGCAAGCTAGGATCACCACATCTTCACCGTCGGCTGCCTGGAAGACTCTAGTTTCAGCAACCGTAAAGCTTTTTCATAAATTCGAAGGGGGTCACTCCGAACGAGGGCCGTAAATGCGAGGGGGTGGGCAAAATTTTTTATCATTACCGGAAAATATGCGGCAACTGACTTTCTCACTATGGCGTTCATTGCCAATTAGTGATAATTCGCTTGTCAATGCTGTTCTGTCATCGGACTTGTTATTTAAATCAAGAGTTTTTAAAAGTTGGCGTAGTAGTTTGTTTTAGTCTTTTTTCTTAGTCTTTGTACTTGTGTTACAATGTGTTTTGTGTGCTCGTGGGCTTCCAGCCTGCTACCGAAGACAAATAAATAAATAAGTAAATGTTCACCAAGCACTGGTACCAGCTAAAGGGTGGTGACGCTCTGCGGCTTGTAAGGTAACCATAGGTCTGGCGTAGCATGGCTAGTGGCCATGCGTCACGGACTCGGATGAGCACCCCGCCTAAACCTCTCGGGTAGGCTACGGCCGATTACCATTACCTTTCACCACTACAGCCAATTAACAAAACGTAGGCCTATATACGCTCCGACACGACACACTGTCATATAGTTTACTTTATTTATTCATTCGTTCATTTATGCTCACGTTGCTCATATAATATGCAAGCATATTATCAACAAGAGATAGAATGCTTTGCCATTCTGCTCTCTTTTTTATGCTTTCAAAAAATATCCTCTTTCGCAAAAAGCTCCTATAAAGCATTAAAGAATTGCGGATTCTGGACACGGACTGCAAATTCCCGACGCTGCACCAAGAGGCGTATATATCACCCTAGTACCCTTGTAGGAAGTTCCCCATCTCTTCCTCTCCCACCGCCTCTTTCCTCTTCTTCCGCCTGTCCCTTCTACTTTTCTTATCTTGCCCAATTTCCGTTCCCTAAATCTAGCATATGGACTCTGGGGAGCGCTGTAAGCTCCTCCGGCCGGCGGTGCCGTCGATATTGGAACTCTGCAGGTTGGCCCAAAAACGCATTTGGAAACAAAGTAGAAAGCTTATACAATTTTTGGCACTTAACTTATACTCTGAGTTATACAAACTTTTCTCTCGAAAAGCTGTAAAATCTCGTCTGCTACTTAGCCTAGGCCTTTAGGATGCGTGACAATTTGTTTCGAGGTTCAAGTGGTCTAAAGGCTTATGCCTCACGATAGGCCTACTGAGCGCAGAGAATGCAAAAGATATTGCTGCGAGTTTACTGTTTATCAGGTAGTTTCCACTCCAGGACGTACTTGAGTAGCCGTAGGCGGAGACATCGTCAGACAGTGACAGAACGTTGGCGTTTGGTTGCTGACGATTCCACTGAATCGTCATCCCAGACGACTTTACTCCTGTGACAAGCACGCACGAATGGATAGGGCCTATATCGTGATTACCGACTGAGATAATTGTTCGCCACTTGTTCCACTACTGTACGTTTGGGGAAACAGTCTTTCGTGAGCTTTAACGAACTTTATAACGGCTACGCACAAACGGAACTCTGAAAAAATTAAGTGTGACGACTCCGTTATATGTCAATAAGTTCGCAGTGCTTCGACGCTATATAGACTCAATTGTTGTGCAACGGAAAACTGGGACACGTATAGGCAGTGTGCATGTAGAACAAAAAAGCGCCAGATTGCAGCGTTTTGCAGTTAAAATGGTTAAAAATGAAAAAAATAGCGACATTAATAAACAGTGCTTCAAAGTTCAAATCAAAACCCCTTTGAGACATGATCACTTCGATCGTGCCTCTGAGAACTCTGTTTAAAGAGCGTTGGCGCTCTACAAATTTGCAGATTTTGCTTGACTGATTATTCAGCTGGATATTAACGTGTTCTATGAATAATAAATGGTCTATGAAAACATGCTTTTTTCGCGAATTCAGTGGAGAAAAATCACTTCAAAACTTGGAAGGCAAAATCAAAGGTAAATTGTATCAAGGAAGATCCAGACGTATGTGGATAGATGGTATGAACAAATGGAGTCTACGTGAAAAGTATACGGACATAAATAGAAAAGCTGAAAATAAGTCAATGGACCTACAAGGCATGTTAACCTTCTGACTAGAAGACAATAACTGATGACGATGATCTGTCAAAAGTAAAGTCAAACAGTTGTTTGCAGCGTTTCTTGCCTTGCATGGGAGTATCAGAAGTGAAAGCTGGTTTCAACGAGTGGCTGCTGGCGGGCACCTGTTCACCGGTCCTCAGCAATGACACCCGGCTACTGGCTGGCTGCGTCGCGGTCGCGCTAGTGT
>Ga0209367_1008952_pt1 | contig 13654 bp, 12 predicted proteins | sample WorMetLIZISLAND2_FD_187412 | JGI IMG/M metagenome (GOLD analysis project Ga0209367, IMG submission 187412) | Marine gutless worms symbiont microbial communities from Max Planck institute for Marine Microbiology, Germany - Olavius geniculatus... ... | reverse complement strand
CCATTATTGGGCCAATGTCGGACCAATTGGCGTTTTCTATGCAGGGCCACTGTGGGCTGCCCTTATTGGCCCTGTACGTTGAGGCCTGTTGGCTCGTCGATGGCCCCTTATTTTATGGTTGACTGGGATGGGCCTATTGCAGTTTTCTCGACGTACAGACCGTACGAAGACTCCAGAAACGGTTTAGCCTGCAGGCTGATCAGTTCATATTGGATTTGGATTAGATAAAAAATACGTTCATATATAACATGCGGTGAAAATTTCACGTTTGAAAGTTGGTTTCACTTTTGAGATTTTCATTGAATTTTTCTTTTTTTTAGTTATCGTAATGTGCTCAAAGTTTGCTGTGTGAATTTATTTACTGCGACTCAGTACTACCAATACTGATCGCCACAATCATCTGTAGGCCTACACTGAGTACACTCGTAAACCCGCCGTTTGACAGCCAAGCCAATCCTCTCCGCAAAAAATCTGTAGATGGGTTTTTCTACGGATCACCGGTTTTTCCGGTGTTTTGTGCAAAATGAACTCAACGAGGTATGATTAATTATATTACTTTCGTTTTTATCGTGTTTATCTGTCCATTTTACGTGGTTTGTGATAAAAACTTCCGGACTGCAGTTGTTATTACGGCATGTATTTTTCGCCTAATACCAGACGGCGTTATTTTTTATGTTATGAGCTGTTGTCTCTTTCTGTACAAGTGTCGGAAAACACGCTCAGATCAGTATAGTAACTCTGACCACACACCTGGTTCTGTACAGTTTTGCGGGCGATGAAGCACTGTTTTCATTTTTCACAAATAATTATTAGGGGCTCATACACTATCGCACCTAACAGTGTTAGGGTTAGGGTTAGTGTTAGCACTAACTTTAACCTAACCCTAACCCTAGGAAGTTACTGCAATAGTCTACCACTGTTAGGTGCGATAGTGTGTGAGCCCCTAATTTTTATGTATACAGCACTAGCCTATCTGTAATATGACTATTATAATGATTATGTACGTTATAAAGGCTATTAATAGTACTATTTGTCATTGCTAATTTGCTATCTCCCACGCATACCCCACACTTTAGTTTTACTTCACCATTTGCTCAATCTCCCTACCATCGTCTGCTGTGAACTGCCCCACCACTGGCATCAAGAGCTGAGCAGCGTTGGTATTGGATGTGACAGCCAATAAAAATATCAGCTACTGATTTGTCTGCTAACCTGGCTTCACTTGCGGCATGTCTCAATTCACTCTATTCTTGATTTTGTCATAATGGTCTGGCACTTGATGCAGATAAATCTGAAGCATTTCTGTTTGGCACCAATAATCGTCTAAGAAGTTTTCCAGCTTTTCCTGGGGTCAATATTGCCGGAACGACTGTACCTTTGTCTGACCTGGGAGTAGCGCTAGACAGCTGTTTACATTTTCACGATCACATATCAACCATGTGCAGATCTGCTCACTTTCATATTTGGGCACTGCGCCATATCAGAGGAGTTTTAACTGATGATGTGGCCAAGACTGTAGCAGCTTCTTTGGTTCGATCACGTCTAGATTATGCCAACTCAATTCTACATGGGTCTACCAACATCAGAAGGTTGCAAACTGTACAGAACTCTTTTGCTCATATATCATCATCATCATCATCAATGGATATCCGGAAGCAGGCCGAAGGCTTCTATTTCCGTGCAAAGTAGATAACTTTAACACGAATCAACAAAAACTAAACTAATACTGTTTTTACATTGACTTTCGGTACTAGATGACGGATTTATAATCATAATACAAACTAAAACCATGCCAGATCAAATCTAAATGTCTCTTAAAACTACTAACACTGCATGCTGATACAACATCATCAGGTAGCTTAACTAATCTATTTACAAAAAATGTTTCTGGAGATCATATTTGCATAACTGGGGCACCAATTTGTATCTATGACCCGTGGTATCATATCGCTTTTCTATCATAGATTTATGCTGCAACTGTGCTACCGAGCAACCATCATCTGTCATTTATCAACCTTTTACAAGAACTTCATTGGTTACCCATTCACTCACACATCACTTTCACACATCACTTTCAAACTGGCTAGTATTACCTATAAAAAGCTTTCCACTAATCATCCCATATACTTGAGGTCATTACTGGATCAATATACATTTGTTTGAACACTATGCTCCACTGATCAGCAACTTTTTGACAGGCCACACGTCAGTACAGACTGGCAATAGAGCCTTCTCATATAAAGCTCCCAACATTTGGAACTCACTCCCTTTATCAGTTAGATGTACTTCCCATTCAACCTTCAAACGCCATCTCAAAACCTACCTACTCAGTTTATAGATTATCACTACCCATCTAGTGACTGCTGGCGCCTCAGATTCAGCTCGCTGACTTTGCATGTCTTATAAATTTCTATATTATTATAGTGTTAGTATTATTATCACCCATTACTCAGCACTGGCAAGTATTAGGACATATGCCCCAAATTCGGTGTCTCAACACTGCTGCAGTCGCATCGACCACACCGGCACTAAATATGATAGGATCAAGTACGGAAGATTAGGCTTAGGGCTACAATTGAGGGTTAGGGTTAGGGACTTAGGGTTAGGGTTAGGTTTAGTGATCTGATCTGATCACATGGTACCGGTGTGGTTGGTATGTGTGGCTGGTGCAGTTGGTGCGGTTTTCCGTGACACCCCTAGTACTCCAATTCTGGTATTGTTCTAACCCTATTTTTTGCTTGTAGATACCGTGGCCTACAGGTCAGATAATTGACTCTGTCATATGGGCAGGCTAATTGAAGTAAACCAGGGCTACATTTAATGTGCATAATTACCTCCGCCAAGGAGGTAATGTTTTTGCCAGACTTTGTCTGTCTGTCTGTGTGTGAGCAAGATAACTCAAAAAGTTATGGACGGATCTTTCTGAAATTTTGAGGGCGTGTCGGAAATGGCAAAAACTACTGGTGATTCAATTTTGGGAGTGATCCGGAAGGAATCCTGGATTCTGGATCACTTTGAAATTTTCGTTACCATTGCTATCAATGGGGCATAAGGGAACTGCTGGCAAACCGAAGATGGTGCTGCCACCTAGCGAACAACATTGCCTTGGCGGAGGTATGCGGGCTATATGACTGCTTTCTAGTTTCAAGTACTTTCATGTTTGCCCGAATAATGCATATATGTTTCAGTTGCTGTCAAGCCCCTTTCATATGCTGGTGCTGTAGTGGTCACCGGTAGGGTCTGGAAAATGGTATTACTGGAAATACAGTTGATGCAAACTTAGCAAACTGTCCAGTCATGCCTGGAATTTTAGCAGCTAAATAGGCAGGTCTGAAATGTCAACTGGTTGGACTGGGTCTAGACCGTAATTTAATTAACAGGGCAAGCCGAACCTAGAACTAAATATGTTGCTGAGCTTGGGCAGGCTGATGTGATAATTATGGCATAGGGCTGGCTTATGCTTAGTCACACTGCAGTTGTGTGAATTGCTTGTGTTGTGCATTGTTCTGTTTTCTTTAGGGTTAGAACGATACTAAAAAAGCTACCCAGTATCCGATACCCAATATTATTGGATCCTGCCGATAACAATACCCAATGCCAATACCAATATTGACTTCCTGCAACGTTTCCTACAGCTAGACATGAGAAGTGAAGTGTGTTATGCTAACCGTGCTAGCCCAACGGTGTTAAGTATGCATTAGGATCTATTTGGTTTGCTTTGCCAGCACCTACAGTAACACTCAGTTTACCATTTAAGGGGGCAGGGTCCTTTCACTCTCTGTCCATTGCCTCTCAGCCTGTGGCCGTGCTGTACCAGGAGAGACAGCCATGTTTGATCATCACTACAGGACAGCAATCAGTGGCAGGCAGAGGGCAGCCGGTGGGCACTTAGAACTCATTGGCCAGTATTGGTATTGGATACCGCAGCCCAGAAAAGCATTGCCCAGTACCCAATACAACCCAGTACTAGCAAATATTGGGCAATACTCAATACCCCGATGCTAGTATCGTTCTAACCCTAGTTTTCTTTACAGCAGTTTATTTGCATGTTTATATCTGTATGTGCATTGTAGTTGCTAAGCAATGGAAAACTGTTACGAGAAATTACTGGAGTCAAAATGGCTGGAGAAGAATCCATCATCACGACATACATATGGACAGTGGAAGACAGCAAGACGGAGAGACTGGACAGAGCTTCTGAAGAAATCACGACCTTTGCTCACCATTCGCATATCAGCTGACGTTCAATTTTATGACACCCTTGCAAGCATGGATGTCTTCACAAGAAGAAATATTGAGGCATTCAAAGTAGGTTTCCTTTTAGCACTTTTCTGTCTATGTATCGGAGAAAACTCAAAAGAAAAATGTAATTTTATTTTTGCATTGATTTTATGTTTAGTTTTGTGTTAATTCTGGGATATATGACATATAAGTTGTACACAAAACAGAGATTGGCATTCCAATAGTTGCTTGGCAAATTATGGTCGTATGAAATTAAAGCAAAGAAAAGCTTGTGGAAAGTTTTTCTAATGTGTGGTGATATTGGTTAATAGTTGGATGGGTGACTGTTTGCAGACAGGTAAACCATCTGAGTATGTAACCAACACCAAGGTCAACTCAGCCTTCCATCTCTGTGGGATAGGTAAATTGAGCATCGGCTAGTTTGGCTGGGGTTACTGCATCACACTTCTACTTGTGTTGGATGGCGAGTAACACTGTATGATCTTGCATGGCAGGTGATGCTCCGTAGCTCTGAGATGGTTTTTCTATGAAAAGCTGTGTCATTTAACCATTTTTACCATTTACTGTAAAGCTTCTGTGTGTTTATTGACTGTTGCTTGTGTTGCAGCAAGAAACTGGCAGATGTGCACAAGTGTCAGCAGTTCTTGATGCACTCTGTAAACGGCCGTTTGATGACTTTGAAAAATTCTGCGCCGTTCTGGTTGCAGTGGAACAAATTGACATTGTAGTTGATCTGCTGTCACCAGAGGTTCAAGCTTTTGAAAGCTGCAGTAGCAGCAATACTAACAACAGTTCTGTCAAAAACACAGATACTGATGCTGTCCCAGTTGCAGCTGCGCCAGAAGCGCATGTACATCCTGGGTTTGATTGGCGCACTGTTATGCGAAGGAACTTAACTGTTTTGACTGAAAGGTTGGATCCAGACCACGGACTGTTTGAAATGCTCAGGAGCAGAGGAGTTATCAGTGATTGGAACATTGACATTTTCAAGGCATGTATTTATATACAAGCTGTGTGTAACTGTGTAATAAATTCATTCAATATTGACCATTTTTTTGAAAATGTTTTATTCTGTTTTTAACTTGACTACTACAACTCGTTTCTTACAGAATAACTGTCGTATAACCACCAACCTCTAACTTCAGTCTTTAAATTATTATGAAATTAAGCAGTTTGTCACTTTTTCAAACTGATAGCATTTGTATGGTCTGAAAGCAGATACTATATGATATGATATGATGTACAGTTTGCTCTTAAAAACTGACACACAAACTGTCAATTTAATCTAGCACATAAACTAAAAAACAGCTGAAATGTTTAAAATAAGTGTTTGTTTTGCAGTTGTGATAGTTGATGTTGCATTGCTTGCAGGATACCAAAGGTCGGAGTAATCGGGTGGCCAAGCTGCTGGAGTATATAATGCTGAAACGTCCAGACAGTGATTTCCTTAAGCTGAAGAAAGCACTGATTGAACTGGGACAGGTTCACGTAGCGAATTACTTGGAGCCTACTGCAGTAGACAGTACACATCGAGATGAGCCATTGGTGTCACCAAATGCCACTAGAACGGACTTCTCTCAGGATTATGTCCGTGGCTGGAAGAGATTGATCGTTAACAATCGCACAATGATCGTTGAAGAGCTGACTGTTAAAGACGAGCTGATCAGTGAACTTTTGAAGTTTGGTGTCATCAACATCACATTTAGTGAAATACTTAAGGTAAGGCTGTTATTTTCAGAAAGTATACAACATATTCAGTCACTGAGAGTCTGTAATGTTGATCGTTCTGAATCACAAGACTCTTGTTTGTGGTAATGATGGACTTTTGTGGAAAAAAGTGCAAACATCTAAGCTCCATTTATCAAAATTGTGTGCACTGGTGCAAAATTAAATATGGTTTTGTTATCAACTGATTGGATGGAAGTTATTTTATTTAAGTTTATTTCTGTGCGCAGGAAAACTTGTGCTTTTAATTTTTTTAACATTGTAGATGAAGATAATGAAGTTATTTTGAATTTTCCTTTGTGTATGTTTATTATTTTTGCCCTGGTGTGGTTGCTTTTGAAGTTACACAAAATATACAAGTTTGATATCATTTTTACACCATCTTAGTAACTATTACTATTATAATACTTGTGGAACTATGGATGGTTTCTAGGAAGAGAAGAATCGCTACTGCCGAGCAGAGCACCTGCTTGACCACATGTATCGGCGTTCTGACGAAGACTTTGCAAAATTCCGTGTTGCTCTACGGAATACTGACCAGGAACATGTCGTCTGGCATTATCTGGAAAACTTTAGCATGACAGTTCAGGAATCTGGAAGTGAGGAAGAAACTATGCCTAAACCTACAGAGAACCTGTGCGAGCCTGCGATGGATCGAGTGACGGAACGTGTTAATGACCAGATGGAGTTTGAACAATCAACTGAAGGTGCATCATCACAGCAGCAAGATCAGTGTCAGTACGGCTGACATTTTGGCTTTGTGCACTTGCGCATTTGTTTTTGAGTGACGTCAGTTACCTCCACTGATGGTAGGAGTTGTTTATTTGTCTGGGAGATGAAATTACTCAAAAAGATATGAACACATTTTGATTAACTTTGTTTGAGGGCTGGAGCTTGACCAAAGTTTTTTACTTAAATTTTGGTGGTAATAATGGGATCTGCATCAAGAAGGGAAGTTTCAGGCATGGCTCGAGGAACTGTCCGTTATGTTTTTGTGGCAGTCTGTGAAGTCTTGGTACTGTATTGCGGAAAAAACTTCTGTTTTGTGATTCTGTGTGACTTTGTTACTGAATTGCAGTAAAACAGGAGAACAGTGGAGGTAGTTGCTAGCGACATCTATTGCTGAATGCAGCGAGGTTGAAAAAGAGTTTCTTTTATAAAAAAGCTGAACTCGATGGCTTTCATTGGGTTTTCTGTTTTTTTAAACCAAACTGGTTGCATTTGCGTTTTTAGGTTTTCATGTGTTTTAAAGTATTTGAGTGAGCACTGCTAGCAAGATACAGTCTGCAATACTCTTTTGTCATGTAAATATTGAGAAATGTGCAAATTTGTTCTGATTTTTAAAGTTTTAATAACATAACTGTGATGAAACATTTCATCATTAGTGGAATTATAAACTAAAAACAAATTGGATTACGTTTCGGATGGGTTCTTGGTGGTTTTTAGGTGGGTTTATCCCATAAAATTTACTGGATTTTCAGGGTATGTGTCTGGATGTCTCAGCCCTGGAGTACAGTTTGGTGAAAAACTTGATCTGATCTGTCAGTGAATGCTGTTGTCATGTTTTGGATTCAGTTGTCAGTTCATCGAAACGATTTGCCATTAGGCCTACTCCAACAGCAACAGTTGCTGCGGCTCTGTGTGTGACGTCACCCGGGCAAGCCTGTGTAGTTCCAACTATGTCAACAACAGCAGCAGCAGCAGCAGCTGATCCTGCAAGTTCTGCACGTAGCTTGGCTGCTGGGTCAGATGAGAACATTGCAGTCAAGACTGATCGGATGGAGCCTTCATCACATCTGACTTCGCCCAGTTCAGGTCAGTTATGCATGGCAGTTACGCAGAGTGATGCATTAAGTCTAGAACATTTTAAGCATAGATCGAACATTCGGACAGCTTTGGAAGTGATTCTTGCAGCGAAAAAAGGGGTGTCATGTTGAATGCTCGAGCACAATGTTATTGTTCAGCATGACTCCTTTCCGCTGCAAAGATTAAGGCTTATTATTTTCGAAACTGTCCAATTGCTTGATTTGTGAAAGCATGTATATTCATCAGCTAGTAGAACATTACATATGATTACTGTTATGTGAATACATTTGTGCTATGTGTACAGCTGTATTTCATTGGTAGTTTGTAATGGAAATAAATGTTGTAACATTTAATAATGCGCCCTGATTCTTTCTGAGACTTTAGCGCTTTATAAATCATTTACTTACTTACTTACTTACTTAAAATACCAGTAAAATACGCTTGTATTTAATTACACATCAACTGATGACTGATACACTTTTTTCATGGACACTTGGGCTGCTTTTAGGATATTCTTAGGTTCACTATTTATTTTTGCCATTTTGTTGTTTATTTTATCTGTTGGTCTTTTGTTTGGCTCCTGGCATTACAGCATTAAGTCGAAGAGTAATTTTTTAGTGACAATATGATGTCATGCAGTTTGTAGTATTTGTTAGCATACTGCTGTTGTTAGCAATGTGCTGTATGTAATGAGAAGCTATTTTTTGTGCCTAGAGATAGCTGTTTTACTAGCAAACTTATGACAATATATTTAACCGGTGTATAATTCTGAAGTTTAATATTATTACAGAGGTGCTCACGCAGCCTGTTCCACTGAGTACTGTGAGCGTAAAAAAGTGCTCTTGGTCATTCTATGAAGATCATAAAGTCAATGTAAGCATTCTGTGCATATAACATAGACTAAGTAGTCTGATAACTGTCTACATTTTCACTGATCATTAACTTAATGTTGTGAAACTATTCTGCCTTGGTGGACATTTAATTTATAGAGGATGGTTCAAAAAACCGGACCTGTTTGAGCGTTGATAACTTTGCAAAGGTTACCGATAGAAAGGCATGTGATATGTCAAAAGTTTCAGAATGTTGTAGAGAGAAAGGACTGAACTAGCATAGCAGAGCATTTAAATATTCTTTCCTAATTTGCATAAATCTTAATTACCCTTGAAATTAGGCTTGTACTTCCATACACCCGAGTTTATCAAACTCAAAAACTTGCTGCCAAAGATTCCAGATTTTAAGTGGATTATTCAGTGTGGATTATTGCAACAGATGGCATGACCACAAAATTTTAAAAACTGACCAGCTAAAACGAGTGCTAATTGAATGCTGGGCTGAGCTGATTCTGAACACATTGACTCCAGCGATCGATCAGCTGCCAAAAAATTGATGATGGTTATGAATGCAACAGCTGACCAGCTGCCCATGTGGAATTTCATCTAAACTAAGCGTGTCTGTAATGACTTTTGTTACTTCACTGTATGCTAAATGAAAATCAACTGAAATTCCTGCATTACTATCAATTTAGCATGCTTTTAGAGGTGGTGCAGATTTGTGTAAATCAGGCAAAGAATGTTTGAATGGTCAGACGTGCAAGTTCTACTGTACACAATTTTGAAACTTTTGGCATATTACATGACTTTCTGTTATTAAACTTTGCTAAGTTATAAAAGCTCAAGCATTTATGTTAAATCCATGTGTTACAGTGAATTTTTGCAGAATTTTGGGGGTGGCTAAAGCTGCATTTTGGATGCTTAACACGTTCGTGTTTGTTCATACATGAGTATATTAAAATTATTATACATCCCACCACACCGTAATTGCATCTCTACACTAACTTGTGAAATATAAATGAAATATGCCTATATAACGACAATAACAAACAAATATTTTGGTAAAATTGAAAAAACATGTCAGACCAACAGTGTGGTGAATGGTCTGTACGACACTAAACTGTGTGGGTTTAACACAGTCTGGTGTCATATGGATCATTCAATGTTGGTCTGAAGTGTTTTTTTCATTCACCTACATGCTTATTATTATTATTAGTTTTTTCTTACATTTATATTCCACAAGGTAGTGTAGAAACGCATTTAAGCTGTGGTGGGATATATAATAATTACATTAATGCAAATTGTCAGCAGAGTGTGCCAGTGAGAGAATTTTGAAAGTCTGTCAATAATTGGCAAAGATATGGACAAAAGTAAAGTACCAATAGGCCCACGGTGTAGTTTCAACTGTCATTACTTGTATTGTCAATGTCCTTACTTTAGACTTTAGTTCAGTGGCCGGCCAGCATCCTAATGGATGCATTGGGCCACATGTTGATGCCATTCTGCTCTGTCTCGTTACCAGTGTAATGTGTTGAAAAGATCAGAATTCTTTGGGGAGTTTATGATTCATAAAGTGGTTATTGTTCTTCATATGCCTACATCTGCACTACCAGTGAATGTGGAAGACATCATTGTTCAGAACAGTTTTAATTGTACGTGTTTGTGGCAGGCATATGACATATGGCAAGCCAAGCGAGGAAAGTGTGTCATTTTCAACATGGAAACAGTTGGTGGTTTCCCTCCACGTCACGGTACACGTACTGATGGAGCCTTGTTGTTTGAATTATTCTCTCAGCTGCATTTTGATGTGGAACATTTGATGGATTACACAGAACAGGTAGTCTGTGCTCAGTGCTTATTGTAGAGCCATGCCATATATTTGTCTCTATAACTAGTTTCATACTTTTTAAAGTCCTGTTTAAACTTAAAGTTATTATTTACCACAGTTCATTTAGTGGTATACAAAGTTTAAGTAATACTTCGTGAGATGCTATCAGGGAGGATATGATAAGTCATGCACAGAAGAAAATGTAAAATAGAAATCAATGGGCAACCAGCTAACTCGTGTATATATATATATATGACTCTTTATTCACACAAGTGCAGAGGATCAAAACACAAAATGAAAGAAAATGGACAGATAGACAGACAGTCAGAAAATATACCGTTCAGAAAAATCTGTTAGAAATCAGACAGGGAAATTGGCTTTAGACTGGTCTCTCTTTCAATTTGCGTGCTTGCTGAGTTGTAAAGCCAGGGGAGGTAAAATTACTACTTCATTGATTTTGCAATTTTGTCGTGTTGTTCAGTAAAAATCAGCACTCGTAGTTTAATTGCATCGACATACACAGTGCCTCAAAAACATTCTGAACATTTTCATGATTGTAGCTTGAAGGAGGATTATCAGATTTTAATAATTTTTGGTAAGCATATTCCGGACACAACTGGCCATCAAATTATTATGTAGTGTTTCATTTCACCCAGCGTCTGTTTCTGCACTACCTGGGGAAATCAGAACTAACAAAATATTGCATTTTGCCTAAAGTGGCATTATTACTTAATGTAAATAATGCACCAGAACACATTTTGTTTACATTTTTACAGTTTGGCTGACACTTTATCCAATTTTTTCGTTTTTCAGCTGACTGCAATAAAATTGATCAAAATGTTGGCCAATTGCACAATCACAGGCATGAAGACAATTTCTCCATTTATTGATGCACATCGATAAAGTTCTGCTGCAGACTAATCCAGACTTCACTAGTTGCTTCTTGAATTCATAAACATTCCTTAACGTCATGTGGTAAACATACTGCTGCACGACAGTCAAATCTTGTAATCGACTGGCTCTTGGGTGCCACAGATCAGGAGAGACGGAATTTATCAACGTTTTTTTCATCATTTCAACGTGTATTTTGCTTGATCTGCTTTCCCCAGGTAGTGCAGAAGCAGACATTGGGTGAGGTGAGAACTTAAACAGTCATTTAATAGCCAGTTGTGTCATAAATTTGTGTGCCAAAAATTATTGAAATTTGATAATCATGCTTCTAGTTACAACCAGTAATGTTGGGGATGTTTTTTCACGTTTTTTTTGCATATTTCAACGCATATTTTGCTTGGTTTTCTTTTCCGAGGTAGTGCCGAAGCAGACACTGGATGAAGTGAAAAACTGAATGGTTATTTGATGGCAAGTTGTGTCAGGAATATTTCCGCCAAAAATTACGAGAATCTGGTAATTTTTATTCATGTTAGAATCAAAAATGTCCAGGATGCTTTTTTGAGACACAGTGTATTATATTTATTAAAGAAAAAATATGACTGCTGAAATTTGTATGAAAATTCATGGAAGTCTACCTTTTTTCTTTCGCTATAAATGCCGTAGAAATTTTTGTCGTTGTTGAGTGAGATGTTAAACAGTCCAGAAAGCACTGTGCAAACTGTTATTTCTGAGGAAATGATTGATTGATTTGATTCTGTTTGATTTTAACTTAGTTATATGTATCACGTGCACCAGTTTTGGTTGGCAAAAGATGCATTGCGTTTTGTCTTATATAGTCAGTTAGTGGCTTTGGCTGTGAAGAAATACATTCTGTCTGATGTGTTGCGTGCAGGGAATAATGGAGAAACTAACATCTCTAAGCCGGGATGAAAGCCTGCAGAATGATCAGTGTTTGGTGCTGTTTATTCTGAGCCATGGAACTCTGAAAGAAGTCAACCGCAGACGTGTTCAGTGTGTGTATGGGAGCGACGGCAAGTGGCTAACGGTCGACAGAATTTTGTCACCATTTACGAATGCTTGCTGCCAATTTCTGAGAAACAAACCGAAGCTGGCATTCTTTCAGGCTTGCCGTGGAGGTACTGTATTCGTTTTTAGTTGAAGTAGATGATAATACAGATTAATCTGTGCTAATCATTACTAAACTAACGGGAGACAGGTGCCAGGATGGCTGACTGGTTGAGTGGTCAGGCAGAGTATGCAAGAGGGTTCGAGTTCGAAATTTGTTACCCACAGTATTTTTTAACATTCAAGTTTATTGTGTGTGATAACTATGCATTTGTTTATTGGGGGAGGAGTAAAACAGCTAAGACTGGTTTTGTTGTAATGTATATCTTTATGTGAACCGTATACTCGCGTTCATTGTATTACTCACTGCGGTACAGAGAATTTTGAAATATAAATATGATTGAGAGAGATCGGTCTGTTGTGTTGTGATAGACTACTATGATGAGGCAGATGCCGTGGCTGAGCCAGCGACTGTGTCTGCATCAGCTGCTGAGGCTGATGCAGACACGCAGACTGATCACCTGGTGCGAGAGCCGAGCTACGCCGACTTCCTCATTGCCTATTCCACTCAGAGTTGTAAGTTGCACGTTGTGGCGAATGAATATATTTAACCGAGCTAAGAGGGTGCCTACAAGTGCAACAAAACCTCGCATGCAACAGAAACGGGACCGGGTTATGTACAATGCAGCTGTCAGTCAACTTGGGGTTTGGCAGCGGCATTGCATAAAACGTTGAAATCGAGTTGATTGACAGCAAGTAGCCCGCCCTGTTTTTTTTCACATGCAAGGTTTTATCGCCTATGTAGGCACCCACTAATGAGTTGTACAAGGAGTTAGGTTGCATGTTGCATCATTTTTTTTTCTTTTTTTTCTTGATAATGTATGTAGTATTGTTATATCATGTGTATTTGATGGCTATGAACTCTTCTGGCTGCCCTCCTATCTTATTAACTGTTGTTTTGTTACTGTGTTTGTCGATGTGGAGAATAAACTCTAACAGGTTGAAACCAGGTTTTCATTTGTTTACTTGTGCAAAATTGGATGTAAATTTATATAAAAAACTGTTCAGTTTATATACAGTGTAAAGGTGACATCGTGGTTGTAGATATAAAACAGCACAAATCACAATTTAAAAATTCAAACATCACCATTGCACAATGTCAGAAGAACTTTGCTGACTGTGTAATGGTAAAGTTTGAATTTTTAAATTGTGATTTGTGCTGTTTTATATCTACAACCACGATGTCACCTTTACACTGTATATAAAC
>Ga0209367_1008948_pt1 | contig 13659 bp, 11 predicted proteins | sample WorMetLIZISLAND2_FD_187412 | JGI IMG/M metagenome (GOLD analysis project Ga0209367, IMG submission 187412) | Marine gutless worms symbiont microbial communities from Max Planck institute for Marine Microbiology, Germany - Olavius geniculatus... ... | reverse complement strand
GGTTTTTCATGTCCTGAGAACGTTTGCACCAATTTTAGTATTCCTTCGCCTTTGTGTTCTTAAGCGCACGTACGAGACAGACAGGCAAACAGATAGAGAGACGGACAGACAGACGGACAGGGGCCATAATTAAGACGGCCGCATAATACTGGCTTAATGTCAGTGAGAGACTTATTAAGCCAGCGACACACGTGCCGCATGTGCACTTTTCTGTATAGTTGCTTCTTTTTCAAGCAGTGACGTCAATAAACTTTAAGATATCTCTTAGGCCTACTCGAATATAAACACACATTGTTCTAATCTGTTATTTTATTTTTGCTGCAACAGTTAAAACAGCTACAGTTTTAAATAGCCCAGTTTTATGATGTATATCGAAAATAACAAACCAATAACTTATAATCTACACTAACCTGCTTGAGCACATTTCGTGCATACATTAGATCAGATCAGATTCAGAGACAAAAATTAAGATAAAAAGCAGAACGCGAAGAAGAAAGGTCCGTCCGTTGGAAGGTTCAGAAATTGTTGCAGGCAATGCTGAAATTTGACCTGATGTCTTGCAGTCACACGCTGCAGTTGAAGTCACTTTTTAAGAAATCTAACTTAACAGAACATTTAACATCATTTATTCATTATCATTGGCAGTAGTAGCAGCAACATTTAAACAATATGCATTTCGAGCCACTTTGCAGCCTTGAAACATGCCATTTTGTTCAGCTAATTTATATTTAACTATATATATAGTATGGGGATTGCATGTACATGCAATATATCAGAAATGCAAAATTATAATATTCAACTTCCCCCTCAGTAAGAAAACCTTTCTAGGAGAAAAGGAGATTTTTGGGGAAAATTAATAGGTGGAAGTTGAATATTATGATTCTGCATATCTAATACAGCATGCAATATATCAGAAATGCAGACACAAAATATTTAACTCCCCCTAATTTTCCAAAAAAAACCTTCCCCCTATTTTTTTCATAGAGTATATGCTCCAAGGTTTATATGGTGTAGACGCCCCTAAATGAGTCTATCATCAGTGGGGCACAAGTATAATGACGTTCTCTGCAGAAAGTGATTGTCGTTTCATGTCGTTCTATACGTTTTAGTGATGTCATTTTACTTGAAATTTTTGTATATAACAATGAAAGTGTGATCAAGCGTAAAAAATTTTTAACCATTAATCGCTAAGTGGAGCTTGGGCGTATAAAGCTACACCGATAATTAGATAGTGAGCGTATTCTAGCCTATGTACGCATGGCAGTAGTAAGTGAGTTTTAGGTATTTGCTGGTGTCGGGACAAGGATCTCCAAACTGTTCTTCATTCACTCTTACACTGCACCGCGATCGACCTTCGCACCTGCGTAGTATGCACATTTAAACCACACTTAGCTTGCACTGCTACCGTTTTCACAGTTTTCGGCTGCAGTAGTTCGTTATAAAGCAAACGACGATGCAGCCTGAGCAATTTAAGTGTGGTTTCACTACGATACCGCACTGTCTGGAGTGGTATAAGCTCGGACTGCGTCCTCGCATATCCAGCGGACAACATTGGCTATAACTCTTGCGTAAGAGATTTTTGCGAGATTTTTGCGCCTATAGGGGGGCTTTCAGCTTAAACAGTTAGTTAAATAACTTTCTGCTACATTTTATACCCGCCAAGCCATCGAGGTCTGAATGTATATCAGTGGCTGTAGTGGCATCTGGCATCAGACAAGCTCAGCGCCTGACAGTGACGGCGGCAGGATGTCAGCGGCCCGACGATAACTAGAAAAGTCTAGGCCTACTTCTAAAATGTCAGGGTAGGCCAAAATCTAAATCAGCTGTTGAGCTTGTTAATGCTTGTTATCCGTTTTCCCGAAGAGAAAGTAGTAAATTTTGCTTTGCTGCTATCAGTTCGCCGAATTGAAAATAGAATTAACGATTATGAAAAGCGCATGTTTTGCCTATTTGCAACCGTTTTTACGCTACGCGAGCCAATACAAGTAAAATAAAAAAACTTTTTGGTGGGTACCCCACTTTCAGGCTCTCATTCGAGGAAAACCTCCTACCCAAGGGTTCGAAATTTCGTCACAAACAACCAGAGCCCTTGTGGCATCCCATCGTTAAGATTTCGTGGTTCTAGCTTGCGCCGTTTTGATACAATCGCAGAACGTGACAGACAAACAAACAAAGGGACAGACACACCGGCAGACGACTAGGCCATGACTAAGACGCGCGAAATATTCTGCTGTTGCTCCATTTTAGTGTATCTATTTACTATTTGTATTTGTAGGCGGCACCTCTATGTACGATAATATAAAATATCAATCGAGCTAGAAATATTTTTACTGTAGTTCTTTTTTGTTCAATTTGTTGTGCCGTGTTTGAGCAAATGAATGATGATGATGATGACGATGATGATTATGACTGGGTTTTCCGACCATTTCTTGGCGATGCAGGTGACGTCATAACGGCAGTGGTTCGTGTTCTTTCCAGGCACGGCACACATGGAGTTGTCCGCCAGTCGTCCGTAGTTAGCGGACGTAACTCGTATTCGTGACTGGGCGCAGCCAATGTCTAGCTGCGAGCCTTCACAAGCGTACTGTTCCAACGAATGACTGTGACAACCTGTACAGGCCAATCGAGTCTCATTCAAAACCAAGCGAGAAGCTATCGTTAAACAAAAAAAACATTACTAGTGTTAGTTGTGTTGTCTGTCCAACTCAACGAATGTCATCGGACAGAACATAAAATCACTTGTGTGTCCATCCGTCCGCCGTCCGACGTCTGTGAACAAGATTGTAACGTTATGGACCGATTTCACCAACTTGCGAACGTATACCTTTCTTCTACCATAAAGAAGAACAGATTTTGAAGCAGTACTATTGGCAGTTGTACAAGCGCATGCGCGATCATTAATTTACAAGTGTTCAAGTATAAAGAAATGACTGACGTAATTTTAACTTAAAATTGCTTCTGTAAAAACATTTCTATAAATTGATATTCTTTACGGTATCTAATACAAACACTACTAATAGGCCTACTGCTACTGCTGCTGCTACTATTACTACTACTACTACAACTAGCCAAGAGAATGGAGACCTTGAGCGGAGTAAGCTTCGAGTTCACACAGTACGGCGTGACCGGTCATCTCAAACTGCACGATCACGTATCTGGAATACGTCGACGGGTACCTGCACTGCACGTTAACTGTTGGACCGTTAGTACCAGACATTCCGGGCTCGTAACGACCACACAGGGCAACAGTATTTGTAGTAGTAGTAGTAGTATTGGTGGTGATGGTAGTGGTGGTCGTGGTAACGACCACAGAGAGTGTAGCTGCCTAAAACGGGACTATCAATCAGCGGATGTTGACTACTCACACCCACAGTCACGTTTGCCGACACGTTCCCTGCATTAAGAACAAACTCCGCCTACCTCGACTTGTCTATACTTGCTGTTACAGCATGTTTCACATACAACAGTGAACGACAAATTGAATGTCTATACAGCAAGACGCAACTACGTTGACAAGAAAGTCTAAATAAACATCGAAAGCTCACAAAAAATTTACAACATCGTGCTATAACAATTTAAAAAAAAAAAGATGGCGTTATAGCTTTTTATAGCTTTGACTGAGATGGGCTTCCTATAAAAAGGCTATAACGCCACCTTTATTTTTTAAAATTTTTTATAACAAGATGTCGAGAGCTACGGAGCGTCACCTGTCGTATGGGATCACACAGTGTTACCTGCTACCCGACATAGGTGAACGCGTCTCGCCTTAATCCCAGCCAGATAAGCCGGTACTCGATTTACCTACCCCAGAGGGATGGAAGGCGGAGTTGACCTAAGCGGCTAGTTACATAACGAGATGGTTTACTTGCCCGCAAGCAGTCACCCATCTAAGTACTAACCCGGCCCAGCGTAGAGCAACTTCGCTGATCGGACACAACTCGTTACCACTACTCACGCCACCAACCCGACGACGTGGACTACCATATGTCATTAGGTTGACACTAGGCTGACGTCTAAGCTTGTTTTTCTAATTGTGTGCTGTGCGTGTTAGACGTATTCCAATTGTGAAAATAAAAATGTATAAATTATCACTCACAGATGGTCAAAAGAACGAATTCTATTCTCATGTTGGTGTCAAGGTCGACCACCCACCACGAGTTCACAGATACATGACGACGACAACAACGACGAAAGAGCGAAACAACACCGACAACGACAACGCAGCGACAACGACAACGACACCAAGGAGCAAGCAACAACGACAAGGAAGCTGTGACGACAACCACAACGACAACAATAAACAAAGACACAGCAAAAACAACGACAACAAGACAACGACGACGACAACAACAACAACAACGACGAATACGACGACAGTATACACTGCGGTTGACGACCCACCACGGGTTCTGGGCATAGCCGGTTACTGCACAGCTGCCGTATTCAAGACTGTTGAAATGAACGCCGTCGACCGCCAGATATGCCGGGTATGGTCCATCGTGTCCAGTAAATTCACTGATCTGATACGCCGGCTTCTTCACTGCACCATTGCACCGCCTCGATTCTGCGCGATTTAAATAAGTAAGTAAGTAACGGCGTATTTTGTAATAATACCAGTACGAAAACACAGGCGTTTATACGTATTCTCTAATAGCCTAATACTGTAATGCCCCGTATAAACGGATAAAAATATTAAAGCGGCAGACCGCAGTGAAAAGGTAGCCTAAAAAAGAAAAATAAGTTTTAAAAATGTCTTTGTTCTCACAGCAGCATTTAAAACTCGTTGCTTTTGCTGTTTGTTCATAGTTAATAATAACATCGGAAACAGCGATTAAACACTTTTATCGGCTGTCTTCCAGTACTTCGTCACTGTAAAAAACAACGGTTCAGAAATAGACGAAGCAGTATAGTGTCGTGATACGTGGTTTGCAGATGTAGATGATTTCGAGGTATTTGCTGGTGCCGTGGCAAGGGTCGACGCCAAGATCGGCAGGGTTCAGCGTACAGCTCGTTTTGTCCCGACATCTGTGACAATAGACTACAGTGAATATCCAACAACGAACACCATAAACTTCCTGTTTTGACAGCTTTCTAGTGGCAGTCAAATGAGATAAATCACAAGATTAGTCATACATTTTTAACAATAGGTAATGTTTAATCGCTAAATTTTCTACAAAAAATCGCATCACTAAAAAAACGTCATAAAGTATCGATCTATGTGACAGCAAACGTTTGTAGAGTAGAAAGGTAATCAAAAAAACGTATAGAAAGCATGGACATTGTAGTCTGCCTACACGATCAGATAAAACAAAAACATCCTGTATCTTAGGCACTTGTGCACTTGTGATTTGTGATTGACGATTGTGATTTGTAAGATTTTTTTTACAAAAAAACCAAGTCCGAGATAGAATGTTAATAAAATTCGGTAAGAAACAGCAACGCAATAGAACGCCAAAAATATGATAGCACTTCTCCGTTGATCAGACGTTTACAGAACAATTCGTTAAAATACAAAGCATTCGACAGTGTGCAGTCACTTGGAAGTCATACAGTGTCCGGGTTTGTGCGGATCTGTTGGACAACAAGCCGTAAAATATCTTAACGTGTTGAGATGCCGTAGATTTGCTGTATGCCTTCGATTTTCTGGAAACTAGTGCCGTACAACTTGTCGCGTGGATATGCTGTAAATTTTTGACTAGTTTCTTCTAATAGTTTCGTATAATTCTTGTTAGTTCTGCAGCGTGCCAAAGCCAGTGGAGTAAGGGTCTTACCTGCTGTCGACGTAGGTCAGCGTGCCGGTGTGAATACACTCCGTGTTGTTGGCGTAGCTATCAGGGCAAGTGTCCATATCACGTCGTCCATAGTTTGCATTAACCACGTTTATCGTGTCTCTGTCGTAACATTCGACGTTCAGAGTATCCGTCCCGCACGCCACCGCTCGAAGCGCTGCACTCACAGAGGTACAAACGGGTTAAAAGTTTACGCGGGTGAGTTTATTAACGGCACATCAGCGCAGAATAAGCCATTTAATGCCATAAATAGTTAAAACCATTTAATTCATGCGTTAAAAAACTATAAAAAAAACTTTTAAAATCAAGGCTACAAAGTAATATAAAAACAAAGTTACATACAATGATGAAATTTTGTATCTTTAACAAAAGCAATGATGCCGCGAGATTAGACATTTTCGAAAAGTTTTTTTAAATGTATTAATTGCAAGATATCTCTTACATGCTGCACCAAAACAGTCTCTTGACAAACTTTGCGTTGTTTGATGCGAAGTAAACGACGTTTAGAAAGCCAGAATAAAGTTCACGAAAGTTTGAACGTCGCAACTATGTGCGTAAAATATTTTTTTTGCGAAGGAGACAGAGAAAAGATGTTGATCGGTCTCGACTCTCGAGACGGCTTTGAGACCGAAACGTCGAGACCAAGATCTCCTCCCGTCAACCGCAGTATGAACGCACCTTTAGCGCAGACTTGCACGTCGGCAAAGCTTAACTCGTCCGTGGTAGGTAGCTGAACGATGACGTACTTGGCGCTGCGAGCAGTATCACAATGTAAACTGACGGACGCACCTGCCGTCAATGCGCCGTCGTACTGACGACAAACCGCGTATCGACCAATCACCGGCCGGCGGTAGTACGAGTAATACGACGTCAAACCGACGATGAAATTCGACCATCTACCGGCTGCAAATTACGCCATGCCGAACCAGTGCCAAATTAACATTATGTTATTGTAGTAAAAGTACTAGTAGAATACCGTACTGCTGGAGTGGTTAAGTGGGCAGGCAGTGGGAGTTTATACCATACCAGACAGTGTGGTATCATCGTACGTACACCACACTCAGATGGCCTAGAGTCTATACCGTCGTTTGCTTTACCTATGACGCAGAACTGCAGCCGGGAATTGTGAAAAACGCTAGAGGTGCAAGCTAAGTGTTAAGTAGCAAACTGGTCTTAAAGTTAACGTATTAGCCCAATATTTGATACTAGTTGATACTAGTAAGTAAGTAAGTAGAAATTAAATTTATGGAGTACGTAACGTTAAAATTAACCTTTAATGCGTCGGCATTTTTTGCCTGCTCTGTAAAATTAGAAATACAGGGTTTTACGTTGTAAATTGAGAGCGTCGTAAGCTCCCCAGAGCGGGGTCCGCAGCAAAATTTTGCCCACAAACGGGTAGAATGCATTTTCACGTTAAAGGAATGCATCTAGTAATAAGACATTTGTTGTTTTCGATGGTGTTATCTTTGCCAAAACACTGTACATTGTAAAGATGCAATAGTCGTGATTTAGAGCTGCATACAAGTTTAATGATACACAAATTGTGTAATGAATCCAATATACACGTTAAAGTATCCTACGCTGTAATGATCAAGGATAATCGTTTCAAAACTGACCGATTGCACGGTTCTACACGTGATCAGAACTTTACGACGCGGAATGCAGCAGCAGAAGAGCAAAAAGACAAAGAGCGGTTTAGGCGTATAACTTACGATTACAGCACGAGTTGTTGACGCTGGTGAAGATGATTCCCGTCACAGTCATTGTATAGCGCATGTTCACAAGCCACCAAGGGTTGGACACGTTCGTGGATCTAACGAAGGTCGAACTGAGACCGTCGCTGCCGAGTCTGGCGTAATGACCCGGATAGCTGCTGGTTTGGTAAGCTGCTTGGTTCAGCGCCACACCGCACACCTCGTACGTAATCACTGTCAAATAAACGCATCAGCGCCGGTGGCGTGGTCTAGTGGTCAACGCGTTTTATTCTACGATGGCACACATACAGCCTACGTCTACCATACTGTTTAAAGTAAGATAACTTGTAAATAACCCACCGGTGCAGTCAAACGTGACCAAACGAACGCCAGTGTAGGCCACACGACCGACTGTCGGCCAGTATGGAATAAGTGTCGGTCAAACCGCTGACCGGAATGTATAAATTCGTTTAACAGTCACTTTCCCTACTCCAGACCGTAATTTAACATTCACTCGTCCAAACGTAGTTGCCCCACACCGGGTACGATTATAGTACCTGGTTGGGTGATTGTCTCTGGACAGGTAAATCATCTCGGAACCAGCCACTAGCCTTTCATCCCTCAGGGTAGGTAAATCGCCTGACTGGGGCTAAGGCGAGACACGTTTATCTGTGTCCATCGCGCCGCCTTTTTTTGCAAAGTTAATTTAAACAAATTACCATCAACGTTAGGAATGAAACGATGTTAACGTATGCCAAATCTGACGCCGATCTCATCAATATTTCTGCAGTTGTAAGCCGTAAAAGAAGGCGGTCTCTCTGTTTCGGCCTGTCATGTACTGACTTTTGATACAGTACCAAAGAAAATATTAAAGACCTTGGGAAATAGCTCAAGCCAATTTTGATTACGATATCCACCAGATACTTCGCTGAGAACCAGGCATACGCTAATTATTTATTAATTTATTTTAAGTCATTTTTTCAGAAATAAACTCAAACAGCGCAATTAAAGTTTTCACGTTTTTTTCCGATCACAGTTTTGTATCACAGAAAATTAAGCTTAGTTGTTGTCTGTCCGAAAGCTCGCAACGCACTGACTGACTGAAATTTTCTGCAACGTGCTCGGCAGCGACGTCCGCTGGCCAGTAGCCCGTAGCGTATAACTATTTTTGAAACGGGTCATCGGCCTAGTCGCTCCAAGACAGGCCTACACTGTACACATATGTACATGTACGTACTTGTGCAAGTGAATCCATTTCCGGTGAATCTAGTTCTGCACGTGCAGCGGAAGCTTCCCTCAGTGTTGCTGCAGTTGGCGTGCTCGTTGCATCCTCCATTGTTCACTTCGCACTCGTCTACGTCTATGAACAATAGCAAATTTATATTTAAATCAATGCAAATTACGTTACGTAAAACAACTTAAAGGCTTCCCACAGAGCCGCAAGTCACTGGTCAGTAGGGCGGTACTAATTTCTGTTCCCTTAGCTCTCAGTATAATTTGCTACCGGCTTCACTGCTGGGACGTAAACAGGCACACCGCGTGATACACTGGCCCCGTATCCGTGGTCTCGCAGTGTAAAAACTGGTGTCTGGCTGAGGGCCAAGGAAACGGAGATCAGCGCCGCCCTATGGGCCGTAAGGCTCAGAAAGGACTTTACGTTTTTACGTTTTTTAGTTTTCAGCCGGACACCAGCTTACACTGACAGACCATGGATACGAAGCTAATGCATCGCACGATGTGTGTGTTTAGTCACTCCCCATGCAGCTTTTGTTAAAGCTTAGTACTCATTGCGCCAGTGCGTCTACCCACGAAGGGACGGCCAGGCTGTGTTGACCTTGGTGGGTGGGTACCTACCGAAATGGTTTACCCGTCTGCAGACGGTCAACCATCTAAGTAGGCTAAGCCTAAGCGGCTTACTAACCGGGCTCGGCGTTTATTAACTTCGCTGATCGAACACAACGCGTTCACCACTGCACCAACTATTCAACACAACCACCCTTCAGTGCAAGGATCGACGCTAAGCCTAATTGTTTTCATTGCTTAATTTCCGTAAAGTACGCACGTTTCACTTATTTACGCATCACCCTGTGTAAACTACTCATCTGAACTGAATTGAACCGAAATGAACGGGTGCCTCACCGGCGCAGTGGGTTCCGTTGCCGTGGTAGCCGAGTTTGCAGTAGCAGTAAAAGCTCCTGATCGTGTTGACGCAAACGGCATTCGTGTGACATCCGCCGTTGTCAGTGACACACTCGTCGATGTCTGACATACAACGTACAAATTATGGTAAATCACTGTTAATATTGTATTCGCCACTTCTAGGTCTAATGTTTCTTGCCAGAAAAAAACATCCTCGCATAAAATTATTCGACTACTCTCAAATCCTTTGTTTAATTTGCAGAGGCTTAACTCTAAAAATGGACTGATTATACAAAAAATCGTGTGTCGGCAGTTAATGTATCTTGCCTGATAAAAAAATTGAGGTGGCTGGCACTGAAAAAGAAAGACTCCAGAATACTTCATCAGGCTATGAAGTGGAAACTAAAAAGCTACAGAAAAATAAACTATGAAACGGCCAAAGAAGAACTGGATGGACATTATCAGACGAGATCTGAAGAACATAGACATTACCTAGAAAGAAGCCCCAAAAACTGGCGACAGACAAAGCAGAATGGCGTCAATGTGTGGCCCAATGCATTTACCGGGATGCGGGATGAACTAAGGTCTAAGGTAAAGGTCTGACCTGGTACACAAAGGTAGATGATTTCTAGGTATTTGCCGGTGTTGGGACACGGATCTGCAGCGGTGCCGCCAAACCTTTCATCGTTTGCAGTCAACGTACAACTAGTGCGAGCCTCACAGCTGCAAAATTAACGCAAACAACAAAAAATGTAGCGTTTTCTTCTACGTAAAGAAGATACAATTGTGTGAACATATTGCTACGAATGTATTTTACCGTAGTTCAAAAATGCAAACGTTCATATGTGCATTAGTTCTGTAAGTGGCTGACCTTCTGTAGACAATGTCGCGTACTCCGGCGAAGAGACACGCCGTGTTCGGCTCGCCAATGTTACTGGTACAAATGTTATTTTCCAGACGTCCGTAGTGGGCGTTGATGATTCGCATGACGTCTTGTCCACCGCAGCTGACGGTTAGAGCCTTGTTTTCACAGGCCGTCGCACGCAGAGCTACACCGTTCACACAAAGATTTAGGCGACATCGCTGAAAGACATCATTTTAACAGGTGTTGCAGTAGCGCAGCCTGTCTGTCTGTCTGTCTGCCTAACACAGCTGGGTGAAATAAAATATCATTTGTTAGGGATTTTCGTGTAGCTCCAAGTAACACCTCAGTCTCCACGACAAAAAACATTTAATGGGATGGAACCCCCCCAGTCAAAATTGCATTTAGACCTGCGGCCAATCGTTTACATGTAACAAAATTATTACTAACTATAAACAGCTTACATGGTTGGGTCAAAAAAAGAAAATGCAAACTTTTATTTACATTTTCGCCAAATGTAGACCGATTTCAAAAATTCTTTTACTAGCACACTTTGCGGGCAGTTTTACTGCGCTTTCTCAAACCACAAGTTAAATTTGAAGAGAAAATGAGTCGAAAAAATGCGCGGAAAAAAGAGAAAAAAGAAGAAAGGAGAAGAAGAAAAAAGAAGATGAGAAGAAAGATCAAACCCCAAACAAAAATGTTGGCTACTGCCTTGCTTGAAATAGGCTTAAATAGATCACTAATACCTTTAGCGCAGACGTTTAGTTCACAGAAGTTCATGTATTCGGTGATGTTGAACTGCACGATGACGTATCTGGCCGGCGGTAGGTTAGCGTCACTGCAGTTTAGGTTTACTGTAGCAGCTGCAGGCACGGCACCAGGATACTGACCACACACAGTGTAGTTGTACAGAACGGGCGGCTGTTCTTGTGTAGATGTGTTCGTCAGACCGATGATGAAATTGTCAGAACGAAATGCTAAATTAGTAAACAATATACTTATTTTCTTATCGTATTCATCTATGAGTTCGTATCAGTTTAAATGTAGCAATATTGGCAATACGGCTTCACTATGTAAGTAAGTAAGTAAATAATAAAGCGCACAATGTCGGCGAAAAACTCGCCGAATCTGAGGCGCTGGGGTGTATCACTAAGCATGGTTAGTTTACTTAGCCAATGGTGTAAATTATTTAAACTATACTGTAGCATACTAAAAGAAAAAGACGGACTTCGTTATTTGTCCTGAACGTTCGACCAATAATGCTTGGTAGCAACAATCTATGTAAAATTTGTCATATTTACAGAATAGTTGTGGTCGCTAATTTTTACATGAATTCTCTACGGTACGGTACGCAAAACTCTGGATTCTATAGTTTGTCGTCTTTAAAGACTGACATATAATAAAAAACCCTCTGTTTTACAAATCTCAACTTTTCGGTCACTACAACACCTGAAATTAGTGAAAATACTCTGTTACCTGGTAATTTTTAATCAACCAATCAGTCAGTCAGTCAAAAAAGAGGTGCTCACTATCCCGCGCAGCAATTTTCCGCGCAGCTTAATTTTTAGAGTGCAGCACGTTTCAGCCGCGGGCTCGGCTGCGCTGAAACGTGCTGCACGTAGTTGTTTGCTGACTAGGTGCCAAAATCCATTATAAATGATTAGTCTACATTTAACTGACCATCATTGAACTGGCCGATCTAGCTTAATTATGAAGCTTGCGTTTCTATGATTAAGTTTGACGATTTTTACGCGCGAAAGCATCTACTGCTTTCAGGCTCAGCGCGTCTTAGCCATCGCAATTCTGTCTGTCCGTCTGTCTGTCTGTCCGTTTGTCCGTCTGTCATACGGATGGATCAGTCAAAAACGGTGCAAGCTAAAGTTACTGAATCTTTACTTTTGGCTGCCTGGAAGACTCTAGTTTCAGGAACCGTAAAGTTTTTCCATAAATTCGAAGGGGGTCACCCCGAACGAGGGTGCTAAATGAGAGGGGGTACGTAAAAGTTGCGATATTTGGCCAATAAGTCGCTGTATCTTAGTAACGGTGCGAGATAGGGCCTAGGTTACTATTAATCACTAATAGGAAGTCGTACACTGTTCTCGATTAGCGCCGAATGCAATGACCTTGAATGACATTGAACGCCGCAATAAAGGCTTTATGGAACTTTTTGGCGATTTCGGGCTGCGACACAAGTCTATATCATTCACAAGTTGACGCCCTGAACTATTGTTATGCGATCCAAATAGAGAATTTGGTATTCGCATATTAACTTAGCGTGAACACGTCAATTTTTAGCCAAACTACTGAACCGGAACTGCTATAGGCTTTCGCGCGTCTCGTGAGCATTATCTTAAATTTCTTGTAATAGATGGGCTATGTTGCTTTTCTTTTATCTGTACATATTCGGCACTCTTTCTGTCTGTCCGTTTATCGTTTTCTGGCAAATAAACGTGTTCATAAGAAGAAACTGAAACACTAAATAGTGCCCGCGAAAAGTTGAAAACTGAAGTAAAGCAAACAGTTGCTTTGGTAAAACATTAAAAGCAAACAAGATTCTGCACCAGTATTTTACGCACGGAAGTTCTTTTTTTACAGAAATGGACGGTAACTAGAAGCACAGGAAATTTCGGGTACACTTAATTACTCATCAAAGAGTCGCTGCTCATGTACAAAAGCTTGAGCAGAAATTATACGGACGCTAAGCAGCATGCTGAAATGACTTCATTCGAGTCGGCAAAAACTCCAAACTTCGCACAATATTAAAGGCCCTGGCACGTACTGAGCAAACACCTACGTGCAGCACGTTTCAGCGCGGTTCGAGCGGCGCTTGGCTGCGCTGAAAAGTGCTGCACTGTAAAAAAATCAAGCTGCGCGGGAAAGTGCTGCGCGGGATAGTGAGATAACCAGTCAAAAATATATTTAAGAAAAATAAAAACAAAACGAAAACGTCCGACTAACTGAATGCAAAACTTCTGGTAAAACTGTTTAAAAATTTGCGTCTAAACTGGCTTAAGTAAAAAACTAAGTTCTCCGCAGTAAGTGTTGGCCGAAACAGCCGGCGAGTCGCCAATGCCTGTCTGCACTGATTGAAACATTCGAGCCGAATTTCAAGGTACTGCGTGCACCTGCTTCATCGCGGTTGGTGAAGAAAACTCCGGTGACGGTAAGAGGC
>Ga0209367_1008947_pt1 | contig 13659 bp, 7 predicted proteins | sample WorMetLIZISLAND2_FD_187412 | JGI IMG/M metagenome (GOLD analysis project Ga0209367, IMG submission 187412) | Marine gutless worms symbiont microbial communities from Max Planck institute for Marine Microbiology, Germany - Olavius geniculatus... ... | reverse complement strand
CTAAAAGTAAACGTACACAGAGCGTAAGTTTGAATATTAGGCCTATTATTTGGACACGGTGAGACTGCGCGTTGCTCAATCGTCCTCAAAACGTCTGCTGTGTAGGATCTGCTCCATCATGAGGCAGCTGTTTACCGTCACTAGCACCGTGACCCAATGAAATCTATCAGTGATCGAACACAATGCACTATAGCTTGGCTTAATTCCCGTCATAATTTTGCTTCGTTTTGCTCATGTGATTTTTATTGAGATAAACGTTGACAAAATAATAAACGCGTTTACAAAGATTTTTTTGTAAACGTTGTAAACGTTTATCACATCTATGAGAAAAATACAACATTGCCATTGCTGGTCTCACAGAAGCCCGTTTGCAGGACAGTGACCTTAGCACAGTGGACGGTGCGACTTTCCTCCACTCCGGCGAACACGATAGGATTAAAAGTGTCGCTCTACGTCATCCATTCAATGATGCTCTTTTTACGTGGCAGCCTACACTCCTCACGCTTGCTTTCTGCTAGACTTATCCACCGTCATGGCCATCTCTCAGTAATAGTAGCCTATGCTCCCACAGAAAATGCTGCAGATGCAAACAAGGATGCCTTCTGCTATTGAATCAGTTCCTACTCATGACAATCTGTTGATGTTAGGCGACTTCAACGCCGTGACAAGACCACGATCGGCTGGTTACGAGGATACTGTTGGCCCATTTGGTGCAGGTAACCCAAATAATAACCGTTGTCCCTTTGCAGCTCACATGGTCTCATTGTTTCGGGATCTTGGTTCAGGCGTCTCAATGTCCACAGGTGGACGTGGGCTTTTAATGATGGACAAACAAAGAAAAAAATTGATCACATCATTACAACAGATATACGGAGCATCAAGTCATATCGTGTCTTTCGCGGCGCAGAAGCCCCAACCAATACCGACCACTTCTTGACTGTGGCCAAGTTTGCAGCTACAGACCCATATCTCTGTTATCCGTACCAGGAAAAGATTTCATCCACGTCCTGGTAGCCAGGATTAACCCACTGTTGAAGAACCGTCGTAAACCACAACAGTCTGGATTCACTGCAGGAAGGTCAACAACAGATGCTATACTCGCTCTGCGGCTGTTATCTGAACTACCGTACACCGGGAGTTTGATCGTCCACTCCATGTAGCTACATGTAAACCTGAAGTCCGCTTTTGATTCCGTGGACAGGCAAGCTCTGCGGAAAGCTCTCAGGGGTATAGGTATGCCACAAGTACTCCTCAAGTTCATATTGCACTCTGGAACAACATCTCGAGTCCGTCTTGGTGGATTGATGTCTGACAGTTTCTCCACTTCGTGCGGTGTCCGTCAGGGGTGCATCCTCGGACCTGAGACCCTTTTCTACCGAGCAATTGATTCGATTATGGAACGAACTGCTCGAGAGGCTGGGGCTGAAGATCCGTTGTAGGTCTGTCACAATGTGCAAGAACGTAAGTGGTTGTCGTGGCCGGCAGCAATGTGGTGGCAACGATTCGTTGTTTTCCCCAGTCTCACTTACATAGGCCTACCACATAAAGGCCTATACTCCACGCGATGCATGAGAACGTTTTGCGCCAAAAAGTCGACGCTGACTCTCTCGTAAAAATGATAACGAAACCAAGTCAGCAAGACATTTTATGTGGGTCGACATGTTCAGGTTTTGGCGGTGCCGCAGTTAATCCACGGTTAATGCTAAATTAATCATTTTGAGTTATAACCCTAATAAAGTTTAGATGTTGTCTAAAACGATTAATTGTGTTATACTTTTTACAGCCATGCTGCTATTTGCGAAAAAAATCAACTATAAATTTTCGAATATCTGCAAAAAGTATGGTGGAATGAGATTGCCGGTCCACCGCGAATTATAAAGCGGCCTAAACGGCGGCAATGCTGACGGCAGTTGCCGGCATTCGCCAGCAGCAAAACGTGTGCTGGGCCGGCGCCACCATGCCGGCCGTGTGGGTATAGCTTAAAACTTTCCACCAAAAAATGCGGCCAAACCGCTGCAGATGGACACATGGTTAATATTGACAGCCTATAGGAAGTTGACACCGCCCTATCCGTTGGTACCATCGCAGACCCCCTACGGCTTACCGTTTAGCCACAATACATCCGTGACAGACGAACAGATGGACGGATGACGGACGACAACTCATTCAAGTAGCTCGACGTTTACTAAAGTACGATCGGCTAAAAATATAATGTCATAACACAGTATGGGCTAAAAAGTTCAGCAACTGTAAATATAAACGATTAATAAGCCAAAATTTGTATATATAGTCAAAATCACATGCAGACGTGTCTGTGGAAGCCTGGAGTCCATAATAATAATTTATTATGCAGGCCGGTATGGCAGCGAAGAAGACACCTAGCCTACGCACGCGTGATTATTCAGCGAGCCGTGACATACGCCCTTGTGTGTCACCATGCATTGTGACTGTCTGTCTGTTTGCCTGTGCGCCGTGTCGCTGTTATAACCTCCACTGACTGTGTGACACTTCCGTTAACCGAAATAAAAGGAAAAGGAAATAATTTCTTTACTGTTACAGCAACGACGATTAGCAGACTAAAAACGATATAGGCTAATTATAGACCTAATAAATCGCAGAGTAAAATTATTCTCTTGAGTTATTCCAAAATTACATTATTAAATTATTCCAAAATTTTACCATAATCTATAATATTAGAACACCTGTTGGACTCAAACTACAACTGCAATGTAGACGTACTGCGATTTTAACTGCACGCAGTCACAAAATCAGTCATACCCCGTTTACACGATCAAGCAAACATCAAACAAAATAAGAGACATTCTCCGCTAACTCCACACATTCAGGCAAAAAGTTGACGAATTTTTTTCGGAAGATTTTTGTCAAGTATTAAGTATTCAAAAAACACGTGCACGACGTGTGCTCTAATTGCTTGATGTTTGCATCATCGTGTAAACGGGGTATTAGCCTACAACGTTTGAACCTGTTGGTTCTTGATCGCAGTTGTATATAAAACGCGTGCCCTATGAGATCACACATTGTTAATTTGTTACCCGCTAGTAAAAGTTGGACACGACAAGTCGAACGAATGCAGTTTCGACTTGAATCATTGCAATGACTTAACGTGCAGGACCAGCTAAATGAACTTCTCACTTTTAGTTAGACCACCTAGCCTACTAGCTAGTGACGTCCATCAGCCCTAACTGTTCCTCATCTTGCCCACCTTTTTACGTTTTTTTTCTTTTCCCTGTTTATTCCCCCCGTGGTTTTCATCTAAATGACGCCAGACGGCCAGAGTATTTAGAAAAGCGATTGAAGCTCTCGCAGTAAAATAATTACGTAGGTCCCTATTACGTCCAAAGACCCAACTGCCATCGTGGACTTCGGGACGTTGTAAACATGGAAAAACGTTTAAGAATAAGTTAGAGAGGGCTGCACATTTATGTACGAACATGCTTGAAAAAATATGATGCTTTGACGATAGTTCCTTTTTATGCAGGTAACAAGTGTTCAATTTACCCACAACACTAAAGCGTCGTCCAATTTTATGAAGGAGCATTGTTCTAAGTCCAAAGTATGGCATAGACATCTATGGTCAAATCAACTTAAAATAACAGTGGGGTCACAGCAAAAGAGGAAAAAGAGGTCCACCATAATTTTTTTAGCTGTCTGATTGTGGGACAATTTTTCTGCGGGAAAATTGTTGTCTAAAAATGCTAAATTCGGGTCTAAAACCCCCATTTTGAGTAAGTTACAACATTGAAATTTTGAGCACCCGTAATCTCGTCTGTCGAAAGTATGCCGTGTCTGTCAGATAATTGCAACTTTTTGCCCCCTTTCTTCTTTCCTCTAGTTTTAACCGACGATTGACACCGTTGTAAAATAACACTGCTGAGACGCTGACAGGTCTTTACTGCAGGAAAATAATAGTGCTGCTTTTATCTTCCACAGGTAGGCCTACACATGTACGCCAAGTGTGTACGTTACACGGTAATATATCGCCGTGTCGTGTACGTTATGAAACAAACGTCACCAGACTTTGACATAGCTGACGTTGCCGGTCAAACTTTGTCAAAGCTCACATGTAGGTAGGCTTACTGGACAAAGTGAGCTAATCTTGCAACCTCTTCTAATCCGTGATCTCACAGAAAAACGGGCAGCACTTTCTTTGGCTTAAAGAAGTAGACCTAAGTTGCTCCACATCGAGCCAGGTTAGTACTAGGCCTACATACAGGTAGGTCTAACCATTATTGAGTACTAGTAAAACTTTTACTTCGTATAGGGCCTATATTAGATGTGCCACTGCTCTTTACGATGCTACACGCGTGACGCATAAAACAAGTAATTTGAGCAAAGCTCACGTGACGCGCGATACAGCAGCGGTCCTGCCACTTTGGCAATCAGTGCAAGCCTACAGCAATAAGATATTAATGCATCTTGAAAGAATACTTAAATTTGAGGCCTCCGTACGGAAGCTCCTTGAATTTAAGAGATCGAAACTTAGATTCTAAAAAATGTACGTTCTACGCTAAAATGCCATATGCAGGTTGTCCAGGTCCATTTCCAGCCATTTCCGCGCAATTCACTCTTAAAATGTGTGTCGCAGCCGGAAATCGCAAAAAAAATTCCCTAAAACCCCCCCATTTTGGGCGTTCAAGGTTATGCAAGGTCATCGACGTTAACAGCTAGTGCTTGTTATGATAAGCAGCATGTCTGTGCCTACCTGCGACCGTTTTCATGCTACCCGAGACAATTGCGGTAAAATAACAACTTTTAGGGGGAGCTGTTTTTGACGCCCACTCGCCCGGCCTCCTTGAACCTAGGGGGTCGGGACTTGAACTGCTAAAATCCTACGTTTAATGCTGAGAATTTCATACGCAGGTTGTCTTGGTCTATCTTCAGCCATTTCGTCGCAGTTCAATGTTAAAATGTGCGCTCCATTCAAAAATTGCGAAAAATTCACTAAAAACCCCTTGTTGAAAGTTCACAGTTGTTAAAGGTCGTCGATGTTAAGAAATATAAAAAGCCTGTCACCAGTGCTTGATAAGAGGCATGCCTGTACCTATCTGCAACCGTTATCACACTAAACGAGCCAATAACGGCAAAATGACGTTTTTAGAGGGGGTACCCCTCTTTGACGCCCTCGTTCGAGGGGAACCTTCCGCACCCACGGGCAAAAATTTTTGTCGCGATAGGGCAGAGTCTTTGGGGCAGCCCGCAGTATAGATCTCGTGATCCTAGCTTGCGTCGTTTTGACACAATACCGCAGTGTGACGGACGGACAGACAGACAGACAGACAGACGGACGGACGCCTAGACGATGACTAAGAAGCGCGAAGCATTCTGCTATCGCGCATAAATATGGTACGTAGCTATAGGCTAGGCTTATGGTGCTATCGGCCAAAAATACTGGCGTTGCTGTCGAAAATAGCTAAAGATCATTTAGTAATCTTTAGCCAAGAGAATCAGCTGTAAGCACCCACAACATAATGACTCTCTAAAGTTTTGCTCCTTATGCTTTCCACTGAAAATGAGGGATTTTAGGTTCAGATGTTAAATTTATAAAAAAAATCACTAGAAAAAATTTTCACGACAGTCTAAATATTCAGGGCCAATTGCTCCCTTCTTCCTGTCATGACATCACGTACCGGCCAATGCTTGAACACTGTATAGGCCTAGGTCTATAAAATAAGCCATGATTTTTACGCGACAGCAGAATGCTTCGCGCGTTTTAGCTATTAGGCCTAGGCGTCTGTCCGTGTGTCTGTCATCTGCAATCCTATCAAAACATTAAAAGCTAGAATCACGAAATTTTCACTGCTGCCTGCCTCAAGGACTCTATAGTTTTTGTGACGAAATTTCGTGCCGCTGGGTAAGAAAGTTTTCCTCGAACGAGGGCGTTAATGAGTACTCTTTAAAAACGTTATTTTGCCGCTGTTGGCTCGTCTGTACTGTGAAAACTGCAGATAGGTATATAGGCCTATGTACAGACATGCTGCACATCATAACAAGCATTGGTGACGGGCTTTTTTAGATTTATCAACATCGATAACTTTGAATGACCGTGAACCCCTCAAAAAAGGGGTTTTGGTAAATTTTTCGCGATTTCGGCCTGCAACACACAATTTAAAAGTAAATTTCATTGAAATGGCTAGAGATAGACCAAGACAACCTGCATATAAAATTTTCAGTATTAAACGTAGATTTCAGCAGTCCAAGTCGCAAACCCCTAAGTTTAAGGAGGCCGGCGCAGGTGAACGTAAAAGACGGCAACCCCTTTAAAAAGTGGTTATTTTACCGCTGTTGGCTCGTTTAGCGTGAAAACAGTTGCAGATAGACACAGACATACGGTTTATCACAACAAACATTAGTGACGAGCTTTTAGATGGTGTCAACATCGATGACCTTAAATGACCTTGACCCCCAAAATAGGGGTTTTTAGTGTTTTGCAATTTGCGGTTGCGGTACAAATTTAAGGAGCGAATTGCGACAAAATGCCTAGGCTGGCGATAGAACCTCGAATAGAAACTGCTAAGGCTGTCGCGCGTCTCACGAGTTTTTTGCTCTCATTACTTGTATTAATCCTGTTGTTGGCGATAATGACGATGATGTTGTTGGCGATTGTTGGCATGCGTGTGCGTTTGTAGTATTGTGTGTATGCCTACAGCGTTAACTAGGCAAAGTAAGTTCCAATTCAGTAGACCTAAACAAATCAGTTTATTTGCTGATTTATTGTTCTAGGGCATCACGTGCACAATGACGTCCGCGGTGTATGACGTGTCGTACGTCGGCAGCAAGGTTGTCAAACCTACAGCCAGTCTGCGTCTCAGCATGCTACAACAATCTCTACTTGACCTCTACGTGAACTTGTTCCCGGCCAAAGCCACGTCGTCCAAGGCGGCCCGGCAGTTGCCTCAGAGGCGTTTGACTCTGACCGATCGAGGCATTATCGTCAGTGCTATTGACGCCTTGCCTTTAGGCAGAGCTGATAATGACGCTTTCTACGCTATGCCTTCTATTGTCTTCTGGGACGCCGTCAGGTAAGACCTGTTCAGCTCCTTATAGGCTGAAAAGTTCAAGCTGAGTAATAAATTTTTTTACAGGAACCCATAATCTCAGAACTACGAAACGTCAACTGCCATATTCAGACCTCACACACGTACGCTATGTCACTTGCCACCAGACACAGGTGAACGCGCCAGCATAAACTACCAGATGTATGAAAGACTCGAGTTGGCTTTGGCAGCTGGTTATACACCGAGATGGCTTATCTGCCCGCAGATAGTCGCCTATCTCAATAGTAATTAGCGACCCAAGCGGCGGGAGTCGAACCCACGATCTTTCGATCGCAAGTCCAACGCCTCCTGAGTACTTAATTCTAAAAGCGCGTAGACAGAACGAACGCTTAAAACAGTGAGTTCACGCCTTAACTATTACACAATCAATTAAAGCCAGAAAATTTTTATGTTATAGCGGCGTTGTGGGATTATAAGAACGTATAAAAAGAGGGGCCAGAAAAGTTTCTGCTTTCCAACATAGGCAGCTGCAAGTTTCCCACACGTGTGCATAAAATTTTAATTTTAGTCCATAAATTCTCCTACATTGGAGGATATACAGTACAGTCCCAAATTTTGTATTTTGGGGAAGCTAAAATTTATGTGGGGCAATTGCCCTTTCTTCGCTAGAACGCCAGTGACGCGCCATAGGATACATAAAATTTCCTCACAAATAAAGAGTGACACGGGGATGAACTAACATCCCCTCCCCACCCCATCCCCACACGTTTTGTCCCTATTCCCATCCCCATCCCATCGTTATTTTTCACTCCTCGCGCGCTACGTTCCTAACGTAGCGAACAGGAGTAGGCCTATATGAGATCAGTGTAATAGGCCTATTGAGGACCGACCGACCGACCGACGACCGACCTCTGTTCCTGGAAGAGCCTTTCTGGTAGAACTTCAAACGGCCATATTCCCATAACGGTGCTAGATAGACGCATGGTCATTTTAGACCACTCATAGAAAGTCGACCACCGCGAGTCGGATGGTCACGTGAACGATGACGTCACGTGACCCCAAAGGGTCAAGGTCGTGACCCCCATTATCTTTGAGGCGCCATATTTTTATAACGGTGCCAGATAGACGGGGAGACAATTTCCAATAACGACTTCGACGCCAGTCGCTATTAGCATAATATTAGTCTGGTCTCAAATAATTGACGCCGGGTCTCTAATACAAGTTGAAAGGAACGAAAAAGCACTTAGAAGAATACAGAAGAAAATAATGCGCGCGAGGAGTACATTAGATTTGTCACGATCTAATATTATTTCTTGTGATGAAAATGATTGCCGCTAATAACCCGCACATTTTATTACGAATGCACTGCAAACAATGCTGTCAAAACTATCCAACTTGAGTACTTGGCAAAATAACTGGCCCAAAAGTTATTCCGTTACAAAGTAAAAGTAACTCCCAAATAAGTTACTCAAGTAAAAAGTAAAAAGTAGTGGTCTAAATAAGTAAAAGTAAAAGTAACTTTTCTGTTCAATATTTATATTTCTGCCTTCTTACGAACGTTATCTCAATAACACACCATGCTGATTAATGCACAAAAATAAATGTTCTTCAAATAAACTAGGTTTATTGAAGTTCAAATGTTCATAAGTCAATTGGTAATGGAAATTAACAAGGACTGTTAAAAGTCAACGGACAACAACAGATGTTTTTAGCTAAAGCAAACTCGCCTAGCAGCCGTCCCAGGAACGATCGCAGGTGATATAACATCAGTTGCCGCTGTAGCCGGTGTCGGCTTGACCGACTACCACCCCGCTATGCAGGCATGCGTTGTCCACTGCATTTACTACTCACTACCAGCACGGCCAGTGCTGGCGTGACCTGACGCTGCATCTTGCGCTGCAGTGGCCTCGCACCACAATTCATGCAGCACTGCAGTCGATCTATTCATCAGCTCACAGAGGGTATCAGCCGCTGACAAATAATGCTTAGACATCCTTTAGTTTCAGGTTGCGATTTTTTGGTATACTGACCGAGTCATAAATTTTTACTTGTAACGCAAGTATTTGAAAATGTAACGAAGTAAAAGTACAAGTAACCAACCGCTCAAAAAGTTACTCCGTTACAAGTAAAAGTACTTGATATTATTCTTACTTTGTTACAAGTAAAAAGTAAACTTTTTACTTGTAACAAAAGTATTTTTACTTTGTTACCGAACAGCTGTCTGCAAATTAATAACGTTTAGGCCTATAAACTCCATAGTTGACAAGTCAAGCTCAAAGTAACAGTCAATCATCATAGCAAATGACTAGCGTTTAGTTCACTTTACTAAATATATGTAGGGACCCTATTTTAGCTGCAGAAAATATGATGTAAGTAATATTATATTATGTCTTTAATCAAAATCTTTAATCAAAATTTAATCAGACAACACTGAATGGTTTCAAGAGGGCATTGGAAAAGAAGAGAATGATACGGACAGACTTTTTTTTACGGATTAAGTCCGCCAAGTCTCAAGTGGTTGCATCATGTCTGGACTTAACCATTCGGATACTGGTGTGACCACACTAGGTAAATTACCAGGTAAATCTATCTACGGATGAAGTTATAGTTTTCCCCATTACCGCGGGTATATGGCCTACCGCAAATTCTATCCCTATGCCCGCGGTATTACCGTCGCTCCTGTCCCCATTGCCACGGTGTACCCGCCGTCCCCATCCCCATGTCACTCTTTACTCACCAATAAATCCACCTCCCCTTTCCCCACAGTGAAATGTGCTGACTGTTCGTTGTAGGTTTGCACCAGTGCGAGCTGGTGACAAATACCGCGGTGCGTTTGAACCGGTGGGTGAGGACATTGGTTATGCCAGCGACAACCAGTACATTGCACTGGACAAGAAGACGATTCACCTCGTCACTAAGGTATTATGCCTACTGTCCACTTAAACCACACTTAGCACTGCTAACGTTTTCACTGTTTTCAACCGCAGTCGTGCGTCATAAAGCAAACGACGGTGTAGCCTGTGCAATTTAAGCGTCGTTTAATTACGATACCGCACTGTCTGGGGTGGTATAAGCTCGGACTGCGTCCTCGCTTACCCACTCTAGCAGTGCGGTATCTAGTAATGAAACTAAAGCCCAGGAATGAATTCACTTGCCTGACTCAGATTTACGCGCTCACCGGGCTTTTTTGTAGCTTGTCGCAGTTTATTCTCTGCAGATCGGTACATATCGCCTTTGCTTTAATGGATTTTATATAGCACAGCCATTAATAAGCCTACACAATTTCGTGCAGAGAGTAGTCTAGTAAGCTACTGAAAAAGTCTGGAACTGTCGTCGGCTTTCACCCCGCAGACTGACAATATCATTTTAGCTTGTTCCTGCTTATGTGGCCGTCTTCGTCCCAGGCCCGTCGAGAGGGTGGGGTAGGGGTAAGCTGCCCCGGGCACCGCGACGTTTGAAGGACCCCACCGTCGCTTAGAAATATAAAGCACGTACACCAGAATGCACCATTTTGAAAAGAAAACTTTAAGAAAAATTTCTCTCCGACGGTACCCCGCGAGAGTGTTTCCCGGGCCCCGCTATGGCTTTCGACGGGCCTGCCTCGGCCTTTAGGAATGGTTCCCTCTGTTTGTCTGTCAGTTGGTTTGTTCGTAACCAAGCAGAGCTCCAAACTTGAAAACAAAAAGCTTAGCGAAACAAACATTTGCAACAAAACACATGCCAATTTTCAGTTCCTGCACAAGGTCGAAAGTCGGGCGGACGGCCGCATAATATAGCGTCACTGGGCCAAACAATATCGCCTGTTGTTAAACTTGTGTGCCTAGGTGAAGCAGCATCCCGCTATGCTGGTCTGTGTGCTTCGTCGTCCTGCCGGTTCCAGCAAAGAACAGTTTGACCTCCACGCCTTCGTCTGTGACGCACCCGAGCACGCTATGGCGTTCACCGACAATCTACAGATGCTCTACAACGGGTTAGTGGTATATTAGGCCCTACGTACTCATTGCCATCGTGGTAATGGTAGAGAGGGGAATTACCCACCTTAAATTTTTGGTTGTCGGAAAATTGTTGGAAAATCTTCTTCTTGTCCGAAAATGTTCGTCCAGATATGCAAAATTTGGGGCTAAACACCATTCTGTGAAAATTTAGGGCAAAGTTAAAATTTTGAGCACCCATCTCTCAATCTTTTCTGAAAATTGCAACTTACATACATGCCCCGCCTACTTTCTACGACGCCGCTGTACATGAGCCTACTGGAAAGATGTAATACGCTTTAATAACAGAACCTGTGATCACAATGCAACTATACACTGAAAGCAACCAGAGCTCTCAAACGTTGGTTGAAAATCGTGCTGCCCGGCGACGCAGATTAGTAATTCTGTGACGCGACCAGTGACATTAAACCCGGTAAACCGCCATGTCAGCCACCATATAACAGTGACCATCATAAGTGAAAGGTTCTCCGACTTGTGAGACGAATCATTTTTGCTGCACGGTTCACACGGTTATGATTGATAACCACGGTTGTGATTCATAACCGTGTGAACCGTGCAGCAAAAATGATTCGTCTCAAAAATCGGAGAACCTTTCGACCACTCTTCAAGGGAAAAAATCGTATAGCTTAATTTAGTGTCTCACTAATATCAATTTTGTTGTCTAGCTCGATAAAGAGGGCCGAAAGGAGGAAGGAAGGAAAGTAATGCCCCAGAATTGAAGGCGCCACGCGGCATGGTCTGTCTCTCTTTGTCGTCCGCCGTCCGCCACGTTCGTGCATCCTGCTTAAACCGTTTCAACTGATTTAGATGGCATTTGGCAGACTGTACACATTTGCGACCAATGACAAGACACACTGCGTTAGATGGGGTTCCTGACCTTCACACGTGGAAACAACCAAAACCGCAGCCAAAACATGCATTTACAGATTACTGCTGTTCACCCGGCAAATAGAAAGAAAGCGACTCCGCCTATTGCCTAATTACTCTGGTGTTTTTTTGTTTTTAGTTATAGCGACGGTGGTGTGCCAGTACTACCGATGGCGCCAATGCCTTCTTCACTGGAGCGCAGATCTTACGGCGACTTCTACCCTCAGCCGCAAGATGGCATTGTACCCATGCCAGTACAGGCTGACCGTAGGCGCGAACAACGACGAGGTATATAGTAGTACTGTAGTAATAGTAGTAGCGGTCAGCGGAGTCGTGGGTTAAAAAGTAGGCGGTGCAGAAAGTTCAATTTTTCGACAGACAGCTACAAATTTTCGGCAGAATTCCAATAAACAGTTTGCAAATGTGCAACAGAGAACGTTATGTGTGCTCAACGGTTCAATGTTCGATTTTTTAGACGCAGATGTCGTATTTTGGAAGAAAATTATCCGACAGGCTAAAAGTTAGGGAGGGATGCAATTGTCCCTTCCCTTGTTGTTTCCACAACGCCACTGTGTCCCTTTCTGCCCAATAATCATAGTGACCAACGGCGTCGTGGGGTAAAAAAGTAGATGGGGCATGAAGTTGCAATTTTCCAGCCAAATACTGCAAACTTTCCACAGAATGCCGACAGATTATTGCAAATTTTCGGCAGGGAAATTATTGGTGTTTAGTGCCAAAAAAATTAGATTTAGTCCTTAAATTTTCTCCACAGTTGAGGTTTTCGGCCGCAGATGCTGCATTTGTAGACGACAATTTTCGGACAAAAGCCCGATTTTTCGACAATTTTCCGCATCTTCGACTCCCGGTCGGCACACTGCCAGGTGACATTTCCAAGCAAGTTGTTTACACATGTGCCTCTGTTCATCAAGCAGTATGATTTGGTACCTGCCTAGCTGCCGGGAAGATTAAGGCAGTAAGTATATTGAAGGTCTGACCCTTCGCCCATGTATGTGAGTTGTTTTTCCACTCGCTGCTGGTTCGGGGCCACACAGACGAGCACCGCCCCTGGGGTCACAAAATTGTGAGAGAGCGATGTTGACTATGGTGGGTGATTTCCTTGTTAATGTATTTCCTCTGTTATGTAGGTGGCGGAAGTCAGGCGGTGACGACGTCGTACTTCGACCTGCAGGGTGCAGCCGGTGCAGGCACGGGCACCGAGTGTTTCATGTTGACCCAGGCTGATCTGCGCGGTGCCGTGGTTGATCGTGACACTCGCTCCGACTTCGGTGTGCCTCGCAAACCGCGACGACCCCCTGCTGTCGTTGACGACCGCCCTGACCCCCGTGACAGTCGCCCGCCTCGGGGAAACCCGTCGCGGACTGCCGACGACCGTGCCTGGTCGCCCCCGCGCGGTGATCGCCATCACGAGGATTGGGGGAACCCCCCTACACGCGCCGACCGGGCAGGGTATCGGGGTTCCGACTATCTCGGGAATGTTCCACGGGGGACCCCCTGGGAAACTCGGGGGAGCTCCCCGCCGCGCGGAGGTCGCCGCGAAGATCGGGAGAGTTATCCACGGGCTGGAGGGGATCGGGCTGGCGAAGATCAGGGGTCGAACCCTCCGCGGGGCGATCGGGGGGACGGGGAATTTCGTGGGAGTCCCCCGGCCGGGCGTGGACACCGGGTGGTGACTGACGACAGCGTTGCGATGCCGGCGCGGAAAGGTCTGGCGGCGCTGCTGATGGCGTCCGATGACCGCGGCAGTGGTGGAGCTGGATCTGGAG
>Ga0209367_1008945_pt1 | contig 13660 bp, 9 predicted proteins | sample WorMetLIZISLAND2_FD_187412 | JGI IMG/M metagenome (GOLD analysis project Ga0209367, IMG submission 187412) | Marine gutless worms symbiont microbial communities from Max Planck institute for Marine Microbiology, Germany - Olavius geniculatus... ... | reverse complement strand
GGTGTGGAGCAACCCTGCAGGAGTTAAGCCACGCTGCCCTAGATAGGCAGCGGTGGGCAGCGATAGTAAGAATGGCGTCAGACACCAACGGGCATTGAGCCCACGGTTGTCGATGATGATGATGATGATTGTTTCGTCAACCTAGCAACTTTCAGTGCTTTGACGATGTACGCTGGGCAACATGCGGCCTTTAAGAAGTCCTGCTAAACAGTTAGCAATAGTTCTATGACTCGGCCTATTGGCTTATGTTGAAGTGTAGACCTACCTCCCCCCGTAGATTAGCCGGTTAAACAAAAATTAAAAAAGTAGTATAGTAGTGACCACTGCTACTATTAGTGGTAGTATTAGTAGTAATTATTAGGACCTGGTCATGTCAATTCTGTGCAATGCAATGACAACGACAGTGGCCCGACAATGTTCGTTGTTCTTATTGATGAAACTGAACGCTTGTAGCACGGTAGCACTCGGTCGTCATATATTTGCAGTCTCGGACATTTACGACAATTGCGCGGACTCTCGTTATCGACGAATTAGTTTCGGAAATTATTTAATTGTCGATTAATAGCTTTTCTCAGTTTTTTTGCAAGCATCAAAATAAACGGATGTGTATGAAAAGACACTGTCAGCGGCGTTGGCGATGCAAGTCTGCAAGTAGTTTGTAGGAATTTGTAGTTTGATATTTTTATTGCCAAGAGTTGTGTCGTTGCCTTTAAGCATCTACGTTCTTGTAATGAACACTCTTGTTTTGGACTTCTGCCGTGGTTACTATTATGATTCTGTTAATGTTCTCGTTTTTTGTGACTGTTCTGATCTCAGTTTGTTGCTTGTACTATTAGTACTATATATTTTAAAAAGTTAGGTTATTTAACTGAAATATAATAAATAAGTTTCGTTAGTTTTGCCGGTTGCTATTTTAAACATTAAATATTTAATTAAATCTGTATGAAGTATGTTTTTACGTACTTACGACGAAAAGTGCACAAAAAGTTTGTTCATTTGTTTAACGTCATTTGAAGCCTGCAGTTTGTCTTTAAGAAATCACTCGGAAGTTAATAACGCAATGTGGGGAAACTAAACTAATGAGCAAAACTGGTAATTAATTCTCGACAATAATTCGATAAAATACTTTTTTAATGTTCGATTTATCATTTTTGTACAAAATGTTAAATTCTATTATTAGCAAAAAACAAAACGTTGTTGCAGAAAAAAACTTCCTATGTAGCCTAAACGTCTTGTTTTATATATTAGACAGTCATGTAACATTATTTTACGTTAATCGTTTCCAGTTCACGACACGAAGGCTTTCGACAACATTTATTGCGAATATAAAACACCATTCACACGACGACAGTCAGTCAGTAACATCGGAACAAAAAAAAACAGTGAGCGACAGCGAAAAAAAATGTAAAGGTGTGTGCAAAGCGACAGAAATAAAATAAAATAAAACAGAATGTACTAAAATAAAAGCTATTCAATTCATTTTATTTCAATTTATTTTATTTTGTTTTATTTTAGCTCAGTTTAGTTTAGTCGCTGTGTACGCCCCTTAACGCGCATACTACAAGATGTACCGGGTGGTCATTAAAATGTAAACCGTGCGTGCTTTATTTATAGATCTAGCAATTTCAGTTTTGAAAACGATCAGCTTTGATTATCGCACTAAATATCCGTCATGTTGAACATTCGAGCACAATGTTTAACACCACAGCTCTTAACTGCAGTGGCTGATTTGACTCGAATCAATACCAAAACTGTCCATTTTCTCGATCTACGACGATTCTATGCATAGCACGTATGTTCCAATTTTTACGCGCCACCCTGCATATACACAACGCACAACGAAAAGTGCAAATGAGACGCGATTTCTAGAAGGCCCCTATCTAACTTAACTAAAGGCGTGTACAGAATAACATAACTAAACTGAACTGACACAGTTTAGTTTTTGACAAACTGACCAATGGGCAAGCAGTAATGCACTACGGTAGGCACCGTCTAACGGCGTCGGTGGTCTACGTGTCTAGGCCCATGACCAATGAGCTCGCCTTGTTTGACCGTTGGTCAGTTCGTCAAAAACTAAACCGCGTCAGTTCAGTTCAGTTACGTCGCTTTGTGCGAGCCTTAAAGTCAGCTGCACGCAGTTATTTAGACCTACTTCACGCCGGGGCTCTCAGTATTTCTTTCGTTTGACCCCGGTGGGTTGTGCACGACTCCCTACACCCTAAACTACAGCCACATTCACGGTTTACCATACGCTAACTCAAAGCAACGGCGTAACCACTTGAAACACATAAAACAACAACTTCCCAAGACTTTTAAAAACCACTTTTCTGAATAGTAAAAATAGCACTTTTTCTAGGATTGTTTTGCCTACACGTTCCTTATAAGCGTTTTATTTAGAAAATAGAAATACCCCAAAATCGTTTTCAAACAAGTCAGCTGACAACGCTGCAAAACACTAATCGATTTAATATAATTTTCGTTTTCCATTTGTCACTTTATAACAGCTGTAATGTCACACATTAACACTTTTATTTACGCTTCTATGTTATGGTAATTTTTTGACTAGTCTGTGTAAGTGTTGTTTCGACGTCTTGAGCTAACTGAATAAATTATTCTGTCCAGCCATGCTTATTCAAAACTAGTATGATATTCTTTGATTTTATCGGTACAGGCTACGGACATTCAAGTTAAAACCCCCAGTTTAGGGGCCACGCACACTGCTATACGTCACCTGCAGTGCTAACGTTAGATATTCAACCTGAGCTTTTGTGGCAGTCGAGACTAAACTAACGTCTAAACTACGTCGGTCTACTGCATGCGATGCATATTTCCAACAGCGGTCAGACTCAGAACGCCACGTAGCAGCTTCTCGTAAACATGGTTCGTTGTATAGAGCAAACCCAAAGATTGAAACGAAAGTAAGTTTTAGTAGAAAAATTCGGTTTAACGAAATCCAAGGCCTCGTCTGACGCAGCAGAATAACGTCATCTGATTCTCAAACAAATACGAAATGAGATGAGATTTTGGCGCCGTTTTCATATCAAGTTCAGTGAAACAAAACAGCAGCATACTGACTGGCGAACAATACAAAAAAAACAACCGTAACACACATTACTCTCGTCAATTACCAGCTTTCACTCCAGGCTTCACTAGGATTATTACCACATAATGCCGACGAACGGTCGAGCATCAATCACACTGTTTAGTATCAGTTTTTCTTCACTCGCTGCTTTGATGCACAATAACTACAGACCCTTTCCGAAACTCGCGGCATCTGAAAGTTGACAAACGCCGCTTTTCAATGCAGGCAAAGAAGCGCGAGCAGTCCTTGCCGTAAACAAATCATTCTTTATCCCGTCAGAATACAGACAGAAGACGCATACCAGGTAGTACAAAAAGTATCTATCGGATCGGTGGCACAGGCATAAGCCACACACTCTCGCGGTACTTTGTTATTACAAACGCTGACAAAGTTCATGTAACCGAGCAAAACAGAGATGTTGCGGCTGTCCGGCGACTGCAGTACTTCTAGCATGCACGTTCAGATTGCCGGAGAAGTGACCGGTGTCGACGGTTAACGATGTTACCGCGCAGTACGAGCATATACCACTCCAGACAGTGCGGCGGTATCGTACTCAAACCACGCTCAGAAGGCATGGACTACACCGACACGCTCGTCTGCTTTATGACGCGCAAGACTGCAGCGGAAAGTTGTAATCGAAAACAGTACCGTCGGTGCGAGCTCAGTGTGGTTTAGACGATGTTACAGCAATGGGTATGTGACAATGACATCAGTCGAGGTATCGGTGGGCGGAGCGGAACGGGGCAGGTGCGATGGCGTGGCGCGAACATGATTGACAACAGCGGTGCCGGTACTGCGGGTAGCGACACATATGCAGCGCCGGGATCAGGTTGCAGTACTTGGACTCGTCTCGACAACCTGTAGTCCCAACGGAACATTACAGCAACAGTTATCATAACCAAAACAAAGATCAATTGGGAATAAATATGAATGAATGACACTGTTAATTTAGCCGATCCCGAAAACCATACCTAAAACCAAACCGGAAGTGGATCGGATGATCCGTTGCTGAGATATGGCCGTTTGAAGTTCTGCCAAAAAAGCTCTTCCAGGAACGGTCGTCGGTCAGTCGCCAATATTCATTACGCTGATGTCGTATACTCTTCTTCAGTACGCTAGGAACGTAGCGAAAAGGAGTAAAAATTTTGTCGACATAAACGGTGTTTCATAAAAAGGACCCCTTTTGTTTTTTCATAATTTACTCAAATTACGAGCAATTTACATGAAATTTTTACCAGTTGTAGCTAAAAAAATATTTATTCGAAATATTAAAACAAAATATGGCAGTTTATTAAATATTCTTTGCTAGTCGTAATGTAACGCTGACGTCATAGTGTGTCACAGGTACAAACTTGCTAGTCTCAACTGGTGCTGTCAGTTGCTACCCTGCTTCGATAATGAACTTAATCTGGTTCGCTAATAAAAAATGCTTATCGTGTCAGCACTGAGCAACATGGAAACACAAAATCGGGCGTCTTGTGATCCAAAAACTCAACATCTTCAAGCTCGGTGTGATAGTGCACTGTCTTGCTTGAACATGTAAAAAACCAATTATCCCCACAGACACGTAAATTCGATTGCTTTGCACGTTTTTGTGGCTGCAACTGTAAAACTTCAAATATTTGACACCAATGAACCAGATTTTTTACCATTGAAGCAGGGTAGCAACTGGCAGCACCATTTGGGATTAGCCTGTTTATACTCGTGACACATTATAATGTCAGCGTTACATCACGACTAGCAAAGAATATTTAATTAACTGCCATGTTTGTTAAAACATTTCGAATTTATTCAACTACAACTGGTAAAATTGCTTATCATTTGAGTGAATTATGAAAAAAAACAAAAAGGGGTCCTTTTATGAAACACGGTGTATTCTGCAAACGTCCGCCTACAACTGTGCAACCCTAATTTTAACTTTGACCTTTGACCTTCAAAACTTAGAACTGACAACTTTGTTCTCGGGAACGTTCACGTCAATTTTTAGTTTTTACGCGCGACAGCATGTAATGCTTCGCGCGTCTTAGCCATCGTCTAGGCGTCTGTTTGTCTCTGTCCGCCCGTCTGTCACACCCTGGCACTGTATCAAAATAGCGACACCTAGAATCATGAAATCTTTACTGTGGCATGCCCCTAGGACTCTAGTTTCTGGTGACAAAATTTCGCGCCTCTGGGTGAGGGATACCTCTTGAACGAGGGCGTCAAAGACGGGTACCCCTAAAAAAACGTTATTTTGCCGCTATTGGTTCGTTTAGTGTGAAAACTGTTGCAGATAAATACAGACATACTGCACATAATTACAAGCACTGGTGACGGGCTGTTTAGATTTATCAACATCGATGACCTTGAATGACCTTGAACTCCCAAAAGAGAAATTTTTCGTAAATTTTTCACGATTTCGGCCTGCGACACACATTTTAAGAGTAAACTGCACCAAAATGGCTGGAGATAGACCTGGACAACCTGCGAAGAGGAACTGCTAAGGCCGTCGCGCGTCTCATGATCTTTGATCAAATTACTTGTTCGGTTTGCTTTTCGAGTTAATCAAAGCACACTTTAACAACGGACAAAAATTATCACAAAACGGCAGAGAAAATACACGAGAACAAAAAATCAGCTGACCGGAGACGATACAAGGCGAAGTGTGGCATGGTTTGGTGTCGGGTGGAGTTGGAACACCAGCGCAATGTTCGTCTTCGGTCTGTTGCTTGTTAGACATCCAGACACACTGCAGACTGCGCGTCTTCACGCCTCGACCTCCGCAGCTCAACGAACACTAAATGCACACACCCACACCGTCACCGCTGATAACCAGAGCAATGGGAATTATAATTGACGTCTTTTTATGAATAACAGTAATAATGACGCCCAAAATTTTGCCAATATTTTACTAATACACATTCGTTCGATTATCGCACACACTTGTAATATGTTTGTATAGGCCTACTGACCCCATTCAGTAGACTGTGTCACATATTGTGGCTATGCCGCCATAGCCAGGGGCCGCCATAATTAGGGTTACGGTTGGGGTTAGGACCCCACATTCCTAGAGGCTTCCCATAGAAGCTATTCAGCTATCTATGACAGTTTGTCCGGAATTTGCATTGCAACATTCACTAAGGGGCCATAGATAGACCTATTTACAGTGAGAAAAAATTTATTAAATTTTACATTGCATTTGTACGTTGCAATCTTGGAATAATTATCTTGAAAACTTTGAAAACGCAAAACTATTCTGAACTTGCCTCACACAAAAGCTTCGGTTAATCCAAAATGTTTGCCATATTGCTACATAACTACATTCCTCTCTCTTTTTCTCTTTCCGATATTAAACTAGTTGTCAACTAAATGTCCCACGGTGTCTTCTATTCTCAGCTAAAACGTATTTTTCCAAGTTTTTTCTTCGTTTTTTCTTCGTCTTTTTTACTTTTTTAATTGATCGGATCACCGAACAGTTCGCGTCTTAGACCTCTATCGTTATGTTAACTTTGGCAAAATGCGGCAGATTAAGCCAACCTACCTGGCTTGTAAGCGAACATGCGCCCTGATTCTTTCTGAGACTTTGGCGCTTTATAAATCATTTACTTACTTACTTACTTATAAAATGTTTACTTTCTTATTACACCGACCTTACAACGTAACGTAGTATGTGTTCGCTTGGTTTTTTCTGCTTTCTTCGTTAATTTTCACTTCTTCCCGGAAATCGAACAGCAGACCAAAACCAAAATTAGAAAAAAAAGATTTTTCCTGAAAGGAACTGAGGACAAATTTCAGCGAGATCCGCTTTGAAGTTTTGAAGATCCGCTTGGGGTTTTGAAGGAAAGGGTATATACCACGTTTACAATCAAAGGCTTGACGAATCAGCAGCCGTGGACCATGACAATCGAACTTATGGCGCCGGGGGACCTCACGTTGGCCCTGCCGCAAAATTTTAGGTTAGCGTACTAATACTGCGTGGAGTACGAGTACCTGTGACCAGGCGGATGCAGTCCAGGTGGTGACACAGTCGTCGTTCTGGCAGTCCTCGGTGTGGTCAGGCCTCGTGTCTGGATCACACTGTGCGGCGTCGAGCAACGAGCCGTTGAACGCAACGCACAGAGTGTCACGTCGACGTGCGCCAACACCGACCGCTGCGCAACGAGCTGCCGTGCACTGTATACACAGCGTAAACACTTAAAGTTAAGTTAAAGTTAAAAACGAACTTATAAAGTGCCATAAAACTAAACGTGTGTAAAGATACAGAGGCGCTGGCTACGTTACAGTTAACCACTGTTTTCAAAAGCAACAGTAAACAGATGTGTCTTGAGTGGACGACGGAATGCCGGCAAACTGTTTGCTTCAATGACTGAAGTTGGACGATTGTTCCAGATAGCTGGTACGGCTGAACTAAAAGCACGGCTGCCGTATGCAGTTCGGGTGCGTGGTGCTTGGAGTAGAGGACGAGTTGATGAGCGCAATGTCATCGATGAACCAGGCTGTTGACTGGAGATCAGCTGAAGAAGGTATTCAGGTTGTGAAGTAGACTGTATCTTGAAAGCCAAAGTTGGCAGTTTGAAGTTGATTCGCTGAGATATTGGAAGCCAGTGTAATGATTTCAATAGAGGCTGTGCGTGACAAAACTTCCGTACGTGTCATAATGATGATGATGATGATAAACGAGTGTACTTTACCGTGGTATAATTAAAACACAATTTTGCAAAAAATACTATTTTGTTACTGTTTCACGTTGATTGCGTCAACAAACGTCACTTCTAATCAAGCGATGCAGTAGGCCTATGTAATGCCATATTTGCAACGGAGTTATTTTGTTATAAATACTCAACAATTAATAACTCCGCTAAAATAATATTTTTAACGAAATTTGGTCAATGCTTTGAAGCGATTAATTTGGAATTTAGTGAACGAATTTGTATTCAGATTTGTTTAGATTTAGCATGTTTATTGTATAATGTCTAGAAATTTACTTTTTTTCGGACACAGCGTATATACACAATCATTATTCATCATCGTAGATACAATATTTTCTTAAACACAGCCACTCTAAAGATCACTATGCGGCCGTCGTAAAAGGTTTGCTTTTCTGTTTATCTGTCCGTCTGCCTCGTCTTTTCTTAGCTTGTGCTCTGCATGTTGAGCCAGGCAATAGCTGACAGACCGCCGGGAAATTTCCTATCTGGACAATCGTTCACAATATGTGACACAGTCTGTGGAGACGTGTCACAGCAACAGCATGGATCTGAAGCCTGGTTTCAGCGGCCCCGCGTGGGTTCATAAAAATCAACAAATGCAGAAAACTGAAATCGGCATGAAAGTTCCCCACGGCAAAGGTAACCGTTAAGCCAATTTTTAGCTCCAAAAGTCACAGGTTAGAAAAAGGTAAGACAAGGGCTACACAGCTCGACGCGGACGGCCGCATAAAATGTCGGCAGTGGACCGACACCGTATCTCTAGAATAAAACGGAAAAGCGCGTACCTGCGACCACGGCCCGGTCTCCCACATCGGACACATAACGTATCCACAGTCCTGCATGTCGTTCGGCTTGACGAGCTCCGGTCGCGCTGCACAGTGGCGCTCGTCGAGCGTCAGCTGGTACTCCAGCGTTCCACTCACTTCGCACGACACTCGGCGGGTCTGCAGGCCGGCACCTCCGCAAGCGCGCGTACACGCCGACCACGCAGCGGACGCGTAGCTGAGCGGCACGGCGGACGCACCGACGCCACGCAGCCGACGTCGAGCTTGACGTGGGTCAGACGGTGGCAAAGGACCAGCGTCGTGTTGCCGCTCTCCCGCCATGTACTGACACATAGACACGCGCCAGCGTCAACAGAATACGTAATAATAATAACTTTTATCACTGCATCGTGAAATGTTTACTACCTATGGTATTTAAAATAGCAGGCTCGTGAAGTCGGTAACCATAAAACTGATGCAGCAGATCGCATCTCTAACATCGTAGAGAACAACGAAAAATCATTTTCCTGTTTCAGATGCTGCCCGTGACTCTGCGAAGGGGAAACGCGGTCTCATTCTTACGCACCATTTCGTTCGAATTCGATTAGTTTCGTCGCCGTTGCAGTAATTTTACATTGGTTGTTTTATAAGCTTGCCACTTTGTGCTGGTCGGCGCCAAAATAATTTTTCTGATGTGACCATAAAGTTTTAAAGGAAAACTATGCCGTCGTGTTACAGTGAAAGAATTATGTCAGTCACACGGTGGCTGGAGCCAAGCGAGCGCCTGAACAGTTCCAATCTCAGGCGACCTTGAAACACTGGGCCAACAATGTGAACAACCGCACCTCATGTATGCTATTTTGCCAGGGCAGGGAATTAAAAAGAAGACGATTTCGCTTACACCAAGTTGAGATGCTTTAAGCCAGGAAGAGTATAATCCAATTTTAATAAAACTACCGTAAACAATTTACACGTAAGCGTATATTTTTTGGTAATTTCCACAAATTTTTTTAGCATCTGAAACAGGCGTTAAAGATTGGATTGACTTTGCGATTGCCATTCACTTTTTAACCACGACAGAGAAATGGTGAAGCAGATGAGCGTACATCGTGACGTCCTTCGGCAGCAGCTTGCTCCAGACGCTGACGCGCCAACGCCAGCGCGTCGTCGACAGAGTGAAAGTTGAGAGTCAGATTGGCGTGATCCGGACCCACAATGCACCAGTACACGCCCGCGTCCGACGTCCGGCTCTTGCGGATACGCAGCACTCCGCTCCTGGTAACCTTGACTCTCCCTCGCTTCCCTATGACGTCGCCTACGACGTCTCCGCCGTCGAACGTGACGTCATTGTGGCGCCGCCAAACAACGGGGCGTCCCCTGGCCCGGCGCCGAAGCGGACAGAAGACACGAACAGTGGTGGCGGGGATGAGTGTGGCCGTGCCGCCGCCGACCTCCAGACTGACGACCTCTCGAGGAGACATCAGCACGAACTCAGTGAGCTCACCGACGATCACTGAGCGACGACGACGTCTAGACCTTCAACGAATGAATAAATGAATGAATGAGAACTGAATGATAACATCTTTATAATACATCTTTGTAATATTGGAGGAGAGCTTGTTGATAGCTTGGCTTGGCTAGAGACATTTATCTTACGCTGTAGGGTAGAAAGCAGTGTTAGGAAGCGAGCTAGGTTTAGAATAGAACTGGCTCGTACTGGCTGAAGGCGTAACTAGAAAAAAACTAGGCACATTTGGCTGTAGGCTGCGTCTGCGACGTACTAGGGACGTAGCTAGAATATTTCTGTCTGCCACGAAAGCGTTAACAGCAGCGCAGGTCCTTTATCTAGTCAGTTGAGCTCTAGACATCGGTCTGTGCGGAGCTCTTCTAGCTGTCGCAATGTAGCGTACGTGATAGCGGCGTCGTCGCTGTGGTGACGTCGTAGCTATGTGTTCCTGACCTGTAGAACCTTGCTAATAAATGTTAATATTCTGAAAACCATCTTGAGTCGTCTCTGTGTTTCCTAGAACCGCTTTTGGACAATATGGAAGAACCAATAGTGGTCTGACAGTTGGAGTGACACAACCAGCCTGCCTACATTTGGATGCAGCTAATTCCCCCCCCCCGGAACTTCCAGTAAGAAGCCACCAGCGGCCTCTCTTACAATATAATATAATTGCAAAAAAGTATAATGCAATGTTAACAGTGCAAGACTGTAGACCTGGCCTTGGAGCGAACGGGACAGTCGTCCAGCTGGCAGGGCTGCTCTGTGGCCGGCTTGGTGGTCCGTTCACCCGCGCCGGCAGCGGCGAGGCAGTGCGCGTCCGGAACGGTCGCTATCGTGAACGCAGTGATTTTCTGTTCACAGCGCACTTGACGCTTCTGAACTCCACGACCGCACGTCGACGAACACTGCTCGCAAACACACACGTTCAACTAACCACATGTTTCTTCAGCGACAAGACCAAGACGAAAGCAGTAAAAAATTTGCCTCGAGGCAGCCTCGAGGCAAGGCACTGTCTCGAGACACTACAACTCCGCACTGGCCATTCTCTGCTGGTAGCTGCCTATCTGCATCGTATCGGGCGTCGGGACTCGGCCATCTGCCCACACTGTCAAGGCGCCGAAGAAACAGTTGAACATCTGGTGTTCCAATGTCCGGCCCACGGTCAGGCCAGGAGGGACACGTGGCCAAAAGACAGCTTCACAACAGATCCGCGACGTCTCTGGAGCTACCTGGAACAGATTGGGGCGGTGACCCGCCCCCGGCCGGGAATGAAAAAGAGAGAGACACCACATCGCTGCTTATTTAAAACAATGATCAACTTACAACCCCCTCATTTATATGAACAACATCAGTTATAGGGCCTAGAACAAACGTTACGTAACCCTAAGCCTAACCTTAATCAGCTGAATAAACCTGTAGCACATTGTACATGTACACGTGACTAAGTAGCTAGGCCCTACCCTATACATTCTATATTTGACCATTTTTGCTATCCTCAAACAAATCAGAGAAACAACATCTTCGGAAAATATATTATTTCCTGCAGGCAAAATTATATGAGGCTAAATTAGGATTCGATCTCAAATAGGTTCACGCTGTAGCCATCCAAGCATTTTTTGAGCGAGCAGTAGAAACTAGCTGAGTTATTCAAATCTCTAATCTGTAAGCAGATCACGAAATAAACACTTTATTGTTTCACAGTCACGCAGCTACAAAGTAAAGCACATAAAGATCATTTTTAATTTTCCGAGTGCTAATGCAGCGCATCGAAAACACAAACGTAACAAATAAACGTGATATTGTCTGCAATTGGCGAATAAAGTCGTTGTTGACAAATGGCTTAGTAGTGTAATAGCTAGAACGCTGGACTTGCGACAGTGAAGTCGTTGGTTTGACTTCCGGATGCGTCGTTATCACGTGGTTAGTACTGGGATGGGGCAACTGTCTGCGGACAGGTAAACAACTCAGTGTACTAGCAACACCAAGGTCAACTCAACCTTCCATCCTTCAGGGGAAAATAAATCTAGTACCGGCCTGTCTGGCAAAGATTATACGCGCGGCGCGTTCACCTGTGTCCGGTAGCAAGATGCAGGTAACACTGTGTAATCCCATATGGCAGGTGACGATCCGTAGTTCTGAAATGGGTTTTCATTCTACGAAGAGATATACCATTTAACCATGTTTAACCAAATAATAATATAAAATACAAATAATAATACGATCATTTGTAAGACGCTCAATGTCAGGAAGCTAAAATTTAAAGCGCCGGCAGTCGTTAAATAGGTAGAGATGGGCTATGGGCAGTATGATAAGCCGAGTAGCTACGTTTTAAGGTTACGTTTAAAAATGGGATGTGAAGTAGAATGTTTAACTGAGTGATGGGGGATGCAGGCGGACCTGTGACCAGCTGTCGATGGACCAGGCAGGCGGACACGGAGCCAGGTTGCAGAGACTGGTTCGCGGCGGGGCAGTGGATGCGTTGCAGCGCTCGTCCGGCACGACCAACACGTCCTCAAACAACGACAGCGACTGGTCAGTGCCAGTGACGTCATCGTCGTGGTCAGCGGCAGGTGCGCTGAGCACGCACTGGACGTGGCGGATCTGTTGTCCGCCTCCACACGGCGCCGAGCACGCACCGTACGGGAACGAGCGCCACCTAACGACAACATTCCGTAGCCTACTAAACCCCTTGACTACTACTCACAGTGTGCCGCAATATATTAAAACACCCATAGACAAATACAATTAGTTTTTGCTACAGCTGCTACTACCGTCATTACTACTATTAAGCTCTACTCGGCCTTTTATTATTACAAACCGGATACCTTCTCAATCAACACAGCCGAAGCACTAACGACAAAAATTATCCAAACTATTAAACTGTTCGGTTCGCTAGCAAAGCTGACGTCGTGAAGTAAGTAGAATAGCATCGGAATGTGGTTGGTTGGCGGCAGTGGCGTAGACAAGGGAAGGGGCGGCGGCCCAGGTCCCACAGTCTTTATTTTTCTTAGAAATAGATGTTAAGAACTCAGAAAATTAATCAAATTGTTGCCACAAAATCTCATATTTCAAGGCTACAATTGTGCATCAAATTCAGCTGGAACTCCGCCCCAGAACCCGCTGAGGAGCTCACAGCGCTCCCCCAGACTCCCTAGCTGGAATTCAGAAATTTTACTTCTAATGAGAATAAGGGGTTATAAAGGAGAAAGAGAAGGCTAGCGGCCTTCCCCCAAATTCACATTTTGGCTACGCCACTGGTTGGTTGAAGACCTCGGTGGACACGGCTGTGTATTGCATGACCGCTGCTCGACCGGCGGCGGTGCGACCCGTGAACATTTGTCTGTCTTCACCGTCACGAAGTCCGGCACTCGCATGCACGAGAATACCGGATCCTGCGTCCCTGTACATCATCCAACGCCAAGGTAAAAAAGGTAAAGGGAGCCATGCCCCAGCTGGGGCGTAGGCGGGGTGTTCATCTCCCACTCGCGGCCGTTGAGCCCGTAGGTGGATAAACCACTTGAGTCCGTGACGCATGGCCAGTGCGACGCCAGACCTACGGTTACCTTCCCAGCCTCGGGGCATCACCGCCCTTTGACCGGTACCAAATTATACTGCTTGG